>ENA-ORDI01000792-ORDI01000792.1-marine-metagenome-genome-assembly--contig:-NODE-792-length-19611-cov-5.402478_pt1 | contig 19611 bp, 22 predicted proteins | sample MGYA00248628_ERZ508525 | MGnify/ENA primary metagenome ERZ508525 (study PRJEB26195, sample SAMN05422138) | marine metagenome | isolation source: East of Porto Seguro, South Atlantic Ocean | place... | reverse complement strand
ATATCTAATAAGCCCGGAATTTATCAATATCTAAATTCAAAGAATGAAATTATATATATTGGAAAAGCAAAAAATTTAAAAAAAAGAATTTCGAGCTACAAGAATACTTCTTCTTTATCAAACAGAATTCAAAGAATGGTGTATCAAATAAATAGCATTGAAACTATAACAACTAAAACCGAAGTAGAAGCTTTTTTGTTAGAAAGCAACTTAATAAAAAAAAACAAACCAAAATTCAATATTGTTTTAAGAGATGATAAATCATTACCATATATTCTAATTACCACAAAAAATAAATGGCCTCAAATATTAAAGCATAGAGGAAAACAAAAAAAAATTGGCGTTTACTTTGGGCCCTATCCATCTGCTAGGGTTGTAGATAAAACGATAAATTCTTTACAGAGAGCTTTTTTAATTAGATCCTGCTCAGACTCTTATTTTAAAGCAAGAACAAGGCCTTGTTTACTACATCAAATAAAAAAATGTTCTGCACCATGTGTAAAAAAAATAAAAGAAAAAAACTATTTAGATCTTTCTAATCAAACAATTTTATTTTTAAAAGGAAAAAATAAAAAAATTCAATCAAATTTAAACTATGAAATGGAAAATTATAGTTCTAAAAAATTTTATGAAAAAGCAGCTAGTTTAAGAGATAGAATTAAAGCATTAAATCAAATACAAGAAAAACAATCGATTAATATTAGTTCTATTGGTGATGCAGACATCATATCTATAAAAAAAAAAAATTATAAAGCTTGTATACAAATATTTTATTTTAGAGAAGGGCAAAATCTTGGAGGAAGATATTATTTTCCAAGTCATGAGGAAAATGAAAAAGAAGAAAATATTTTGCAGTCATTTATAGGCCAATACTACTCAGATAAAATTGTTACTAAGCTAATACTTATTAATAAAAAAGTTCCTGAAAGAAGTCTTTTAATTAACGCATTAAATAAAAAATCAAGTTATAAAATTAATATTGAAATACCTTTAAAAGGACAAAAGAAAATCATTGTAAAAGATGCCGAAAAAAATGCAGAAAAAGAATTAGATAGAAAATTTGATGAACAAAAAAATAATATATTTTTTCTTCAAAAAATAAAAATTGCTTTTAAATTAAAAAAAATCCCAAAAACTATTGAAATATATGATATTAGCCATATTTCAGGAGAATTTGCTGTTGGCGCTATGGTTTCTTTTAATAAAGATGGATTTATTAAAAATAATTACAGAAAATTTAATATTAAAGGTAAATTTAAAAGAAAAGATGTAATCTCTAAAGGTGATGACTATTCTATGATTTATGAAGTAGTTAATAGAAGATTAAAAAAAAGTTCAAAAACAATTTCCTTTCCTGATTTAATGATTATAGACGGAGGTAAAGGTCATTTTAATACAACATTAAATGCACTAAAAAATTGTAACTTAGAAAAAAAAATTGAATTAGCATCAATTGCAAAAGGAAAAAAAAGAAATGAAGGAAATGAAACTTTTTATGTTAAAGAAAATAAAAAAATCAAATTTAAAACTAATGATAAAACTCTATTCTTTTTACAAAGATTAAGAGATGAAGCACACAGATTTGCTATTACTTCTCATAAAACTAGAAGATCAAAGATTAGTAAATCAATATTAGATGAAATTGAAGGAATTGGTCCTAATAAAAAAAGAGATTTATTAAAATATTTTGGCTCATCAGAACAAATTAGATTAGCTCAACTTATTGAGATTGAAAAAGTTAAAGGAATTAATAAAAATATCGCAAAAAAAATATATAATTTCTTTCATGAGAATTAAATTATGAAAAATGTACCAAATATACTTACTACCTTAAGATTATTAGCATGCCCGATATTAATTTACTTATTTTTTTTTAAGGTCTATCTAGGGATTCTAATCATATTTATATTAGCCTGTCTAACAGATTTTTTTGATGGTTATCTAGCTAGAAAAGAAAGTTTAAAATCAAATTTCGGAAAGATTTTAGATCCTATTGCTGATAAAGCTTTAATTATAACAATGTGCATCTTACTAATAATTAATGATGATATATCAGGATTACATAAAATAGCATTTTATATAATAATATTAAGAGAAATTATAATTACATCGCTAAGGTTTAATTTAGACAATCAAAATAAAAGTATAGATGTAAGCCCATTATCAAAATACAAAACCTTTATACAAATGTTGGCTATTGGAAGTATTATAATTTATAAATGTATTCCTTATCTTCATATTTTCGTCTATCCTGGTAAATTTATAGGTCTAACTGATGTCCCATTCAAAGATCTAAGTCTTTTTGTAGAAAGTATATCGTATTTTCTTGTATGGATAGCAGCTTTTGTTACTTTAATTACAGGAATTCAACATTTTAGAACATATTTAAAATTAAAATAAAAAAAATGATCCAATTATCAAATGATTGTTTTAAACATAGTGAAAAAAGAATTTCTTTAGAAAAAGCAGTTTCTATTTTAGAAAAAAGAATAAAGTGCATAAAAAAAACAGAAAAAATAATATTAGATCAAACACTGGGTAGAATATTATCTAAAGATATTATCTCAAAAATAAATGTTCCCCCTTTTAATAATTCAGCAGTAGACGGATATGTGTTTAAACATTCAGATTTAAATAAAAAGAGTGAAACTATTTTGAAATTAGCTGGAAGAATTACAGCGGGACAAAATTTTAATAAAAAAATTAAAACAGGTGAAGTTGCAAGAATTTTTACTGGTGCAAAAGTACCTGAAGGAACTGATACAGTTATTATGCAGGAAGATTGCAATGTAATTAATGATCAGATTATTTTAAAATCAGGAATTTTCAAAAACGCAAATATTAGAAAAAAAGGAGAAGATATTAAGTATGGAAAAAAAATTATATCTAAAGGATCAAAATTAAGAGCCCAGGATATCGCACTAGTAGCATCAATAGGAATTAAGGAAATAGATGTGTTCGAAAAATTAACTGTTGGCATATTTACTACAGGAAATGAACTATTTGAACCAGGAAAAAAAGCGTCAATGGGTGGAATTTATGATTCAAATAGGTATTGTTTAAAAAATTTGTTAGAGACAATTAACTGTTCAGTAAAAGACTATGGAATAAAAAAAGATAATGAAGAATTAATAAGAAAAAGTTTAAAAAAAATCTCAAAAGAGTGTGATTTAATAATAACAACAGGCGGGATGTCTGTTGGAGAAGAAGATTATGTTAGAAAAGTTATAGAAAGAAATGGTTCGCTTAGTTTTTGGAATATAGCAATTAAACCAGGTAGACCTGTTGCGCTTGGTAATATTTTTAAAAAACCATTTATTGGCCTACCAGGAAATCCTGTTTCTGTAATGATTACTTTTTTAAAAATAGCACTGCCTGCTATAAATAAATTATCAGGTTTTTTATCGCCGAAAGAAAAAAATTTTATTGTTACAGCAGATTTTAATTTTAAAAAGAAAAGTGGTAGAACGGAGTTTTTAAGAGTAAAAATAACAAAAAACTTAAATGGTAAAATAAAAATAAAAAATTATCCTAATTCTGGATCGGGTGTTTTCACATCTATGGTTGAAACTGATGGCTTAATAGAACTCCCAGAAAAATTAACTTATTTAAAAAAAGGGGCAAAAATTAAATTTGTTCCATATAGTGAAATGCTAATATGAAAATAATTTATTTTTCCTGGTTGAAAGAAATCTTAGGTACTTCAAGTGAAAATACCAAACTTCCATCAAATATAAAAAATATTGAAAACTTAATTAAATGGTTGAGTGCAAAAAGTATAAAACACAAAAAAGTTTTTTTAAAATCAAAGAATATTCGTTGCGCAATTAATCATCAAATTGTTAATAAAAATAGTAAAATTAAAAATAAGGACGAAATAGCTTTCTTTCCACCTTTTACTGGGGGATAAATGATAAAAGTTCAAAAACAAAAAATTAATATTTCAGAACAAAATAAAAAATTATTGATGAAAAAAATTGGAGCAGCTGTAAATTTTATCGGAATTGCAAGACCAACAAATAATTCAGGAAAAATTAAATATATAGAAATAGAGCATTATCCAAAAATGACAGAAACAAAAATTAAAGAAATTGAGATTTTTGCAACAAAAAAATGGAAACTTGATAAATGCATTATAATTCATAGGTATGGAAAAATTAAACCTGGAGAAAATATTGTTTATGTTGGAACTGCAACACAACATCGTAACAACGCATTTAAGGCCTGTGAATTTATTATAGATTATTTAAAAGTTAAAGCCCCTTTTTGGAAAATTGAAAAACAAAATAATAAAAAAATATATGTTAAATCTATAAAAAAGGATGAAAATAAAATAAAAATAAATTATTAATTACTAATATTTACTTTCTATTAAATTACTAAAAAGTGATACAAGTTTTTGTGTAATTTCTCCAACCTTAAATTTTTTATTATCTATTTGAGATACTGGTGTAATTTCTACAGCAGTACCTGTTAAAAAAATTTCATCTGCTTTTGATAGTTCTTTTGGTAAGATTCTTTTTTCTATAACTTTGATATTGTTTTTTTTTGCCAATTGAATAACTGTCTGTCTTGTTATACCATTTAAAAAACAATCAGCTACTGGTGTATATAACTTATTATTTTTTACAAAAAAAATATTTGCACCTGTAGATTCTGCTACATAACCATTAGAATCTAGCATTAAAGAGTCATCAAATCCCTTTTCTTCGGCAATATGTTTGCTCAAAGTACATATCATATATAATCCTGCTGCTTTAGCTTGTGTAGGCGCTGTATTAGATTGAGGTCTCATCCATTTTGATGTTTGAAGCTTAATACCATTAAATTTTTTTCTTTTATCAAAATAAGTAGTCATTTCCCATGTGGCTATTGCAACGTGTATAGTGGTATTTTGTGCTGAAATGGCCATCATTTCACTCCCACGCCATGCAAAAGGTCTTAAATAACCATTTTTTATATTTTGTTTTTTAATTATTTGTTCACAAGCTTTATTTATTGTCTTTTCTGTATAAGGTAATTTAAACCCTAAAATTTTTGAGGAAAAAAATAGTCTTTTTGTGTGCTCCTTAAGTTTAAAGATTTTTCCTTTATAGATTCTAGCTCCTTCAAAAACACAACTTGCGTAATGTAAGCCATGGGTTAATACGTGTATTTTAGCTTTGTTCCACCTCACAAATTTTCCATCTAGCCAAATATACCCAGGTCTGTTTTCAAAATTCTTTTTTTTTAGCATTTTTTTTAAATTAAAAGAAATAAAAAAATTATTTTTTATTAAAATAATATTTAAATATAAAACATATTTATAAATAAAAAATGGAAAATTTAAATAATATTTTTAGCCCTTTGTTCTTAAAAAATAAAGAACTTAAAGTAGCTTTGGAATTGTTATTTTTTGTAATAAAAGATTTTGATAGAAATATTAGTTTCTTATTAAAGAAATTTGGTTATAACAAAACACATTTTGCAGTTATTTTTCTAGCTTCAAATAATTATTATTTAACAATTAAAGATTTGCTTATAATTCTAGATATAAAAAAACAAAGTTTATCAAAAATAATTAATAAACTTAAAAATGATGAAATTATTATATTAAAAAAATCAAAAAAAGATAAAAGAAACAAAAATATTTATTTAACAAAAAAAGGTATAAAAATAGAAAAAAAACTTACTGACAAACAAATAAATAATATTGCTAATGCATATAAAAATGCTGGGACAGATTCTATAAATGGATTTAAGAAAATTTTATTGAACTTGTTAAGTAAAACTTCTAAAACAATATTAAGAAAGAAAATATGAGACTAGATTTACCACATATATTGATTGTAGATGATGATAAAAGAATTTTACAGTTAATTAATGATTATTTAATTAAAAATAATTTTAGAATAAGCACTGCAAATAATGCATTAAAGGCTAGAGAAAAAATTGAAAATATTGAATTTGATCTGATTATTCTTGATATTATGATGCCTGGAGAATCTGGACTAAAATTAACTGATACACTAAAAAAAAATAATTTTAAAACACCTATACTTTTGTTAAGTGCTTTGGGCAATGCCGATGATAGAATTAAAGGCCTTGAAATTGGTGCAAACGATTATTTAGCTAAGCCATTTGAACCAAAAGAATTACTTTTAAGAATGAAAAATCTAATAAAGAAAAATAAATACAATAAACAGAAAACAAAAATTGTTAAATTTGGGCCATATACTTTTAACTTAAAAAAAGAAATTTTAAAAAAAAATGGAAAAATTTTTATCCTTACTTCTAGTGAGGCAAAATTGCTATATATTTTAGCAAAAAATGATGGTAAACCTATAATCAGGTATAATTTATCTAAAATTTTAAATATACCAAATACTAGTAGAGCATTAGATGTTCAAATTACAAGATTAAGAAATAAAATTGAAAATAATAAAAAATTTCCAACATACATACAAACTGTTAGGGGAAGAGGGTATGTTCTAAAAATTGAATAAAATTATTATAAAAAAATTTTTACCCCAAACTCTTTTAGGAAGATCAACATTGATTTTGGTAGTTCCGCTAATAGTTTTACAGATAATAATTACACTAATATTTTATAATAGACATTGGGATACAATTACAAGGCATAGAACTATTGATTTTGTTAACGATATCACATTAGTTATAGAGTCTTTTGAAAAAAATAAATCTAAAGAAAATCGAAAATGGACTTTAAATAATGTTTCAAAAAAATTACAACTACAAACTTTTTATAACAAAAATAAAAGGTTAAGTTTTGATAAATATAAACAAAAACCAACAGAACTTGAAAAATATTTGTTAGAAAATTTAAATCCTTTAGGTAAAAAATTTAATTTAAGTATAAATGACAAACAAAAACTAATAACTGTAATAGTTGAGGTAGATGATGGCGTTCTTGAATTTAGAGCAAATAAAAAAAGAATTTATAGTTCTACAACATATATTTTTATTTTATGGATGATTGGTGCATCAATAATCTTATTTATTGTTGCATTGTTATTCCTTAAAAATCAAATTAAGCCAATACGTAAATTAGCTATTGCTGTAGATCGATTTGGAAAAGGTAAGAATGTTAAGAATTTCAAACCATCAGGTGCTAAAGAGGTTCGAAGAGTTGCAAACGCCTTTAAAATTATGAAAGAAAGAATTGAAAATTCAATAACACAAAGAAATAAAATGTTTTCTTCAATATCTCATGATATTAGAACCATTTTAACAAGAATGAAATTAAATTTAGAATTACATAAATTAAATAAAAGTGGTTTAAAGAAAGATTTAGTAGAAATGGAAGAAATGGTTGAAGAATATTTAAAATATGCAAAAGGTGAAGAAAAAGAAAAAATTCAAAAAATTAATATTGTAAGTTTGCTAAATTTGATAAAAAAAAGATATTCAAAAAAAAATATTTATTTTAAAAATAATAAAAAAATAAATATATCAGTTAGGCCAAATTCAATAAAAAGATGTATTAATAATTTGTTATCCAATAGCTTAAAATTCAGTAAAAATATAGAAATTACTTGTAGTAGAAAAAATACTTATGTTGAAATAATCATAGATGATGATGGCCCAGGAATTCCAAAAAAAGAAAGATCAAAAGTTTTACAGCCGTTTTATAGAGTTGAATCTTCTAGAAATAGGGATACGGGTGGTATTGGGCTTGGTATAACAATAGCTACAGATATTATTAATAATCATGGAGGTAATTTTTTTTTAGAGAAATCTCCTCTTGATGGATTAAGAACAAGAATTTATCTTCCTATATAAGAATATTCTCAATTAAAGATAGTCTTTGATCCAAAATAGCCATAACTTTTTCATTATCATTTGAATTTTCTTTAAACCACTCATAAATGATTGATAAATATAAAAAAGAAAATATAAAAATTTTTAAATTTTTTTTTATTGGTTTTAAATTTATTCGACTCAGTCTTAAATTATTTTCCATACTTTTAAAAAAGCTTTTATATAATTTTATAAATAGATTTGGTTTTTTTTGAAAAGATAAATAGAAATTATGTAAATTTTTTTTATAAGGATAGAGTAAATCGAGCCTTATCATACATATTTCGAATAAATTATCTTTAATATTATTGCCTAAATTAATTTTTTTTACTTTTCTTTCTAAAATTTGGTCAATTCTTTTAAAAAAAGAAATCATTATCTCTTCTTTTGTTTTAAATAATTGAAAAAATTTTTTCGAAGAAATTCGAGATTTTTTTTGTATCTCGATAATTTCAATTTCATGAAAATCTTTTTTTAATAAAAGTTTCAAGAAAATATCTTCAATTTTTTTTTTTAATTGATACATATTAAAATTTTTTTAATTAAAACTTATTTTACTTTTTTTGAACTTAAAATTTTAGCTTTTTTTATTGAATCTTTTATAGAATTATAAATTAATCTTTGAAAATTATTTTCTTTAAGACACTTAATAGCTGCTTCAGTTGTTCCACCCTTGCTTGTTACACTTTTTCTTAGATCTTCAAAATTTTTTTCAAAATTATCAATTATTTTTGCAGTCCCAATATACGTTCCTTTTAAAATTTGTTTTGATAAAAATTTATTTAAACCATAAGCTATTGCTGCTTTTTCCATTGATTCAAGTAGATAATAAAAATAAGCTGGTCCACTACCAACTATTGCAGTTATTAAATCAAAAAATTTTTCATTTTTTAATTCATAAATCTTTCCAATTATACTAAGCAAAAATAATTCCTTTTTATTTATATTTTTTTTTAAAGAGTAAAATACTATAGTTCCCATATTGACTGATATTGGGACATTTAACATCAAACGTATTATATTTTTGTTTATAGGAAAAAAATTTTTTATATCTAATAGTTTTTTTCCAGCAAGTACAGAGTAAAAAATTGTATTATGATCAAACAAGTTTTTATAAAAAAACAAATTAGAATTCAAGTCTTTAGGTTTAAATGATAAAAAAACATATTTAAATTTTTTATTTATTTTTTTTATTCTATCTATTCCAACAAAATAAATTTTTTTTTTATATTTTTTTTTTAGGAAATTTTTTCTTTTTGAATTTTTTTCTAAAACATGTATACTAGAAATCCTTTTAGAAAATTCATTTTTTTTATTTAACCAACCTTCAATTAAAGATACACCAATTTCTCCACAACCAATAATAAGTACTTCGTCTCTCAATTATGCTTTACCTTCTGTTTCAAAATCAAAAAACAAAATTGCCTCTTCTGCTTTCTTACCACTCCAAAGTACTAATTGAAGAATAGGAAAAAATCTTTCGCTTTCTAATATAGCATAATTTAGAACTTCTCTTAACAAATCAAATTTTATATTTTCATGATCTTTAATAATTATCGAATTTTTGAATGTTGGATAACTATTTTCATTAATAATAAAATGTCCATAATCAATTCTATTATTTATAAGATTTAGTAATTTATAAATTTCAATATTATTAGAAAAATCCATTTTAATATAAAAAAAAGTTCTAATTTCAATTCTACTTTTTTTTTTCAACCAAGTAACTTGAATTATTAAATTTGCATATTTTGTTGGAACTTCGATATAAATTTCATCTTCAATAGGTCTTTCAAATATCCAATTTTTTGAAATTGTTATCTCTTCTAGTAAGTTAATTGGATGCGATTTAGAATCGCTTAAATTAGTAAATGAAGATGCCATTTTTAATATATATTGTATATAATATATACATATTATACTATATATTGTAGAATATAAACACTTTTTCTTTATTTTGATTTTTTTTTTATCTTTATTAAATTGCAATTAATATAATTGTTTATCAAACTAATTTTGAAGTATTTTAATTATGTTAATCGTTACAGGAGGCTTAGGTTTTATAGGTTCAAATCTTGTTTATGGACTAAACAAAATCAATCAAAATAATATAATAATATGTGATACAGCAAATTCTAAATTAAAAAAAAATTACTTAAAAAAAGCAAAATATAAAAAAATTATTTCACCACCAAGTTTTTTTTATTTTTTAGAAAAAAATAAAAAAAAAATAAAGTATATTTTTCATTTAGGGGCAATTACAGCAACAACATCTTTAGATTTTAAAAAACTCTTAAAAAATAATTTAGAATTCTCAATTAAAATTTTAAAATTTTGTACAAACAATAAAATAGGATTTATTTATGCCTCTAGCGCATCTACATACGGTGATGGATCTAATGGTTTTAATGATAACGAAAACTATGTTTATTTAAATAAATTAAAACCACTGAATTTATATGGTAGAAGTAAGCATTTTTTTGATTTATATATTTCTGAAAAAATAAAAAAAAAAAAAAAATTACCAGTTCAATGGGTTGGTTTGAAATTTTTTAATGTTTATGGAAAAAATGAAAAACATAAAAAAAAACAGATGAGCATTATTTCCTATTTAACTCCTTTAATCAATAAAAACCAAAAAATAAACCTTTTTAAATCTCATAACAAAAATTTTAAGGATGGAGAGCAAAAAAGAGATTTTATACATGTAAGTGACTGCATTAGTGTAATTTTATGGTTTTACAAAAATAAAAAAATATCCGGATTATTCAATGTTGGAACTGGTAAAGCAAGAACTTTTATTGATACAATTAAAATTTTATTTAAACAATTAAATAAAAAAGAAAAAATAAATTTTATTAACACTCCAAAAAATATAAGAAAACATTATCAATACTTTACTAAAGCTAATTTAAATAAACTAAAAAAATATGGATATAAAAAAAAATTTAAAGATATTGAAGATGGGATAAAATTATTTGTTAAAGAAAATAAAGAAAATTATTAAATAACGGAGATTTAAAATTATATTTCCAAATATAGACCCAATTATTTTTTCAATAGGTCCATTAGATATAAGATGGTACTCAATAGCTTATATACTTGGATTTATATTAGGCATCCAATACATAAAATATTTAAATTCAAAATATGAATTAAATTTAAATAATGATTTGGTTAATGATTTTTTCTTTTTTACTATTTTTGGTGTAATTATAGGCGGAAGAATTGGTTATATTATTCTTTATAATCCCATTTACTATTTTTCTAACCCTTTAGAAATAATAAAAATATGGAAAGGAGGAATGGCATTTCATGGTGGTTTAATAGGTGTAATTTTAAGTACTCTTTTTTTTAGTTTAAAAAATAAAATTAATTTCCTTATTTTTTCAGATCTTGTAGCATGCGCAGCGCCTATAGGTATATTTTTTGGACGGATTGCAAATTTTATCAATGGAGAATTAGTTGGAAGGGTAACAGAAAAAAAAATAGGAATTATATTTAAACATATTGATAATCTTCCAAGACATCCTAGCCAAATTTATGAAGCTATTTTAGAAGGTATATTACTATTTTTAATTTTATTTTTCTTACAAAATAGAAAAATATTCATTTATAAAAGCGGCCTTATATCCTCATTATTTTTAATATTTTATAGTATATTTAGATTTATTTGTGAATACTTTCGTGAACCTGATCCTCATATAGGTCTACAATATTTTAATTTAAGTTTAGGTCAAATTTATTCTATATTTTTTTTAATTATTGGAATTAGCCTTTTTTTAAAGAAAAAATAAATGGATAACTTAGAACAAATTTTAAAAAAAAGAATTTTAAATTTTGGTCCAATTAGTATTTCAGATTTAATTTTAGAAGCTAATCTAAATTCAAGATTTGGTTACTACAACAACAATTTACCATTTGGAGAAAAAAATGATTATATAACGTCGCCAGAAATCAGCCAAATGTTTGGGGAACTCCTTGCTCTTTGGACTATAGATTACTGGAAAAAAATGGGTAAACCAAAAAAATTTAATATAGTTGAATTGGGCCCTGGAAGCGGCATTTTAATGAAGGATTTTTTAAGAGTGATTAAATTAAATCATGAATTTGTTGGAAAATGTAAGCAAATTTATCTTTTTGAAATAAGTCCATTTTTAAAAAAAATTCAAAGAAATAATTTATCAAAAATAGATAGCAAAATATCAAAAAAAATTAAATGGGTAAAAAGTTTAGATGATATTTCGAAAATACCATTCATTTTAATTGCTAATGAATTTTTTGATGCCTTACCAATTAAGCAAATACAACTTACAAAAATAGGCTGGAGGGAAAGGATGGTAAATTATGATAAAAAAAAAAGAAATTTTTTTATTTCTTATTCAAATAACCCAACCGTACTTGAAAACTTTTTACCAAAAAATAAGGAATGTAGCAAAATAGGTTCAATATACGAAATTCCTTTCAATATGATAAGTTTCTTAGAAAATCTATTTAAAAAAATAAAAAAAACAAAAAGTACTTGTTTAATTGTTGATTATGCAAAAAACGAAAACTTTGGAAACTCTCTAAAAAGTATTAAAAAACAAAAAATAATAAACCCTTTAAAAGAAATTGGAAACTCAGATATAAGCGCTCATGTAAATTTCAATTTAATTAAAAAAACTTCAACAAAATTTAATTTAAATAGTCATGGGCCAATAAGTCAAAGAAAATTTCTTATTGAATTAGGTATTTTATATAGAGCCGAAATTCTAATTAAAAATGCAAATAATAAGCAAAAAAAAAAATTAAAAAAAGGTTTAGATTTTTTAATAAACAAAAAAAAAATGGGAGAAATTTTTAATGTAATTTCAATTAGTAATAAAAAAATAAATAACTTAATAGGTTTTTAATAATGTTTATATTTAAAGAAACAAATAAATATTCGCATATAAAATGTGCTTTTTTTTCTAGAAAAAAAGGAATAAGTAATGGGGTTTATAAATCACTTAATTGTGGATTAAATTCTAAAGATAAAAAAAGTAATGTATTAAAAAATAGAATTATAGCTTTAGAAAAAATTGGTCTGAATAAAAAAAATCTTATAATCCCAAATCAAATTCATAGTAACAAAATTAAGATAGTAGATGAAAATTCAATAAATCAAAATATTACTGCTGATGGCTTATTAACTAAATCAAATAAAATTGTACTTGGTATTTTAACAGCTGATTGTGCACCAATTTTTTTTTTTGATTGTAAAGAAAATATTATTTCTGCTGTACATGCTGGTTGGAAGGGTGCAAAAAATGGGATTATAAAAAATACTATAAAATTAATGCTTGAATGTGGTTCAAAATTAGACAACATAACATCATGTATAGGCCCTTGTATTGGAAAAGAGTCTTATAAAGTAAATAATGATTTTTTTAGGAAATTTATTATTGAAAATTCACAAAATAAAAAATTTTTTTTAATAAAAAAAAATATAATGAATTTTAATTTAAAATATTACATTATTGAAAAAATAAAAAATTTTGGAGTTAAAAAAGTTTTATTCGGATCATTTGATACATTTAAAGATAAAAAAAACTTTTTTAGTTATAGAAGATCTTTAATGTCTAAAGAAAAAGATTATGGAAGATGTCTTTCAGTGATATCAATAAATAATATTAAAAATAAATGAAACTAGTAACTTGTAATAGCAATATTACTTTAGCAGAATCTATAGCAAAGAAATTAAAAAAACCATTGTGTAAATCTATTATTAAAAGATTTGCTGATATGGAAATTTTTGTTGAAATACTTGAAAATGTAAGAGGAGAAGATGTGTTTGTCATTCAATCAACTTCATATCCAGCAAATGATAATTTAATGGAGCTTCTTATTACAATTGATGCTCTAAAAAGAGGTTCGGCAAAGAGAATTACGGCTGTTATTCCATATTTTGGTTATGCTAGACAAGATAGAAAAACTGGGCCAAGAACTCCTATAACAGCAAAGCTTGTTTCAAACTTAATAACTAATGCTGGTGTAGATAGGGTTCTTACTTTAGATTTACACGCAGGACAAATTCAAGGTTTTTTTGATATACCTACTGATAATCTCTACAGCTCTCCAATTTTTATTAGAGACATTAAAAAAAATTATAAAAAAAATATTACTTTTGTATCGCCAGATGTCGGAGGTATAACAAAAACCAGGGAAATTGCTACTCAATTAAAAAGCGATATAGCAATTATGGATAAAAGACGAGCTGAGATAGGTAAATCAGAAGTTATGAATGTAATAGGAAATGTAAAAAATAAGACATGTATAATTATTGACGATATTGTAGATTCAGCTGGTACTTTGTGTAATGCTGCTAAAGCAATTAAAAAGAAAGGTGCAAAAGATATTGCAGCATATATAACTCATGGTGTTTTTTCAGATAAAGCAGTAGCAAGAATTTCAAAATCTCCAATAAAAAAACTTGTTGTAACAGATAGTATTGAACCAATACAAAGTATAAAAAACTCAACAAAAATCAATGTGTTATCAGTTGCTCATTTATTAAGTGAAGCTATTAAAAGGATAAGCTCCGAAAAATCTGTTTCAGTTTTATTTGATTAAATAAAATTATATTAAAATATTGAAATTTTAATGTATTTAACTATAAACTAATTATCTTTTTTAATATTATGAAATGAAAGAAGTTAATTTAGATATTGTTAGTAGAGATAAAATTGGTAAAAGCAATTGTAAACAGTTAAGAAATATGGGAAAAATTCCAGCTGTTATATATGGAGATAAAAAAGAACCTACCTACATTGCAGTTGATTATCCAAAAATTGTTAAAGAATTATCCAGAACTAGTTTTTTTTCAACTATTTTCAGTCTGAAATTAAATAAGAAAAAGATAAAGGTTTTACCAAAAGAAATACAAACAGATCCTTTAAATGACAAACCTATCCATATTGATTTTTTAAGAGTAAACGATGAATCAAAAATAAATATATCTGTTCCTATTATTTTTATTAATGAAGATAAATCACCTGGTTTAAAAAGCGGGTGTGTTTTAAACGCTGTTAGAAGAGAAATTGATTTAATTTGTAAAATTAATAGTATCCCTGAAAAACTAGAAGCAGATTTAACCAATTTAGAACTCGGATCAGTTATACATATGAGTGACATAAAATTGCATGAAGACGTTATTCCTCAAATATCTGATAGAGACTTCACTATAGCAACTATTGCTGCACCAACTGTCATGCCAGTTGAAGAAGAAAAACTTGAAACAGAGGGAGAAGAGGGAGAAGAAGGAGAAGGTGCTGAAGGTGCTGAAGGTGCTGAAACTAAAGAAGGTGAAGAAGGTAAATCAGAAGAAAATAAAGAGGAAACTAAAGAAACTGAAACTAAAAAAGAAGAAAACCCTAAAAAATAAATTTATTATCATTAAAATAATTTTTTTAAAAAAAATAAAATGTATCTTTTAGTTGGATTGGGTAATCCAGGATCAAAATATAAAAAAAACAGACATAATGTTGGTCATATGACAATAGATATGATTGTAAAAAAATATAATCTTAAAAAAAAAAATAAAAATAAGTTTGGAGATATTTTTGAAGGACACTTATCAAATGAAAAAATTTTTGCTTTAAAACCAAAAGAATTCATGAATTTATCAGGAATATCTATAAAAAAATTCCTAGATTTTTATAAAATTAATACGAAAAATTTATTAATAATTCATGATGATATAGATTTACCACTGGGAAAAATTAAAATTAAAATTGGTGGAGGAAATGCAGGGCATCGTGGCCTCAAAAGTATTGATTCTTTAATTGGTAAAAATTATAAGAGAATAAGAATTGGAGTTGATAGACCTAAAAATAATAAAAATGTAGATAAGTTTGTTCTTGAAAACTTTGAAAAAACAGAAGAAAAAGAAATAAAATTCTCTATTAACAGGATAATTTCATTCTTACAATATTTAATAAGTTCCGATACAAATGATATATCTGTACTAATGAATAAACTATCAAAAAAATAAAATGGGTTTTTCTTGTGGAATAGTGGGCTTACCAAATGTTGGGAAATCAACGTTATTTAATGCTTTGACTAATTCACAAAAAGCTAAAGCATCAAATTATGCTTTTTGTACCATAGAACCTAACAAAGCAATAATTGAAGTACCTGATAATAGACTAAATAAAATTGGTAAAATTGAAAATTCAAAAAATATAATTCCTACACAATTAAACTTTATTGATATAGCGGGTTTAGTAAAAGGTGCATCAAAAGGAGAAGGTTTGGGAAATAAATTCTTATCACATATTAAAGAAGTAGATTTAATTCTTCATGTTATAAGATGTTTTGTGGATCCTGACATTGATCATGTCGAAGATTCTTTAGATCCTATAAGAGATATGAAAATAGTTGAAGATGAACTAATTTTATCAGATTTAGTTAGCGCAGAACAACAATTAAAAAAACTTAAAAAAGAAATTGATAAAGATAAAGGAAACAAAAAAAAAATTCAAATTTTAGAACAAATAATAAAAAATTTGATGTCAGAAAAGTCACTTAAAAATTTAAATTTTAATAATGATGAAGAAAAAATTTTAAAAACTTTTAATTTGATATCTACAAAACCAAAAATATTTATTTGTAATCTTAGTGAAAAAGAAAATTTAAAAGATAATAAATATCTAGATCTTATAAAAAACAATCTAAATGATGATAAAACCATAATAATTTCTATATCTGCAGAAATTGAATCTCAAATTGCACAATTGGAAAATGAAATAGAAAAAAAGGAATTTTTAAATTCATTGGGATGGAATGATTCTGGCTTAGATAGAATTATAAAGTCATCCTACGATAAATTAGATCTCATTACATATTTTACAACAGATGAAAAGAAAATACGGGCTTGGACAGTAAAAAAAAATTCAACTGCACCAGATGCATCAAGTATTATACATACTGATTTTAAAAAAGGTTTTATTTGTGCAGAAACAACATCTTATGAAGACTATATAAAATATAGAGGTTCAAAAGGTGCTAAAGAAAATGGCAAAACAAGGCAAGAAGGAAAAGAATATTTAGTTAAAGATGGAGATATAGTTCATTTCATGTTCAATGTTTAAAGTCAAATTTTTCCATAATTATAATCTTTAATTTTTTTTATATTTTTTTTCATTTCATTTTTACTTAAAAGAACTGGTTTTTTTCCCGATTTTAAAATTTGTAAATATTGCTTGGATAAATTTTCAACTTCTTCAGTTAATTTTAAAGCAAATTTTAAATTTTTTTCTCCAACTATCAGGCCGTGATTTGCCATTAAGCATGCATTTCTGTTATCTAAGGCTTTTATAACATTCTTTGATAATTGTTCAGTACCAAATGTTGCATATCTTGCACATCTAACATTATCGCCTCCTGCTACTGCTATCATGTAGTGAAATGATGGTATATCGATATTCATACAAGCAATAGCTGTAGAAAAAGTAGGATGGGCATGTATTATTGCAAAAATATCTTCCCTTTTTAGATAAATATCTCTGTGTATTCTCCACTCAGTAGAGGGTTTTAACTTTTTTTTATAAGTTCCATCAAAAGCCATTTGAACACAGCTTTTTTCATTTAATTTATCATTTGGAATTGATGAAGATGTAATCATAAAACCATTAGTTGTTCTATAACTTAAATTACCTGAAGAACCACGATTTATATTTTTATTATTTAAATATTTAGTAGTTTTAACTAGTTCTTTTTTATTCATATTTTTAAGAAAAAATTTTTTTAATTTCGATTTTTGATGGTTTATGAATCCCTTTTTCTGTTATTAAACGAGTTATATATTTTGCAGGAGTAACATCAAATGAATAATTACTAGCTTTGCTACCTTTTGGAGTTATCCTAATCTTTGTATTTTTCCCCTTAGAATTGATACCATGTATATAAGTTAGTTCATCGGAATTTCTTTCTTCAATCGGCACATCTTTTAAATAATTTTTTGAATTTAAATCAATAGTGTTTGATGGTAAAGCAACGTAGAAAGGTATTTTGTTATCGTACGCTGAAAGTGCTTTTAAATAAGTTCCTATTTTGTTACAAACATCGCCATTAGCAGTTGTTCTATCTGATCCGGTTATACACATATCTACCATACCATGTTGCATAATATGTCCTCCGGCATTATCAGTAATTATTGTATGTGGTATTTTTTCTTGTAAAAGTTCCCATGATGTTAAAGATGATCCTTGATTTCTTGGTCTGGTCTCATCGACCCAAACATGAATCTTTATTTTTTTTCTATGCGCTAAAAAAATTGGAGATAATGCAGTTCCCCAATCAACTGTAGCAAGCCATCCCGCATTACAATGAGTTAAAATATTAATAGTTTTATTCTTTTTCCTTTTTCTTATTTCAAGAATTATTTTTAATCCATTTTCTGCAATTTTTTTACAACACTTAATATCATTATTACTAATTTTTTCAGCAAGTTTTTTTGATGCATGAACTCTATTTGATGGTTTTTCATCTAACAATTTTTTCTTCATAAATTCTAATGCCCAAGACAAATTAATTGCTGTTGGTCTAGCATCTATCAAAAAATTTACAGATGAATTTAGGTTTTTATCACTTGGATCCTTTTTCATAGATAAATATATCCCATACGCTGCTGTCACACCTATTAAAGGCGCTCCTCTTACAACCATATTTTGAATAGCTTTTTTTACATCTTTTATATTTTTTAAATATAATAGTTTGAACTGATGAGGTAATAGTCTTTGATCAATTACAACTACCACTAACTTTTTCTTGTCTAACCAGATTGATTTATAATTTTTTCCTTTAACTCTCAATGTTTCTCCAAATATCTTTTTAAAATTATATCTAATTTCTTTTTGGTTTTTTTATTCCAATTTTGTTGTGGAGTTATTATAGATTTATCAAGAATATTTTCTGCAGGATCTTTTGGGTAATCTTCTATATATTTTGGAAGTATATTTATAATATTTCTTACTAAAGATTTTGCATTATTAGAATTTTTATTTAACGTTTTAATAATTTGTTCTACATCAACATCATCGTGCTGACTGTACCAACAATCATAATCAGTAACCATTGCAACTGTAGCATATCTTATTTCTGCTTCTCTTGCTAGTTTAGCCTCTGGCATATTAGTCATACCAATTACATCTATTTTTTGTTTTCTATAGCTTTCAGATTCTGCTTTTGTTGAAAATTGAGGACCTTCCATTGCTATATACGTTCCTTTATTTTGATGTTTTATTTCTAATTTTTGTAAAACTTCTTCGCATGCATCTCTTAAAAGTTTGCTTGTTGGATTAGCCATTGAGACATGTGCAACTATTCCCTCCTCAAAAAATGTTTTTTTTCTTAAAATAGTTTTATCTATAAATTGATCTACAAGTACAAAAGTACCTGGTGACAAATTTTCTTTTAAAGACCCACAAGAAGAAAGTGAGATTATATCGGTAGCGCCTAATTTTTTTAAAGCATAAATATTTGCTCTATAATTTATTTCACTTGGATTATATATATGTGATCTTCCATGCCTTGGTAAAAATAAAACTTTATTATTATTAACATTTACTGATAAGATTCTATCAGAGGGAGGGCCCCATGGAGTTTTAACATTTATCCATTTTTGATTTTTTAAATCTTCAAATTGATTAACACCACTACCGCCAATAAAAGCTAATAAAAAATTCTTTGTCATTTTTTATTTTTCAATCCATGACCATATTTCTTTCATTGTAACGTAAAGAAGTAAAGTAAGAACAATTAAGAAAAGTAAAACTTTTAAGCCTAAGG
>ENA-ORDI01000791-ORDI01000791.1-marine-metagenome-genome-assembly--contig:-NODE-791-length-19612-cov-4.375633_pt1 | contig 19612 bp, 18 predicted proteins | sample MGYA00248628_ERZ508525 | MGnify/ENA primary metagenome ERZ508525 (study PRJEB26195, sample SAMN05422138) | marine metagenome | isolation source: East of Porto Seguro, South Atlantic Ocean | place... | reverse complement strand
CAGAGTCTAGTGTGTATCGGCTGCTCAATAGTCAGGGACTGGTAAAGAGTCCGGAGATGAAGATGGCCACTGGCCAGGCTCCTATCAGGTCACTGCTCACCTGATCGGTGGGCACGGTGGGCCACCTAGAGAACGAGTCGACAGATCAGAAACAAGGGATTGCGCCGGTCCCATTGCGGGTCAAACCCGAGCCGAGGAGGCCCGGGAAGATTATCGCAGTCCCATTGTTGCTGAATGCCGACAAGGGGAGTTGGACTCGTAACGAGACGCAAACACTTCGAGAAAACTGCAAACAAAAATATTCCTACGCATACCTGAAAACAAACACGTTTCCAGATAGGATTGGGGGAGTGAGGGACAGTTTCAACCCAACTTCCCAAACTTTCGGCCTTTCTGCTCCTTCGTAAACGCTTCGGCTCCCCCTCCACGAAGGTAGCAGGGAGGGTTTTTGTTTATCGGGTTACTGCTGTCCGATGATTAGGTCTGCGGCGCGCTCGCCGATCATGATAGTTGAGGCGTTGGTGTTGGCCCGCACCACGTCGGGCATGATCGATGCGTCCACGACCCTTAGCCCTTCGATACCGTGGACTTTGCAATACTGGTCAACGACGGCCATTGGGTCTGACGACGGCCCCATCTTGCAGGTGCCGCAAGAGTGCTGCTGTGTGGAGACGTTTGCCCTGAGCCATCGATCCAGCGCTTCGTCGGTCTCAAGGTCGGCGTCGGTGGGATTTGCCCGTTCTAGGAGGACGTCCTTGCACTCAGGCCGCGACACGATATCGACGCACAGCCTGACGGCCCCTCGAAGACGTTCGGTGTCGAAAGCGTGAGTCAGGTAGCGGTAGTCTAACAGCGGCTGGTCGTGAGGGTCGGCGGATTGCAGTCGAAGCTGTCCAGCTGCCTCGGCCTTTTGGAGTCCGACGCTGAATCCCATGTATCGGGAATCGTCGTCTAACTCAACGCCGGGAGGTCGATGCTCGCTGGTTCGCAGAATTGGACTCATCTGCATATCGTTGCGATATGGTGAGCCGGGAGTCGTGTAGCGCATTCCTGCCTGAACGGGCGACGTGTTGAGTTCGTCCTGCTCAATGTCGATACGGTAAAGCAGGAACACAGTTGGATGGTCGCGAAGATTTTCTCCTACGCCTGGCAGATCCTGAACTACTGGAATGTCAAGACTTTGCAGGTGTTCCGACGGACCGATGCCGGAAAGCATCAGCAATTGAGGCGAATTGATGGCTCCAGCGCTCAGGATGATCTCTTCGGCTTCGATAGTGAACTTTTCGCCGCCGCTCTCGACCTCCAGGCCCACGGCGCGATTGCCTTCGAACAGTATCCGCCGGACGTGGACGTCAGACCGGACGGTCAGGTTGAGCCGATGACGGGTCATGTCGATATACGTCAGCGCGGTGCTCATTCGCACACCCTCGACGTTGTTCAGGGGGCGCGCTCCAACGCCTGTGGACTCCGGGTGATTCAGGTCGTGAGTTTCCGGGAATCCCGCGCCTTTCGCTGCGTCCCAAAACGCTTGAACGCTGGGCAGCATGTCCTCTTTCTTGTAACGCTTGACCGGAATAGGGCCGTCGGAGCCGTGGAAGTCGTCGCCCAGAAAATCGGCGTCGGTCTCGGACTTTCGGAAGTACGGCAGAGTCTTGATGTACGACCACTCGGTGTTGCCCTGCTCTGCCCACTCGTCGAAATCTTCGGGGATGCCTCGGAACCACACCGTCCCGTTGATCGCGCTGGAGCCGCCCATAACCTTGCCGCGAGGGACAATCATGGGTTCTCGGTCCGGGCCTGCCGTGCCTCTGTAACCCCATGTGAAGGCGTCCGGATCGTAGGCCGACGCCCAAGCGTTGTAACTGTATTTCACTTTGTCGGGCAGGCTCTCGAAATCCTTGAAGTCCGGCCCTGCTTCTAACAGGAGAACAGACCGATTCGGGTCTTCGGACAGGCGAGACGCAAGCACTCCGCCGGCTGAGCCTGCGCCTACAATTACAATGTCGTACTTCAATGGGCTCTCCTAAATTTCGGTAAGCATTCAATTCAAAGCAGAGCTAAATGGCGTCCATTAATATCTTATTTCAGTCCAATGAGGCCCCAATTTGCTAACCTCCGTATGGCATCAATATTTCAAATAGTTCGCCATACCCTGGCCTTCGCAATAGAGCATCCACCTTGGCCAGAATCTCTTGTCCTGACCACATTTTCATACTCATCAAGCGATTGATAGGTGTCCCTGCCAATGAATATGAGACCTGTGGGGTCGTAATGCTGTTGGAACAAACTCTAAGTCGTTCTGACTGCCGCCTGCTCCGCCTCCGTGAACTCGCCGAGCAAAGCACGGACTCGTCCAACGTTACCCGGCCCGAGATGGAATCGCGTTCTGTGAGTGTATCGAGTGTTATCAGCGGGGGACTCGCCGATGATTAAGGCATTGGCGATTGTGACATTCGTCGGCTGTCTCAACAGAGGTGATGGCTTGGATGTAAATTCATGGATCTCGGAACTAGCCATCATTGCGTCACGGCTCTTTTCAAACGCATCCATGTTTTCGTGCCGAGTTGAAATGTTAAAGGTGGGAGTCTCTCCGAACACTGAGCGAGAAACATTGCCAGTGAGGTTGCCTGGATTTAGGCCGACCCACTCGGCAATCAGGTCGTGGGCTTCATTGGCTCGCGGCGGGGACGGGCAGATGTAGGAAATACGGATGTGCATAATTTGTCCTCATCACTATCGAAACAGTTCTGTCCCGTCAATTGGTGGGCACAATCGGCAGCAGGATGTGGGACGGATGCTCCTCGTCATGGTAGATGGTCTGGTGGGCAATACGGGTCTCGGTGTCCATCCCGAAAGCGTGTCCTGTGTTTGGGTTGCGGTCGAACTGAGGGAAGTTGCTGGACGAGACCTCCACTCGAATCTGATGGCCCTTGAGGAAGCGATTGCTGGTTGACCACAGGTCGATTGTGTACTCGTATATCTTCCCCGGCTCCAGCAGGGTCGGCGCCTCCCACGAGTTCCGATACCTGGCACGAATGATTCCTTGAGCGATGTTGATAACACTCCCGTTGGGGTGAACGTCCACCAGCTTGGCCGTGAAGTCGGTGTCCGGAGCGTCGGACGCTGCGTAGAGTGTCATCTTGACCGGCCCGATGACATCGACGTCCTGATCCAAGACCGGCGACGAGTACACAAGGACGTCAGGGCGCCACTCGACCTGCTGTTGGTCGCGAGGCCCCATAGAAACGGGCGTCAGGTCTTCGGAACAGCACGTGCTTCCACCGACGGTCAAAACAGGATGATTGGGGTCGAAAACGAACTGGTCCGATTCCTCAGTTGATGGCGGAGACGTGTTTAGAGTGCCGTTTCCGAACATCGAATTTGCGCCGCCCTGGCTGCGAAGATAGTAGGGCGTGTACTGAGTCTCAGGGAGCGGCCAATCTGACGCCGCACGCCACTGGTTCGCGCCCATAACGAACACGTTGACCGGAGGCTCGTCTTGGATTCCGGTGTCTATCCCCTTCAACCAGTAGTCGAACCAGCGGACGTGTTCATCCATCAGGTCGATGCGTACGGACTCTCCGAACTCAACGTCGCCTGTGCCGGTGTCCCTGCCCGAATCACCGAGGCTGTGAATCCAGGGGCCGATGACCACTTTCTGGTTGCTCTTACCCGGTTCAAGTCCTTGCTGGCTGACGCCCATATAGTTGTTTAGCGTGCCTTGGAGGAACACGTCGTACCATCCGCCCATGCCGTAAACTGGCACGTCGATCTCCGTGTAGCTCTCCTCGGTGGGACGCATGGCCTTCCAGTAATCGTCGTAGCTGGGATGTGCTATCCAGTCCTTCCAGACCCTATTGCTTCGCCCGGCGGCCTCGGCCATCGTATTCAATGGAAGATGCCAGAACAGCGTTGACATATTGTTCTCTTCTGGGAACCAGAGGTAGTGAGTCTGATTGGTTCGGGTGTGCATCTGGATGGCAGCCCAGCGGTAGTTGAAGGCCAGTTGGAAGGCCCCTCCGGTGTAGGCCCAGTTATGGTAGAAGTTGGAGTATCCCACACGAGGAACCATTGCCTTCAGATACTTGCTCCGCATAGGGGCAGACTGCCACTGCACCATCGCGACGTAGGAGCCGCCAGCCGTGCCCACATTGCCGTCGCACCAGTCCTGACGGCCCAGCCATTCCTGGGTGTCATAGCCGTCCTCGGCTTCGAACCTGAACGGGTACCACTCGCCCGGAGAATCCCAACGCCCCCGGACGTCCTGAGTTGCGACGGCGTAGCCTCGCGTTGCGAAGTACATGCAGTCCTGAACGACGGCCTCGTTGTTGTTGTCATAGGGCGTCCGAATCAGGATCGTGGGGAGGGGCGAGTCGATCTCAGGCAGGTAGATGTCGGTGGACAGTTCAACCCCGTCACGCATGGGGACTTTTACATCGAACATCATGCTGACTTTGTGAACGGGACGGGAAGCCTCGGTTACACTGAGGGCCATTGCTGCCTCCATAGGGAAATCAAATACAGTTATGTGTGAACGGACGCGACGCCATTATACATTGGGAAGTGTCGGACGATTGCCTATCTGTCGAAACTGCCCATCGGCAGGCCAGGAGGGACCGACTCTGGATGTCGGCAAGTTGTCGTCAGCGCGATGTGACTGCCCTGATCTGACGATTCGTGGATGGCGTGCATGATGTCCAAAACGTGGTTTGCTAATTCCGCGTCGGCCCTGGATTTTCGATCTCTGACGATGGCCTGGGCCATGTCTGCCACACCCAGTCCTCTGCCGCCTTCCGGGTGGGTCAGCGGAACGTTAGTCCAATGGTCGCTTCGTCCCTGCTTCAAACGCATCGGCCCGCCGAAGTTGTTTGGATTGGGCACACTTAGGGTACCCTCAGTCCCATATATCTCGATGCGCGGAAGTTCGGATGCCCACACGTCGAAGCTGGTAATCACAGTCGCAACCGCTCCGTCGGCGAACTCCAGGATACCGGTTACATGGGTCGGAACCTCGACGGTTATGATTCCGCCGTGTCGAGGTTCGCTGGTGATGGTGCGCTCGGCGGTGGCTTTGGTGTGGGAGCCGGTCACCCGCTGAATTGGTCCAAGCAGAGCAACCAGACAGGTGAGGTAATATGGCCCCATATCGAACATCGGCCCGCCTCCCCGCTGGTAGTAGAACGCAGGGTCTGAATGCCAACTCTCGTGGCCGTGACTTGCAAAGAAGCCAGTTGCGGCAAAGGGGCGGCCAATCTCGCCAGCATCAATGAGCCCGCGACAGGTCTGGATGCCGCCTCCCAGGAACGTGTCTGGAGCGCATCCGACCCTGACGCCTTGACTGCGGGCGGCGTTCAATATCGCGCTGCCGTCCTCACGGTCAATCGCCAACGGCTTTTCGTTGTAGACGTGCTTGCCTGCGGCGATGGCCGCGAGGCTCACCTGAGCGTGGGCGTCCGGCGTTGTCAGGTTCAGCACGATGTCCACATTCGGGTCGGACAGCAATTGCTCCACCGAGCAATACTTCGACACTCCGTGTTCCTGAGCTCTGCTCTTGGCCCTGTCTATGTCGATATCCGAGCATGCCATAACTTCCAGGCCAGGATACAGAGGCAGGTTCTCCAGGTACTGAGGGCTGATGGTCCCGCATCCGATGATGCCCACACCGACGGGATCGGATTTCTGTGTCGTCATCGGCTTGCCCACAGCATTCCTCGTCGTGTAATCTCCATCACTTCTGGGACCTCGAAGTCGTCCAGCTTGTGGCCAAGCGAAAAGAAAAACACCCGACCCTCGCCCCTGCGACGCTTCCAGACAACGGGGATCACACAACCCTTAATCCACGGAGACGGATACGGAGCGATGCCACTGATTCGTTGATCTCCCTGAACGTTGTGGTCGCTAGAACCTCGTTGCTGGGGTCAACGTGCATGTAATACTGCTCGGTGTGCATCGAGAAATCGCTCAGACCAGCGGTGATAGGGTCTTCGTGGCTGGCGATGTTGACCTCGTAGTCGTTGTCGCCTCCGGGATGGGAGACCCACTGACCGCCGACCATGAACTGGTAGTCAACCGCCTCGCGGTACGAGTCGGCCATACAGCCGTGCCACCCCGCGATGCCGACTCCGCTGGCTACCGCCTCCAGCAGGTTGGACGTCTGCTCTCTCGTGATCTCTCCCTGGGTTCAGACCGGCACGATCAGGCTCAGTGATTTGAGCTTGTCGGCATTCAGGCACACCTCCAAGCTGTCGGAAATCTCGACCTCATAGCCTTGTTCTTGCAGCCACGGGCCGAACAGCTCCGTGCATTTTTTGGGTGAGTGACCAGACCATCAACGCAGTTTTCTTCAAATTGCTCTCCATCTATTGGATTGAGGAGCTAGACGTCTGCCGCCACCGGATTGCTCAGAGTGCCGATTCCCTCCACTTCGACCTCAATCGTGTCGCCGACGTTGATCTCATCGACTCCGGGGCAACCGCTGGGGATGACGTCTCCGGGGTTCAGGGCCATTACCTCGGACACCCAACTTACAAGCTCGGCGACATTCCAGATCATGCCGCTGCTGGAACCGTCCACAACGGTCTGGCCGTTCACACGGCACTGTATTTGAAGATTGTCGCCGTCCAAACCCGTCGTGATCCATGGGCCGATGGGACAGAAGGTGTCGAAATGTTTCCAACGCATGCTGGTTCCCGCCCCGAGATCGCTAGTGGCAAGCTCTCTGGCGCTAACGTCGTTGACGCATGTGTAGCCCAGCACGTATTCCATCGCCTCGGACACACTGATGTGTCTGGCGCGCCTGCCGATGACGATTCCAACCTCAGCCTCGTGGATTATGGAGCGCCCGATTCTCGGATAGACGATAGGTTCGTTGTGTCCGATAACGGTTCCGGGCTGTTTCATGAAGATTCCTGGGCCGTCGCGTTGGTCTTTCTCTCCATAGTTCGCGGCGATGGCGGAGACCTTGTTGGTCTGGACGTCGATGGGGGCCAGCAACCGCACGTCTGAGAGGGCGCACAATCTGGTTCCAGCCTGCGCTCCCTCATACAAATTGTCCTGGATGGCTCGAACCTCGTCCCCTTCGACGATGCCCCATTGGATTCGGTTGTTCCACAGGAAGCGAGCAATGTTCATTAATATCCTCGAAGCATAGCATTAGGTTTGTGGCGGTCTGGCGCCGTCCGCTCAGGATACCAGTGTCAGAACAGCAGGGAAATGGGCATAGAGAGAAACTGAACGCGATTCGAAATCGACATGAGGTGTATCTTTGGCGCTGTGCATTTGGCAAAATACTACTGGACGCGCTGGCAAAAATCTGTCGCGCATCGACTTCAAACGGACACGGAACCGAAGAAGGATTGGCCTTAGCCATGCAACTCAGACTCCGAACCGTTGTGGTATGCGTCGCGCTCACATCATTTGTCTTAGCGTGCTCGTCGGAGTCCACATCCAGTCCGTCTGCTGCGGCTGCGCAGCAACCCGTCGTGGTCACTCCTGGAACAGTTCCTGTGCCTGTCGCGACCGCTCGACCAGTGCCCGCGACGGCGATGAATCAAAACGAGTGTGTGCCGTCTCCGTCCCCAGAGGAGATACCCCCGGAGGTGGCCAGAAACAGCAGTCTCTGGCCTCTGCCAAATCGGGATTACGCCAGCACCAGGGCGAATTTCGACTCCAACATATCATCCGATACCATCGACCGTTTGGAGGCTGTCTGGACATTCGATCTTCCCGAGAAAACCAACTGGGGAGCGGCAGTATCGAACCCGCTGGTCATAGATGGAGTCGTCTATTTCCAGGACCTGCCAAGCAACATATTCGCGCTGGATTTTGATACAGGCAAGGCGATATGGAACCATCGGGGTGAAGGCCCTTCAGTCGCTCCCAATGGACTGGCAGTAGGTTACTGCAAGATTTTCGCCGCTGTTTCGGCATCCGAATTTGAGGCGCTGGACATCGACACCGGGTTAACTCTGTGGACGGCAGAAATCGAGCTCACCGATCACGAAGGAATCAACATTCAGCCCATTGTATATGACGGACTGGTGTACCTCAGCACCGCGCCGCGCAGCGAAAAAGGGCTGTATCTCGGCGACGGCGTAGGCATCATATACGCTCTGGATCAGGAGACGGGGGACATCGTCTGGAGCTTCAACACCGTTGACTCAGACGACATCTGGGGCAACCGCGAAGTGAACAGTGGCGGCGGGGCCTGGTTCCCAGCTTCCATCGACACCGAACGCGGTCTCACCTACTGGGGCGTCGGGAATCCGGGGCCGTGGCCGGGAACTGAAGAGTTCCCGAACGGATCGAGCCGCCCAGGGCCGAATTTGTACACAGATTCAGTAGTCGCCCTAGACCATAAAACGGGAGAGCTTGTCTGGTTCAATCAGGTGCGCCCCCACGACAATTTTGATCTGGATTTTCACGTAACGCCGATCCTGACCACTGAGCGGATCAATGGCCAGGATCGCGACGTCGCCATTGGCGCGGGAAAGACCGGGACGGTACACGCCTTCGACGCCGACACGGGCGAGGAGCTTTGGGTCACGGCCGTGGGGATTCATCAGAATGACGACCTGACCGAGGTTCCAATAGGCGAAAGCGTCGTCGTGTACCCGGGGGCGCTAGGCGGCGTTGAGACGTTCATGGCCTACGCCGAGGGAGTCGTGTATGTCCCTGTCATGAACCTGCCAACCACGTTCACAGCCAGCACCAAAAAGACCGAGTCTTTGGACGGCACGGGCATTCTGGTCGCTATCGAAGCTGACACCGGCGACATCCTGTGGGAGACGGAATTCGACGATCTTGTTGTTGGCAGCGCGACGGTTGTCAACGACTTGGTGATCACGTCCGTGTTCGGCGGAACGGTGTTTGCTCTGGATAGGGCCAACGGCGAAATTGTCTGGAGCTATCAGGCGAGCGCCGGATTAAATGCTCCGTTGGCAGTGGCCGGAGACACAATCATCGTGCCTGCCGGCATTCCAAATCGCGGCGGCAACAAAACAAGGCTGATCGCGTTGCGGCTCACAGAGTAGCCAGCGACCAATTTTACCGAAGCTCATGTTGTTCTATACATGGGATGTGAGCGTTAGTATTATGTCGCTATGGCTATCGAATTAAACATTTCTAACAGAAACCGATTGGAGAAACTACTCTCCGGCGATCTGGATTTTCACGACCAACCCAGCAGTCACAGGAGCCACAGGCCTCCACGCTTTCGCGGCCAAGTTCCCTCCTCAGCTTCCCCATATCTTCATCGACCAGTTGACCGAGCCTGGAGATGTTGTGCTAGACCCAATGATGGGGTCTGGGACGGCGTTGGTCGAGGCCGCCACACTGGGTAGGCGAGGTTTGGGGTTTGATATCGACCCTCTCGCTGTTCGCATCACTCAGGCAAAGACGATGCTCAATACTTGTGATTTGAATGACGAAAAATGCGATGTCGTGGGCCAGTCTCGCAGATTGGTCCAAAACACTGATTTGGTCGAGTCTGCAATCCAGTCGAGGTTCGACGACGACAAAAAAAATTCGTCGACTACTGGTTTTTGCTTGATACTCAGCGGGAGCTTATGACCCTCGTGCTGACGATTGGGAAGATTGCAGACTCTGGACTGAGGCGCATATTGGAGTTGACGTTCTCCTCAATCATCGTCACAAAATCCGGCGGTGTCAGCGGGGCGATGGACCTTGCCCACGGACGACCTCACAGAGTCAATTCCAAAACGCCGCGCAACGCAATCCAGCAGTTCGAACGAAAACTTCGCCAGTATCTTTTGTATTTTTCGAAACAGGACGTGGGGAAAGCCGCTGGAGTGATGGCCCAACCGGTCATGGGCGATGCCAGGGCCTTGCCGCTCAATAACGACGTTGTGGACCTCATCGTGACGTCGCCCCCGTACGCAAACGCCATCGACTATATGCGCGCGCACAAATATTCTCTGGTATGGCTTGAATGCTCGACTGCTGAACTTTCGAGGGAGAGGGCCACGTACATCGGAGCCGAGCGCATTGCAGTCCAAGGCGGGCCGATCCTGCCTGAATCCTCCGAGAGGACAATCCCCGCCCCTACAGAGTTGGACTCGACCAGGGCCAGGATACTGCGCCGGTACTTTTCGGAGATAGCACAATCGATATCCGAGATGTTCAGGGTTCTACGCTCAGGCAGAGCCGCCGTTCTGGTCGTTGGGACATCCACCATGCGAGGCCTGGACGTTCAGACCCATCGCTGTCTCGCCGACATTGCAGATCAATCAGGATTCGACGTGGTTGGGATTGGGACTCGAAAGCTGGACCGCAACCGCCGGATGATGCCTGTCAGCCGGATCGCGAACTCCGAGCCTGGCATAGAGCGTCGCATGCACAATGAGCACGTCATCGGCCTGTGGAAACCCTGAGCTACGCCTTTCGCCGCGGCGCTGACATCCATCGAATCGCCCGAGGCCAGTAGCTGAACGACACCACCATAGCCGTCAGCGCCAGGAGCGCAGACAAAACGTACAGGTCCTGAAAGGCCAGGACAAATTCCTGGGCCTCGTCTCCTGTGCCGCCTCTCGCCGACTGTCGCGCCGAGAAGACCGCCCCCATAATGGCGACGCTGGACACGGTGCCCAGACTTCGAGATAGCGACATTATTGCCCCTCCCATGCCAAGCCGGTCAGGCGGAAAGGTCCCCATGATGAGATTGGCGTTCGCCGCCTGAAACAGGCCCATACCGACACCGGTCGCCACCATCAGGATCGCGACATCCGAGACGCTGGAATCGACACCCAGCGTCGTGAACAATGCCATAGTCAACGCCGAGATGCCCACAGCCGTCGTGATCGTGTATGCAGGTGGCATCCGGTCGGACAGCCAGCCCCCCACCGGAGCGAATATGGCGTTGGTGACGGTCATCAGCATAATCACCAACCCCCACGTCTGAGCGTTGGTGTTCAGAACGTCGGACATATAGAAGGGCAGGATGAACCAATTGATGAATGTCGATATGAATATCAGATACGATACGATCAAAGCTGGGGCCAGGACTCGGTCTTTCAGCAGGGACAGGTCCAGGATGGGACGAGCGGCCTTCCTCTCCACCAGCACGAAAACCCAGAGGATGACTACGGCAGACAATCCCAATGCGACCACGTGAGGAAGCGTCCATCCGCTGCGCCCACCGATAGTCAGGAACAAGATCAACGACGCCATGCCGGCGAACAACGTCAGAGCGCCAAGAATATCGAAGGACGGGCGAACCTCCGGTCTCGGACTTGCGCGCAGCGCTACGACGGTGTAGACAACTGCCACAAGACACAGCGGCACCCGAGCCAGAAAGATCGATCTCCATCCGAAGGCATCCACGAGCAATCCGCCGCCCAGCGATCCTACGATCATCCCCAGGGTTCCGAGACCTGCCATGATTCCCAGGGCGCGGCCTCGATTCTGAGCCGGAAATAGTTGAGTGACAATGGCCGGAGCCGACACTAGAATCAGGCCGTTGCCCACCGCCTGAGTCACCCGCAAGCCCAACACCAGCGGCAGGCCCGGAGCGATGCCTATCAAAAATACCGCCAAAGTGTAGGCCAGCAGTCCGATGACGTACACTCGCTTGAGGCCATAAACGTCCCCCGTGCCGCCGAGACCCAGCCCCATTCCCGTGGTCGAGCCGACGTAGAGGATGATGATCCACTGGATGGTCTCGAGGTCAGTGCCCAGATTTTCGGTGATCTCGGGCAGGGCCACGTTCACCGTGATGTCCAACGCAGTCAGGAACATTCCGGCGGCGGCGGCAACCAGGCCAGCCCACATTCGGGCAGCGCTAGGCTCTTGAATTTCAGAGGATGTGGTCAAGGTATTGGATTGCTCTCGTGGCCTCCAGCTTTCAACCGTCAGCCGTCAGATTTCGTGCATTATATTCCCATTGGAACTCATCAGCATCCACAGTTGGCATACCGCAGGCGGCGTGACATAATTCAGGCGCGAAACCGAAATCTTCACGGAGGATCCTCATGCCCAACATCGACGAGAATCTAGCCTTTGCGCCAGCGACAGAGCTTCGAGAGCTTATAGCAGAAAAACAGGTGTCGCCCGTCGAGATAACCCAGCTATATCTCGAACGCATTGACCGTCTCGACCCTCAACTCAACTCCTACTTGACCGTCACCTCGGAGATCGCAATGGACGCCGCCCGGAAAGCGGAGCAGGCTGTGACCGATGGTGACGAGCTTGGCCCTCTGCACGGCATCCCCATCTCGATCAAAGACCTCCAGATGACAAAAGGAGTCCGCACTACCGGAGGCTCGCTCGCCTACAAAGACCGGATTCCCGACGCCGACTGCGCTGTCGTGGAGCGCGTGCTGGCAGCGGGAGCCATTATGCTGGGCAAGACCAACTCTCCGGAGTTCGGACTGCTAGGAGCCAACGAAAACCGATTGGGCGAGCCGTGCCGCAACCCCTGGAACCCGGAGCGCACCTCCGGCGGCTCCAGCGGCGGCGCGGGGGCGTCCATAATAGCCGGGCTGACGTCGTTAGCGACTGGCGGCGACGGCGGAGGTTCCATCAGAATACCGGCCAGCTTCAACGGCACATACGGCATCAAACCCACCCAGGGCCGAGTGTCCAGCTATTCGGGCGTCGATGCGCCCCCTGCCTCCAACTACACGAGCCAGCAGGGGCCTCTGACCCGCACCGTTCGGGACTCGGCGTTGCTCCTTCAGGTTGTTGCTGGATACGACTCACGCGACCCCGGCTCTCTGCGCGCTCCAACGCCGGATTTCGAGGCCGCCATGGGCCGAGGCATCGAGGGCCTGCGAGTAGGGTACAGCCCCGACTACGGCTATGGGGCCGTTGATCCCCAGGTGGCCCAGATTTCGGAGAAAGCCGCCAACGTGTTCGCCGAGCTTGGATGCTCCGTCGAGGAGGCAGACCTGAAGCTGGAGGGAGCTTTCGATACCTGGTTCACGTTCTTTAGCTCTAACGCATACCTCACTCAGGGCCACCTGTTGGACGACCCGGACGACCCTCTCAGCTGGTACGCTCGCTGGTGCATCGAGGCCGGGTCTAAGGTCACTGGTGCCGAATACGCCAAGGCGGTCGGAGAGCGAGATCGGATGCTTCAACAGTTCGGCGACGTGTTCGAGAAGTACGACGTTCTGGTGTCTCCAACGATGTCAGTCACAGCCTTTTCCACAGAGGAGTATCCGCAGAAGATCGACGGTCAGGACCCCTATCCAAACCCATCCTGGGGGTTCCTGCCCTTCACTCATCCCATCAACACAATCGGTCACGCCGCCGCCAGTATCCCCTGCGGCTTCGACTCAGACGGCATGCCCGTGGGCCTGCACATTGTTGGGCGTCATGGCGACGAGGAAACAGTTCTGGCCTTCAGCGCAGCCTTCGAAGCGGCCCGTCCCTGGATTTCGCACAGGCCGCGGGTCAGCTAGGGGGCGAGGTTTCAGGCTTCCAGAGCGATTTTGCGAACTGGGCCGTCGGGGCGGTGCTCGTCGAGGATGGCATTGGTCTGCTTAGAGAGTCCCTCCCCGTTTTCACGATGTTTGGCGAGAAGGTCCAGGGAGAAGTCGGAGAGCGCGGGCTTGATCCTCAACTGCTCAGGCATGTAACGCATGCAGCGGCGCATCATAATCTGGGCTGGGCGGTTGGTCTTCTCGGAGCATCCGTAGGCATAGGGACACATGTAAGCGTAGCACTTGGTTGTCTCGCGGTAGATGGGCGGAATCCGACTGGATGACGGCGGCATATGCGTGGTGAGAAAATCTTCCAGAGGCTTGTCCAATTGTGAAGGCAGAGGACTGGAGTTTCTGTGCATAGCGCAACCCTTCTCTGTCTTAAGGAATCCTCCGCGTCGGCGCTATCCCACACCAATACAAAGGGTTTGCAAGGTCTATACCGGGGGAGTTATGGTTCACACGGTTGGCAATCCGATGCCAACATTTGTGCTAAACAAAGACTAATTTCTTTCTAAGAAAATAGCAATGCTTTATCAAGCCGTTTCGAGGCGAATAATTCTTCGCTTGTCTGCGAGCGCGGACGAGCAATTCAATTCAGTGGAGGTCAGGTCGAAAGGTGGCAAAGTGATGACGCATGACCATTCTGAGTCGATGCGAAGCATCTGGTCGCTGACATGACAGGCGCGACCTACACGCGACTAGACCCTTCGACTGCGCTCTCAGGGTGGCATCGTCTCGTGGCTGACGGCTGAACGCTGAGCCGTAGCCGGGTAACTTGGCCCCCTTCGGAGTATGTAGAGGTGGACGGTTGACTCCACAAGCTCCTCGCCTCCGAAGACCAGAGACAGGACGAACAGCCACAGAATGTCCCAGTTCCACGCGGCCCCCAGTCCGGCCACCGTGATTCCGATGACCGCGATGCGGAATCCGATCACGAACCTGTGCATCTTGGTGGGGTCAGACATCGGACTGTAGAGGCCTCGATGAGCCATCCATCGCCGCGCCCATGAGCAGGACCGCCAGTCCAATCGCCATCATGAAGAGGGGCGGATACATCTTCAAGGAAAGCTCAGTGAGGAACTCCATTCTAATGCCTCCGTAACAGATTGTGAATACTTTCACATATTCGTTATAATGGATTCAACTGCTTCTTGGAGGCACAATTTCGAATGGTCAATCAACGTTTGGAGTCCCTCTGGACACCCGACAATTGGCGCCTACTCCACATGCATGCGCCGAATCGACGGATTCAGAACTCCGAGCCAGACTACGACGGACAGCATCAGCAACGAGCCTGCGGTCAGGGAAATCGGCCAGCTATACAGTTCCGCCACTATGCTCAAGGGCAGAGCGCCGAGGTAGTGAAGGGACGCGCTTATCAGCATCATGCTCATTATTCGGCCTCTCATGGCTGGAGGGGTGGTCAGCTGAAGCACTGTCGTCATGACTGATATGAAGCCTGCGAAGCCCATGCCGACGAAGAACATCAAGACCAGCGACACCGGGCGCCACGTTGACCAAGCGAGCGCTAGCAGGGACACGCCGAAAATAATAATGGTTCCCAGCAGAAGCCAGTATTTGTGGCGCGAGTTGCCCAGCGCCGCCAGAGCCAGGTTGCCCACCAGCGAGCCGGCCCCCGAGGCGGAAAGCAACAGTCCTGCTCCTACAGCATCGAGGCCCAGAACGTCCTTCGCGAAGGCGGGCAGGATTTGCAAATAGGCCGCTCCGAAAAATCCGAACGCGAAACCCATGCCGACGATGCCGAACACCACAGGTGTTTTGACGGTGAACTTTAGCCCTTCCAGGAGGTTCCCCAAGACGTTCGTCTCGGTGGCTGAATCGTAGGAGGGCACGTTTCGCAAACTCCAGATGTGGATGGTCCCCAGCCCGAAACAGGCGGCGTTAACGAACAACGCCTCGCCGATACCCGCCATCTCGACGATTACCCCCGCGACGAAAGGAGCCAAAATTCGTGTCCCATTGAACACCGCCGAGTTGAGCGAATTTGCGTTGAGGATGTCGTCACGCTCGACCAGATCCGCAACTATCGCCATGCTGGCAGGCATGACGAAGCCCTGGATAGCCCCAAGCATTGTGACGGCGACGTACACACGCCACATGGCTATCTGTTCCATCATCGTCAGTGTCGCTAACGCCACTAGGGTGAAGGTCACCGCCGCCTGGCTGATAATCAAGAACTGACGACGATCCATACGGTCGGCGGCGATTCCTGCCAGAGGCATGAGGGCAAGGTTTGGGATTCCGTACAGGAAAATCACGAAGCCAAGCTGCGAACCAGAATCGGTAAGCTCAAGCACCAGCCAGCCCACGATGAGAAACTGCATTGCGTAGCCGGACGACTGCCACAGCATGCTGTAGAAGTATTTTCGGAACTCCCGGTGACGCAAAGCGACGAACATCCGGAACTTAGAACTGGATTTTCTTGCTTGTGAGACCAACGATTCGCCTGATCGAATGGGTGTGGGCGTGATGTTATATCGGAGCGTCAAGTGATGCAATGAAAGATGAACAAAAGAAGAATCGACAGCCGCTAGAGATGACCTGTTTTTGAACGACCCGAAGGGTCTGGTCGCCTGATAAACAATCGTTGTTCTACGGACGACGACCCTTCGACCGCGGTCTCAGGATGGCGTGAGAGGGGTCACCAGCCCAGGGCGTAGCCGATGTTCCCCTTGGCCGACACTGCGCCCTCGATCAGGCCGGTGTCCTTGTGGAATCGGATGGCCATAAGCTTGCCATGCTGCCATGGACTGTTTTTGACCATCTCGTGGCCTCGGCCCTCCATATTGCTGAACACTTCTTGATCGAGCCGAGACTCTGCGAAAACGCGTCCGGCGAACGCCTCTCGCGGATAGAAAGACGACGGGAAGTGGACCGAATGCACCGTCGGGGCATCTAAGGCCTCTTGAAGCTCCATGCCGAACTCGACGTAGTTCAAGAAGAATTGGAGTGTCCATTGGTCTTGGGCATCGCCTCCAGGGGTGCCGAAGACCATGTACGGCTCGCCATCCTTCATCACAAGAGATGGCGTGAGGGTTGCCCGGGGCCTCTTGTGTGGAGCAAGCGCGTTGGGCCTGTCGGCGTTGAGGTAGAACATCTGGCCTCGGGTCCCCAGAGGGAATCCCAGCCCTTCAATGATCGGAGATGTGCCTAGCCATCCGCCGCTGGGCGTTGCGGCAACCATGTTGCCCTCGCTGTCCACGGCGTCCAGGTGGGTTGTGTCGCCCACATGGGCGTGGTCGAATCCCAGGTCTTGGACGTCTCTGGCTCCGATGCCCAGAGCGCGCCGGTTGTCGTCCGCCACCGACGCCAGGGCGTAGTCCGGCACTCCGCCGCCTAGGTCGCCAGGCCTGAACTCCATCGACGCCTTCTCGCCGACCAATTCTCGCCGTCCCACCGAATAATCCTCGGAGAGGAGCATGCCCAGTGGAGTTTCGTCGAATAGTGGGTCGCCGTAGTAGGTGTCGCGGTCAGCGAAGGCCAGCTTGGCCGACTCGACTACCGTGTGCAGGTATTCAGTAGTGTTATGTCCTTGGTCCTGGAGGTCGAAGCCTTTCAGAATGGCAAGCTGTTGCAGGAACACAGGCCCCTGAGTCCAGGGCGGGCATTTGTAGACGTCCAAGCCCTTGTACTCGTAAGTCACTGGCTGTTCGATGGTTGCCTCCCACTCGGCCATGTCCTCCTCTGAGAGCAGGCCTGCGTGGGCTTGGCCGCTGGCGTCCATGACCGGGTTCTCTCGGATGAACTCGGCTATGCGTTTGGCTATGGGCCCTTTGTAGAATGCGTCTCGCGCGGCCTCGATGCCCGCGACCCGGCCCTGAGACTTGGCTGCGTCCTCGGCATCACACATGATCCTCATGGACTTGCCGAAGTCGGGGTTTCGGATTATCTGGCCCACCTCTGGAACCTTTCCGTCGGGGAGATATATGGCGGCGGTGGTGGGGTAGAGACTGCGGAACCGTTCCGAGAATTGCTCCAGCCTGTCGTGCATTCGCTGATAGACCGGGTAGCCGTTTTCGGCTAGCTCGATGACCGGCTGAAGTATCTGTGAGAAGCTCATCGTGCCGAATCTGCTGACGGCGGCGGCCCACGCCCCGACAACACCAGGAACGGTGGCAGGGAGGTAGCCGTCGCCAGGAATCAAGTCCACGCCGTTCTGGCGGCACCATTCAATAGTGAAATTTTTAGGAGACCAGCCCATGCCGCTGACGGCGAACGTCCTGCGCTCTTTGGCAGAGTATATAAGGGTGGGCACCTCGCCTCCGATGCCGTTGCTCTGAGGCTCTAGCAGGTTCAGGCAAAAGCACATTGTCGCAGCGGCGTCGATGGCGTTGCCGCCCTGCTCCATGATGCGGAAGCCTGCGGCGGTTGCCAGATAGTGGCCCGAGGTTACAACTCCTCTGGTTCCCATAATCGTTGGTCGGGTCGTGAATTCTGGCATGCTTACTCCTCTAACTTCGTTCCCCACTTCCAGATATGACCGCCGCTTCCAGCGGATAGGCCACTGTCAAGACTGGTGAACACGACCGCTCTGATGGCGTCCGATGCGGTGGATGTTTTCTGCTGCGTCCATGTGGTTCCGCCATCGGTGGTGTTCATTATGGTGTTCTTGGAACCGACGGCCCAGCCGTTTTGCGCATCGAAGAAGAAAATTCCAATCAAGTCCGCTGTGGTGTTGCTGGTCTGTTGAGTCCAGGTGACGCCGCCGTCAGCGGTGCGGAGAATTGTGCCTTCGCTCCCAGCGATAGTGCCGATGTTCGCATCAATGAACCAAACGCCGTTTAGTATCCCGGCCACGCCGCTGTTCTGCTCTGTCCAGGTGGCTCCGGCGTCCGCGGTGTGAATGATAGTTCCCGACCAGCCCACAGCCCAGCCATTCTGGCCGTCGTCTAGCATTACGATGTCGATGAGGTCTTGTTTGGTATTGCTTTCCTGCTTGGTCCACGAGACCCCGCCGTCAGATGACATATAAACGCCGCCGGTGTCAGAGACGGTCCACCCAGTGGTGGCGCTGACGAAATCTATTCCATCCAGCGTGAATACGCCCTTGATGCCTTCCAACGGAGTCCAGGTGGTCCCGCTGTCAGTGGTGTGCAGAAGGGTGCCAGCTGTTCCCACAACCCAACCTTGCGCAGCGTCCACGAAGGACACAGATGTGAGGTTTACGGCGGTTCCCGTCTTTTGAAGCACCCAGTCTATACCTGAGTTGGTTGTGTAGCCGATTCCCCCGTCAGTTCCAACGATCCAGGCGGTGTTCGCGTCCACCATGGTCAGATCGTTAAGCCCCAACAGACGGCGGCTAATCACCTCGTCCCTGGGCGGGAATTGGGGAAGGATGTTCCATAGCAGAGGCCCGGATGCTTCCGGTTGAGACGCGGCGGACGCCTGTGACGACGAACCATCCTCAGGGTCTGCGCTACTACACGCAGACAGAACTCCAGCGACCAAAAAGAAGATCAACAGTGACAATCGCGTGTGATTTTTCATAGTGGAGCGATTATAACCCTCGTCCAATTTTATTCGCAACCACTTAATGCGTAAAGAGGGAAGTTGTGACTTGACATGGGAGAATACTTCTATTTTGACCCTGGGCGGCTTTCATGTGGCTGGGAAGATATTATTGCGTGAAAGGGAAAGAGTTGAGTTTGCCGCCGCTGAAAACCTGACGGAGCCGCCAAACATGTCGAAAATTCAGAACTACCATTGTCAGACTAGGGTTGACATATAATCGGAATTGTGCGTAAAATCCGGCATCTCGGTGGAGAAATGCGTTTCAGGATTTTGAGTTCTACTTACGCTTGCTTAACACTGAGATCGGGAAAGCCGAATCGGGGTTGTGGCGATTTAGTAAATTGGAAAATAGAATAGATGGAGGTCTGGCATATGTTGCCTCGTATTGCAGGGAAGAGATTGTTAATAGGCTTGATGGCGCTAACGATTGCCATCGTTGCCATGGCATGTACAGCAGACGATAAATCCACTGCCGCTCCCGCCGCCGCTCCTGCTGCGGCTCCGGCTGCAGCCCCCGTGCCAGCAGCCCCCGCGCTAGCCCCCGCGCCGGTGCAAGCGGCCGCGGCGCCCGTAGCGCCCGTAGCGCCCGCCGCAGCCGCGCCCGCTGCCGCAGCACAGGCAGCGGCAGCAGGAGC
>ENA-ORDI01000788-ORDI01000788.1-marine-metagenome-genome-assembly--contig:-NODE-788-length-19664-cov-3.761168_pt1 | contig 19664 bp, 21 predicted proteins | sample MGYA00248628_ERZ508525 | MGnify/ENA primary metagenome ERZ508525 (study PRJEB26195, sample SAMN05422138) | marine metagenome | isolation source: East of Porto Seguro, South Atlantic Ocean | place... | reverse complement strand
TGCCCGAAAGCGCCATTTCGGCCACCGCCACCAGGATGCCGCCGTCGGAAACGTCGTGGCACGCCGTGACCTTGCCCTGTGAAATAAACCCGCGGACGAAATCGCCGTTGCGTTTCTCGGCCGCCAAATCCACAGGCGGCGGCAGGCCGTCCTCGCGGCCCTCGATCTCGCGCAGATAGAGCGATTGGCCGAGGTGCCCTTGCGTTTCGCCGATTAGCACGATGGTTTCGGCCTCGGCCTTGAAGACCAACGTCGCGGCGGTTTGATATTTTTCGATCAGCCCGACGCCGCCGATATCCGGGGTCGGCAGCACGGCCAGGCCTTCGGTTTCATTGTAGAGCGACACGTTCCCCGACACCACCGGGAATTCCAGTACCGTGCAGGCCTCCCTCATGCCTTCGATGCAGCCGACGAACTGGGCCATGATATCGGGCTTTTCCGGGTTGCCGAAGTTGAGGCAGTCGGTGATCGCCAGCGGCTTGGCGCCGGTCGCCGTCAGGTTGCGCCACGCCTCGGCGACGGCCTGTTTGCCACCCTCCACCGGGTCGGCGAGGCAATAGCGCGGCGTGCAGTCGGTGGTGATGGCGAGTGCCTTGTCGGTGCCGTGGACGCGGATTACCGCCGCGTCGCCGCCGGGACGGCCGCCGCCCAGCGTGTCGGCCATGACCATGTGGTCGTACTGCTCCCAGATCCAGCGCTTGGCGGCCAGGTCGGGGCATCCCAACAGCTTCTCCAGCGCCGCCATCGGGTCATTGGGGGCCGGGACATCATCGGCGGAAATGGGTTCGGGCTTCGGCTTGGGCGTGAACGGGCGTTGCTCCTCGTCGTATTCCGGCGACGCCTGGGCTAGCGGGTCGATGGGCAGGTCGGCCACAACTTCCCCCTTGTGGCGCAGCACCATGTGCCTGGTGTCGGTCAACGTGCCGACGACGGCGAAATCCAGTTCCCATTTCTCGAAGATGGCCCGGGCCTCGTCCTCGGAGCCGGGCTTCAGCACCATCAGCATCCTTTCCTGGGATTCCGACAGCATCATCTCGTAGGCGCTCATGTTCTCTTCGCGCTGCGGCACCCGGTCGAGGTCCAGCTCGACGCCCATGCTGCCCTTGGACGCCATTTCGAAAGATGAAGACGTCAACCCCGCCGCCCCCATGTCCTGGATGGCGACGATGCAGTCCGTCGCCATCAGCTCCAGGCACGCCTCGATGAGCAGCTTTTCGGTGAACGGGTCACCGACCTGCACCGTCGGCCGCTTGGCTTCGGAATCCTCGGAGAACTCGGTGGAGGCCATGGTCGCACCGTGGATGCCGTCGCGCCCGGTCTTCGATCCGACGTAGACTAAAGGGTTGCCGACGCCGGACGCCGCCGAATAGAAGATCTTGTCGGCGTCGGCTATGCCCACGGTCATGGCGTTGACCAGGATGTTGCCGTCATAGGCCCGGTGAAAGGTGCATTCGCCGCCCACCGTCGGCACGCCGACGCAGTTGCCGTAATCGCCGATGCCGGCGACGACGCCCGACACCAGGTGCCGGGTCTTGGGGTGGTCGGGGCGCCCGAAGCGCAGCGAATTCATGTTGGCGACGGGTCTGGCCCCCATGGTGAAAACGTCGCGCAGGATGCCGCCGACGCCGGTCGCCGCGCCCTGGTAGGGCTCGATAAAGCTCGGGTGATTGTGGCTTTCCATCTTGAAGACGACGGCCTGATTATCGCCGATATCGATGATGCCGGCGTTCTCGCCCGGCCCCTGGATCACCCACGGGGCCTCGGTGGGCAGCGTCTTCAGCCATTTTTTCGACGATTTATACGAGCAATGCTCCGACCACATGACCGAGAAGATGCCGAGCTCGGTGATGTTGGGCTCGCGGCCCATGATGTCGAGGACCTTGGCGTATTCGGCCTCGCTGAGGCCGTGCCTTTCGACGATTTCAGGGGTGACGGCGGGGGTGTCGGGGCCCGTGTCGGGGGAAGCGTCGCTCATGGGGTTCTTTTAGCAGATGGGCGGCGGGTGGCAATATCGGAAGCAGCCCCGCAATGGACTCGCTTTCCGGCCTGCGTTATCCTTGGGCCTGCAACCGAAAGGCCCGGCTGGGGTCGCGGAGACCATCCTTTTTTTTAACGCTGGACACCAGCGGGCCCGATGGTGATGGAAGTCGCCCGCGCGCGGGTGATGGCGTTCTCTATGGGAAAGGAGGGTCATATGTGGGACGCACTTAAAAAGCTCATCGGGGCCGACGAGGAGAGCAAGAAGCGGCGTCAGGAACTGGATGAACAGGAGCGTCTCGAACGCGAGGAACGTGCCCGGCAGCATGCCAAGAAGCTCAAGCATGATGCCGATGAAGTCAAAAGAAGCAAGGACAGTTGATTGCGGGGCTGGGCCGCCCGCCACGCCCCTTACCGGAAAGGCCGTTCCGCAGTATAAGGGTCGCGGGAAAGAACCGGAGCGAGCGGGCCGACGATGATGCGTTTCAACATTCCGGCGGTGGCCTTGGCCGTCCTGCTGATGACGGGGACGCTGGGGGCGCCGGCCCTGGCGTCGGACCACCTGGATTTCCACCGCCAGCAATGCAACGGCGGCAAGGCGGTGCTCGCCGCCAAGGTCCGCGGCTGTTCGAAGGTCGCCAATTCCGACCGTTTCGGGGCCGCCGCCAAGGACATCGCGTACTACGACATGGGCGTCGCCTACGGGCTCAACGGGCAGTTCAATAAGGTGGTCGAGAACTACACCAAGGCGCTGAAGCTCAACCCCAGGGACTCGGACGTTGCCTTCAACCGCGACCTCGCCCTGCGGGCCCTGAAGGAGCCGGGGAAGGAAATCGAAGGCCGGCCCCGCCCCAAGAAGGAAATAGCGTGAACGGACCTGCCGGATGACATACGCAAGAGTACGTCGCGCAAGAAGGCGGCGCGGACGAAGCAGGTCCGCAAGACGCAGAAAAAACGCGCCATCAAGAAGCAAACCAAGGCGAAGCACACCAGGGCGAAGCGCAAGAAGGTCGAATGAACCGGCGGCCCCCGGGGGGACAAATCGGGGACTAATCTTGTGGGGGGGCGTAGTTATTCTCTCCGCGTCTCCCTCACCCTCTCAACTCCAAGGGCCTTTCGGCCCGCTGTGGCCGCTTTTGGGGATGCGCGTGCGCCGGGAGGCGCCGGGCCTGAGGGTGAAGCGCTTCAGGCCGCGGTCGAACAGGGCGACGTTTTTCCGTTTCATCGGCACGATCAGGGCGACGCCGGCGATGAAGCCGCCGATGTGCGCCCACCAGGCGACGCCGCCGCCCGCGCCGCCGGCCGCCATGGCGGCGGAGAAAAACTGAAACCCGATCCAGAACCCCAACACCACATAGGCCGGCAGCCAGACCAGGAAATAGGAAATCAGCACCTTGATCCGGGCCTTGGGATGGAGCATCAGGTACGCCCCGATGACTCCCGATATGGCGCCCGAGGCGCCGATCATCGGGATCCTGGACCCCGGATCCACCGTCGCGTGGGCGAAGGCGGCGGCGATGCCGCAGACAAGATAGAAGGCGACGAAGCGCTTGTGGCCCATGGCGTCCTCGACGTTGTCGCCGAGCACCCACAGGAACAGCATATTGCCGGCCAGGTGCATAAAGCCGCCGTGCAGGAACATCGACGTCACCAGGGTCAGCACCGCCGGCGCCTGCGGCAGCGCCACGGGCAACTCCGTTTGCCCGAACAGCACCGCCGGGATGGCGCCGAAGCCGTAGATAAAGACCTGCTCTTCCCTGGGATCGAGGGTGAACTGGAACAAAAACACCGCCACGCAGGCGGCAATGAAGGCGACGGTGACGTACTGGAAGCGGATGTTCTTTAACGGGTTGTCGTCGTGAAGCGGCAGCAGCATCAGCCGAGCGCCGCTACCAGATGATCGAATAGAACCCGCCCGTCGTTGCCGCCCAAGGCCGGGTCGGACAGCCGTTCGGGGTGCGGCATCATGCCGAGAACGGTGCGGGTGTCGCTCAGGATTCCGGCGATGTCGCGGGCCGAGCCGTTTGGGTTGGCGCCATTTCTTGACCCGTCGGCGGGGCCGCCATCAGAGGCGCAATAGCTGAACGCGACCAGGCCGTCGCCCTCGAGGCGGTCGAGGGTTTCGTCGTCGGCGTAATAGTTGCCGTCGTGATGGGCGATGGGGATGCGGATCACCTGGCCCTTTTCGTAGCCGCCGGTGAAAACCGACTCCGTCTCCTCGACCGACAGGTGCACGTCCTTACAGACGAATTTCAGCCCCGCGTTGCGCATCAGCGCCCCGGGCAGCAGCCCGCATTCGGTCAGCACCTGAAAGCCGTTGCAGATGCCCAGCACCGGCACCCCTTTTTTGGCCTTCGCCACCACGTCCCGCATCACCGGCGATTGCGCCGCCATGGCCCCGGAACGCAGGTAATCGCCGTAGGAAAAGCCGCCCGGGACGACGATCAGGTCGGTTTCGGGGATTTCCGCCTCGCCGTGCCAGACCATGTCCGGCTGGCGGCGTAAGGATTGGCCGAGCGCCACCTGCACGTCGCGGTCGCAGTTGGAGCCGGGAAAGACGATGACGGATGCTTTCATGGGCGGCGTCTCAAGGCGGGGCTATCCCTCCGCGATGTCGATGGCGTAATCCTCGATCACCGTGTTGGCGAGGAGCTTCCTGCACATTTCCTCGACTTGCGACTGCGCCTTTTCGGGGTCGGTCTCGCCGAGCTCGAGCTCGATGTATTTGCCCTGGCGGACGCCGGAAACGCCGCCGAAGCCGAGCGCCGAAAGCGCGTTTTCGACCGCCTTGCCCTGCGGATCGAGGACGCCTTGCTTGAGGGTGACGTGGATTTTTGCTTTCATTTCATTCTCCCCCCCGATCGCCGGGCGGATGCTCATTGTATGGCCTTGGGCCCCGGCAGGTCGCGGGGGCCGCCTTCGGGCAGGATGCCAAGCCGGCGGGCGACCTCTTGGTACGCTTCCTCGACGTTGCCGAGGTCTTGGCGGAACCGGTCCTTGTCCATCTTCTCGTTGGTCTTGATGTCCCAAAGGCGGCAGTTGTCGGGGCTGATCTCGTCGGCGAGCACGATCCGCATGTGTTCGTCCTCCCACAGGCGGCCGAATTCGAGCCTAACGTCGACCAGCCGGAGCCCGATGCCGAGGAACAGGCCGGACAGGAAATCGTTGACGCGCAGCGCCATCGGCACGATGTCGTCCAGGTCTTGGGGGGCGGCCCAGCCAAACGCGGTGATGTGTTCCTCGGTGACCAGCGGCTTGTTGCCGTCCGGCGACTTGTAATAGTACTCGACGATGGAGCGCGGCAGCGGCGTCCCCTCGGCCATGTGGAAGCGCTCTGCCAAGGACCCGGCGGCGATGTTGCGGATCACCACCTGGAGGGGGATGATTTCAACCTCGCGCACTAGTTGCTCGCGCATGTTGAGCCGGCGCATGAAATGGGTCGGCACGCCGATATCGTTGAGCTTCGACATCAGGTGTTCCGAGATCCGGTTATTGAGCACCCCCTTGCCGGTGATGACGCCTCTTTTGCCGCGAATGGCGGCGTCGTCCTTGAAATGCTGAACCAGGGTGCCGGGCTCCGGCCCTTCGTAAAGAATCTTGGCCGTGCCCTCGTAAACCTGTCTGCGTCTGGCCATGATTTTTTTATCCGTTCAGGGGCCCTTAACGGGGGCGCCTGGGGTTTCGGGGGGAGAAAAACTGATATAGCAGGTGATCTGGGGCAAAACAACGCCATGCGGCGTACTGGGAGAGCATTAACGCTCACATCTCCACCGCCTCGTAAGGCGTCTTATCGGGGGGGCCGGGAGCGAACAGCCATTGGGGCTGAGCGCCCTTTGGACCTGTATTGGAGCGGGCCGGGTCGGGCAGCGCCAGCAGCGACGACGACACGGTGGCGAAGCCGGTTTCGGTGGCGACCGTCATCGCGTCCTCTGGCCCGCTTTCCTTCTCCCCGGTCATTTCCTTGCCGTGGCTGCCCATCAACGCCTGCCAAGGGGCCCAGTCCCCGGTTTCCGGGTCGGGCGCCGGGGTGGCCTCGAAAAGGGGTAGAAAACGGCGGATGCGCGGCGACGTTAAGTCGTTCAGGTCATGGGCGGTGAGCATCGACAGGCCCTCGGGGATAGGGGCCATGTGGACGGCCTCGCCGCTGCCCTTCGAGCACAGCCAGAAGGCTTCCCCGGCGTCGGCGACGACCATGTTGAAGGAGCGGTAGCTATCGGGCTCGACAGCCATCATTGCCACCGCCGCGGCGCTGGCCTCGGCGTGGTCGAGGGCCTCCAGCGGCAGCTCGCCGCGGCTCCGCAACCCCGGGTCCGGGCCCAGCGACCCCGGCCGGTTGAGCACCCCGGCGATGACGCCCCAGTCGTTGAGCCCCAGCCACGTGCCGCCGGCGAGCTCGTCCCGCCCGGCGGTGACCTCGGCCCTGTCGGGCCAGTGGCGGCCCGGCGGCCGCCACGGCCGGTCGGTCATTTCATCGCGGTTGGTGGCCAGGATCAGCGGCCAATCGTGGCCGGGGCGGCGCAGGATGACGACGGTGCACATGGGTTAGCCTTTATTTTCGTCCTTGGCTTTGCCTTGGTGTTGCCCTGGGCGGTCAACGACTATACATATCCTGCAATAGTTTTGAACATGGAGGATGAGGGCATGGCCGACAGATTCAGGGATCGCGAGAAGGGCGAAGAGCTTCGCTACGAGATCGAGCAGGAGCTTCAGTTCAAGGCCGAATCGCGCCGCAACAGGCTGCTGGGCGAATGGCTGGCGCGCAAGTTCGGCATGTCGTCCGACGAGACCGCGGCCTACGTCAAAGAAGTGGTGGTCTCCGACCTGGAAGAACCGGGCATCGACGACGTGGTGCGCAAGGTGATGAAGGACATCAAGGACCGCGGCGCCGGCATCTCCGAAGACGAGGTCCGGGCCGAGATGGAGCGTCTTTTCCCCGTTGCCCTGGAGCAGGTGAAAGAGGGCTTCAAGTCCGACACCGTTTAGGGCCTCGTGGCCTGTATCATCTAAATTATCCCCCGATGATCGTGCCTCTGATCATTACCGCCACCGGACTGTTCTTTTTCTATTCTGCGATCGGGCTGGCCCATACCTATGCCGGCATCATCCTGGCCCATGCCATGTTAGGGATTCCTTTTGTCATCATCACGGTGACGGCGACCCTTGCCGGTTTCGATCGTTCGCTGACCCACGCGGCCGCTAGCCTTGGCGCGACGCCGTTGACCACCTTCCGCCGGGTCATCTTGCCGTTGATCCTACCGGGCGTCATTTCAGGCGCACTCTTTGCTTTTGTGACGTCCTTCGATGAAGTGGTGGTCGTTTTGTTGGTTGCCTCCTTTGACCAAAAGACAATTCCGCTGCAGATGTGGAACGGAATCCGCGAACAAATTTCGCCGACCATCCTCGCCGTGGCGACCATTCTGGTCATCTTTTCCATCATCCTGCTTACGACAATTGAATTCCTGCGCCGCCGCTCGGAGCGCCTGCGGGGGGTCACTCCAGGGTGACCGCCCCGGGCTGAGCACCGGCCAAAATAGTTTTTCAGCGGTCGGTTAGCCGAAGACGCGCTTGAAAATCCTGCCGACGTTGCCCTGGAGAAATTTCTTCGGGTCCTGGTTGAATATTTCCGAAAGCGCCTTGGCGTCACGTCCGGTCCTGACGTCGCCGTCCTTGATCAGGAAATAGTGAAACCAGTTCTTATAGGGCGCCGGGACGTCGTTCGGGGGCTCGGTGCTGTATTCGCGCCACGCCTTCTGGGCGTTGCGCTGCACGATCCTGTAGGCTTTCTCGCGCCTGACGCCGTTGTTGATCAGGGTCAGCAGCACGCGCTGGGAATCGTATAGGCCGTGGAACTGTTCCTGGTTTTTCCGCATGGTGTTCGGAAAAACTTCCAGTTTGTCCATCATCCCGGTCAACCGCGCCAAGGCGAAATCAAGGGTGATGGTGGCGTCCGGCGCAATCATGCGTTCAACGGAAGAATGCGAGATGTCCCTTTCGTGCCACAACGCCACGTTCTCCAGCGCCGGCACCACGGCCGCCCGCACGATGCGCGCCAGCCCGGTCAGGTTTTCGGAAAGGATCGGGTTGCGCTTGTGGGGCATGGCGCTCGATCCTTTCTGCTCGCGGCCGAAACTTTCCTGCACCTCGCGCACCTCGGTCCGTTGCAGGTGGCGGATCTCCGTCGCCAGGCGCTCCACCGACGAGGCGATGACGGCGAGGCATGAGAAAAAGGCGGCGTGGCGGTCGCGGGGGATGATCTGCGTCGATACCGGCTCGGGCGTGAGGTCCAGTTTCCGGGCCACGTGCGCCTCGACGCGGGGGTCGACGGTGGCGTAGGTGCCGACGGCGCCCGAAATGGCGCAGGTGGCGACCTCGGCCCGGGCCGCTTTCAGGCGCTCCCGGTTGCGTTCGAATTCGGCGTAGAAGCCCGCCAGCTTGAGGCCGAAGGTGGTGAGCTCGGCGTGGATGCCATGGCTGCGGCCGATGCAGATGTCCAGCCTGTGCTGCCGGGCCCGGCGCTTGAGAACCTTGAGAAGCTTGTCGATGTCGGCCCCCAACAGGTCCGTGGCCTCGGTCAGTTGCTTGGCTAAACAGGTGTCGAGCACGTCCGAAGAGGTCAGCCCCAGGTGAACGTAGCGGCCGTCGTCGCCGATCTGTTCCGACAGCTCGGTCAGGAAAGCGATGACGTCATGCTTGACCCGCACCTCGATCCTTTCGATGCGGGCGATCCGGGCCTTGGTGTAGGGCTTATTGCCGCCCTTGCGGATCGCCTTGGCCGCCTTTTTCGGGATCACACCCAGGTCGGCCAGGGCGTCGCAGGCGTGGGCCTCGATCTCGAACCAGATGCGAAACTTGTTGGCGGGCTCCCAGATGGCGGCCATCTCGGGGCGGGAATAACGCGGTATCATGGGGCCTCAAGAACTAAAAAAACAAAGGCCGGGATTTCCCGGCACGCGCCATCTTAAAGCACTCAATCCGGTTTGGAAAACGTGATAGAGTTGTAAGCTCTGGCTGGCTTGGATTTTAACCGTTTTTCGGGGGTTCACCCGCCGTGGATAACCGTTTGCCCAAACCCGATCCGCCAACCCGCGCCATCCCCCGCCTCGACACCGGCCGGGCCGGGCCGGTGGCGCTGATCGGCGCCGATTTAGCCCGGTTCCAGGACATCGCCGCCTCGGCCGAGGATTATTACGGGTGGACGGCGTTCCGGATCGGAGACCGCCTGTCACGGCGGTGGCTGGAAAAATCCGATAATCCCTATCGGGCCGAGATCGCCGAAGTCGCCGAACGCCTCGGCCGGCCGGGGGCGTATCTGCTCAACCTGTCCTACGAATGGACGTGCACCGCCGGTGTCGGCCCCGACCCCGAGGGCGCGGGCACCCGATTGCTGAGGACGCTGGACTGGCCGCTGCCGGGCCTCGGCCGGGACGTGGTGGCGGCCGGCCACGAAGGCCCGGCAGGCTCGTGGTGGAACGTCACCTGGCCCGGCTTCGTCGGCGTCGCCACCGCCATGGCCCCCGGGCGCTTCGCCGCCGCCATCAACCAACCGCCGATACGCCGCCTGACGCCGTCGTGCTGGCTCGATTGGGTGCTCAACCGCCCCCCTGTCTGGCGCAGCCGGGCGCTGCCGCCGGTGCATCTGTTGCGCCGGGTGTTCGATGAAGCCCGGACCTACACAGACGCCAAGGGTATGCTGTGCGAAACGACGCTGGCGATCCCGGCGTTCTTTACCCTGGCCGGGATCGAAGACGGCGAGGGCTGCGTCATCGAACGGGGGGAAAAGTTGGCCCATGTGCAGGGCGCCCCGGCCAGCATCGCCAATCACTGGATCGCCGGCGGCGGGACGGGCCACCCCCGGGGCGGCGACAGCGAAGGCCGCTGGCGGATGATGGAGGAACTGAGGGACCGCGCGCCCGGCGATTTTTCCTGGGTGCGGCCGCCGATCTTGAATCCGACGACGCGCCTTGCCATCGTCGCCAACGCTGCCCGGGGCACGCTTTCGGTGCAGGGGTTCGAGGCCCACGGTGGCAAAGCTAGCCCGGCGACGGCGGTGTTCAGGCTTTGAGGGCCGACTTCCTCCGGCCCGGCCGGCGGCGAAGGGTACAACCCGAGGGTGGTTTACGAAAGCCCCGCCAAGGTTTTAGGATAAGCCATGGACCTGAAAGACCACATCCGTTCGATTCCCGATTTCCCGAAAGAGGGAATCCTGTTTTACGATATCTCGACGCTCCTCGCCCACGCGGACGCGTGGCAGGTGGCGCTCGGCCGCCTGGCCAAGCTTGTCGGCCGGTATCAGCCGGACCTTCTGGCGGGGATCGAATCCCGGGGCTTCCTGGTGGCGGCGCCGCTGGCCTCCAGGCTCGGCCTCGGCTTTACCATGGTCCGCAAGAAGGGCAAGCTTCCCGGTGACACCGTCGACCACGAATACGACCTGGAATACGGCACCGACACCATCGAGATTCAGGCCGACGCGGTCGAGAAGGGCCAGCGGGTGGTGATCCTGGACGACCTGCTAGCCACCGGCGGCACCATGGCGGCGTCCATCGAGCTTTTCACAATGGTCGGGGCCGAGGTCGCCGGCACAGCTTGTATCATCGAACTGACCTTCCTCGACGGCCGATCCAAGCTCAACGATGTGCCCTTCGACTCGCTCATCGCCTACGACGAGTAGGCGCCTGGGTCTTGTAATTATAAATGACGCAGTAATCAGGGGATAGCTTTCTGCGCCGATGACCGCTACGGGCCTGAATGCGGACGGAGGGAATCTTTCTCGATCAGGTGTATTAGGGAAAGGGCATTGAAGGACCGATAGGCGAAATCCGCAAGGGCAAGTTTTTCAAGGACAAAATATTGTATTCGTGCATACTGGCGGGTCGGTTGCACTGTCAGCTTATGAGGCGTTATTCAATGAGAAGGCAGCCTAGGTGCAATGGCGTTACGCCACACCTTGGCATAAACGGAGACAACCAAAGATCAATCCCAAGGAGACTTAAATGTTCAGGAAACTAAGTATCGCTGTAGCGGCCATCGCGTTTCTCGCCGTGAGTAATACGGGGAACGCCGCCGAGCTCTACGGCACCCTCAAGAAGATCAAGGATTCGGGCCAGATTAACATGGGCCACCGCGAAGCGTCGGTCCCGTTCGCCTACATGGGCCCCGACGGCAAGCCAGTCGGCTACACGGTCGAGCTATGCTACAGGGTCATTGATAGGATCAAAAAAACGCTCAAGATGCCGAACCTCAAGGTCAAGCTGGTGCCGGTCACCTCGCAGACCCGCATCCCGCTGTTGGCCAACGGCACCATCGACATCGAGTGCGGCTCGACCACCAACAACCTGACCCGCTCGAAGCAGATCGCCTACCTCGCCGTCACCTTCATTACCGGCACCAAACTCGCCGTCAAGAAGGGTTCCGGCATCAAGGAGATCGAAGATCTCAACGGCAAGGCGGTCGGCCTGTCGTTGGGCACCACCAACGAGAAGGCGATCAAAAGAATAGCCAAGGTTAAGGGCCTCAAAATCAAGTACCACATGGTCAAGGACCATCCCCAGGGTTGGCTGGCGTTGGTGACTGATCGCGTCGACGCCTACGCAACCGACCACTCTCTGTTGGCTGGCTTGATCACCTCGTCGAAGAATCCTTCGAAGTATGAAATCGTCGGGCGGTTCCTCAGCTACGATCCCTACGGCATCATGGTGAGGCGAGACGATTCGGCCATGCAGCTCCTGGGCAACACGGTCTTGGCCGACCTCATGCGCTCGGGCGAGATCCACAAAATCTACGACAAGTGGTTCACCAAGAAAATCCCTGGCAAGCCGGCGGTACAACTGCCGATGAGCCCCACCCTAAAAGTGGCTTTTGAAGTCCAGGCCTTGCCTTACTAGGCCTTGATCTTGGACCGGGAGGCGCGGAAGCGCCTCCCGGGTTTCCTTGCCCGGCGGTGGAGGTGGCTCTCTCGTGGAGATGAAATACAACTGGGACTGGTCGGTCCTCCTTTGCAGACCGCTTGCGGCCGATCCCAGTTCTGCTGCCGAATCTGGAACGGATCAGTCCACCGGCGCCACGGAGTTCGGCGGCGGCCTCTTGCAGACTTTCGATACCGGGGCAGAGTGCGCTCAGCCTTATTTCGACTGGATTGTTTCGGGACTGGGCTGGACGGTGGTCGTCGCCATCTGCGCCTGGGTGATCACCTTTTCCATAGGCTCCGTGGTCGGCATCGCGCGAACGGTCGAGAACCGCTGGGTGCGTGCCGCCGCCGCCGCCTACGTGGAGTTCTTCCGCAACATCCCGCTCCTGGTGCAGATGTTTTTGTGGTTCTTCGTCTTGCCTGAACTCTTGCCCGAGGATGCCGGGCGTTTTGTGAAGCGCGAACTGCCGTTGCCCGAATACTGGACGGCGATCGTGTGCCTCGGCTTCTACCACGCGTCCCGCACCGCCGAGCAGGTTCGGGCCGGCATCGAGTCCATCCCCCGGGGCCAGACCGACGCAGGCCTCGCCATGGGCCTGACGCCCACGCAGGTCTACCGCTACGTCCTTCTGCCGGTCAGCTACCGCATCATTATTCCGCCGCTGACTAGCGATTTCATGGGCATCTTCAAGAACTCGTCGGTGGCGCTGACCATCGGCGTGTTGGAATTGACGGCGCAGAGTCGCCAGATCGCCGAATACACTTTCAACATCTTCGAGGCGTTCACCGTCGCCACCGTGCTTTACATGATGGTGACGCTGATCGTGGTCACCGCCATGCGCTTCGTCGAATCGAAGGTCCACATCCCCGGGACCATTGCCTTGGGTGGTGATTGACATGTTCGAGGATTTTGATTTTCAGGTCATCGTCGAGGCGGGCCCCATCTTATGGCAGGGGATGCTGATCACTCTGCTGTTGACCGCCGTCGCCATTGTCGGGGGCATCCTCTTGGGAACGGTGCTGGCGCTGATGCGGCTGTCCCGGTTCGGGCCGCTGTCGTTCCTGGCTGGGCGTTACGTGGACGCCTTCCGCTCGACGCCGCTGATCCTGGTCATCTTTTGGTTCTATTTCGCCGTTCCCATCGTGGTCGGACGCCCCATCGGCGGCCTCTATTCAGTGTTAATCGCGTTCACGCTGTTCGAAGCGGCGTATTACTGCGAGATCATCCGCGCCGGCATCCAGAGCATCCGCCGTCCGCAGGTCCACGCAGGCCTCGCCCTCGGCTTGACCCCATGGCAAACCATGAAATCCATCGTCCTGCCGCAGGCCTTCCGCAACATGGTGCCGGTGCTGTTGACACAGGCCATCGTGCTGTTCCAGGACACGTCGCTGGTCTACGTGGTGGGGCTGAAGGACTTCCTCACCGCCGCTGACCTGGTGGCAGTACGCGACAACCGCGTGGTCGAACTCTATATGTTCGCGGCGGTGGTCTACTTCGTGCTCTGTTTGTTGGGCTCGTTGTGGGTTCGACGCTTGAAAAGGCAGTACGCGATATGATCGAGGTGGAAAACGTCTCGAAGTGGTTCGAGGACTTTCACGTCCTCAAGGACTGCTCAACCCGCGTCGACAAGGGTGAAGTAGTGGTTGTCTGCGGGCCGTCCGGGTCCGGGAAATCGACGCTCATCAAGTGCATCAACGGGCTAGAGCCGTTTCAGGAAGGCGTCATCACCGTCGACGGCACCTCGGTGGGTGATCCCAAGACCAACCTGCCGAAGCTGCGCGCCCGGATCGGCATGTTGTTCCAGAACTTCGAGCTGTTCCCGCACATGAAGGTGCTCGACAACATCTGCCTTAGCCAGATCAAGGTGCTGGGACGAGACAGGGAAGAAGCGCGCGTGCGCGCGGCGCAGCTCCTGGAGCGGGTCGATCTATCGGATCAGGCGGATAAGCACCCGGCGCAGCTTTCAGGCGGCCAGCAGCAGCGAGCCGCCATCGCCCGCGCGCTCGCCATTGATCCCATCGCAATGCTGTTCGACGAACCGACTTCGGCGCTTGATCCGGAAATGATCAACGAGGTCCTCGACGTAATGGTGGAACTGGCCCAGGAAGGCATGACCATGATTGTCGTAACCCACGAGATGGGGTTCGCCAGGCTGGTGGCTGATCGGGTCGTCTTCATGGACGAAGGCCGGATCGAGGAGGATTGCACGAAGGAAGAATTTTTCGGCGGCGAGCGCGGGTCCCGGGCCCAGGAATTCCTGTCCAAGATTCTAACTCACTGACCCGCTGCCGAGGGACCGATCACGGTTCCGCGTTCGGAAGGGCGGGCTTTATGCCCGAGGTTGCCCGGTGCAAACACAGCCCAGCAGCAGAGCCTAGTGGTGGACCGTAATCGCATTCAGGAAAGGACGCTACGGATAATCAACAAGCTGCTCGTCGCCCTCGATGGCGCGAACCATTCCCTGAAAGCGGTTTATTATGCTTGCACCTTCGCCGCCGCCCTCAAGGCCAGGGTGATTCTTCTTTATGTGTTGAAGGCCCAAGAGATTCCGGAAGGCCTGCGTGATTATACGGACCTGGAACATATCCCAGGGTTGGACATGGATATCTTGAAGAAAGTCGCCGGCGATTTGGTGTCGAATGCGGAAAAAAGGGCGCGGGAGAACGGCGTCGACGATATCGTCGGCGAAGTGGAAGAAGACCCCGTCGCACGCACCATTATCGCCCGCGCCAAGCACCACGATGCAAATATAATCGTTGTCGGGTCGCGCGGATTCGGCAGCATCGAAGCGACTCTTCGCGGTGGCGTCTCGCATCGGGTCGGCCTGCTGGCGGAATGCCCGGTCCTGACGGACAAATGAGAACCGTTCGGTCGAAAGAAGACCGATAAACGGCTTCATAAATATTCGGGCATAAATATTCGGGCATTTTTGCCCGCCGGTCATTCGTCACGGATACCCCAGGACCTACCGTTCAATCCGGAATCTTGGCCTTCAGGCCGTGATTGCCTTTGTGACGGCGGCGAAATCCGCATTGACGCCGAGTGGAAAACCTTCCATTCGCGAAAGGTTTTTGAGGTCGCCACGCTGTTCGAGGATCCGCCAGGTGGACCCGCTCTAAACCTCCACCTTCCTGAAAACCAGGTACCACGCGAGGCCTAAGGCCTGCAGCGCGATCATCAAGCCAATGGCGGCCTGGTAGCCTTCGGGCGCGTAGCCGCCGCCGGCCGCCGCCGGGAACAGGTTGATGACGGCGCCGATGCCCCACTGGGCGGCGAAGGCACCGGCGAAGGTGAAGACGTTGAGCCCGGTAATGACCCGGCCGGTCAGTTCCGGCGGGAACCCCTTCGGCAGCGCCGCGTAAGACAAAATCCCGCAGGTGCCGAGGAACCCGAACGCCATCCACACCGGCAGCACGGCCCCGGTCCACTCCATCACCAGCGCCACCTGCACGACGCAGAACAGGGTCATGCCGCAAAACGCCACGTTCGCGGTCTTGACGCCGATCCGCCCCAGTCGTTCGGCGATGGTTCCCATGCCCAGGAAACCGGCGACCATGGAAACGGCGATCAACAAAAGATGATCAGCGACGGCGGCCCGGTCCAGCCCGGCGACATCGGAAAGCCACGGGCCCGACCACAGGCTCTGGGTGGCCAGGAACATGCTTTGCGAGGCCACCGTCATCGGCGCAACGCGCCAGAACAGCGGACTCCTGAACACCCGGACAATGCCACGAAACTGGTCCCTCATGGTTTCGGCGGAGGTCTCCCTCAGCCCCCGTTTCGGAACTACGAAGGCGATGGCCGCCGAACAACCAAGCGCCATGACGCCGAAGATCACGAACACGCCGCGCCAATCGGTGACGGTCAGGACCGCTTCCACTGGCACCGTGCCGGTGACCGCGCCCAGGCCCCCGGCCGCCATCTGCAGGCCGTTGATGAACGGAATGCGTTCGCCGGAGAACCACATCACATAGGCTTTGAACGCCGCCATCAGGCACGCCGACGTACCGAGCCCGATCAGCGCGCGGCCGGCAATCAGGTCCGGTGCGCTGCCGGCGATCGAAAACAGAAAGGCCCCCAAGGCCGCGAACAGCAGCAACACCGCTTCCGTGCGCCGGGGTCCGAAACGGTCAAGCAGGATTCCCAACGGCAACTGGGCGACAGCGAAGGCGAGGAAGTTGGCGCTGGTCAAAAGCCCCAAATCGGCCGCCGTGAGCCCTAAGTCGCGGACCAGATCAGGGGCGATGACGGCGTTGACCACCCGCATCAGATACGACAGGAAATAGCCTATGGCGAACGGGACGAAGACGCGGGTGAGGGTCATGGGGGAGGGGGCCTAGGGGCGTCTACAACAGCCTCATCTCCTTGAACGACGCGTGCCCGGCCCGGGTCATGATCAGGTGGTCGTGGAGAACGATGCCGAGCTTGGCGCCGGCGTCCCGGACCTCCTTGGTCATCTCGATGTCGGCTTTTGATGGCGTCGGGTCGCCGGACGGGTGGTTGTGGACCATGATAATTCAGGGCTTGGAATATAGAAATACTGTGTGTTTATAGTAAGATATCGTATCATCCTTGAAGGCTCTTGGGTTTTGGGTAACGTATGGGTAACAATCGAACTGGTTTCAGGGCTATTTTACGCCTACCCCCCATGTTCGGCTAGGTTGGTCTATTTTCGCCACTGATCGCCACAACCGCCCCATCTCGACCAGGGGGGTGGGGGTGTTCTGGTGGCGGTTAGCGTTTTATATATCGCGCTCGCTAATTTGAGAATTTCCTGAGTTTTGGTAACGCCTCCTCAGGATGGGATGCGTATTAGGTCCAGCGTGACAATGTCTGCTTTCGGGGGCAAAGCGGACCTAAAATACGGCCCCGCCATGATACGGTTTCGCCGTGGCAATGAATATCTCTGAGGATGATCGGAAATGACCCCTGACGATATTTTGGAATTGGCCCTCCGAGTGCGGGAAGTGATGGACGAATTAGCCCCCAAGTGGGGGGTGCCGTTTTGTAACTTCCCCCGTGGTTCATGTGGCGCCGCAGCCGAAATGTTTGGCACATACCTGTTCGAGCAATTCGGCATTGATGCGAAATACGTTTCGGCCCCTCATAGGGAGGGTTTAGAAACACGTGGAAGTCATGCGTGGCTGGAAATAGATGATCTGATTATTGATTTGACGTATGACCAATCTCTCCACGATGCACTATCCACAGCATTGAACTGGCCCTCGATACGGATTGACCAAGCGCCTTGGGTTCTTGCCGTTCCATGGAAGAAAGAGTAGGTTACTTCCGCAAGGGGGCATCTCAATTCCCCTTGTTGCAACGGTTTTCAAGCACCGATCGGGCCTCATGTATTTGGCGCGAATTGGTCAAGTCGGGGCCCTTCTGCGGGTTCCGGTCGCTGAAAGAATCGTCGGGGAGAGCAATCTCAAGATTGGTTCCCCCCCGCGTTTAAGCAATACCCGTTGTGTTTTCGAGAAAACGGCCACCACGCGTTTGGGCGAGCTGTGGCAGGTGTACCGTTGCGTATCCCTATCGGCCCCTCGACGGGAGGCTGTTGAGTTTTTGAACAACAATATCAGGGAGGTTTTGTATGAAAAAAATCAGATTGGCCATCGCCGGTGTCGGCAACTGCGCGAGTTCCCTTGTCCAGGGACTGGAATACTACAAGGGACGGAACGAGGGAGCGTTTGCCGGCCTCATGCATCCCCGGATCGGTGATTGGGGGCCGAGCGACATCGAGATCGTGGCCGCCTTCGATATCGACCGCCGTAAGGTGGGCAAGCGGGTGGAGGAGGCGATTTTCGCCAAACCCAACTGCACCAAAGTTTTCCAGAGCGCCTTGCCGGTATCCGACATCGTGGTGCGGATGGGGCCGGTTCTCGACGGTGTGGCGCCTCACATGGCCGACTATCCCGATGACGAGGCCTTCCGCCCCTCTAACGAGGAGCCAGTCGATGTCGTCCAAACCCTCAAGGAAGCCAAGGCCGAAGTTCTGGTCTGCTACGTGCCGGTTGGCTCGGAAGAGGCGGGCCGGCACTATGCCCGGGCTTGCCTGGAGGCCGGAGTGGCCATGGTCAACTGCATTCCGGTGTTTATCGCGTCGGATCCCGAATGGGCTGAGAAATTCCGTCACGCCGGTCTGCCCATCGTCGGCGACGATATCAAGAGCCAAATCGGCGCCACCATCGTGCACCGGACCCTGACCCGCCTGTTCGGGGACAGGGGAGTGCCGCTTGACCGGACCTATCAATTGAACACAGGCGGCAACACGGACTTCCTCAACATGAAGGCCCTCGACCGCCTGAAGTCCAAGAAGGTCTCCAAGACGGAATCCGTGCAGTCGCAGCTGGACGAACGGCTGGATTCCCGGAACATCCATATCGGGCCGTCCGATTACGTGCCGTGGCAGGACGACAACAAAGTCGCCTTCATCCGGATGGAAGGCCGCGGCTTCGGGGACGTGCCGTTGGAACTCGAACTCAGGTTGTCGGTCCAGGATTCCCCCAACAGCGCGGGCGTGGTCATCGATGCCGTCCGTTGCGCCAAGCTGGGATTGGAGCGCGGCATCGGTGGTCCTTTGGAGGCGGCCTCCGCCTATTACATGAAGAGTCCGCCCAAGCAGATGCGCGATTCGGTTGCTTGTGAGTTGTGCGACGCGTTCATTCAAGGGAAAAAGGCCGACGAGGGGACATCTCAAGCGGTCGCGGGCGAATAGCCGGAATACCCCTGGAGAACCCTTGATCGAGCCATGAAAGATCTGACAGGCACGCAAGGCCACTTCGCCAAGGTCGCCGGTGTCTATCGCGAAATGCGGACCACCGACGAGGAGCCGATCCTCCATATCCGCGACCAACTTGCCGGCCGCCCCGCCGTTACGGCGGCAGACATTGGTTGCGGGGCCGGGAGGTACGACCTCCTGCTGTTTCGCCACCTCCCCAACCTGCGCCTCGCCTGCCTCGACGTCAGCCGGGAGATGCTGACCCAGCTCCCCCGGCTTCTCAGACGAAACGGCATCCATGACTTCGAGACGATCAACTCCAGCGTCGAGGAGATGGCGTTCGAGGATGAATCCCTGGACTGCGTGTTCACCTTCAACGCCGTTCACCACTTCGACTTCTCGCTCTTCCTCGCCAAGGCCGGCCGCGCCATAAGGAAGGACGGCCTGATCTTCATTTACACCCGCACCCCATATCAGAACGCCGGATCGGTTTGGGGGAGGCATTTCCCAGGCTTCTGCGAGAAGGAGACGCGCCTCTACCGGCTGCAAGAGATGGAGGAATGGATTCGCAAGACCGGCTGCCTGAGGATGATCGCCGCCAGGACGTTCCGCTATGCCAGGACCTCCAGTCTGGAACGCCTGCTCGAACAGGCCCGCAACCGGCATTACTCGACCTTCTCCCTCTATGCGGAAGCGGAGTTCGAGAAAGCCTCCCAAACCTTCAAGGACGATGTCCGGCGCCAGTTCGATGATCCCGCCAAGGTCGCGTGGCACGACCAAAACGTCCTGTTGCAGATCGAACGGTCGGATGCCTGACGATCAGTTTAGGCATTGGTTTTGCGGCTCGGCAGGGACGTGCGGGTGTTCGTCATCTTCCTCGGCGCTGTCTTGAATTAGCCCCTATTCACCCTGGGTGTTGTTGCAGTGGTGATGAATGTGGAGGTGGTTCGAAGGATTATGATTTGTAGGCGCGCCCCTGCATCATGAAGAGCCGCGGGGCTTTGGTTTCGGGGCCACCGTTTGCCTATTCGCAATGTCCGCTTTGGGTCATAAGCAGACAT
>ENA-ORDI01000787-ORDI01000787.1-marine-metagenome-genome-assembly--contig:-NODE-787-length-19664-cov-4.244448_pt1 | contig 19664 bp, 17 predicted proteins | sample MGYA00248628_ERZ508525 | MGnify/ENA primary metagenome ERZ508525 (study PRJEB26195, sample SAMN05422138) | marine metagenome | isolation source: East of Porto Seguro, South Atlantic Ocean | place... | reverse complement strand
GAGGCTATTGAGGCCGCGTGCGCCGAATTTCGGAGAGTGCTCAAGAACGACGGACGCGCCATTGTTTACCAGATGTTTGGGACAGAGCATCTTGAACTGAGAGAGGCTGAATGGCTTTGGAACACGATGGGCGTCGTGCCAAACAGCGCCGACCCAGTGCAGACTGAACAAGCGTTCGGCGCTGGAGGGCTACGAATCCAGAAGCGAATTATCATCGGAACTGAGTTCGGCGAGTGGGCGGAGGAGACATCCGGGAAAGCTACCCGACAGTTATTGCACGCTGCTCGGTTGCTTCGCGCTCCTGACCGTTACATCGAGAAGTTTGGCAAGGCGGCGTAAGAAATCATGCTTGGTGACTGCCTGTGGCACGTCTATGGCATGATCGGGAAGTTGAGCCGCCGTGTCTACATTTTGTCGCGCGCTTGATCGCCACGACGACCATTTTGTTTGATTGGCGAGGTTCAGATTAGATATTGTAAAGAAGCTCGGCGTTTCGAGAGAACATCGCAATCTGCTCGTCCTCGCTGAAATCGGAGATGATCTCAGTGTAGGCGTCAACGATGTGGTCGTAGCCGGAAAACAGGCTGTCAACCGGCCAGTTTGTGCCGAAGATGCAGCGATCCACGCCGAAACTTTCGATGCAGTGCAGCACGAAGGGCCGGATGCTATCGACTGTCCAGTCGTTGTCGTTCATGCCCAAGCCCGATATTTTGCACACGGTGTTGTCGGGCTTTGCAGCTGTGACCATACCCTGCTTCCACTTCGCGAAATACTCGTCGTTGCGTTCTGCGGGCAGTCCGGTGTGATCGACCAGCATTTTGATGTTGGGAAACTTCCCCGCCAGGTCTCTTAGCTTTTCCATCTCCTGCCACTGAACGCTCATATTGGCTGAAAGGTTGTATTTCTCCAACAGCGCAAAGCCTCGATGGAAGTCCGGCACTGTCAGATAATCGCCATACGAAAAATCCCTGATGCCCCGAAGGAGAGGATATTCGGCATGACGAGCGAGCATGTCTTCAACGTCCGGCTCCCGCAGGTCGGCGTAGGCGACGATGCCGTGGGGGAATCCTGTGCGGTCGGCAGCCTCCTGAAGCCATTCGGTCTCCTTCACCGGGTCTTTGGAGCCGATGGCTGCCTGGACGTGTACCGCTTTTGTGACGTTGGCGTTGCGGGTCAAGGCAATGTAGTCTTCGGCGACAAAATTTCGTTCGCCGAGCTCGCGGGTTCGAGTTCCGAGGGTCGGATGCACAACGTCCGGCTGCCAGTGAGCGTAAAACAACTCCGGGTGTTGCATGTCGTAGAAGTGGACGTGGGTGTCCACGAAATCTAGTTTGGTCATGTGTTCCCCCGATGGCAGCATCCAGGCGATTCGTGGTGTCTTGAAGGAGTGTATTGGCGCTGATATTTGATGTCAAACTGGCTTTCAGGTGTCAGAATGAGGTGGGTGATCGTTCCCGTCAGCGGTGGTGTATCATCCGAGTCGAGCTCATTTAACTATTGAGAGACGGCATGAAAATCCTGGTCATTGGCGGAACGCGGTACATGGGGCGCATCATGGTTCAGAATCTTTTGGATCAGGGCGACGAAGTGACGATATTCTCGCGAGGGAACACTCAACCCGAATGGTGGGATCAGGTGGGACACATTCAGGGAGACCGCAATGACCGCGACGACTTCAACGCCAAGCTGAAGGGTGCGCCTTTCGATGCGGTCGTCGACACACAGGCATATCGGTGGGAGGATGTCGAGTCCGCAATCGGAACCTTCGAGGGTAGCGTCGGGCGATACCTGTTCGTCAGCACAGGCTCGGTGTATCTGGATGGCAAACTGGATTTCTTCACCCACTCCCCGTTCAAAGAGGATGATGTGAACTGGGACACTTTGGACTACACATACCCGGAGGGCGAAGACCCTTACGGAGTCGGCAAACGGCACTGCGAAAAATGGCTAAATGAGAACAGTCGAATCCCGTACACGATCGTCCGAATACCCGCTGTGATGGGTTGGGACGATCCGACATCCCGTATGTGGTGGTGGGCGCAGCGAGCGTTGGACGGGCAGGGCGTGATCGTCCCGTCGGAGCATCGAGGCCCGTTCCGCACGTTGTATTCTGCCGACGGCGCGGCAAACTTCATCCGCGCATTGAAATCGCCCAACACCGCCAATCAGACTTATCACATCGCCATGCAGGAAGTCATGACTATCGAGCGGTGGGCCGACCCTCTCTGGAAGGCGGCTGGGCATGAGAGCGCGGTGTCTTTCGTCCCGACAAAAGTGATCCGGAAGACCTTGGAACGCTACTCTCCGCCTCTGAGCCGAGCGCTGCCGTACATACACGATCTGTCGAAGGCAGAGCGCGACTTCGGGTTCACGACGACGCCCGTTGAAGAATGGATACAGACTACAGTTGACTGGTACAGGGACAACCAACCAGAAAATGATTCGGCAGGTTACCAGCGCCGAGGCGACGAGGTTGCGCTGGCGACCAGGTGGGCCGGGAGCATCGAGAACGCTATATCGGAAATTTAAGATTTTTTCTTTGTTGACGATTTGAATCGAGTAGAGGAATATATTGACCAATAAACAACAGAATCGACCACCCGGCTCAGAGTACGAGGGGAAGGCGTTCACATTCCAGCAGATTCATGAGTCCGTCTATATGGCCGTTGGGACGGGCAATCTGGTCGTTGCCTCGAACGGGGCAATCGTGATTAACGACGACGACGTTCTGGTTGTGGACTCGCACATTTCTCCGGCGTCCGCCTGGGCGTTGCGAGAGGAAATGAAAGAGATCACCGACAAGCCGCTGCGGTACGTCGTCAACACTCATTTTCACTTTGACCACTGCCACGGGAACCAGATTTATGGCCCAGACGTCGAGATCATCTCGCACGAGTTCACGCGAGACATGATCGTCGCGGGCGAGTCCAACAAGGGCAAAACTTACACAACGATGATGGCGGGGCTGCCCCAAACGATTTCTGACCTCAAAGCGCAAGTCTCAGCGACCACAGACCAGGCTGAACGCGCCGAGTTAGAACGCCAGCTTCAAATTCAGCAGAATTACGCGGTCTCTGCCGATTCGGTGGAACCGACTCCTCCGACGATTACTCTCACTGACCAACTCTCCCTCTTCGGTGGTGACCGAGAAATCCGAATGATACACCTGGGCAGAGCGCACACCGGCGGGGACGTGGTCGTGCATCTTCCTGGAGAACGGATAGTGATTACCGGCGACCTGATCGTTGATGGGACTCCATACATGGGTGACGGTTACCTGACGGAGTGGATAGGCACACTCGATAACCTGCGAGAGTTGGACTTCGATGTGATTCTCCCCGGCCATGGACAGCCACTCCACGGCAAGTCGCAGATCGACAATCTGCAAGCATACATTTCGGACTTGTTGTCCAAGATCACTGACGCACACGCCACTGGAACTCCCGCGGAAGATGCAGCCCAGAGCATTGATATGATGGCGCACGCCGGGAACTTCCCCGGCATCGTTGAAGTTGGCGTTAGTCCTGCCGCGGTCGAACGAGCATACGAACTCTTCGACCAGGGAAATTAGCGTCGGCGGATTGAAACCGAAGATAAGGCCTAATCTCCGCCTGGATTGCGGAGATTAGGTTGTGCTTGATTAAGAAGCAACCACCTCGAATATCAGGAAATAAGGGACGCGGTAGCAGTCATCAAGGTCGGGATTCTGGCGAACTTGCCCCTCTATTGGTCGCGGCTCGACCATGCGGCGTATCATGAATCCGGCCTCAGCAACCGTCTCGCTCAACTCAGTAAGGGTGTGATACCAACGGGGAGTCTCCCAATTCGCAGTTAGCCTCTCCATGTTCCACGGCGTCACGCCAACGCCGGATTCGAAGTATCTGAAATTTGTGATAATTCCGACACAGAATTTGTGTGGGCCAGACGGTTATTCCCCAATCGGCAATGCGCGTCGGTCGCGCAAATTCCGGTTTATGGAACACCAGGAGCGTAATCTGTGCCGATGTGGCCCTTGTTTTCAAGTTCGGTATACTCGTCATCCGAGAGTCCCATTACTTCTTTGTAGACGTACTCGTTGTCTTCTCCCAGGGCGACCGGATGGCGGCGGAGGTGGTTGGGCGTTTTGGACATCCCGAATATCAGTCCTGGATACGAGCGCGTTCCGGTGTCAGGGCTTGTGAGTTCCTCGAAGAAACCTCGTTCGTTGAGGTGGACGCAGTTGTAAGCGTCCGCCTCGTTCTGGACAGGCCCCGCTGGGACTCCAGCGTTCTGGAGCCTGTGGAACAGGTCGTAACGCTCCTGCGTCCTCGTCCACGCTGTGATGTGGCTGTCCAATTCTTTCTGATTTTGCCATCGGCTCACCGGGTCACCGAACATTGGGTCTGATGCCCAATCAAGATCGCCCATGACTTCGGTTAGCCCGCTCCATTCTTCCGGAGTTCCGACGTCGATGACTATCCATCGGTCTTCTCCCTGGCAGGGATAGACATTGTGGGGAGCGTGGGAGCGATGGCGGTTGCCCTGTGGCTCGGTAATCCGACCGTTCATCGAGTAATCCATCATGAACTCGCCCATGTAAGGAATGAATCCTTCGGCAAGGGCCATCTCGATCTGCTGGCCTTTGCCGGTGCGCTTTCGCTGTCTCAGAGCCAGCATTACAGCGAACGCCCCTTGGACTCCGGCCGCCGCGTCGCCGGTGAATGAGTCTCCGGTCATCGAGGGGTCGAGGTCCGGGTAGCTTCGAATGTGGTGATGCCCGGCCATGCCTTCCATGTGGGTTCCGAAAGTCCGGTAGTTCTTGTACGGGCCGTCCAGACCGTAGCCCGGCATGCGGAGCATTATCAGCTTTGGATTGACTTTTGATAACTCCTCGTAAGTCGCGTTGGCGCGTTCGATAGTCTCAGGGACGTTGTTCTCCACGAACACGTCGGACTCGGCGATGAGTCGACGGAACATCTCCTGACCTTCAGGAGTCATGATGTCCAGCGTCATGCTACGCTTGTTGCGGGCGTGGCTGTTGAACGCAGGTGAGCGGTTGTATGGTCGCTCGCCCGCTTCGTTGTCAGGAAAGGACATGAACAGCGCGCTGCCTGTGCCTTTGGCCCTGTCAACCTGAGCCTGGGTGATATGGGCCGCGGTGCCTCGCGTCGAGGGCTGCATGCGGCTCCGAGGCTCCACGCGGATGACCTCTGCGCCCCACTCGGCCAGAAGCTGTGTGCAGTGCGGGCCGGCCCACACCAGTGTCACGTCGACTACTCGGATTCCTTCTAACGGGAGTTTTTTGCTCATTCGTGTGTCCTCGTTGGCCGTCAGCCTTTAGCCGTCAGTTCATGGTTTGACTGCCCTCGTCGCGATGTAGGATGGCATGTATTTTGAGACGGGGTCGTCTTTCCGATAGGCTTCATAGAAACCGGATATCAGGAATCCCACGTCAATCTGTCCGCTTATCTGGTCGTCCAGAGTGTGGCTAAATTCCAGAGGGTCATCCGCGCCATCTATATCGAGCCTTTCCTGCTAGGTGATGCTGGTTATGTCGGAATGGGAGGGCGTATTTTACCTGGATGACGCGCTGCTCGTCGACCAGCTTGTTGTCAAAGGTGTACATGATGGGATTGACGATTCCTGCCAGCATCGTTCCTCCATGCTTCAGCACACGGAACGCTTCGCTCCACACGGGCCTGATTTCTGGCACGAAGATGTTGGTGACTGGATGAAATATCAGGTCGTAGCTCTCGCTCTGGAAGGCGCTCAGGTCTCGCATGCCGCCCTCAACCGTTGTCAGTTCGAGGTTATGCTTCTGGGTGACTGTGCGGTCGCCTTCCAGTTGCCGGGGCGAGTTGTCGAACACCGTGACGCGAGCGCCTGCTCCAGCCAGTACAGGCCCTTGCTGTCCCCAGCCAGATGCCAGACATAGGACATCCAGGCCGTCCAGTTCACGGAACCAGTCTCGGGGCACGGGTTTCGAGTCGGTCAGCAGAATTTGCCATACACCACGCCGAGCGTCGCCGATAACCTGATCGCTAAACGGAACCGTCCACTCGTTGCCGTTCTCGACTTGTTTGTCCCAGGCTGCGCGGTTGTATATTCTGACATATTCTGGGGCGGTATTCGGATTGGCCAACCTAAATTGCCCCGGACTCTCTCAAGAGTGAAATGTCCTGCGGGGTGTGTCCGAGATTCTCCAGCACCTCCACAGTATGCTGGCCCAATAGAGGGGCGGGACTGCGAGGCGGGAGTTCGGCGCCGGACATCTTGAAGGGTCGACCCGGGTATGTAAGCTCTCCAGTCTCTGGATGGTCTATGGTGTCCCAGTAGCCTCGAAACTCGAAGTGCGGGTCTTTGAAAATGTCTTCAACGGTGTTTATGGGACCGGCGAGCAGTTGGTTATCCTGAGCCTCGTTGACCGCTTCCAGCTTGGTGTGTTCCATCAGCCACGGGATATAGTATTCGTCGAACGCCATCGCCACGTCCGGGTCCGACCTGCCGGCCGGGTCTGCGAACTTCGGATCGTCGGCCAATTCAGGGTGGCCTATCATGTTACTGATGTTTCGAAACCGGGGGCCGAATCCCAGAATATTCACAAATCCATCGGCGCACGGCCTGGTGCCCGACGCAACCCGATATCCCGGATCGGGCCTGGAATATGACTCGCCGGTGTATGCGTGGGCTGTCAAGTAGATTACGCGCCGGTCGCGAAATCCAGCCTGAGTCTCGTATATGGATATGTCGACATTCTGGCCTTCGCCGGTGTCCTCGGCGTCCCACAGTGCAACCATTGTCGCGTAGGCGGCGACGGAACCGGCGTGCATGGCAACGATATTTCCTGCCAGCTTCAAAGGCTCGTAGTCGGCGTGGCCGGTTATGTTCATCGGGCCGCCCATTGCGTAGGCAACGATGTCGCTGGACTTCATTTCGCGGTAGGGACCGGTCTGTCCGAAGTTAGAAATCGACGTCAGAACGATGGCGGGATTTATCTTTTCCAGAACGTCGTATCCCAGTCCCAGGCTGTCCATCATGCCAGGTCGGAAATTTTCGATCACTATGTCTGACTCGCGGACCAGTTCCTTCACAACGCCAACGCCGTTGGGGTGTTTCAGGTTGACGGTGATGCTCCGCTTGTTGATGTTGAGATGCAGAAACAGGCCGCTTTTCTCTGGATGAGGCTGGTCGTTCTGGAAAGGGCCAATGGAGCGCGCAGGGTCGCCTGAAGGCCGCTCAACTTTGATTACATCAGCGCCGTAATCGGCCAGAAGCTTTGTGCATTGCGGCCCGGCGACGTGATGGGTCAGATCCAAAACTCGGACACCTTCAAGCGCGTTGTCGAACATATCTTTAGTCACACCTCTCTACGTGGCGTAAGTTCACCGTGGGGATGGAAACACGCTATCAGCGAACCAGGAACCCGTCAAGCGGTCAACGCTCGGAGTTTAGTTTACGGTAAGGGACTTGCCGTCTGTGGTCATGGTTACGGAGCCGAAATCGAACGTAGAGGCCCGCAACACACCGATCACGAGGAAAGGCAATGCTAGAAGGGGGAGGAGCCGCCAACGCATGGTGACGACCAACACCGGCAAGAGACGCTGCTAAGCAAAGCACGCTCGCCATCATTGGGAGGTTCGAGTTCGTCCCTATGATGACACCCGTGACAAAACCAACGGACACAATCGAGAGTCTCAAGTTGTTACTCTATCGCACGAATTGGCGCACCGAGTGTACTATGTCACCAATCGCGACATTAAAGCATGAATATGGGTTCGTGGGTCGGGGTTGCATTTGGAGCAGCGCTGATGGCGTTGACGGGTGAGGCCTTTTGGATCGCCATTGGCGTTGGAATTGGGGCTGCAATGGGCTCTGCCACAAAATCCAAGAAAAGCGATGACGAATGATACCGTTGCCCATCATGAACTGGTCGACCGTTTGGCGAAGGGGCTCCATGTCCGCGTCCCTGCCGATTGGCGGCGAGTCGAGGCCTTGGATCCCCTGAAGACTGCCGGGCGCTGCTTTCGCGCCAATTACCCTGAAAGGGTTAACCGGTGCGGCCTTGCCTCGCACTTCGATTCCCCCAAGGGCCTCGAAGTCAAAGAGCGGCGCGATGAGCCTGTCGGTGTCTCTAGAAACCTGAATTGTGCCCGCTGTGGCAGTTTGCTCCATCCGAGCGGCCAGATTCCAATTTTGAAAGCAATTCAGGCGGAATATACTGCGCCAGCCTCTCCTAAACAGACTCGGTGATTGGTTCGGGTTCAGGAGGCGCAACCGGGGTTGGAGCGACCGCTGGAGGCGTTGACGCTTCCCCTATCTGGTGTCCACAACCAAAGCAGAATCGCGCTTCTGGCGGAAGCTCGGTGCTGCACGGAGGACAAGTGTTGGCCTGAGCAGCGCCACACTGCATGCAGAACTTGGCCTGGTCAGGGTTGTTCGCCTGACAACTCGAACAGATCATGGGGGCCTCCGTCGAAGCTAGGAAAGCGAAAAATTACGAAATAAGATGACGCGCGCAGGGAGTTATGCAAACAAGGCTGGCACGTGCGCGTCGGATTTCGGAATTATGACGCCAACCGTCTAACCGCATCTTCGTCGACCTCGATTCCCAGTCCTGGGCCGGTCGGCACGGCCACGAAGCCGTCCACCTGATCGAAGGGCTCGGCGACCAGGCCATCGCGAATCCCGCTGGGCGTTCGGTCGAACTCCATCACCGGTTCCTGGACGAAAGGCTCGGGGTCGTGGGACGGCGGACATGGAGGCAGTGTCGCCGCAATGTGAAGAGTTGCCGCTATCATGATGGGCGAACCCCAGACGTGAGGGTTGACCTGGATTCCCAACGAATTTGCCATCATCGCGACGTTCCGCATTTCCGTGATGCCGCCGACGTTGATCACATCCGGCTGGACGATGTCGTAGGCTCGGCGAGTCAGAAAGTCGTTGAACTCGTAGCGAGTGCGTAGATTTTCTCCGCCGGAGATTGCCATGGGCAGGGCAGATTTGACCTGAAGGTAACCCTCGACGTCCTTTGCGTTCACCGGCTCCTCGAACCACAGGACGTCATGCTCGGCCAGTCGTTGCCCTATTCGTATGGCCGATGGGGCGTTGTATCCCTGGTTGGCGTCCACCATCAGCTTGATGTCCGGGCCGATGGCGTGCCTCAGGGCGGCGACTCGGTTAATATCCTCGTCCATAGGCAGTCCGCCGATCTTGGTTTTCATGCCTTTGAAGCCAGCATCCACGTAGCCGGTGGCCTCTTCCAGCAGCCTGGTTGGAAATTCGCCCTCTGTGTAATATAGCCCGGTTGCATAAACTGCTATCTTGTCCCTTATCTGGCCGCCCAAAAGCTCAGAGACCGACAGGCCGGTGGCCTTGCCCGTGATGTCCCACAGAGCGCTGTCAACGGCGCTAATCGCGCTACCGCCTAAACCGCCGGCCAAGTTGGCGTTGTAGAGCAGCGAGAACATCTTCTGCCATAGGCCGATTCGATTCGTTGGGTCTTCACCGATCAGGTTTGGCGCGAAGATGTCATGGACGACTGTCGAAGCTGGGCCGCCTGATCCCTCACCCCATCCGATTATGCCCTCGTCTGTCGTCACCTTGACGATGCCGACCGATCGGTGATCTATCCAACCCTGGGACCAACCGAAGGGCCGGTCCAGTTGCGATGTGAGGTTGAAGGTCTCGAAACCCGTGATTTTCATATACATTCCTCTTGTTGGGTTGGGCAGAGTTTAGCAACGGGTTTTCGACCAGTCAAACACTCAGGCTTGCGCTGGCAACTCACGCGATATCTAGCTTGACATTGACCAAGTTGGCGGTGACAATCGCACCCATCCCACACGCATCGGAGTCGTGTCTGTCGATGACATCCCGCATATCCCTGGTCGAAACCCTTCGGGACCTGCCGCCTGAATGGCCCGACAATCCCCTTCCCTGGATTCGAGACAATATAGCATCGAGCGGCGAAAAGATGGCCGTCGTGGATGACGACCCCACCGGGACGCAGACGATATACGGCGTTGCAGTTCTCACTGACTGGTCGTTAGATACGATCCGGTCTGAGTTGGAATCAGACCTTCCTGCGTTTTTCATTGTCACCAACTCCCGGGGCATGTCGCCATCCGAGGCCGGGGCTGTCAATAAGGAAGTGGGCAGGAATCTGCGAATTGCGCTTGATGCCTCAGATCGGAAGGTCGCAATACTCAGTCGCGGAGATTCCACGCTTAGAGGCCACTATCCGGGAGAGGTCGACGCGCTGGATCAGGGTTTAGGCGGAGGGTTCGACGCTCGAATTTTTGTGCCGTTTTTCCTTGAAGGCGGTCGCTACACCATAAATGACGTCCACTATGTATCCGACGGAGATTGGTTGACCCCCGCAGGCGACACCGAATTCGCCAGAGATACCGCCTTCTCCTACATTTCGTCCAACCTCCGGCAATGGGTGGAGGAGGCTACAGGCGGCGAGGTGCCGTCCGGCGATGTCGCAGCAATTTCGCTGGACGATATAAGGGTCGGAGGCCCAGGCCGCGTGGCTTCTCTGGTTTCGGAGCTTGAAGGCGGGCGGACCTGCATCGTAAACGCCGCTAGCATGAGAGATATTGAAGTGGCGACCCAGGGGCTAATGATCGCCGAGGCGCAAGGCAAAAAATTTCTGTACCGCACAGCCGCGTCCATGATGAGGGCGCGACTCGGGCAGGCGGCTCCCGCGCTGTTGACCAGAGACGACCTGAGTCTGCCAAACTCTGGTGGAGCGCTGATCGTCATCGGGTCCCACGTTCCCAGGACGACGGGCCAATTGAACGAGTTGTTGGCGATGCCCGGAATCCACGGTGTTGAGGTGAACGCTAACTCTTTGGTGTACGATGCCGTAGAGTTGGAGGTCGCGAGGGTAACTAAGACGGTCAACGAGAATCTGTCCCAGGGCCGGGACGTCGTGGTTTACACGAGCCGAGAATTGTTGATCGGAGAAGGCGCCGAGCAAAACCTGATGATCGGGCAGAAGGTGTCTGACGGGCTGGTTGCCATCGTCGATGCGATTGACGTGAGGCCTCGTTACCTGATTTCCAAAGGAGGCATGACTACTAGCAACATCACGACCAAATCGCTCGGAGTCAGGAGAGCGGTGGCTCTGGGTCAGATATTGCCCGGAATTCCCACGTGGCAACTTGGGGCGGAGTCTCGGTTCCCCGGACTCGTGTTCGTGGTTTTTCCTGGGAATGTCGGGGATCCGGGCGGATTGGTGGACATGGTGAGCAAACTGGCGATTCTAGGATGACGTAAACTCAGGTGGCCCGGAGTATTCTTCATAACATCCAATCAGAAACGACAATATTGGAGCAGGCCAAGACAGGCTAGCTAATTACAAAAGGGAGAGCAAAAATGGGCAAACTAGATGGCAAAGTGGCGATAATCACGGGAGCCAGCAGAGGAATCGGCCGAGACATGGCCGTGGTGTTCGCTCGCGAAGGGGCGAAGGTCGTGGTGTCGGCACGCACCGAAAAAGAGGGCGATTTCCGCATCGAAGGCAGCATTGAGACGGCGGTCAACCGCATCAAAGCAGAGGGCGGCGAGGCCGTGGGCATCCGATGTGACGTGACCAAAGAGGAGGACTACCAAGCGCTGTTCGACCAGACCGTCGAGCAGTACGGCAAGATTGATATCCTGGTCAACAACGCTGCTGTTCTTATCCCAGGCAAGATCGAGGATATGCAAGTTCGTCACTGGGACCTGCTCTATCGAATAAACATCCGAGGCCCGTTCGTCGGCTGCAAGCTGGTCATGCCATACTTGCGAGAGAATGGCGGCGGCCACATCATCAATATATCCTCCGTTGGCGCCATCGGCCCGGGGGAAGGCCCGTACACTGAGGTCGGCGGCGGCGGCACAGCTTACGGCGCAGGCAAGGCCCACATGGAGCGGTTTACTCAAGGGATGGCGGCAGAGGTCTGGCAGGACAACATCGCCGTGAACTGCCTGTCGCCTAGAGGAGGCATCGCCTCCGAGGGACAGCGTTGGTTTAGGCAGGGAACCCCCTACGCAGGGGCGCGTGAGGACGGCATCATCATGGGCGACGCCGGAGCCATAATGTGCGAGAAGAACCCCAAGACCTACACCGGCAAAATCCTCTACGACGAGGACGTGCTGTCCGACGCCGGCGTGACCGATTTCTCCATATATCCGGTCATTACCGATTAGAGCTGTCGGCGATCAATGATTAGCTAAAAGCACATCGTCATGCCGAGACCGCAGTCGAAGAATCTGGTCGTGATGAGATGACTTGTTGATTTGCGACCAGATTCTTCGCTTTGGCACGGTGATGCTGGCTAATTTGGCTTGTGGGAGAGGAAACAAAACAATGCTTGCAGACTTCGTGGAAGTTCAGACCTCCGACGGAATGACCTTGGGCGGCGCCTACTTTGCCCCTGCGGATGTTGACCGTGGGTCGTCGGTGGAGGCGGTGTGTTTCTTTCACGGCGACGGAGGGCATTTCTACCGTCCGCTGTATCTGGAGTTGGGGCAGCGGCTTGCCGAGCGGGGAATCGCGTTTTTGGCGGCCAACCGTCGAGGGCACGACACCGTGTCCGCCGGAGCAAGGGGTGGACCTCCAAAAGGCTACGCCTATGAGTCGGTGGACGAATCGCGTCTCGATTACGCTGCTTGGCTGGAGCTTCTCAGAGAGCGAGGCCATAGGCGTATCGTGATCGGAGGACATAGCGGAGGCGCGGTTCGCTCGGTTTACGCTCAGGCGAAAGAGAAGTTTCCAGAGGTGGTCGCAGTCCTGCCCGTCTCGCCCGGTGAATACAACTACGAGGGTCTCAAAGAGTTGCACCCTGACAATTTCCTGCGGGTCTATCATGAGGCCACCCACGAGGTCGCTGAGGGCCGACCCCACACCTTTTTCACTCCTGGCATGCCGTGGGGGTCCACGTGGTCGGCCAGCGCGTTTGTGGACTGTTTTAACGCCGACAATCGTTACAGCGTCACAGCCCGGGTTGAGGAAGTCGAGTGTCCAGTCATGTTCATCTTCGGCTCAGAGGAGTGCGAAGGCCCGCAGGTCCTGCCCGCTTGCGGAGCTGCCATGAGGAGCGTGAAAGCCGCTGAGTTCCCTCACATCACGGTCAATATTATTGACGGAGCCAACCACGGATACCAGGGCCGCGATCTTGAACTGTTCGAGACTATCCACGGCTGGCTCAAGACGATCTGATCTGTTTGACCTTACCGATTGGCCTGACTGGATTGCTCATTCTCGATAATCGCCTGTTCAAGAAGATTATCATGCCCGGATCCATTAGACTCGGCGGCAATCAGCTTCCTGACCGGGTAGTTTATCTCGATCCCTTCCTCGCGGAACCGCTTGTGAATTCGCTTTATTAATTCACTACCGACAATGAACGAACCTGCTCGTGAAGTGCAGGTAATCGAGACGATGAAGTCGATATTCGAATCACCAAAAGTCCTGAATGCGAAGAACGGCTCCGAGCCTGTCACGGTGAATTCGAACTCCTCGACGATGTCGTCGGAGATTCGCTGCACAACCGATTCGACCTGCTCAAGGTCAGACTCGTAGCTGACGCCGCAGGTAATCACCACATTCATGGCCGGAGTCGGGCTGAAGGTGTTGGTCACGATGGTGTCGACCATCTTCGAGTTTGGGATTATCACCAGGTTGTTGATTCGATTCCTGATCTTAGTGCTTCTCCAACCCACCTCCACCACAAATCCGGCTGGGCCTTTATCCAACTCGATGTAATCTCCCTCGTTTAGCTCGCCTTCGGAGATCAGGTACGTCCCGGCGAAGAAATTGCTCAACGTCGGTTGCACCGCCAACGCTATGGCAATGCCGCCGATTCCCAGACCGGCTAGCATTGGAGTGATGGCGATTCCGACCACATCCAAAACCAGCAGTGAGGTGATGGAATAGACGATCAGCGGCGCGAGCCGCCTGAGCGGCGGAATCAGCTTGTCGTCCAGATCGGTTGCCGTCTTCGCGGCGACGTTGTGCAGGTACCAGGTCATCATCGTCTGGATCAGGTGCGAACCCAAATAGCTGAATTCGATGATGATGATGATCAGCCATACGTTTTTGGCCCAGGCTTCGCGACCGTGGATGACTTCAAAGGCTGGGTGGGTAATTTGCGCGAGGGTTAGATATGCGAGGAACAGCCCCATGATTACAGTTAACAGAACCGCCGGGCCTTTGGCGGTCTGGAGCATGTCAACATCCAGACCGTCAGGGTTGGCGCGTCGACGGTTTCTGACCACGGCGACGAACACCAACTGGATCACGGCGGCGATAGTCAGAGCCGCCGCCATTACGCCTGCGGCATACAGCGTGCCCCACAGGGGGGATTCAACAACATAATCAGGCAACATCATCAACCTCGCAAGTCAAAGAGATTGAGGGAAATGCTAGCGCCAGCGGGCGGATGTGTCTTGGCAATATGCGACCTTACAATTTCTCAATTTTGACTGATCGTTGTAGTCAGTTGCCTGCAACTGCTGTCGCTAAGAGATTTTGACGCCTGAACTGACCCGCACGGGACGAACGGACAAGGTCGGGCTGTCCGAAGGTTCAGTTATATCTAGTTGCATGATAAAGACCGTTGAAAGGCGGTCTTTATTTTTCTCTTCAATGTTAGACCTCCTCTGATAAAATCAAAGTTACGGGCGTCTGAACCACAATAGAATTAGACGGAGACAGAAAATGTGCGGAAGGTTTACGCTGACGGCAGATCAGGACTCTTTTGAAGACAGGTTCTCCTTGACGGGGTTTGATCTAGGTTGGGTTCCGAGCTTCAACATCGCGCCCACTCAGGAGGTGTTGACCGTCACAAACGATGGCAGCGAGAATCGTCCAGAGCTTATGCGTTGGGGACTGGTTCCATCGTGGGCCAAGGACCCGAAAATCGGCAACCGGATGATCAACGCTAGATCTGAAACCCTTACTGAAAAGCCCAGCTTCCGGACCGCTTTCAAACGCCGCCGCTGCCTCATCCCCGCTGATGGATTCTATGAGTGGAAGCGCGAAGGCAAGGCGAAGAAGCCCATGCTCATCACTGCCAACCCCGGAGGCCTGTTCGCCTTCGCCGGACTGTGGGAGACGTGGAAACAGCCTGACGGTAGCTGGCTCCTCACCTGCGCAATTATCACGACATCCGCCAACGAGTTCATGACATCAATCCACGATCGGATGCCCGTCATCCTGCCCCGCGAGTTCGAGGCCTCGTGGCTGGACCCCGAGGAGCAGGACACGGCGATGCTGTCAGAACTGTTGCTTCCCTACGACTCCGACCGGATGGAAGGTTACGAGGTCTCGACGCTGGTGAACTCGCCGCGCAACAATTTCCCAGAGGTAATCGAACCAGTGGCGACGCTGTTCTAGTAAATTCTGACGGCTGATTGCTGAAAGCTGAAGGCTGAGATGACTCCCATCTATCTCGACTACAACGCCACCACACCGATAGACTCGCAGGTGGCCGAGGCCATGCTGCCGTACATCCACGGTCTCTACGGCAATCCGTCTAGTGGGCATGCCTTCGGCCTGGAGGCTCGCGCCGGTGTGGATCGAGCGCGCCATCAGGTCGCAAGTATGCTGGGGTGCCACGACGACGAAGTGTTGTTCACCAGCGGTGGCACGGAATCCGACAATCACGCCATCAAGGGCATTGCCGGGGCCGATCGAGCCAGAGGCAACCACGTCATCACCTCGAACATTGAGCATCCTGCTGTCGAGGAGGTCTGTCGATACCTGGAAATTCAGGGCTTAGAGGTCACGTACCTTCCAGTAGACGGCCACGGACTCATTGATCCTCAGCAGGTGGAGGACGCAATCACTGATCGGACCATCATGGTTACGATCATGCACGCCAACAACGAGGTCGGCACAATCCAGCCTATTCGGGAGATTGCCGACATTGCCCATCGGCACGGCGCGGTTATGCACTCCGACTGCGCTCAGTCTGTCGGCAAGATTCCGGTCGATGTAGACGACCTTGGCGTGGACCTTCTGACCATCGCAGGACACAAGCTCTACGCTCCGAAGGGCATCGGCGTACTGTACATCCGGCGCGGTGTCGAGATAGAGAAATTCATGCACGGCGCCGATCACGAGATGGGCCGTCGCGCAGGCACTGAGAACATCATCCTTGAGGCGGGTCTCGGCATTGCGTGCCAACTAATCGAGCAGAATCTCGACGGCTACATCCAGCATATGGGCCAGATGCGCGATCGTCTTGAGGCGGGCCTCCGACGAGAAATCCCAGGAGTCCGGGTCAACGGGCATCCTGAAAAGCGACTGCCCAACACGTCCAGCGTGAGTTTCAAGGATCAGGAGGCCAACACCATCCTGGATAAACTCCAGAGCGTGGCTGCCTCTGCTGGAGCCGCATGTCACGCGGACAGAATCGACGTCTCCGCTGTGCTGAAAGCGATGAATCTGCCGATAGAGTACGCGATGGGAACCATCCGGCTCTCCGTAGGTCGCCACACAACCGAAGATGAGATCGACAGGGCGGTTCAAGAGATTGCAGATGTTATCAGAGTCCAGTCTCATGTTTAGCCACTAGATGGCATATCGAGCGGTAATCTTGGACCTTTTCGGCACGCTGGTGAAGGGATTCAATCGTCAGGACTATGATCCGGTGATCGCTCGAATGGCCGAGACCTTCGATATTCCGTGTCAAGATTTCTGGGATTCGGGTGCAGAGACGTACCCCGCCCGAAGTCTGGGACACTACGATCACTTTGAAGCCAATTTAACCGATATGTGCATTCGGGCTGTTCAGGAGGCCAGCATCGCACAGGTCGAATTGGCCGCAAGCTATCATTACGAGTTCATGACCGACGCAATCACTGCAGAGGCCAAAGTGATCGAGGCGCTCGAAGGGCTGAAGATTAAGAGCCTGCCTCTGGGCCTCTTCAGCGATTGCGGCCCTGACGTTCCTTTCCTGTGGGGGCAATTGCCCCTCGCTCGACTCATCGACGAATCAGTGTTCACGTGCGAGGAGGGAGTGAAAAAGCCGGCCGAAGCCATATACGCACCGCCGTCGATGACTCCAGGTCCAGCCTCATGAGTGTATCTACGTTGGCGACGGAAGCAGCCAGGAGGTGATGGGCGCCGAAGCAGTTGGGACGCTGCCCGTGTTGAAACGGATCGATTTGGGCGACGTGTATGACGCTCACCAGCCCGGCGCCAGCGACTGGAGCGGACTGACCGTCGATGAAATCAGCGAGTTGATGAACATCTGGCCGGACAAGTTCTAACCATGATGTCTAGTAGTGGCGAAGCTCGATCTGGTTGCCTTCCGGGTCTTGAATGTAGATAGAGGAAGCCATCCCCCGCGCCCCGGAGCGTTGAGCCGGCGCATCGCTTACGACCGTAACCCCTTGATCGCGGAGGTGGTCGGATAGCGCATCCATGTCCGTTGGGTCTAACACCAGGCAGTAGTGGTCAAGATTTCGTCGACCGTCCCCGACTGGCTCATCCTCCGTCCACGGCTTCAGGTCGATGAGCGTGCTGGCGTTGATGCGGGCGCACGGGAAGGGAAGCTCGCCGCTCCTCCATCCGTCGACCCGATGTGGTTCCATGCCGAGGGTTCCGGTGTAAAAGGCCAAAGCACCCTCAACGTCCTTCACTCTGATAACTATGTGGTCGATGCCGACGATCTGGAGTTTCACTCCCGATTCTGTGGCCATGCCATCCCCCTGCCTTCGTTTCGATGGTTGTAAAGTGATGGGTTGGAGTTTAGGCTCGCGTAACTTAAAGGTCAAATTTCGAAGGCCACCTGTCCCGATTGACAACCTCAGCAGTCAGACATAAAGTTTGAGCCGTAACAGATTATTACGACTCTGTTGAGTTGCAGTTCTGTTTCGGAAATTTCTGATGGAATGTGTGTGACTTGAACGCCAACGTTGTGCTGGATAAGTATTTCGGAGAGTTGGAGCAGCGGGACGAATTCTCCGGCGTCGTGCTGATCACTAACGGACAGTCGAAGCTCTACTCAGCAGCCTATGGTTATGCCAGCCGCGCCAGGAAGGTCGGGAACACGCTGGAACCAGATTCGACACGGCTTCGATTACCAAGCTGTTCACGTCGGTCGCAACACTGCAACTGATCGACCGCGGTCTGTTGTAGTCTCGAAACCGGCGTGATCGACTTTCTAGAACTTAGTGACACCGCAATTTCTCAAGATGTGAACGTGTTTCACCTCCTGACCCATACTTCGGGCATCGCGGACGACGCCCACGAGGAGGCGGGCGAGAGCTACGAGGCCATATGGCGAGACAAGCCGAACTACTCGGTCACGTGGACGAATCCTCGAAGGTCATATTTATGAGAAGGAAGGAGATAACGCAGGCGTGAGCGGCTTCATTCGTCACTATCCAGAGCAGGACATCAGCGTGGTGATGCTCTCGAACATGGAGACCGGGGTCTGGGAACCTGTGTCGAAAATTCACGGTCTCGTGGTTTCGGGAGAGATTGGTTGAGGATAGTGCGATCGCGCTCAAAGTCTACATGACAAAAATACGCGTTATACTTCTCTTATCAAACCTGATGCGCCTGTGCATCAAAGATCGAATGGTGTCATGAAAATATCCCAACCCGAGTACGAAGTCGCGAAGCGTTCCAATGTGATGGTGACCATGAGAGACGGAACGCGACTGGCTACCGACCTCTACTTCCCCACGCAAAACGGCAACCTTCTGCCCGATCCGTTGCCCGCCATTATGGAACGCACGCCCTACGACAAGCAGCGCGGCGCTCTCCGAGGCGGGACGGCGGAGTATTTCGCCAGTCGTGGTTATCTGGTCATCTACCAGGACACGCGAGGCCGTTTCAAGTCCGAAGGCGAATTCGTGAAGTACCTGAGCGAGCCGAACGACGGGTACGACATGCTTGTCTGGATCGGCGATCAGCCGTGGTCCAACGGCAAGGTCGGGACCTTCGGCATCTCATACGGGGCGCACACACAGGCCGCGCTAGCCGCTCTGAATCCTCCTAACCTGGCCTGCACGTTTATGGACTCCGGCGGTTTCACCAACGCCCATCACAACTCGGCCCGCAACGGGGGAGCCTTCGAGCTTCGGCAGGTCGTTTGGGCCTACACCAACGCCAAGACCAGTCCAGAAGCCACGGCCAATCCTGAAATACTCGCCGCATTGGAGGCTGAAGACCTCCGGGGCTGGTTCCAGCGCATGCCGTGGAAACCTGGACACTCGCCCCTGCGATGGGTGCCGGAGTACGAGGACTACATCTTCGAGATGTGGACTCAGGGCGACTTCAACGAATATTGGCAGCAGTTGGGCATCTGCAACGAGTTGTATTTCGACCAGTATTCGGACGTCCCGCAGATGCACATGGGAAGCTGGTACGACCCCTACACCAAGACGACGACTCGCAACTTCACAGGACTGGGGGCGATCAAAAAAAGCCCGATCCACATGATTCTCGGCCCCTGGACTCACGGAGCGCATGACGTGTCCTTTGCCGGAGACGTGGATTTCGGCCCTCAGTCTGTGGTGTCTGGCGATCTGGCGGAGGACTACAACGATCTCCGCCTGCGATGGTTCGACCGCTGGCTCAAGGGACTGGAAAACGGCGCTGACGACGATGCGCCAGTGAAGATTTTTGTCATGGGAGGCGGAGACGGCCACAGGACAAAAGACGACCGACTTTACCA
>ENA-ORDI01000786-ORDI01000786.1-marine-metagenome-genome-assembly--contig:-NODE-786-length-19672-cov-9.823680_pt1 | contig 19672 bp, 18 predicted proteins | sample MGYA00248628_ERZ508525 | MGnify/ENA primary metagenome ERZ508525 (study PRJEB26195, sample SAMN05422138) | marine metagenome | isolation source: East of Porto Seguro, South Atlantic Ocean | place... | reverse complement strand
TTATTTTTTTCATTTTTTTTCACCAATAATCTGTAATTCCAATTCAAGCTTTATTCCAGTGGTATTAAAAACTTTTTCTCTTACAAGGTTAATCAAATTTTCCATATCATTTGAAGTTGCCGAACCTTGATTAACAAAAAAATTACTATGTTTTTCAGAAATTGTGGCACCTCCGATTTTCATATTCTCACATTGCGCTTCTTTGATAAGTTCCCATGCTTTCTTTTGTGTCTGGCTAGTTGGATTTTTAAAAGTACTTCCACAAGTTTTAATTCTAGATGGTTGTGATTTTTTTTTAATCGCTGAAAGCTCTTCCATTTTTTCTTTAATTTTTCTTTTATCTTGTTTTTCACCCTTAAAAGTTCCACTTAAAAAAATCAGATCATCAGACAAATCCGAACCTCTATAAAAAAAATTTATTGTTTCAGACTTAATAATTCTCACAATCCCACTGCGATCTATCGCCTGGATTGAATCAATGCATTTTGAGATATCGTAATCATAACATCCTGAGTTCATTCTTATCGCTCCACCTATAGAACCAGGAATACAAGAGAGGAATTCTAGCCCAGCAACAGAATTGACTAATGCAAAATTTGATAACTGCTTATCCAATACAGCAGAACCTGAAATTACAGTATTATCATTAAGTTTAGACAAATGTGAGAAGTTTTTTCCAAGTTTAATAATAACGCCATCATAGCCCCCATTTCTAATTAATGTGTTAGAACCAACTCCAAGAATTTTGATAGGTAAACTATTTGAAAATTTTTTCAAAAAAAAAATTAATTCTTCTAATGTATTTGGTTTAAAAAAAACTTTAGCTGGACCTCCTAGATTAAACCAATTTAAACGCTTCATATCATATTCATAATAAATCTTTCCTGATAATTTTTTTGACAAATTTTGAACTTGTTTTGATATATTCATAACTTATCTGATATATTTTTAATCCATGTAGATATGCTTCCAGCACCCATACATACAACCAACTCATTATCAAAAAGATTTTTTTTAAAATAATTTAATAAATCATTTTCTGATTTTAATATTACTACCTTTACGTTAGATTTTTTTGCAATTAATTTTCCAAATGAATGATAGTTAAAATATTTATTAATCTTTTCACCGGCTGGGTAAATGGGACATAAAACAACCTCATCACAAAGTTTAAATCCTGCAGCAAATTCTTTTTTTAATAACTTAACTCGGGAGAATCTGTGAGGCTGAAAAACCGAAATTATTTTTCTGGAAGAATGTACTGACCTAATGCCATCAAGCAAGGCCTGTATTTCGGTTGGATGATGAGCATAATCGTCGTAAAAATCAATTTTTTTATAAGAAAATATTTTATTAAATCGACGTTCAATTCCATCAAAATTTTTTAAAGCATTTTTAATTATATTAATTTTGATACCTAAACTTAATGTCACCGCAACTGCCGCAGTAGCATTTCTTATATTATGGTTTCCAAGTAAGGGTATTTGCAAATTTGTTAAATATTTTTGATTTTTTCCAACTAAATTTAATTTAATATCAAAGTTTGAATTATTAATTTTTTTTCTAACATTATTTATTTGAAAATTTGAATTTTTATCAAAACCATAGGTTAAATAATTATTTATTTTTAAATTTTTAATTAATGCTTTGCTATAATAATCATCTTTGCAAATAATTGACTTTCCCAAAGAGGACGTTTTTTCAACAAATAACTGAAAAAATTTTTGTAAAACGGCTAATTTTTTATAATAATCTAAATGTTCCTTATCAATATTTGTAACCACAGAATAAGTTGCAGGTATCTTTAAAAAACTACCATCTGATTCGTCTGATTCTACTACACACCAGTCGCTTTTTCCCAACTTTGCAGAATTTTTTAAAAAATTTACGACTCCTCCATTAATTATTGTTGGATCCAAATTTGCTGCAAATAAAATGTTAGATATCAAGGAAGTGGTGGTCGTTTTTCCATGTGATCCTGTAATAACAATATTTTTTTTTAATGAAATAATGTTAGCAAGCATTTCGCCACGTTTGTGAATAGGTATTTTTTTTTTTTTAGCTAATAAATATTCAACATTATTTTTTTTAATAGCAGAAGAAATAACAAGCATAGTTGCTTTTTTAATATTTTCTCTTTTATGACCAATAAAAATCTTAATGCCAAATTTTCTTAATCGATCTATATTTTTGCTTTGACTTAAATCGCTACCCTGTATCATAAAGTCCATGTTGTGCATTATTTGTGCTAGTCCACTCATACCAATTCCACCTATACCAACAAAATGGATTACTTCGTTGCTTGCTATTTTCATTTGCATTAAATTAATTTTTCTATCTCTTTTTCTATTTTTAATAGTGTATTTTTACTATCATTTTTAAGCATATTTTCTCTTTTTAAACTCAATTCAACATTATTATCTAAAATTTTGATTAGAATTTCTTTCAAACTATCAAAGGATAAATTTTTTTGTTTTAGTATCCAGCAACATCCTTTTTTTTCATAGTAAATTGCATTTTGATGTTGATGATTATCTTTAGCAAATGGATAAGGAATAGCAATAAATGGTACTCCTAAAAATTCAAGTTCTCCAATAGTTGATGATCCACATCTTGATATTGCAAGGTCAGCCTTTGATATTAATTCAGCAATGTTCTCATGAAAGCTAAAAATATAATTTTCAATATTATTTTTATTATAAAAATTTTGAATTTCATTTACTTGTTTAGGTAAGGATTGTTGAATGATGCTTATTCTATAATGTTTACTTAGGTCTAAAATAACCTGAGGTATCACTTCTCCAAAAATTTCAGCACCTTGGCTGCCACCTAAAATTAAAATAGTTTTTTTTGAACTTAAATTATTTTTTTCTGATAATTCGTATTTTATAATTTCTTCTCTAAGAATGTTGCCAACCTTAACACATTTGGTTAAATATTTATTAGGAAGATTGAGAATATTGTCCGAATTTGTAAAAAGCTTCATACAAAAACGCACAAAAAATTTATTCACTCTACCCAAAACAAGATTAGGTTCATACAATAAAATTTGAATATTAAGTAATTTTGCAGCTAAACAGATAGGAAGGGAAACATATCCCCCAAGACCAAATACAAAATTTGGTTTTTCTTTTCTTAAAATTAAAAAGGAATTAATTAAAGCTAGAATTAGTTTTAAATAAAAAAATATTTTATTTATAAAACCTGCACGAGTTGGAAAATTTACTTCAAATATTTTATGTAAAAAAAAATCTTTTTTTAGATATTTTGCACCTCTTTTATCAATAACGAGTATTGTTTCATATTCCCTTTTTTTAAAAAAATTAATTAAACTAATAGAGGGAAAAACATGCCCTCCTGTGCCTCCGCTACAAAAAAGAATTTTTTTTTTCATAAATTATCTTGATTTAATGGAATTTTTTTTGTCAAATTTAAAATTAAACCAGCGATCATTGCGTTTCCTATAATTGATGAACCTCCATAACTTAAAAACGGAAGGGTTATACCTGTTGTTGGCAAAAGTCTTATATTTACTCCAATATGAATGAAGGTTTGAATTAGCAATAATGAAATTAAACCAACTAAGACAAGCTTCGTATATTCATCCTTTTCATCTAATAATTTATGCAACACCTTATAAGAAAAAAATAAGAAAATTATTATTAGCAACAAAATTAATATAGCTCCAAATTCTTCTGCGATTATAGCAAATATATAATCGGTATGAGCTTCTGGCACTCTATCTTTTAATACTCCTTCGCCCAAGCCTCTGCCAGTAAAACCACCACTCTTTATTGCCTCTAGTGCTTTTTCCGATTGATAGTTTTCCCCCTTTGTTGGGTTAATAAATGATTTTAATCTAAATAAGATATATCCAAATTTATTCGGGAAAAAAAATAAGATTGAAACGAAAATTAAAACACAGATTAAAAAAAATATACCTAAAATTATAAAATTTATTCCTGATGAAAAAAGCATAATCAACCAAGACGAAAATAGTAGAACAGATTGACCTAAATCTGGCTGAATAATCAAAAGAAACAAAACAACCGATAATACAACTAATGTATAAAAATATTTTTTATATAAATTATGAATTATTTGTGAAGAGATAATTTGTGCTAATATAAGAATAAAAAAAGGTTTTAATATTTCGATCGGTTGAAATCTAGGTAAAAGAGGTATATCCAACCATCTCTTTGCACCTCTAACCTCAGTTCCAATAAAGGGAACTAAAAATAATATTAGAAGAGATATTAAAAAAAAATATGGCAGATATGCTTTGATTATTTCTCTTTTTTGAAGAGAAACAAAAAAAATAATTATTAGTGCAATACCAACAAATACAAAATGCTTTAAAAAGAAAAAATAGCTTTCCTTATTTAATTTTTCACCAATAAGAGATGATGTAGAAGAAAATGAAAAAAATAAACCTAAGAAAAAAAGTAGCAGGATTAGCGATAATATTGTCTTGTCTATATTTCTCCACCAGCTTGCTAGGAGACTTCTATTTTCTCTACTAAAGTCAAACATATATTAATAAATACTTGATCTTGCCTTATAAATAAGTTCCTTAAATTTTTTTCCTCTTTCTTCAAAATTTGTAAATTGATCAAAAGATGCGGCAGCAGGGCTAAATAAAATTGTATATTTATTTTTTGTTAAACTATTCATGCTATTTATTTGCTTTAAGTCTTCGATAACCTTTAAAACTGCATTCTTTAAATTATTTACCACAACAAAATTTACTTTTTTTCTTAATTGTTTTTTAAAAAAAATCGTACTTTTTCCAATAATATAAGCTTTAATAATATTTTTTTTGAATTTATTTAGAAAAAATTTATCACCCTTCTTAGGAAGTCCACCAACAATCCAAAAAATATTTTTGTAACTTTTCAATGATTGTGAAGATGACTCAAAATTGGTTGCCTTTGAATCATTTATGCAAATTATTTCATTGTTTAGTGATAATCTCTCTTGTCTATGTGGCAATCCTTTAAATTTATTTAAGGCTTGCAATATTACATCTAATCTTATTCTACAATTGCTCGCTATTTTAAGTACAAAAGAAATATTTTCTAAATTGTTTTGTGATAACAAATATTTATTTTTAATTTTTTTTAAAATTTTTTTTACTTTATATCTATCAACTTTATACAACTTGGAAAAAAAATGTTTTTTCCTAAAGTTGTCTATTATTTTTTTCGTAAATTTATTATTTAAATTTAAGTACGAATGATCCTTAAATGACTGAAATTTTAAAATTTTTATTTTTGCATTAATATAATTTTCCATAGTCCTATGTCTTTCCATGTGGTCAGGGGAAATATTAAGTATTGCAGCATGATTAGATTTAAAATGTTGTGTATATTCAAGTTGATAAGAAGAAACTTCAACAATAATAACTGTTTTTGTATTTAACTTTTTAAGAGATAATATTGGTTCGCCTATGTTCCCTACAAGATGAGTTTTGTAACCAGCTTTTTTAAAAACTACTTCTAATAACTTGCAAGTTGTTGATTTACCATTTGTGCCAGTAACCGAGATAATTTGGCTATTTTTGTTGAAATTATAAAATATATCTAAATCTGTAATTATTTTAGCTTTATTTTTTACTAAAAAATTTTTTAGATAGCACTCTCTAATATTTATGCCAGGACTGACTACGATAAAGTCAATAAAATTATTTGTTAATTTTTCTTTGAAATTCAATAAATATTTTTTTTTTATACATTTTCGAACAAAAGAATTATCATCCCAACAATAAATTTCTGATTTAATTTTTTTTAAAAATTTTAGGGTAGCTAATCCACTTTTTGCAAATCCATAAATAAGAATTTTTTTTTTTGCAAATTTTGATCTTGAATTTCGCATTATCTTAATTTTAGTGTCGCCAATCCAATCAAAGCTAATATTATTGAAATAATCCAAAATCTAATTACAACTGTTGATTCTGCCCAGCCCTTTTTCTCAAAATGGTGGTGCAGAGGCGCCATTTGAAAAATTCTTCTTCCAGTTAATTTAAAGGACACTACCTGAATTATTACAGAAACTGTTTCTAATACAAATAAGCCACCAATAATTGCCAGTACAATTTCATGCTTTGAAACAATGCTTATGGCTCCGAGCGATCCCCCAAGAGATAATGATCCAGTATCTCCCATGAAAATTTTTGCGGGAGGTGCATTGAACCATAAAAATCCAAGACAGGCGCCACATATAGAACCGCAGAATATTGAAACTTCTCCTAGCTCTTTAATATACGGTATTTGAAGATAATTTGAGAAAACTGTATTTCCTGCAACATAACAAATAAAAGCAAAAGATGCTGCTACCAATATCACAGGAACAGTTGCTAAGCCATCTAGCCCATCTGTTAAATTGACAGCATTTGAAGATGCAATAATTATAAATATGTAAAACGGAATAAAAAATATTCCCATATTTAAAATTAAATTTTTAAAAAATGGAAAATATAAATTTTTCAAGTGTGAATGATCTCCAAATTTATGTAAAAAAAATACAGCAATAAAAGCTAGAAATATTTGGACAATAAACTTTAGTTTTGGAGATAGACCAGATGAATTGTGATTTTTTATTTTCAAGAAATCATCAATTGCTCCCAAAATTCCAAAACTACTTGCTACAAATATTAAAAACCAAATATAAATATTGGATAAATCTGCCCAAAATAAAGTGCTTAATAACATTCCTATTAAGATCAGTACTCCTCCCATTGTTGGGGTTCCAACTTTTTTAAATATGTGATCAATCGGCCCATCTTCTCTAATAGGCCCTGTGATTTTTTTTTGTGAAAAATATTTTATAAATGGACCTCCAATAAGAAATACAATAATAAATGACGATATTAATGATAATCCCGTCCTAAATGTTAAATACCTAAATACATTTAAAAAAGAAAATTCGTTTATAAAAGATGTTAATAAACTATAAAGCATTAATTAATTTTTCCTTTTTTTAATTTTTTGCTAAAATTGTTCAAACCAGTTAAATTTGAACCTTTTATCATTACATAATCATTATCATTTATATAATTCCTAATTAAACTGCCAATATCACTCATTGTATTTAATATTTTTCCTTTTTTGTTTTTCTTCAAGAATTTGTAAGTCTCTAATATAGATTTACCAATCACAAAAACTTTATCAATGTTACTATTATTAATATATTTTCCTAAATTTCTGTGAAAAAACTTAGTTTTTTTTCCCAATTCCAACATGTCTCCTAATAAAAGAATTTTTTGAGTCTTTTTTTTATCAATACTATTAAAATGATTTATAGCTAGTCTCATTGAATGTGGATTAGCATTATAGCTTTCGTCGAGTAAATAAAATTTTTTCTTAAAAATTTGAATTTTATTCATATCTCCTCGTCCTTCTGGTATTTTAAAATTTAAAAAAATATTTTTTTTACCTGATATATCTAAATCCAAATTAAATATAATTAGGCATGTTGAAAGAACATTTTGAATATAAGTACTATTATTATAATTGATATTAAACAGGTAAACTTCATTATTATATGAAATAGAAGCTTGATAAATATTTTTATTTTTTCTTATATCTTTTAAATATAGATCTGCATTTTTGTTCAAACCAAAAGATTTTACCTGAACATTTTTTTTCCTAGCCTTCTGAGCTATATAATTAAAAAATTTATCATCTCTATTCAATATTAAAGTTCCTTGTGCAACTAAATTATTTATAATTTCTGACTTTGCCCCGGCAATTTCTTTTGGGCTTTTAAAATTTTTTAAATGTGCTGAAGAAATATTTGTTATAACTGCTATATCGGGATTTAATATTTTTGAAAGTGAGTGTATTTCACCCTTTTTATCCATGCCTAATTCAAATACACCGAAAACATCTTTCTCTTGTAGATTAGATAAACTCAGAGGAACTCCATAATGATTATTAAATGAAAATTTTGAAGAGAAAGTGTTATCAAAATTTTTTAAAACAAAACTTGTCATATCTTTTAGAGTTGTTTTTCCAGAACTTCCTGTAATTCCAATGATTTTTGCTTGGGTATGCTGTCTAGTCGCTTTAGCAAGATTATTGAGTGCGGTTAAAGTATTTGGAACCCGAATTAATTTTTTTGAATTTACTCCTCTTATTGATCTATTCACAACTGCTTTTTTTGCTCCTCTTGCAATGGCTTCTTTAACAAAATTATGTCCATCTTTTCTTTTTCCTTTAATTGCAATAAATAAAGATTTGGAACTAATTTGTTTTGAATTTATGGAAACATTATTAAAATTAAAACTATTATAATTTGAAAACACCTCCGATGTGATACATGGGTGCCAAAAATAATTGGCAGATTGTTTTTTTTTGTTCGTTAGAAATTTTTTTATTTCATTTTCGTCAGAAAAATGGATTTTTTTTGAACCAAAATCTTGATATTGTTCATGACCTTTGCCAGCTATAAGTAAGATTTCGTTATAGCCAAGTTCTTTAATCGCCAACTGAATAGCAAGTCTTCTGCTTTTTGTTTCTATAAAATTTATCTTAATTCCTTTTTTAATTGATCGTCTAATATTTTTTGGACTCTCAAATCTGGGGTTATCATCTGTTAAATAAATCTTTTTACAATATTTACTTGCTATGTAACCCATAATAGATCTTTTGCCTTTGTCGCGATCTCCTCCGCATCCAAAAACAATCAAAATATTTTTATTAAATTGAAATTTTAAATTTTTTAGAACTCTTTCTAAAGCATCTGGGGTATGTGCAAAATCAACAAATATTCTTGAATTATTTTTTAATTTTTTTATACACTCCAATCTTCCTTTTGCAGCTTTAATATATTTTGTTTTCTTCAAAGATTTATTAATACTAAGGCCGCACTTTTCTGCTAAGAGAATGGCGAAAAGTAGATTGTTTATTTGATATTGTCCAAATAGAGAAGTTATTAATTTATATGTTTTGTTATTGTATAAAAATTTAATCTCTTGAAAATCTTTCTTATGTTTTTGACTTAATATTTTTAAGTTACCGCGGCCATAACCTATCGAATTAATGTAAATTTTTTTTCTTTTACATATTTTTTGTAATTTTTTAAAAAAAATATTAGTTTCTTCTGTAATACAGAATGTTTTTTTGTTTAATAAATTATTAAATAAATAAATTTTTGAATTTAAATAATTATTCATATTTTTATGATAGTCTAAGTGATCTCTGCTTAAATTTGTAAACACAGCTGCTTTAAAAGTAATATTATTCAATCTTTTTTGATCGAGACCATGACTCGATGCCTCTATTACCACATTATTGATTCCTCTTTTTTTTAACTCAGAAAGACTCTTATGTAATAGCAATGGGTCTGGAGATGTAAGGTTAGTTTTTTTTTTAAATAAATTTGACTCTATACCCAAAGTACCTATGGAAGCAGCACGTATTTTATTTAATTTAAATAATTGAAAAAAAAAATTAGCAACTGAGGTTTTTCCATTAGTACCTGTTACAGCAACAATATAAGAGGGTTTTTTTTTATAAAAGTTTGAACAAGCTTCAGATAAACTTTTTCTAACATCACGCACCCTTAATAGTGGAATTTGCAAAGCTTTGAATTTGATTTTTGAATCAACAAGGATTGCAGATACTTTTTTCAAGATTGCATTTTGAATAAATTTCGTTCCAGATATTTTGTTTCCCTTAATTGCAAAAAAAATGTCATTTTTTTTTGCTTTTCTGCTATCAAAACAAATACCTTTTACATAAATTTTTCGATATTTTTTCCCTACGGATTTAAGTAGCTCGGGTAAGTACATTTAAAATTTATTGGAAGCTTGTAAATTATTTGTGGCTAAAATTGGACCTATTTTTTCAATAATATTACCTGCAACAATAACTGTATTCCATCCAGCGGTATTGCGTGTTTCTCCTGTGAGCTTGTATCCACTAGAAAATTCATAAACAAAATCTGGTGCAGATTTTGGTTCATCCAACATCACAAGTAATAAATATTGAGGTTTGCTGATTGGAAACAAAGATACAAAAGTATTTATTTTTTTTTCTTTACTATAAGTTCCGTTGATTACCTTACGGGCTGTTCCGGTTTTACCTCCTACTTCATATCCTTTTTTGTCTGCAAATGATGCCGTTCCTTTTTTGTTTGAAATTACTTTTCTCAACATTGAGTTAATTATGTTGCTCGTTTTTAATGATATAATCTGCTTTTTATTTTGTAGCGTAATATTTTTATTTAACAAAATAGTTGGATGAATTTTATATCCACCATTACCAATGATTGCATAAGCTTTTGCAAGTTGCAAAAGTGTGGTGGTTATTCCATGTCCGAATGATGCAGTTTCAAGTGTACATTTTCCCCATTTAAATGGAAGAGGTGTGCCCACTTCTTCCAACTCAAAATTAATTTTTTCAAAAAGCTCTAAAGAATTTAAAAATTCTCTATAATTTTTAACGCCAACTTTTTGTGCTATTCGAATTGCACCAATATTGGATGATCTAACTAATATTTCTTCTGCTGTTAAATCTTTTGGTAATTTATCATGTTCCGAGATTGGCATTCCACCACAAATTATTTGATTTTTTAAATCTTTAAATACTGTGTTTGCTTTTATTGTTCCAGATTCTATACCTGCTGTTAATGTAAATGTTTTAAAAACCGAACCTAACTCATAAACTCCTTTTGTGATCTTATTTAAATAAATTGGATCCTCTATATTCATTCTCTCATTTAGGTCAAAATCAGGAAGTGAGATTAAAGATAAAATTTCACCACTATCAATTTCCATAAGCAATGCGGCACTACCTAACGTTTGAAATATATTATTTCCAGTTATTAATTCTTCTCTAATGATATATTGTAAGTTAGCATCTAATGATAAAATTAGTGGATTATTAGACTCTGTTAATTTTTCATTAAATGATTTTTCTAATCCCGATATACCCAAATTATCATCGTCTATTTGTCCTAGAACATGACTGAAAAGAGATTCTTGAGGATATACTCTGAATTGTTTTTCATTTAAATCAATGGACTGATTGCCTAAAAGCCATAGTTTTCTCCATTCTGATTCATTTAATCTTTTTTTTATATAAAAGTATTTTCCTACTTTTATTTTTTTTTTTATTCTATCCATATTCATGTTTGGAAAAATCAATCTTAAATTGATTAATAGTTTTCCTTCATCTGTAATGAACTGAGGTCTAATTGCTGCTGAATACAATTTTACATTTCTTGCAAGTAGATTATTATTTCTATCGAGAATATCTTGTCTTCTTAAAAAAACTGAAGGCAGCGATTTATTTGTAAAATAGTTTCCTTTTTTAATTGATGCTAAATAAATAATTTTAGATCCAAATACAAATGCAACAACTAAAAAAATAAAAAAAATAAAAGATACTCTATTTAAAGATAATTTAACTTCGGAAAATTTTGATTGATTTTTATATTCATATTTTGAAGTTTCGTAATCTTCAAAGTAAAAGCCTTTATTCCTCCAAGGGATATGACTATCTGGTTTATTAATTTTTCCTTTTTTATTATGCATGAAAAATTATTTAACTGGTATAGGCGGAATACCAAGAAATGATTTTACAATTTGTAGCCCCACCCAATTATGAACTTTTTTTGAAACAGATATTTTTTTTGATCCTTGTAATTGTCTGTTATCAATCTCTTTTGCAACATTTGATTTCTTATTAATCGATTCCTCTGTACTTAATTGACTAACAGTATTGTTATTTTTTAATTTTTTCAAAATTACTAAATATTTAATAGTTTCTTCTCCTGTGAAAGCGTCTTCTGTAATTTGTGTCTCAATCTTTTTTGTAGCAAGTAATTGTCTGTTATCAATCTCTTTTGCAACATTTGATTTCTTGTTAACCGATTCCTCTGTGCTGAATTGACTAACAGTATTGTCGTTTTTTGATTTTTTTAAAATAGCTAAATCTTTTTCTGGTTTAATTGGTTTTTTTATTTGAGATTCTTTGTAATATGAAAAATTTTCATCAAGAAAATCTTTGGCTAAAAGAGAAATATGTTTAGGTGTCGTTAAATATTCAAAATCCAAGCTTGCTTCATTTAAGTTAAAATTTAAACTATTAATTTCATTATCTAAGTAAAGTAATTCTTTTTCTAATAATCTTGTTTTGTTTTTCACCAAAGACGTAAAAATTAATCCTGATATTAGAGTTATTGATATTAAAATGTTTCTCATAAATGCGAACCCATTCCTTCTATCTCTAGATAGTTCTTAAATTTTTCTGTTAATTTATTAGGGAAAAAATACTTCTTATTATTTCTTATTCCATAACGTAGTTTTGCAGATCTTGATGGGCGATTTATTAAAATTTCCTTTTCGGAAGGATTTATTGATTTTTTTATTGGGCAATCGAAAAGCCTAGTATCTTCTTTATCTAACTTTGGAAAATATCTTGAAGGGTTTTTGCTTTTTTCAGAATAAGTTCTAAAAAAATATTTTACTATTTTATCTTCTAATGAATGAAAACTTACTACAATTAATATGGCTCCTGGATTTAATAATTTAGTTGCTTCTATAAGTCCTTTAATTAATTCACTTATTTCATTATTTACAAAAATTCTTATTGCCTGAAATGATTTAGTAGCTACATTTTTTTTAGCAAAATTCTTATTTTTCTTAACATTTTTTATGATTCCCACTAAATCATCCGTGTTCAATATTTTTTTATTTTTTCTTAACTTTACTAATCGAAATGCTATTTTTTTGTGATCCTTCTCATCTCCAAAGTATTTTAGAATGGTTGAAATTTGATTTTGATTTAACTTATTTAAAACATCGTGTGCGCTAAACTTATTAATCCCCATTCTCATATCAAGTGGACTTTTTGATTCAAATGAGAAACCCCTATCTAAATTTTTAATTTGCATTAATGAAAATCCAAGATCAATAATAATAGCTTTAATACTTATGTCTTTTTTTATAAATGAGCTTAGAGTGCTGAATTTTTCAGTATAAAATTTAAATCTGTCTCTATACTGTTTTTCTAAAACTTTAGAAAAATGTTTGACTGATTGATCTCTATCAAAAGCAATTACTTTAGTGTTAGGATATTTTAATATTGCTTTTGAATATCCGCCGGCACCAAAAGTACAATCAATAAACGTGCCACCATGTTGAGGGGTAATAATGCTTATGATCTGATCTAGCATCACTGGAAAATGGTCTATTTTTTTCAGTGACATGGTGGCATTCATTGTTATTATTTAATTCGTCATTCATTAATTTTTTGTTTTCTTAAAAATGCAGGAATTTCAAATTCTTCTTCCTCATCCTCATGAATTAAACTCTCTGATTCCTTTTCAGGATTCACTTCTTGTTTAAAGAAATCAACATCTTCTTCTTCAGAAAATAGCTGTGGTGTAGTTTTTTCGTTTTCTTCCTGGTTCACGCTTTGAACAAGATCTGTCTGTTGCTGATTTTCTTCTTGATTATTTTGTTCAGCATTTTCTATATAGCCAAGACTATCTAAAGAAATTTCATTTAATGAATCGTCTTGTTTACTTTCGTTATTTTGTTCTACCGAAACATTTTTTCTTTCTAAATCTTGATCTATTTTCAAAGCGTTAGCTCCGTAAACAGCTGTTGAATTCAAACCAACATCTTTATTTGCTGCATTAACAGCATTTGGATTTATTGCAGGATTCAAATAACCAGTGTTTCTATTGTGAATTCGGTGAACCATACTAACAACAGATTTTTCTTCTGGTGATATTCCATCTAAAGAAGTAGCAACAATGGATACTCTCATTTTACCTTCCAATGAACTGTCCGTAATAGAGCCAATTATTACCTCAGCTTCAGAATCAACTTCTGCTCTTACTTTATTTACAGCTTCTTCCACTTCAAAAAGTTTTAAATCTTTTCCACCTGTAATATTCACCAAAAGTCCTTTTGCACCCTTCAAAGAATATTCATCAATTAGTGGATTGTTTAAGGCCAATTCTGCCGATTGAAGTGCTCTTTTTTCTCCTTCAGCTTCTCCTGTTCCCATCATTGCTTTGCCCATACTCTTCATAATATTTTCGACATCAGCAAAATCTAAATTGATAAGACCAGGTTTGACCATTAAATCTGTTATACTTTGAACTCCATGTTTTAAAACATTGTTAGATAGCTCAAAAGATTCTTCTAATGTGGTGTTTTCATTCGCTACCTTAAATAAATTTTGATTAGGAACGACAACAATTGTATCAACTTGTTTTCTTAATTCTTCTAAACCATGATTAGCCCTACGCATTCTACTAGGACCCTCGTACAGAAAGGGTAACGTAACAACTCCTACTACTAAAATATTTAATTCTTTAGCTGCTCTAGCGATGACATGTGCCGCACCTGTCCCTGTGCCACCTCCCATGCCAGCAGTTATAAAAACCATGTTAGCCCCTTGGAGAAAATTTATAATATCATTTAAAGATTCATCTGCTGCAGCTTGGCCAATATCTAATCTTGCTCCCGCACCCAAACCTTTGGTTAAATTTGTTCCTATTTGAATTTTAGCTTTAGCTTTATTCATTTTTAAATCTTGTGCATCTGTGTTAACAGCAATAAACTCTACACCTTGCAACTCAGCCTCTATCATTCCATTTATTGCATTTCCACCTGCTCCACCAACACCAAGAACTAATATTCTTGGATGTAATTCTCTAATTTCTGGCGCATTAATGTTTATTGTCATTTCCCCTCCTTTGAAAATTGTGTTTCCCATTTTAGACTTGCTCTATTCAAATTAGCTTTTTTCCTAGCCTGCGTTTTGAATTTTTCAAACAGTTTGGGTTCCCATATTTGAAAAGTTTTTCCTTGTCCTATAAAAAGCATTGTTTGTTTTATTTTTGCATGCTTTAACAATTTGATGGGTATAGAAACTCTTCCTTCGCTATCGAACTGAAGATCCACACTATCAGACAAAACAGAGGTTGCGAAAATATCTCTTTTTTCTTCGAAAGGATTTAATGAATCTATTGATTCTGAAAGTTTTTCTATTCTGTTTTGGGGACAGGCCTCTATTGAAGGATTGTTAAATGAAGGATAACAAATAACTCCACTGTATCCCATACTACCTAAATAAGATCTAAAACTAGCAGGCACTGATACCCTCCCCTTTTTGTCCAACTTGTTTTCGTGTGTAGATAGAAACATGTTTTTTTAAGTCAGCAGCATCCCAGGAAAAATCAACATTCAATACTTGATTAAGCCCTTTAAGCACCATGCCCCCTCCTTTGGGAATTTATGGGATATAATGGGTTATCAACCTGTAATTGTCAATACATTAAAAGTGGAAATTTTGACATGATTTGTGTCAAAATTAGAGTTTATACACAATATCTGGATCTGGTCATTTTGAAATTCGATTGAAAATTTAGAACGTTAATGAATCTTTTTTGAATCAAAAGATAAATTTCTCAAAAAAATGTCTTGTAGTTGTGTAGATAACTTTTGAATGCCAGATAAAATGTAAGCCGGGTTCTGTCATTTAAACAAGTCATTTATCTAGGCTAAAAGTCTCCCTTTAGCTCAAGCAACCAACCCTGATGGCTAACCAAAGACGATTTTTTGTTTTAAATTTAAAACATCGCCATCTCTATTTGGTCTTGCTCCCGGTGGGGTTTTCCATGCGTTCTTTGTTACCAAAAAACCGGTGTGCTCTTACCACACCTTTTCACCCTTGCCTTGATAAGGCGGTTTATTTTCTGTGGCACTATCCCTGAGGTCACCCTCGCCAGAGGTTATCTGGCACCGTGTCTTTGTAGAGCCCGGACTTTCCTCTTTTATATTATATATAAAAGCGACTAGTCATTTATCTGGCATTCAAACAATAGTAGATGATCAAAATTAATCAAGATTTATTTATCACTAAAAAACTTAGGTTTTTTGCAATTAATAAGCACTCTTGATCGATTACTCCTGAAATATATTCAGTTCTAAACCTTCTTTGAAAGGCCTTGATTATTTTATTTTCATAGATTGATTTTTTCAAATTATACTGGGTTTGATAGCCAATTTTTTTAATACATTTAAAAAAAATTTTCTTTTCATTTAAGTTAATTTTTTTTCTTCTATTTTTTTTTAATTCTTTAGTTTTTAGCCTATGCCAAATTCCAATTTTTGAATTCGCAAGTTCTTTCCATGGAAATTTTTCGCCTGGATCTTTTTTTCTCAAAGGAGAAATATCTGAATGACCTACAATATTTGAATCAATTATATTGTATTTTGCAATTATTTTTTTTGATATTTTTTTTAGAGAATAAATTTGTTTTTTTGAAAATTTACGATAACCAAAATCGTGTCCAGGGTTAACAAGTTCAATTCCAATTGAAAATTTATTAAGAAATTTAAAATTTTTCCAACTTGATTTTCCTGCGTGCCAAGCTGAAAATTTTTCAGGTACAATTCTTACAATATTTCCTATTTCATCAATAAAATAATGACAGCTGACTTTAGATTTTGAATTGCAAAGTTTTTTAAGTGCCTCAACCTTAGATTGCATTCCAGTATAATGAAAAACTATTAATTTTATCTGTCTTTTTAATCTTTTTTTTTTATCAAAATTAAGAGAAAGCCGACCAAAATTCATCATTTTATTGCCATTTTTACAACTAAAAGTTATTAAAAACTTAAGTATTATTCAATATTTAGATATTTATATTATTAGGATTTTTATATATACAGCATTGAGATAATAATTATAGGTAAACAGAATGAAAAGGCTAATTACAGCAGCTGTTACGGTGTTTCTTTTGTGGGCCAATGTTGCGTATGCAGGATCAACAGGAAGTGAAAAATTAAAAAAATCTTCATCAAGCAGCGCGAATGAATGTTTTGAAGGTTTTAGCAGAGCTATGTTTTCATTTAACCAAGCAGTCGATACTACAATTTTTGAACCGATCGCAAAAGGTTACCGAGTTTTACCTATGGTGATTAGAAACGGTAGCAGTAATGTAATGAACAACATATCCCATCTCCTGTCCATACCGAATAATATTCTCCAAGGAGATTTTGCAGGAGCTGGTAATACAGTTGCTAGATTTGCAATCAATACTACAGTTGGAATTTTAGGTTTTTTTGATCCCGCAGAAAAAATGGGATTCCCCGACAAAGGTAAGGAAGATTATGGTCAAACTTTAGGCGTTTGGGGAACAGGAAGCGGATGCTATTTTGTATTACCAATTTTGGGACCAACAACAGTTAGAGATTTTACAGGAACTGTCGCTAACCTATGGGGTGACCCATGGTACCACATGACAACTGCAAGTGATCCAATGATAGCTGACGGAATGTTTGAAGATAGTGATTATTGGATTTCAAGAGGCACATCATCTGTAGATTTTAGAGCAAAGAATATTGAATCCTTTGATAATATAGAAAAAAATTCAATTGATTTGTATGCTTCAATAAAAAGCTTTTATTTACAAAATCGAAATAAAAAAATTAGCAATTCAGATACAATTGTAGAAACTCAAGACGAAAGCGACTGGGAAGAAATAGACACAAATTAAAATCAAAAAAATAATGAAAAGAAATTTTTTTATTTTTTGTGCGAAATTTTTATTGTTGTTTCTATTCTTTAATAATGCTTTTGCAGGCAGCTCTGATCCGAGACAGTTTATTCAGGAAATAGTGGATGAAGCTAAAAAAATATTAGTTAATTCAAATTCTGATAAGTATAAGTCAGATAAACTAACAGAAATAGCATTAGCTACAGTGGACATAAAAGGAGTTGGTTATTATACGCTAGGTTCATATAGAAAAGATTTAACTAAAGAACAAAAAAAAGAATATACAATTTTATTTGAGAAATATTTCTTAAAAACGTTTGTATCTAGATTAACTGATTATTCCGAACCCAAAATAGATGTAGTCTCAGCTGTGAAGAAAAATGAAAAGTATACCATTGTATCAAGTATACTTCTTGCAACTAATAAAAGAGCTGAGGTAAAAATTGACTGGAGAGTTTACACAAAGGATCCTGATAAACCTTTAATAAGAGATTTAATTATTGAAGGACTTAGCTTAGCAAGAACTCAAAAGGAAGAGTTCAGTTCTATTATTGAAAGCAATGATGGTGATATCAATGCTTTATTCAGTAAATTAAAAGAATTTATTAATAGTTAACAAAAATTTAATCTTCTTTTTCTTCTTCAGGCTGAATTATTTCTTCCTGTTCCTGCGATTCTTTCAATCTTCTTTCCTCTTCTTCTTGTGATCTTTTTTCCTCTTTTTCTTTTAGTCTTTTTGCTTCTTCTTCTTTGAGTCTTTTTGCTTCTTCTTCTTTGAGTCTTTTTGCTTCTTCTTCTTTTTGTTTTTCAATTTCACGTTTCTCTATATATTCATCATAAGCTTTTTTTTCTTTTAATTTTTTTTCTTTTAATTTGTTAGCTTCCTCAAGTTGAACTAATCTTGCTCGTTCTGCTTTTGCCATTCTTTCTTTATAAATCTGAGCTTGTCTTTGTCGTTCTTGTTTTTCTTCTTTTATCCTTATTGCTTGTAATCTTCTTTCCTCTTCTTCTTTTAGTCTTTTTTCTTCTTCTTCTTTTAATCTTCTTGCCTCATCTCTTTTTAATTTTCTTTCCTCTTCTTCCTTTAATCTTTGTTGTTCTTCTTTTAGTTCCTTTTCCTTTGTTATTAATTGCTTTTCTTCTTCTTTTAATCTTTTAATTGTCCTTTTTTCTTTAAAACTGCCATAGGCTTTGATAAGCGGTCGAAATTTAAATTTTACTGTTTTCCGTAAGTTTGGCGTTTTCTTCTTCTTTTTCTTACTTACGATGAGGCTTTTTTTATTTTTTAATCTTAACTCAGCAGTAATTATTCTAGATTGTTTTAAATCATCTTTAATAAAGCAATTATTAATATTATTTAATATTAGAACTTTTAAAAAATAAAATAAAACCAGTTATGACTGACATTATTAGATAGTATAAACCTTGAATCCTCATGATAAATGGATGCTTGTTTTTTGAAAAGTTGAATCTTGATAGATGATATTTATTTTGCTTGTACCCGATATAATAGACTGAAATTGAGTATACTTCAAGGAAAATTAAAACTAATAATCTCCAACGGCTATGTCTATGTAGAATTTTGTTCCTTGATTCAAATTTTATTTTCATGTAGTCAGATGAATCACGAAAATATGAGAAAAACCCATCATTTCTTCCTGTAGGACTAAAACGATGGTGTATCATTGTCTTTCCACTTTGAATTAAGTATCCATCGTACCTCCTTTGTAGACGAATTCCAAATTCATTATCTTCATACATTCGGAGAGAGGGATCGAATTCCCCAGTTTCAAAAAAATCTTTCTTCCTAAGAAAAAAACTTGTTGTACTTAAAAATGGCACAATGTCTACATAATTATCTGAAATTTTAATACTTTCCAATAAAAAATGGTAAGCAGGCAATTGAACTGGAATTAGTATTCGATCTTCATTAGAAATAGTTTAAATAATTACACCCACAGCAAGGCACTTACTTGATTCCTCGAGAAAAGATAGCATATTTGATAAAACTAGTGGATTAGTTATATATGCATCTGTATCTAAAAACCATAAATATTTTCCTTCAGCATAATCAGAACCATGATTTCTACTATATCCAGGACCAAGATTTGTATCATTTGAAATTAACTTTATTTTTAATTTGTAT
>ENA-ORDI01000783-ORDI01000783.1-marine-metagenome-genome-assembly--contig:-NODE-783-length-19852-cov-4.476056_pt1 | contig 19852 bp, 14 predicted proteins | sample MGYA00248628_ERZ508525 | MGnify/ENA primary metagenome ERZ508525 (study PRJEB26195, sample SAMN05422138) | marine metagenome | isolation source: East of Porto Seguro, South Atlantic Ocean | place... | reverse complement strand
TTTTTTTTATTTTATTTTATATTTATACAAGAATTTATTATAAAAATATGTCAGAATTTTTTACTAAAAACAATGTTGATATTCCTTCTATAGGGTTAGGTACTTGGGATTTAAGAGGCAGTCAATGTGAAAATGCTATTCAAGTTGCATTGGATGTTGGATATCGTCATATCGATACTGCTCAAATGTACGAAAATGAAAAAGATATTGGGAATGCTATAAATAATTCAAAAATTAAAAGAGATAAATTATTTATTACTACTAAAATTAATACGCTAGTTGTTAAAAATAATACAATAAGTGATTCATTTGAAAAAAGTTTGCAAAATTTGAAAACTGATTATGTTGATCTTCTGTTAATTCACTTTCCTGTGTTTACAACTAATCTTAGCGATATGTTGAAAATACTATTTAAGTTAAAAGAAGTAGGTAAAACCAAGAATATAGGAATATCAAACTTTAATTACAGTTTAGTTCAAGATTGTATTGATCTTGGATATGAAGATATATTTTGTAATCAAGTTGAATACCATCCTTATTTAAATCAACAAAATATTATTGAAGTAGTAAAAGAATATAATATTCTTCCAGTTGCATATTGTCCTTTGGCAAAAGGTGAATTGTTGGATAATAAAATAATATTAGAAATAGCTAACAGATACTCGAAAACTCCAGCACAAATTGTTTTAAGATGGTTGAACCAGCAGAATTGGATTGCAATTCCAAAATCAGCAAATGAAAATAGGATGAAAGAAAATATGGAAATATTTGATTTTACAATTAGCGCAGATGATATAAATTCATTACATAGTCTAGCTAGAAATTTTAGGGCAGTTCCTTGTGCATTAGGCACCAATCATCAAATTGATTTGCCTTCCAAGCATGGTGTTAACGGTTTGGAGTTGATATAAAAAAATAATTGTGCTGAATATAAAATATGAGTAATCAAAAAATTAACAAACTAATTTCAATTTTAGATAATCAAGATTTAGATGCACTAGCTTTGGTTCCAGGCTCGAACTTTAGATATGCAACAGGGGGTAATTTCCATCTAATGGAAAGGCCAACTTTGTTAATTGTTTCAAAAACATGCAGGCCTATTGCTATATTACCTGTGTTGGAAGTGGAGAGTTTTGCTCAATTAAATATAGATGCCGATATTGTTGAATGGCAAGATAGTGATGGGTATCAGTCAGCTTTTGATAAAGGTTTTAATAAATTAGGCTCTATTTCAAAAATCGGAGTGGAGGGACAGCGTATGAGAGTTTTTGAAATGCAGGCTATAGAGAAATCTCTACCAAATATAACAATTGTCAATGCGCAAAAACTTATCAGCAAAATGAGACTTATAAAAGATCATCAAGAAATTGAACATCTAAGACAGGCTGTTAAAATAGCTGAATCTGCTCTAACTGATACGATAAAATTTGTTACGGTAAATAAAACGGAAATTGAAATTAAAAACTTTCTAATACAACAGCTTTATCAACACGGTGCGGAGGATATTGCTTTTGATCCCATTGTTTTAGCTGCTGAGAATTCAGCTTTACCTCATGGCCATTCAAGAAATGATTATCATATTAGCGAAGATGATTGTTTGCTCTTTGATTTTGGTGCAACTGTAAATGGTTATCATTCCGATATCACAAGGACTTTTTTTGTTGGATCAGCATCAGATGAATATAAAAACATTTATGCAGCAGTTTTGAAAGCAAACCAGATTGGGAAAAAGATTTCAAAACCTAAATTAACTTTGCATGATCTTGATGATCAAGTTTTAAATTCTCTATGTGATTCCGGTTATGAAGATTTAATTGTACATAAGACCGGACATGGATTGGGTATGGATGTACATGAGGATCCATATGTTATGAGAAATAACCAGGAAGTTTTAGAAGCTGGCATGGTTATTACAATTGAACCCGGACTGTATAAACAAGGTAGCTTAGGCGTTAGAATAGAGGATAATATTTTAATCACTGATAGTGGTTGCGAAAGTCTCACAAGTTTTTCAAGGGATTTAACTGTAATATAAAAGAAATACTTATTGTTATTATCTTTTCTTTTTTTTCATTTTTAATTGATGAAGGATAAAATAAGGACTTAATAGTTGAGCATAGGGTTGAATCATTTTTACACTTTTTATTGTATAAAATTGCTCCTTATGCAAAATATTTAAAGTACCCAATATGTTTTTATCATTAATTATTGGAATATTGATAATTGAACCACACCCAAGAGAAAAAATTTTTTCATAATCAAAAAATAATTTTTTAATTTGATTCTTACTTTCACCAAAAAAGTATTTTTTATTATTAATTACTTTATTGGTCCACGAATTTTTTGGTATGGGTTTTGTTCCTAGTAATGGGTAAATCTTAGTATTATTTGAATATACTCTTTCAACGTACTTTATTGAACGGTCAACAACTGTTAGAGTAAACAATTTGTGATCAATATTTCTTTTTATTATCTTATCCAGCTTTTTGTAAAATTCTTTAGCGCTTAATTTTCCCGTATTAGATAGTAGATTGATAATATCTTTATTATTTGGGCTTAAGCGCATCTTCTTCATCTAAAACAGTTGGTATAGCTTTGATAAGTTCTTTTGTGTATTGACTTTGTGGATTCAAGAAAACATTTTTTGTATTACCAGATTCTTCAATTTTACCTTTATTCATAACTATTACTTTATTTGCTATATTGCGCACTACACTTAAATCATGAGTTATAAATATATATGTCAAATTAAATTCTTTTTTTAGTTTCAAAAGCAAATTAAGAACTTTTGATTGCACGATTACATCGAGGGCAGAAGTAGGTTCATCTAAAATCAGCACCCTTGGTTCCGCAGCTAATGCCCTTGCAATTGCTACTCGTTGTTTTTGACCTCCTGACAAAGTATCAGGATATCTTACCATGAATTCTGGCTCTAGCCCTACATACGAAAGAAGTGTTTTAACCCTCTCAGTAATTTGATTCTTATTAACAACATTGTGAATCTTTAAAGGTAAAGAAATAGTGTTTAGAATTGTTTTCTTTGGATTTAATGTCGACATTGGATTTTGTTGAACATATTGAATAAGCTTTCGTTGATACAAACTGCGTTTTCTATGAAGTTGATTTTTTTCAAACCATATATCACCATTGTCTTGTTGATAAATACCAAGAATGATATTAGCTAGAGTTGTTTTGCCAGATCCTGATTCTCCAACTATTGCAAAACAATCTTTTTCTTCAATTATTAAATTAATGTCTTGTAATGCTTTAACAATAGTATTCTTAATAAAAAATTTTTTTGAAATATTGCTTATCTTAATCATAGCTATTAGTTAATGAACATACTTTGGTATTAAGGCATAATCCGGCGGATTGTTGTCATGCGTTGGCAATCCATCACCACTAAGTTTTGGAATAGATTCTAATAATGCCTTGGTGTAAGGATGACCTGGGTTTTTAAATAATTGTTTTTTGGTACCTTCTTCAACAATTACCCCTCGATAAATCACATATACTTTTTCAGCAAATTTTCTTACAACACCCATGTTATGGGTAATAAGCAAAACAGCTGTATTAGTCTCTCTTGTTAAATCATCCATTAAATCCAAAGCTTGATTTTGTATTTTTACATCAAGCGCTGTACTTGGCTCATCAGCAAGAAGTAATTCTGGTTTATTTATCATAGCCATTGTAATAACAACTCTTTGAGCCAAACCTCCGCTTAACTGAAAAGGATATGATTCTAAAATTCTTTCAGGATCTCTAATAGAAACTTTGTTTAAAGCTTCACAAGCTCTGATAAAAGAATCTTTTTTTGACATTTTTTTATCATTTAAATTAACTTCATAAAATTGATCTTTAATTTTAAAAACTGGGTTGAGAGCAGCTATTGGATCTTGAAAAATAATTGTAATGTTATTTCCTCTAATTTTTTTAAATTCATTTTGAGAAAGATTTAAAATATTTCTATCATTGAATAATATTTTTCCCTTTTTTGTAACATTTTTCTGATTTAATAATCCTAAAATTAATTTTGTAGTAACGGATTTTCCAGAACCAGATTCTCCTACTAAAGCAACCTTTTCACCTTTATTCAAATCAAGATTAATTTTTTTTAGTACATATGAAATTCCTTCATACATTTTAAATGATAATTCTAAATCTTCAATTTTTAGCAATTTATTATACATCTACATCAAACATGTCTTTAAGACCGTCTCCAACTAAATTAAATCCTAGAACAATAATTAATATTGCAAAACCAGGAAAAAGTGAAAACCACCACGTATCAGGTAAAAAAGAGGCTCCTTTAGCAACCATTGTTCCCAGATCTGGTGTAGGAGATTGTGCACCTAATCCTAAAAAACTTAAGGACGAACCAACTAAAATAACAAACCCAAGGTCTAATGTGATTTTTGTTAAAAGAGAAGGTAGGCAATTGGGTAGTATTTCACGAAACATAATATGTAATTTTGATGCCCCCATTATTTCTGCGGCAGTAATATATCCCTCTGTTTTAATTGATCTTGTTATATTGTAGATAAGTCTAGTATACCAGGGCCACCATGCCATCGAAACAGCTATCATTGTGTAAAATAAATTTGGTCTATCTAAGAGACCTATAATTGATAAAGCTAATACTAGAGCGGGGATTGCTAAAAAAATATCTGTAATTCTCATTAATATAAGCTCTGTTTTTCTACCAATATATCCAGCACACAATCCCATTGCCACACCAATAGGAACTGCAATCGATAAAACAACAAAGCCTAATGTTAGTGAGATTCTGTAACCAAAAACAACTCTTGTGAATATGTCCCTTCCTATCTTATCAGTGCCAAAAATATATTTCCAACTAGGAGGTTTAGATTTGTTTGCAAAATCAGTAAAAGGACCTACATGTTCTGGAAATGGAGTAATATACGGAGCAAGCAAGGCAAGTGATATAACGATCGTAACTATTACTAATCCAATTACTGAAAGTGGGTTTCGACTATACTTATAAAAATATTTTGTTTTAAATATATTCATATCAATCTTGTAATATTATTCTCGGGTTTAAAAATAAAACTATAAAATCAACAAACATATTAATTATAAGAAAAAAAATTGTAAAAATAAGAGCAGTTGCAACAATGCCGTTAAGATCTTTAGCAAGAATTACTTCAACACCATATTTTGCCATTCCTGGCCAAACAAAAACAGTTTCTACTAAAAAGGCATTACCCAGCATAAATGCAAAATCTAAACCTATAATTGTAACAGTAGGAATGGAAGCTGGCTTAAATGCATATTTTGTTGCAATTTTAAATTCACTGAAAGAATAAGATCTTGCGAATTCAATATATTGCTTTTCATAAACATCACTTAAATTTGTTCGTGTTAATCTTGCACAATTTCCAATGGCTGGGAGAGCAATAGCAAAACCAGGTAAAATTAAATGTGAAAAAGCATCTCTAAATACCCTAAAATTGCCCTCTAAAAGAGAGTCAATTAATAAAAGACCAGTAACTATTTTAGGAGGATCTAGAGTTTCATCCATTCTTTCATGAACAGGAAAGATTGGAATCAAATAAGCAAAAAACAACATCAATATAATTGCCCATAAAAAACTAGGTGTTACAACTCCCAGCAATGAAATAACTCTAGCAATATGGTCAATCCACGTATCTTTATATTTTCCAGATAAAATACCTAAAGGTATACCAATAAGGAGCATGAGCGTACCCGCCATAAGTATTAGTTCAAATGTAGCTGGAAAATAACTAATAATATCAACTATTACAGGTCTTTTAGTATAGGTTGATATACCCAAATCTCCTTGAAATAAACTTATAATAAAGATTTTATATTGAATAAATATTGATTCATTAAGATGAAGAGTTTCTCTTAATTGCTCAACCATCTCTTTAGTAGCAAATGGTCCAAGTGCTATTCTTGCTGGATCACCTGGTATGAGTCGAGCAAGACAAAAAATGACAATTGATACGCCAAAGAAAACAATTACGGAGATAAAAATTCTTCTTATAAAATATTGAGAAGCAGACAAGCTAATTAAACCAAAATTTACTAGGATGAAATTAAAGGCCGGTTGATCCGGCCTTTAATAAAGACAAACTAATTAACTGCCATTTCTCTAAAAGACAGATTTCTACCCATAGTACCATAACCTTGTTGAGTACTAATGGTATCTGAATTTGAAACACTTTGTGATATGGCTTGATACCCTACGAAGTCAGTGATGAATAGAGTAATAGCATTATCTATCATCAATTGATTAGCTGCTTGATAGATTTTAATTCTTTCATCAGCATTAGTTTCAGTACGACCTTTTTCTAAAAGAGCATCTAGTTCTGCATCTTGTGCCCATTCAGCAGACATCCAAGTGCCACCTCTTGAAGAGTGCCACTGTGCAAACATTAATGCATCTGGATCTGGAACATTTGCTAAAACTGACACTACAGTTGCATGAGGGGTGTTTTCCCAGTTTGCAACTTGCTCAGTAAATTTAGCCCATGGCAATCCAGTAACGGTAGCGTCAAAACCTAACTCAATAGCATTAGCTTGCAATTGAAGAGACCAAGGTTCTTCATAAGGCACTTCAGCAATCCAAGCTAAATCAAGAGTATAATCTGATGGATTATATTTACACTTAGCAAGTTCTGCTTTTGCTTTATCTATGTCTCTCTCAATTGGCGCTTTATTAGGATCATATCCTAATACACCAGAAATTAACGCACCACTAGATTTTTGACCCGCAACCATATCTTCTGTTATTGCAAAAGATAAGTATAAAGCATCATAATCATAGGCAAGTTGCAAAGCTCTTCTGCAATGGACATCATCTAACGGAGCTCTACGATTATTAAGTTTATTATACCATGAACCAGGTCTATTAATTTTAACTAAGTCAACACTATCCTCTTTTTCTAGCGCAGCTAAAACTTCATTTGGAAGCCACATGCTGGAAATCTCATGCTCACCTCTCATTAAAAGAGTTTTAATAGTTGCAGCTTCAACACTGTATTTGATTATTACTTCATCAGGAGCTTTAGCATTATGATCTAAAAAGTAATCATTATTTTTTGTTAAAACTGTTTTAACATTTGGATCATGTTGAGTTATTTTATAAGCACCAGTTCCAGCAGAAGTTGTCAAGAGATATGCTTCTCCATAATCTCCATTATCACCGTAATTGCCATCTACTGTTGTATTGGCTTGAACATCATCTTTGTCAACTATCGCTAATCGCATTAAGCTTGCTATTAGAGGGGCAAAAGGCTCTGATGTTTTTATTTGAACAGTTTTTGAATCTAAAGCTGTAACACTTTCTACAGTTCCAAATAAAAATGAGAATCCTTGACCCATATCCATTAATCGATTGAATGAATAAACAACATCATCTGCGTCTAGAATGTTTCCACTATGAAATTTAATGCCATCTTTTAAAGTGACATTAAGAGTAGTGGCATCCGCATACTCCCAACCGCTTGCAAGATGCGGTGCCAAACCCGCACCATTTTTCAATTCATCAACTAATGCATCATAAGTATTAAAGATGATTATTGAGTCAATGTTGTCTGAAAATTTAGCAGGATCCGCTTCTCCGATTGCTGCTTCATCTGTTCTAATTACAGTTTTTGCATTAACAATAGAAAATGAAAAAAAAGCAAATAAAACTGTAGGCAGTATTAATTTGAAATAACTAATTAATCTCATTATTCCTCCTTTGATATTTTAAGTCTATCTCAATTAAAAAAAAATAAAATAAGTATTTCAAATCTTTAGATAAATAATGGAAATATATATAATTTTTATTAGTATTATTAGAAATCTAAACAGATTTAATACTTCAATCAAACTTATAAAACCTGTAATGCTCCTTTACATGCTCTACTGATATATAACCTTGTTTCAAATCATTTTTGATTGATGATATTCGTCTATTTTTTGGGTTGCCATAACCTCCACCACCGCCTGTCATAAAAGTGATTTTATCTCCTTTGGAAAGTTTAAAACCAGATTTTTTTGGCATATTAAATTTTTTTCCTTTTTTTTGATTAACTTCAACATTGTTTGCTCTAGCAGCACAACCTTCTTTAATACCCCATGGTGGGAATTTTGTTCTCTCAACTACTGTTGTAATAAAAGTGTCTTCAAGCATTTCAAATTCTAAATTTAACCCAAGACCTCCTCTGAATTCACCTGCCCCACAAGAATCTTTTGCAAATTCAATTTTTTTAATTAACCAAGGATTACGAGACTCCCAAATTTCAGTAGGAGAAATTCTTGTACCTGCAGAATTATGATGCATCGAAGTAACACCATCACCATTGTAAAAACCACCTTGACCAACAGGGTGAGGTGCTCCATCAGCCCATGGCTCACCATCTTTTTCTCTTTTACCCCACCATACTGCAGCGGCTAAGCAGCCACCACTACTAGCAGGAAATGCCTCAGGTAGTTTTTCAGATAATATTTTATAAATTATTTCTATGACTTGTAATCCAGGCCAACCATTTAAAAAACAAGGGGCAGGTGAAATTGGATGAAACATGGATCCTTGACGAGTTTTTATTATGAGTGGTCTAAAGAAACCTTCATTTGGTTGCTCACCATTTCCTGCCATCATACTAAATGCAACTCTAGCTTTGGATACTGTTGATGGTAATGGACAATTAATAGGACCATTTTGTTGGTTCGGAGCTTCAGTAAGATCAAGGATTATATTAGAATCTTTAACTTCTATAGATATTTTAAATTTTACAAGACCTTTATCGACACCATTACTATCCATTTGACCATAACCAACATAGATTCCATCTGGGATTTTACTTAAATTTTTTCTTACAAGTTTTTCACCATGATCATATATTTTTAGAACAGAAGCATAGAAAAGATCATATCCAAATTTTTTAACTATTCTTTTTAATGCATTAGCACCAGCTGTTACGCCATTTAGTTGTGCATTTAAATCTCCAACAATAGCTTTTGGAACTCTAGTATTTGCAATTATTAATTTGTAAATATCTTCTACTAGTTTTCCTTTTTTAATTAATTTTAGACCAGGGTAAATTGTTCCTTCTTGAAATATATCTACAGTATCTGTTGAGTATGGTTCCTTTCCCCCAGTGTCCAACCAATGAGCTTTTATTGCGGTGTAACCGATAAGTTTATCATCTAAAAAAACTGGCTTAACTATCGCAACATCTTGAGAGTGAGACCCTGAACCATAAGGATTATTGTAAATAATTACATCACCTTCAAATAAATTATTTTCTCCGCCTACTTCTTTTACAGCCTGTTCTACACAAAAACTTAATGTTCCCATGAAACCGGGTAAACTTGGAGACTGGGCTAGCATGCAATAATTTTTATCATATATTGCACTTGCAAAATCCAATACTTCATAGATAATAGGTGAAAAAGAACACCGGATTAATGTTTTTTTCATTTGTTCTGCAGCTGAGTTTAAACTGTTTCTTATTATTTCAGTTGTAATAGGATCAACATAATTATTATTAATACTTGGGAGTATTTTTGATTTAAAAATATGAATTGTCATTTATATTTTTCTGGTTAATATTTGTTGAATTATATATTGCATCTGATAACTTTAAATTAAATAATAAATTTATTTATGTCTTCAAGAATTGGTGTTGATATCGGGGGTACTTTTACTGATTTCATTTTATATGATGAAATAGGCAATACTGTAACAATTGATAAAATAACAACTACACCGGATTCTCCTGAAAGAGCCGTTATTGATGTAATAAAAAAAAATTTAACCAAAGATGAATTGGGAAAAATTGATTTTTTTCTGCATGGTACAACTGTAGGTTTAAACTCATTACTTGAAAGGAAAGGTTCTAAGGTAGGACTTATATGTACAAAAGGTTTTAGGGATGTTCTTGAAATTAGAAGAGGAGATAGAGATGAAATGTACAATTTATTTTGGCAACCACCACCACCTCTTGTTCCTAGATTTTTAAGATTGGAAATTGAAGAAAGATTATTTGCTGATGGCACAGTTCACATTCCAATTAATGTTGATCAAATTAAAGATGCTTGCAATTTTTTTATTCAGGAGGGTGTAAATAGTATCGCTGTAGCTTTTATTAATTCCTATACAAATAAAAAACATGAAGTCATGGTTGAAAAAGAATTAAGAAAATTAGATTTTAAAGGTCAGATTTCATTATCGTCAATGGTATCTGGGGAGTATAGAGAGTATGAACGAACAACCACTACCGTAATTGATGCTTTTGTTAAAACAAGAATGTCAAATTATTTAAATAATTTAAAAAAAGAATTAAATTTATTAGGATTTAAAGGAAGTTTTCTTGTAACTCGCTCTGGTAGTGGATCTATGACTTTTGATGAAGCAGAAGATCGTCCATTTGAAACTATTATGTCAGGGCCAGTAGCAGGAGCAGAAGGTGCTGGTGAGCTTTCCAGAAAACTTGGTAATACAAATATGATTTCAGCCGATGTAGGTGGCACAAGTTTTGATACATGTTTAATTTTAAATGGAAGACCACAAATTCAATTTGAAGGCAAAATTGTCGGGTTGCCTGTACAATCTCCTTGGGTAGATGTGAGATCAATAGGAGCTGGTGGAGGCTCAATAGCTTATTTAGATGATGGTGGATTAATTCGATCAGGACCTCAAAGCTCTGGCGCTATACCAGGTCCAGCTTGTTATGAAAAAGGAGGAATTCAACCTACAACAACTGATGCTGCATTTTATTTAGGAATGCTAGGGGAAGGAAAGCTTGCTTCAGGATTACAACTTAATAAATCATTAGCCGAAACAGCTCTAAATTCTATTGGTAAAAAAACCAATATGACTGCTCATAATGTTGCGAAAGGTATCTTAAAAATTAGCAGCGCTAATATGGCTGACGCTATAAGAGAAATTACAATTGAACAAGGAATTGATCCAAGAGAATTAAAGTTACTAACCTTTGGTGGTGCAGGTCCACTCATGTCAAATCTTATTGCTAAAGAACTTGATATAAAAGAAATCATAGTACCTCCATACTCTGGAAATTTTTCTGCATGGGGATTGCTAGGAGCAGATTTGTTGCAAATGAATGCTAAAACAAAAATACTTCGTTTATCAGATGAAACTATTGATGAATGTAATAATATTTTAAATGAATTATTTTACGAATTACAAAAAAGACAAAAAATAGATTTTGCTACAACAAATCAAATTAAAGAAATTGCACTAGATATGCGCTGGATGGGTCAAGAGCATACAATTACATTAAAATTAGAAGATGAAAAAAATGGAAAAATTTTAATTGATTCTGAGACTTTAAAAACTAAATTTATGGAAGAATATCAAAGAACGTTTGGAAGTAAATTAGATACGATAGTTGAAATTGTTTCTACAAGAGCATCTTTAAGAGTTCCTCTACCAAGAAAATCAGAAAAAGGAATTATAAATGAAGAAGAGATTTCAATATCTAGTGATTCTATAGATTGTTATTCTTTTACTAAAGATGAAGATATCAAATTTAAAATTATATCAAGATCAAATGTGAATTCTAAAATGTCTGGTCCTCTTATAATTATTGAGAGTACTGCAATTACCTATGTGGACGTAAATTATGATGTAACTAGAGATACAGATAGTAATTTGTTAATTGTTAATAGTGAGATGAAATAATTTATGAATAAAGATCTTCATCATTACAAATGTGGAATAGATAGAAAAATTGAAAAATCAAACATTGATCCAATTACTACTCAAATAATCAGAAACTCTTTAAACTCAGCAGCAGAGCAAATGAAAAGAGCACTCTGTCGGACTGCAATGTCACCTATTATATATGAAGTACTTGATTTTGCAGCTGCTATTTATGACAATCATCTGAGACTGCTATCACAAGCACCAAGTTTGCCTTTATTTATGGGTACTTTGAATTTTTGTATTGAGGAAGCTGTTAAGGGTGTAGGCGGAGAGAAAAACTTAAATAATGGAGATATTATAATTTATAATTCTCCTTATGGTACTGGCTCCCATCCTCAAGATGCTGCTTTGGTTATGCCAGTTTTTTTTGAAAATGAAATAATTGCTTACACAGCTATAAAAGCTCATTGGTTAGATATTGCAGGTAAAGAACCTTATTCAACAGACACTGTTGATGTATTTCAAGAAGGAACTGTTTATCCTGGTGTAAAATTATTTAGTAAAGGGGAATTGGTTGAAGATATTTATAAAATGTGTCTTGCCAATACACGTGTACCAAATTCAGTTGCAGGAGATATTAATGCACAAGCTATAGGAGTAAAAGCAGGTGCAACAGCTCTTAAAAGAATAGTTTCTAAATATGGATTAACAACATTTAGAGAGGCTTCTGAGGAAATATTTGATGCTGGGGAAATGATTGTGAGGAATTATTTAAAAAAAATTCCCAATGGTGAATATTCAGGTTCGGGTCAAATGGATAGTAATGGTGTTGAAGAAGGACTTGTACCATTTGATCTTAAGGTAATTATTGAAGATGAGAAAGTTATTTTAGATATGTCTAATGCACCACCTCAACAAAATGGACCAATTAATTGTCCTCTACCATCTACAGTTTCAACAGCAAGAGTTGCAATGAGTATGCTTGCTGGAAGTAATGAGGCACCAAATGAAGGTTTTTTTAGACCAATAGAAGTAATTACAAAACCTGGCACACTTTTTCATCCATTATCTCCAGCACCATGTTTTTTATATGGATGGCCAGCTCTGCAGGCTATTGAAGTTATTTATAAAGCATTAGGTACCAAGTTTCCTGAAAAGGTTCCTGCAAGTAGTGGTGGTTGTATAAATGGGATCGTTTATTGGGGGCAAAGAGAAAAAAGTGGTGAACCATGGGCCGATGGATCGCCTCATCCTGTAGGCCAAGGTGCTAGTTATTTTGGTGATGGTGCAACTTGTATGCATCATGCTGAGTCTGCAACACGATTTGCTCCAGCTGAAGTTTGGGAAAATAGGAATCCATGGTTAATTAATCGAGTGGAACTTATTCAAGATAGTTGTGGGGCAGGAAAAAATAGAGGTGGTTTAGGAGTATATTTTGAAATTACAATGTTAGAAGATACTTTTGCAACTACAGTATGTGAAAGAGTAAAATTCCCACCATGGGGATTAAATGGGGGTAAAGAAGCTCTCGCAAATAATTGTTTTGTTATAGATCAAGATGAAAAGTCAATTGAAGTTCCTAAAGCAACACGTATTCCTATTACAAAAGGCAAGAGAATTCTTTTACAGTGTGGTGGTGGAGGAGGTTATGGAGATCCAAAAGAAAGAGAAACAGCTAAAGTTCTCGATGATTATAAACAAGGTTATATTTCAGAAAATTATATTGAGAAGTATTATCCTAATGTAAAATTAACTTAAATGTTAAGAGTAGCATCAGATGTTGGAGGAACATTTACAGATTTAGTTTATTTTGAAGTTGATAAACAATCTGGGCAGGCAGGAATAATTCAAACTGCAAAAAGTGACACAACACCAAATAGCTATGAGATTGCAGTTTTTGATACAATCAATAAATCAAAAGTTGACATTGCGGAATTTATTTTTTTTGCTCATGGCACTACTGTAATTATCAATTCAATTACTGAAAGAAAAGGTGTTACCACTGGTCTCATTACAACAAAAGGCTTTAGAGATACTTTGGAAATTGCAAGGGGTGATCGACCAGATTTTTTTAACTTACGTTATAAAAAACCTCAACCATTTGTACCAAGATACTTAAGAGCTGAAATTCCAGGTAGGATAGATTTTTTGGGAAAAGAAATACAACCTCTAGATTTATCAAATTTAAATTCAATTCTTAATAATTTTAAAAAATATAAAGTTCAGGCGATTGCTGTATGTTTAATTCATTCCTATGCTAATTCTTTGCACGAGCAAAAGGTTGTTGATTATATAAAAAATTATTGGCCTGATGTTGATGTGGTATCTTCCCATCAAATAAATCGCGAATGGAGAGAGTATGAAAGATCAAACACAACTGTATTATGTGCATACGTTAAACCAATAGCTAGGAATTATCTTGATAAACTTAGCAAAAAATTAAAGGAATCAAATTTTTCAGGCAATCCATATGTCATGCAATCCAATGGAGGAATAGACACTTTCGAAGCAACAAAAATTATTCCTTTAACAATGATTGAATCAGGTCCAACTAGCGGTGTTCTAGGTGCTGCTGAGTTAGGTAAATTAATAGGAGAAAAAAATATCATCTCATTAGATGTTGGAGGTACTACGGCAAAATGTTCACTAATCGAAAATGGTAATGTTAAAATTAATACTAACTATTGGATTGAAAAAACACGTTTATTCGCAGGTTACCCAGTCATGTTGCCTGTTGTTGATATAGTTGAGCTTGGTAATGGCGGGGGAAGTATTGCATGGGTTGACGATTATAATAAATTACATGTGGGTCCACAAAGTGCTGGAGCTGACCCAGGCCCTGTTTCATATGGTAAAGGAGGTAATTTATTTACAACCACGGATGCAAATTTAGCAACCAATAGAATAAATCCAAACTATTTTTGTGGTGGCGAAATAAAAGCGGATATGAATTCCGTAAATAAATATCTTGAGGTGCTTGCTAAAAATTTAAATTTATCCATCGAGGAAACATCTAGAGGCATTATTAGAATAGCCAATAACAATATGATTAATGCTTTAAAATTAGTTTCAGTTAATAAGGGATATGATCCAAGAGATTTTACTTTAGTTGCATTTGGAGGAGGAGGAGGGATGCATGCTGTCTCTTTAGCCAAAGAATTAAATATTCCTAAGGTAATAATTCCAGTGAATTCTTCAGTTTTTTCAGCCTGGGGAATGTTAATGAGTGATCTCAGGAGAGATTTCATTTTAACTAGATTAACCACTATGAAAGAAGATGCAGTAGAAGTATTAAATGAAACATTCAGAAACATGGAAACTGAAGCAATTAAAAATTTTGAAAAGGAAAAAATTACTAAAGAATCCATAACATTAAAAAGATTTGGTAGCTTTAGATATCTTGGTCAAGATCATTCTGTAGAAATACCATTAAGAAATGAAAATTATAATCAATCATCAATAGGTGAAATAATTAATGATTTTCATGATCAATATGAAAAGGAATTTACTTATAGATTAGATAGTCAAGTTGATATGATTCAATTTCACTTAGTCGTGTTCGCTAAAATTGAAAAACCTAAACTTCAAAAAAGACGAAAAACAGGAATCAACATTGAGAAAACTGTAAAAGAGCAACGCAAAGTTGATTTTGATGAACAAGGAATTCATGATTCAAAAATATATGATTTTAATATTTTAGAGCCCGATATGGAATTTTCAGGTCCTGCAATTGTTGAGGATCCAAGTACGACAGTTGTAATATTTCCTGGTCAAAAATGTAAAGTTGATGATTACGCAAATTTACATATTACTTTTACGAATGGCGATAAATGAAGAAAAATCTTGATCCTATCACAGTTGAAATAATCCAGAGTTCTCTTCAGGCAGCATGTGATGAAATGTTTGTTGCAATGAGGAAAACAGCTATGAGTTCAATTATATATGAAGTTCTTGATTTCGGTACAGCTGTAACTGATACAAATGGAAATATAGCAGCCTCAGGGGCTGGCATCCCAGCGTTTATTGCAATGTGTGATAAGGCAGCTCAAGCCGTAATAAAAAAATTTGATAGTAAAGATATTAGAGAAGGAGATATTTTTGCTACTAATGATCCATACAATGGGGGCGTTACACATTTAAATGATGTTATTGTTGTAACGCCAATTTTTTGTGGTGGTGAAAGGATTGCATGGAGTGCAAATATCGCGCATTGGCCAGATCTTGGAGGGATGGCTCCAGGAGGGATATCTGCTGATGCTAAAGAAATTTTTCAAGAAGGTCTTCAATTACCTGTAATTAAAATGATTGAGCAAGGCAAGCCAATCAGATCGGTCATTGATATTATTACAGCTAATAGCCGTGTTCCTCAATATACCTTAGGTGATATGTGGGCTGCTATAGCTTCAATAAGAGTCGGTGAAAAAAGAATTATTGATATTGCAAAAAAATATGGAGTGGAAACATTTAAGCAATCTGTAACACTATTTATGGATTATGGAGAAAAGGCCTCATTGGGCGCATTATCAAAATTACCTGAAGGTACTTTTCATGGAGAAGATTTGCTAGATGATGGAAGGAAAATCCAAGTTGATGTAACAGTAACTAAAAATGAATTTATTGTTGATTTAAGAAACAATCCTAAACAGGATGAAGGTCCGAATAACGCCTCTTATGATGGAACAGTAGTATCCGCTCAAATGGCATTTAAAGGAATAACCTCAAGTGATTTTGTTTGTAATGCAGGAACTTTCCGGCCATTAAAAGTGATATGCGATGAAGGGTCTATGTTTAATCCAATTAGACCAGCGGCACAGGGGATTTACTATGAAACAGATATTAGATCTTATGACTTAATTTGGAAAACAATCTCACATTTAAATCCTGAAAAATCTACAGCTGGAAGTTTTGCTTCAATTTGTGGAACTTTTATGGGCGGCCAGCATCCAGATACTGGCGCTACATTTATAATTATCGAACCACAGGTTGGAGGTTGGGGTGCTTATGATGAAGGTGATGGTATGAATGCAAATTTCTCAGCTTTTCACGGAGATACGTTTAATACGCCTGCTGAAATTTCTGAAGCAAGACACGGCGTATATGTTGATCAGATGAGATTAACAGAAGAAGATGGAGGTGAAGGAAAGTTTCGGGGCGGGAAAGGTATCATAATGGATTATAGAGTAAGATCTAAAAATGCATGGTTATCAGTTGCATATACTAGATCAAAAAGCCTTCCATGGTCTCTTGAAGGAGGTAGAGAAGGTGGTCCAAATTATGTTGAAATCATAAGAAAAGACGGAAAAAAAGAAAGATATTCAGTCATAACAGTCTTACCTTTGGAACCAGAAGATGTAGTTAGGATTCATACTGGAAATGGAGGTGGTTATGGTAACCCCCATGATAGAGATATTAAATTAATAGAGAATGATCTTCTCAATGAATACATTACATTAGAACAAGCAAGTAAGTATTACAATTATAAAAAATAAATTTTGATTTGTCAGAGCAAGCAAAAAATTCTTATTATTTTACTGGATTTTTTTTGGTTATTTTTGCCGGCTTAAATATATTTCCATAGTGGTTTTCTATGATATTTGCAGATCAAATCCCAAAAACCATTAAACAAAGCTGCAACAGATAATTGTATAACGCCCTTTTCTGGACCAATCCACCTAAGTTGACTATGATTGGTACATGATCTCCACAAACTATTAATATTTTTTTCAATTTCAGTAATATTTTTGTTTAAAAATAATGGCTTGAAATGTTTAATACAAGCTACACACAAATCATTACCTTTTCCAATTGTAAATGTTAATCCAATTCCTTTTAAATCTTTATCATCTGAAAAAATTTCAACATAGGCTGCAGAATAATCACAATCTACATGTACAGAGTCACTGCCAAGATTATCTAATGAAGTAGGGAATCTGATATCTTTAACAATAATATCAATTATTTTGCTCATCAATTAGGCGTTGGAGATCTTTCATCAATTAAATTATTGTTTTTTAATTTATCCCAAAATTCTTTTGCAATTTTAATATTTAAAAAATCTATATTTTGACTAACTTGAGTTGATCTATCCATTCCAAGAATCATAGTAGAAATTAAGTCATTAGCATTACAAAATTGCAATGCTGCTGCCGCTATAGGAACATTAAATTCTTTGCATATTTTATCTATTTCAAAATATTTTGATTTAATTTTATCTGGAATTTTATCATAATCATAGGTAGAATTTTCATTAACACCCTTTACTAAAATGCCAGAATTAAATACGCCAGCTAATATTATTCCTATATTTTTTTTCTCAGCAATTGGAAAAAAAGAATCTAATGCACCTTGTTCAAGCAATGTATATCTTCCAGCTAAAACCATGCAATCAAATTCACCTTCTTCTGCAAATTTAGCGCACATTTCAGCTTCATTAACTCCAACTCCTATAGCTTGAATAACTTTTTGATCCTTTAGCTCATTAAGAGCTTTATAAGCGCCTTCCATTGCTAGTTTAAAATAATGTTCTACCTTGTCTCCATGGGTAAACCTATCTACATCATGAATTAAACAAATATCAATTTGTGATAAACCTAGTCGTAATAATGATTGTTCAAAAGATTTCATCACACCATCATAGGTATAATCAAGTGTGGGCTTATATGTTAAACCACCTTTAAATATACCTCGGTCAATATTTTCTTCTTTTTCAGGAGATAAATATCTTCCAACTTTAGTGCTTATATAAAAATCATTTCTATTTATAGACTTTAAAAAATTACCTAATCTATGTTCACTTAAGCCATATCCATATAGAGGAGAGGTATCAAAAATATTTATTCCACATTCATGAGATTTTTTAAGAGTATTAAAACAATCTTCTTCTTTTAATTTTTCAAATAAGTCTCCCATTGGCGCACCGCCAAAGCCTATTGATGTTGTATGAATGTTTGTGTTTCCTAATTTTTTCTTAATCATGAATAAATTCCATGATTGAGGAACTCATGGATTGATAATTATGATCATTATTTTTTTCACCTTTAATTATGAAATTTTTCATAACAATTATTCTATCGGCTAAACTTATCATTTCAGGCATATCACTTGATATTAGTACTATTGATGTTCCACTTTTTGATAAATCAATTATCAATTCATGAAGATATCCTTTTGTTTTGACATCAATTCCAACTGTGGGTTCATCAATAAACAAAATATCGGTTCCTGCTGCTAACCATTTTGCAACACTAATTTTTTGTTGATTTCCTCCTGATAAATTTGAAACTAGTTGATAATTTGAAGGGGTTTTAACTTCTAGTTTTTGAATATATGGAGTTACTTTTTTACCAATAGTTGAATCATTTAAAAAATTAAAAAAACGCTTTAATTGAGACCAAACTGTAATTCCAGTATTATCTAAAACGTTATGCATTAATATAAGGCCTTCTTTTTTTCTATCTTCACTAATATATCCAATTTTATATTTTTCTAATGCCTCTTTTGCAGAATGAATTTTAATAGATTTTGAATTTAATTTAAGATTTCCTGATATTATTTTTTCAATACCAACAATTGATTTTGCAAGTTCAGTTCTACCAGCACCAACTAACCCATATAAACCTAAAATTTCTCCTTTATATAAAGATAAATTAATAGATTTATGTCCAAGATAAGTATTAATATTTTCTAATTCTAATATTTTATTATTATTGTTTTCAAATAGTTTTTTTGATTTTACAACTTGTTCTTCACGACCAATCATAAGTTTAACTAGTTGTTTTCTATCTAAAGTTTCAATTTTCTCTGATTCACATGCATTTTTTCCATCTCTTAAAACTGTAACATAATCACATATTTGAAATACTTCTTCTAATTTATGACTAACGAAAACGACACTTACACCTTCTTTAGAAACAATTTTTTTTAATAATTTAAAAAGATTGTTAGCATCTTGAGGAGAAATTGAAGATGTAGGTTCATCAAGTAAAAGAATTTTTGATTCCATCGATAATGCTTTTGCAATTTCGCATAACTGCATTTTTGCAACGGTCAAATCAGAAACAATTGTTTCTGGGTTTATATCTAGATCTAAAATATCTAACCATTTTTTTGATTGTTTAAAAACTTCATTATAATCAATTAAATTTAATGAATTTTTAGGTAAATTATTAAGCATTAAATTTTCACCAACTGAAAATCTTCCGATTAGAT
>ENA-ORDI01000781-ORDI01000781.1-marine-metagenome-genome-assembly--contig:-NODE-781-length-19872-cov-2.857792_pt1 | contig 19872 bp, 21 predicted proteins | sample MGYA00248628_ERZ508525 | MGnify/ENA primary metagenome ERZ508525 (study PRJEB26195, sample SAMN05422138) | marine metagenome | isolation source: East of Porto Seguro, South Atlantic Ocean | place... | reverse complement strand
TTGACGATCTTGCCTGCGCAGCGGCAACCGATTTGGACTTCTGGAACGATGAAGGCGTCAATGTGACCTAGACACCGGTTCACGGTGATCGTCAAGTCGGCGGTCACTCCATGGCCAGCGGTGTTCCGTCCAAGCCATCGCAGGCAAGCCCGAGGTGGCGCAGGATGGTGGGAGCGATATCGACCGGCGAGCTCGGCGCGTCAATCCGCTTTCCGCGACCGAAGCCGCCGCCCCGCACGAACAGGAACGGCTGCTGCTCGTAGCGCCCGAGGCCGCCGTGCTGCCCGCAACCGACATGGGTCTCGCCGGATAGCGGGTCGGCGATGGCGTGGCTCATGCCGGGAACGCCGTGTGGATTGGGGCTGTCCGAATTTCGCGTGGTCAACGCGATGGCGAGTGGCGTGTCGGTGCGGAGGCCGACGGCAGCGAGGTCGACCCCCGCGTACACCTCGCCGATCCACTCTTGGCTGCGCAGGAATTCGACGATCTCTTCCAGCTCTTCCTTCGCCTCGTCGATGCCCGCCACGTCGTCAAACGTCACACGACCGTGTTTTTCGGTCAGCATCTTGGCCTTGGACTTGCCGAACCCCATCGCCCCGCCTTTGCCACCGCCCTGCATGCGGTTCATGAAATAGATCCACACACCGATCAGCAGAAGGATGGGTAACAGCGACATCAGGAAAGTCTGGAAACCGGATTGCTGCTGAGGTTCAGCGCGCACAGGGATGTCCTTGGACATCAGCAGGCTGGTGACCTCGGCGTCTTCGGGCCGGATCGTGACATAGTCACTGCCATCGGCACGACGGAAACGAACCTGTTCACCATCAAGCGTGACGTTGCGCACGTCCCCTGCTTCGACAGCGGTCACAAATTCGGAATAGCTGATTTCACGGCTTTGCAGCCCGCCAGTCGAGCCGCTGAACAGATTGAACAGCGCCAAAACCAAAAGCATCAATACAACCCAAAAGGCGAGATTGCGCATATTACCCAAAGGAAAGTCTCCTACATCCGGGGGACGGCACCAAACACAGCGCCCAATGCGTGTAAGATAGACACGATCGGCGCATGTTCAATGCGTCATATGTGCGGCGAAAAAGGCATCTTCGCCGCGTTCGAGCACTGCTTGCCAGTTTTGCGACCGACCGACAAGGGGGGCAGCGACCAGTTCCGCGCCCTGCCACACCGCCGGAGAGGCCAGCAAGACGCCGCGCGGCACGCCCAAATGGCGCCAATCAGCAAAGCTGCGCAGCCCCTCCGCGCCCAAGGCACGGATTGTGGTTTGCGTGTTGGGCACGGGCGCATCGCCGCAAGGTTCCAGACGCCAGCGGCCGTCCCAGAGCGCATCCACGGGCGCAGCAACCGCCCGCACCGCGTGCAACTCCCTGTAAATCCACATTTTATCGCGCTTCAAACGCAGCTCGCACCCCTGCACGGTCGCGGCACCGGCATCATCAAGCGCCGTCAGCACCTCTGCCACGGCACTGCTGCGTGGGGCGTAGGTAGCCCCGTTGATCCAGGTGATCGTGTGGGTCAGCAATCGGCGGCGTGTCTCTGTCGGGAGAGCACACAGCGCCTGCCAATCCATCGCCACGGCACCGCATTGAACGTGAGCATGGGCGCGTGCGGCGGCAAACATCTGCGCGTCAAGCGCGGTACGGGCATCGGCAAGGTGGCGCGAGACATCGGCAAGTGCGGCAGAATCAACGCCCAGATCGGTCAGCACCGTCAGCGCCTTGCGGATGCGCACCCGCGCAAAGCTGTCATCCTCGTTGCTGGGGTCATCGACCCAAGTCACCCCGCAACGCGTCAGATGCGCGCGTAGGTCGGCGCGGCGGGCGTTGAGCAAGGGCCTGTGCCAACGCATGCCATGTCGGTCAAAAACCGCAGGCATGGCGGATAGCCCGTCGACCCCTGCCCGGCGCCCCAAACGCATCACGAAAGTCTCTGCCAGATCGTCGGCGGTATGCCCGATGCAGACAGCGTCAATGCCCTGCCCCCGTGCCCAATCCGCCAACAACCGGTAACGCGCCTTGCGGGCCTCGTTCTGCAAATTGCCGCTGTGGTCCCAGCCCGTCCACCTCAACGTGTCATGCGCAACGCCAAGCGCGCGACACTGGGCGGCGACCATCGCGGCTTCGCGGGCGGCCTCCGGGCGCAGGCCGTGATCGACGGTCGCTGCGTGCAGCGCGATCCCGCGGCTGCGGGCATAGTCGTTCAAAAGATGTAAAAGCGCGACAGAGTCGCCGCCCCCCGACACCGCCACACCCAATACGGGCGGCGGCGCGGGGTCAAAGCTGGCGGCGATGCTCTGCGCCAGCGGGTCAGTCATCGGATCACTGGCAGGCAAGCACGCTGCGTTCGGATTGGGCCTGCGCGACGAAGGGGCTTGTGGGGAAGCGCGATGCGACTTCGCCCAAGGTCACGCAGGCTTCTTGGGTTTGGCCCAAGGCCCCCAAAGAGCTGCCAAGCTGGTACAGTGCTTCTGCCGCGACAGGCCCCGCGGGATCGGCGCTAAAGCTTGCCAGATAGGCGCGTGCCGCTTCGCGGGTATCCCCCAGACCGTCCAGCGCGTCGCCGCGCCGCAGGTCGGCTTCGGGGCCTAGCGGTCCGCCCGGATAGGTCTGATTGAAGGTCGCAAACTGGTCTGCGGCGCTGCGAAAGTCACCGTCAGCGAGCGCCGCCTTCGCCCGCTCGAAGTCTGTTTTTTCACCCACCGCAAGCTCTGCGGTATTGGTGGGGGTAGAGGTGTTGGCCAACGGGTCCGCTGGTGCGGGCACGGGCGTGGCGGGTGCCATGGTCGCGGGCATCTCGCCCCCGCCAAGGGTAGAGGTCTGGCCGAGGCTGCCCACATCGCCGCCTTCAAGCTCCACGAGCCGGAATTCCAGATCACCGATCCGGTTGGTCCCGTCGGTGACCACGCGGTTGATCCGGTTTTCCAGCTCTTCGGTTTTAGAGGTCAGGCGCTGCAGTTCGCTTTCCATTGCATTGACACGTTCGAGCACCGACCCACCGGTCACGGCAACGCTCGCGCCGCCCGTGGTGGATAGTTCCCGGCGCAGCTTTTGTACCTCGACGTTCAGCACCGTCAGTTCCTGACGCACATCCGCCAAAGTCTGCGCATCCTGCGCCTGCGCCGCGACCGGCCCAAAGGCCAGTCCAAGCGCTACAATCAAAGCAAACCGCATATTAAAATCCTAACCTAACGTAGACGACTTAGCTGGTCAGACCGCCCGCAAGTACGGTCACGGCCCGACGGTTCTTGGCATAGCATGCCTCGCTCGAACAGACTTCGATCGGGCGTTCCTTACCATAGCTTACAACGCGAAGACGGCTGGCGGCGATCCCGCGCGAGATCAAATATTCGCGCGCGGCATTGGCACGGCGTGCGCCAAGCGCAAGGTTGTATTCCCGTGTGCCCTGCTCGTCCGCGTGGCCTTCGATCACGGCTTGGTAATCGGTGTTGGTGTTCAACCAGGCTGCCTGACCGTCCAGCGTCGCTTGGCCTTCGGGGGTCAGGTTGGATTGGTCGACCAGGAACAGCACGCGGTCCCCAACGGCTTGCTGGAAATATGCCGTAGAAGCCGGGTCGTTCGCGCTGCCGGGGATAATGCCCCCGTTCAGGCCTGCGCCATTCGCGGCACCGTTATTCATGCCGTCCGCGCCAAAGCGGTCAGGGTTGGTACAGGCCGATACGGCCAGGGCTGCGATCAATAGAGTTGCGGTGAGAATGCGGTTCATGGACTGTGCCTTTTTGACGATAGCATTTTAATGTGTCTGTTGTGACGGTGTTACCATAGTGCCTTGGTATTGGGAAACACCAAGGCACTATGGCTGTTGTTTACTTCTGAAGCGGCGACCAAGACGGATCCGATCCGCCCTCTTGGGTGCGCACAGGCTTGAGGTTCCGGCCCGAGATATCGACCGAATACAGCGACGACGCCCCGCCTGCCCCTTGGGTTTCCCGCGCGAACATGATGACGCGGCCGTTGGGGGCCCATGTGGGGCCTTCATCCAGGAACGACGCTGTCAGCAAACGTTCTTCCGACCCGTCCAGCCGCATCACGCCGATGTGGAACCGGCCCTTGTTCTGCTTGGTAAAGGCCACCAGATCGCCGCGCGGCGACCAGACCGGCGTGCCATAGCGCCCTTCGCCAAACGAGATCCGTGTCGCCTCGCCGCCGGTCGCTGGCATGATATAGAGCTGCTGCGACCCCGAACGGTCGCTTTCGAAAACGATCCGGCTGCCGTCCGGCGAATAGCTGGGCGCGGTTTCAATTGCAGGCGTATTGGTCAGCCGTGTCGACTGGCCGGTGTTGATATCCATCGTGTAGATATCCGTGTTCCCGCCTTGGGTCAGCGAATAGACAACCGTATTGCCGGACGGAGAGAACCGCGGCGCGAAGCTCATGGTGCCTTCGGCGCTTTCCAGCACGCGACGCTGCACCGACCCGATGTCGAGCACATAGATCCGCGGGAAGCCGCTTTCGTAGCTGGTGTAGAGAATACGATCCCCCGAGGGCGAGAACCGCGGTGCCAGCACGATGGACGAGCTGTCGGTCAGATAGCGCACATTGGCCCCGTCGTAATCCATCACAGCCAGCCGTTTGGCGCGATCGTCCTTGGGCCCCGTCTCGGAGACATAGACGACGCGGCTGTCGAAATAGCCCCCTTCGCCCGTGATACGCGAATAGACGGCATCGGCCACCTTATGCGCCATGCGACGCCAGCCATCGACCGTTCCCGAAAACTGCAAACCCGACCCCAGTTCAGCGCCCGAAAACACGTCATACAGGCGGAACTTCACATTCAACGTATTGCCCGAGACACTGACGGCACCGGTGATCAGCGCCTGCGCGTTGATCGCCTTCCAGTCAGCGTATTGGATCGGCGCGTTGAAATCGCTGACGGTCGAGATATAGGCGCTTGCCGGTACTTCACGGAACAGACCAGAACCGACAAGATCTTCGGACACGACCCGCGCCAGATCAACGGCCATCTGCCCCGCGTCCCCGCTTTCGGGCTGAAAGCTGGGCACAGCAAAGGGCAAGGGTTCAATCACACCTTCGGTAATCTCGATCCGCAATGGTCCATCCTGCGCCTGCGCGACCGAGGCAACACCGCCGATAAGCGCGAGACAGAGGCTCAGAATTCGTACAATCATTTGATGCGCATCCTTTCAGGATTAAAGGTCATCTCAATATTCTGCCATTGACCGAATTTTTCTACAGGAAGCTGATACCCGCGCGCGCCGCAGCGGATAATTGCCCGCCGTGCGGCCTCGAACGCCTGATTGGCAGCCCCCTGTGATCCGCCCGAACTGCTGGTCATCTTGATCGAATTGGTCTGTGGCGTGCCATCTTGGTTCATTGCGACACTCACCACTACAGTAGTGCGCAATGCCTCGGAGGAAAGGGACCCCACGTTCCAGCACGACGATACTGCCACGCGCAGCGATTCTTTCTCGCCAGCCGACAATGGCGGGCCAGAGGGTGCCGCCGGAGTTGCAGGCGCGTCGGTCTCTCCCATGGCTTCGGCGAGCGCGGCTGCCACGGCGTCCTTATCCGTTGTCGGCTCAGGCGTCGGCTTGGGGGCCTCTGGCTTGGGTGTTTCCGGCTTTGGCGTTTCGGGTTTCGGCGTCTCCGCGGGTGCCTCTGCCACCTGCGGCGCAGGAGGTGTGGGTCGGCGGGCCGGAGGACGTGCGGATTGGGTCGGCGACGCTTTGGGCGCTTCCGTTGCTTCGGTCACAATCTGCGTCGTCGCCTCTTCGGGGGCGGTGGCTTCCTGTGCCTCTTCCACGACCTTGTCTGCCGGCGCATCCGGTGTCGCGGCCTCGCGCAGCACATCATCGGTGCGGGCCTCGGGATCCGGAGCCTCTACGGGTTCGGGAGCCACACGCTCTACAGGGCGCGGCACGGCGACGGGTGCTTCCTCTGGCGTCAGAACGGCGACATCGGCAGGCGGCTCGGGTAGCTCGGGGGCCTGATCGCTCACGTCCTCCGAGGGGGGCGGTGCGATGGGTTCAGGCTCTGGCACAGGCTCCGGTTCCGGGGCGGGCTCGGGCTCCGGCGCAGGCTCGGGGGTCGGTTCTGGTTCGGGGGCAGGTTCCGGTTCAGGGGCAGGCTCGGGCTGCGCTGCGGCCTCCGCCTGCGCGGATTGCGCCGCGGCGACCATCTCGTCATATTGCGCGGCAGAGATGACCGACACCTCCTGCATCTCCACAGGGTCGCTGTGCGAGGTAAAGATATTCCCCAGCAATAGCCAGCCGATGAGCCCCAAGTGACCCGCGCCAGAGATGTAATGCCCCTTGTGCATGGTTACCCGCCTGACGCGCCTGTGCCGTCCAACTTCGGCCCGCCGGTTTCAGTCACCAGACCAATGTTGCTAAAGCCACCTGCGTTCAGCGCCCCCATGACTTCCATAATCGAGGCATAGGGCACAGCCCCATCCGCACGCAGGAACACACGGTCGCTCGAACGCTCTGCCGAAATGGCACGCAGCTTGGCAACCAGATCATCACGCCCGGTTTCTGTCTTCTGGATCTGCACGGACCCGTCCGCCAGAACGGTCACGGTCAACGGCTCCTCCTGCTCGGACGGCAGGGCGGTGGCCGCTGTTTTGGGCAGCTCGACCGGGACGCCAACGGTCAGCAAAGGCGCCGCGACCATAAAGATGATCAAGAGCACCAGCATCACGTCAACGAACGGCGTAATGTTAATCTCAGCCATCGGCTGCGCACGGCCGCGACGGCGGCCACGGCCACCCCCGCCCTGCTTTTTCATCACCCCACCTGCCATGGCTCAGCTATCCAGCTGACGGCTGAGGATGGTGGCGAATTCATCAGCAAAGGCTTCGTAGCCGCCCAAAATACGGTCTGAATCCGCGCTCAGCTTGTTATAGAAGATAACCGCGGGAATAGCCGCCAGAAGGCCGATACCTGTCGCCAAAAGCGCCTCGGCAATACCGGGGGCGACGACGACAAGGCTGGTGTTTTGCTGGGCCGCGATCTCGATGAAAGAGTTCATGATCCCGAACACGGTCCCAAACAGACCGATAAATGGCGCGGTGGACCCGGTGGTCGCCAGCACGGGCAAGCCCTTTTGCAGACGCTCTGCCTCTTTGGCAATCGCCACATCCATGCTGCGGTCGATCCGCGCGGTGGCACCGGGGATCAGCCCGCCATCCTCGCGGTGCGACCGGCGCCATTCCGTCATACCGGCGGCGAAAATCTTTTCTGCGGCTCCATCCGGATCCGGCCCGATCGTGTCATACAACCCGTCCAACGGCTCGCCCGACCAGAATGCTTGGTCAAACCGCTCTGCCTCGGCTTTGGCGTGGCGGTACTGGATCATCTTCTGAATGATGATCGACCACGACCAGAAGGACGCGACGATCAGCATGATCATCACGAGTTTTACGGTAATCGTTGCGCGGAGAAATAGACCCAAGAGCGAGAAATCAATCTCGCTTGCCGCCGCCAGCGTTTCTGCTTCCATCGGTTCTGCTCTTTTTGTTGCGCCCAAAAGGGGCTTCATCTGCCTCAACGGCCCTGTTTTCCAAGGCGCTATTTGGCACAAGCTTAGCCGAGTGCAATATCTATTGCTAGGATTATGGGGCCAATCCGCCTGCTAGACGGGGATTGAGCGAAGTTTCGCTGGCAATCGGCAGGGTTTACCTGACGCCGCGATACAAACAATCGTGACCACTGCCCGGAACAGAACCGTATCGCCGCGTTTGACCTCTTGCTGCATCACCATGCGAGCCGGCGTGATCGACGTGACCCATGTCTCTACATCAAGCATATCGTCGAAGACCGCAGGCTGAATGTAATCCGCCTCTACCCGCCGCACGGCAAAGACCACGCCTTCGGCCTTCATGGCCAGCTGGTCAATTCCCATCTCGCGCACCCAGTCACTGCGCGCCCGTTCGATATAGCGCAGGTAATTCGCGTAATAGACGATCCCCGCCATATCGGTGTCTTCATAGTAAACGCGGATCGGCAGATGGTGGGTCATTGCGCCGCCCCCACCCGCGCGAACAAACGCAGTGCATGAGACGGGTCTTGCGCTGCCACGGGCATCACGGGGTCATAGGCCGCACGCAACAGTGCCGCCACCTCAGGCTTCAGGATCGTCGCCCCCTCGTGCAGAGCAAGTGGCGACACCTCGCGGAACGCAGTATCAGACCACAGCAAGAAAGACTGCACGATCTGCCCCAGTGCCAAGGCCTGCGCGGGCATCGCGCTCAGCTGCTCGTCCATGCGCAGAAAGACGAAACATGCCTTGATGGCGCCTGTCTCGTCAAAGCGGAACAGACGATACTGATTGGCCCCCGCCGCATCCAGCTTTTTCACCAACGGGGCAAGATCAGGCACCAGGCGGTCCAGATCGGGCACCTCCAACAGCTCTGCCCAATCCTTGAAAAAGAACATCATCAGATTGCTGCCAAGCTCGGGGTCGGTCTCTGACATGCTGTGCCCCGCCAACTGACAGACCGCCTCGATCGCGCTTTTGACCACCGTCAGCGTCGCATCATCCACGCCAAAGACGACAGGCGCCAACGGGCGGCCCCAACGGGCAAAGGCATAGCTGTCGTCGCTTCGGGTAAACAGCGCTTCGATCTCTTGTGGTGTCATCTCAACTTCCAAATGGTCTTAAATCCTCGCCGAAGGCTTCCCCGCCCTCAGCCAAACAAATCGCTTTGGGGTTTGGGCGGTGCCATCCCCAGATGCGACCAGGCTTTCTGCGCCAGCATCCGTCCCCGCGGCGTGCGCTGGATCAGCCCTTGTTGCAGCAGGTAGGGCTCGATCACCTCTTCCAGCGCGTCACGGGATTCAGACAGCGCCGCCGACATGGTTTCGATCCCGACCGGTCCGCCCTGATAATTCTCGGCGATCAGACGCAGATAGCGGCGGTCAGCCCCGTCCAGCCCCAGCTTGTCGACGCCAAGACGGGTCAGCGCCATATCCGCCAGCGCGCGGGTCACGCGGCCGTCGCCTTCGACCACGGCGAAATCCACAACGCGCCGCAGCAGACGGCCCGCGATACGCGGGGTGCCGCGGGCGCGCTTGGCGATCTCGCGTGCGCCCCCCTCATCGGCGGGGGCCCCCAGCTTGCGGGCATTGCGATCGACGATGATGAACAACTCATCCTCGGTATAGAACTGCAAACGCGTAGGAATGCCGAAACGGTCGCGCAACGGCGTGGTCAACAGTCCCATGCGCGTTGTCGCGCCCACCAGCGTGAAGGGCTGCAATTCGATGCGCACGGTGCGCGCGGCGGGCCCTTCGCCGATCACGAGGTCCAGTTCAAAGTCTTCCAACGCGGGATACAGCACCTCTTCCACGGCTGGGTTCAGACGGTGGATTTCATCGATGAACAACACATCGCGGGCTTCGAGGTTGGTCAGGATCGCCGCCAGATCGCCCGCCTTTGCCAGCACAGGGCCAGAGGTCATGCGGAACCCGACCCCCAGCTCGCGTGCCATGATCTGCGCCAGCGTGGTCTTCCCCAATCCGGGCGGGCCATGGAACAGCGTGTGGTCCATCGCCTCGCCCCGCTGCTTGGCGGATTGGATGAACACCTTGAGGTTGGCCCGCGCCTCGGCCTGACCGACGAATTCGTCCAGCATCTGCGGGCGCAGGGCGCGGTCTATATCACCGGGCTGCGGGTCCGGCCGCAAAGTTGGGTCACTGTCGATCATCAAATATCCAAGCAAGGTTCATACGGACGGCCACGCGGCTATGCGCATCCTATCCTTTGGGGGCAAGCAGTTTCAACGCCGCGCGGATCAGCTGCGGCGTATCGGCCTCGGGCATCTCTCCGGCGGCTTGCGCCACGGCCCCTGCCGCATCGCCCGGACCATAGCCAAGGTTGCCAAGCGCCGACAGCGCCTCTGCCTGCGCGGACTGGTTCGGCGGGGCCACGGGGCGGCGTTTGGGGGCAGCGGTTTCGATCACCTCTGCTGCTGCCTCGACCTCGCCATGTGCTTCGGCCAGCGAACCGGTCATCGCCATCACCCCCGGTGCCTTATCCTTGAGGTCCAGCACCACGCGCTGCGCGATCTTGGGGCCGACGCCCTTGGCCACTTTGACCGCGTTCCAGTCGCCAAGCGCGATGGCGCGGCTGACACCATCTGGCCCAAGCGCGCCCAGAATGGCCAGCGATGCCTTGGCCCCCACCCCCTGAACAGAGGTCAGCAGCCGGTGCCATTCCTTCTCCGCCAATGTCTGAAAGCCGAAAAGCTGCATCAGGTCTTCGCGCACCACCAGATCGGTGAAAAGCGCCACCACCTCGCCCACGCCGGGCAGCGCGGCCATCGTCCGGTCAGAGCAATAGACCAGATAACCAACACCACGCACGTCGATCAGCAGATGATCCGGCGCGCGATAATCAATGCGTCCTGTGATCTTGCCAATCATGCGCTTGCCCTTGCGACGGCCTGCGCCAAGGTCGAGGCCCCCCCGTGATGCGCATGACAGATCGCGATCGCCAAAGCATCCGCGGCATCGGGGCCGGCAATCTCTGCCCCCGGCAATTGCATGCGTACCATATGAAGCACCTGCCCCTTATCCGCGTGGCCGACGCCAACGACCGTTTTCTTGACCGTATTGGGCGCATATTCACCCACCGCCAGCCCCGCCTGCGCAGGCACCAGCATCGCGATCCCCCGCGCCTGCCCCAGCTTGAGCGTCCCGGCGCCGTCCTTGTTAACAAAAGTCTGTTCCACCGCCGCGGCATCGGGTCGATAGGTCACCATGATGCGCGTCAACTGAGCATGAAGCGACAAAAGACGCGTGGCAAGATCGGCCCCCTCGGACTGACAAATGCCGTTCGCCACATGCGTGATGCGGCTGCCGGCCACGTCGATGACGCCCCAGCCCATATTGCGCAAGCCCGGATCAATGCCGATTACCCGTATCATATGCCCATTATCCTCAAGAATTTTCTTTTTCCAAGGCAGTAGCACGAAACGCGAACATCCACCAAGGTTTTTGCACCGCGCCACATAAAAGTCACAATTCGACCTGGAGCCTGAATTTCGGGGCGGGTTGCGACGCTCAAGCTACTGAAAACGACCCCCGCGCCAATAGCGGCAACCCCCTTATCCATAGGCGCTAAACCGCCAAATGCTGCTATGCAGCAAACGCAGAACACACATGCGCCGGTGGGTGTTGTGAAGTGTTTTCATTCTGCCTAATTGCACAGCGCACCGCCGGATTATCCGGCTTTTCTTTATTCAAGGATGGCTCCAATGGCTGTTTACTATAATACCCCAACCACCTACGGCACCGCCGCAGCTGTTAACCGCTTTTTCGCGCATCTTGGCGACGTTGTCGGCAGCATCATCAAATGGAACGACGCACGTGTCACACGCAACGCCCTGTCCGCGCTGTCCGACCGTGAACTCGACGATATCGGTCTGGTCCGTGGCGACATCGAACGCGTCGCAATGAACCACTTCATCCGCTAAGGGTCGATGTTTCATAGCGCCCAAGGGGCTGCCAACCCAAAGCACAAGCCACGCACATCTGAATGATCTGCGTGGCTTCATTTATTCTACGACAGTGAAATATGACGGTGCAGGCCACCGTCCCGCAGCGTCCCTATCCGCGAAAGACCGGCCCGAGCTTACGGGCAAGCGTTTGCGTCACCGGATCGACCTGCAAAACCCAAGCCCCCGCCTGTTCGATCACGGTGCCCTGCGCCAAACTGTCCAGCCTGCTATCATAGGCCGTGGGGCCAATCGCCGCCAGAACGAACCCTTTGAAGCAGACGAACAGGACCACCAACGCGACCAGTAATTTGGTCGGCACCCGCAGGCCGCGCCGCGCCGGCCGCGCGACAACCAGCCCGTCGGCACGGATGGTGGTGTAATAGCCCCGAGCGAGCTTGACGTTCTTACTCTCTAAACTCTTTACGCGTGTCCCAAATTGTTGACGAGCATCAACCATGGCAGCCTCTAGTCGCTAAAGGCCCCCACCTCTCGCAAGATCATAATAAAGCAAGAATGTGTCAAATTCTCTGCATTTCGACCTTGTTCGTGGCGAAAAGTGACAAAGATTATGGCATTTTCTGGACAGTCAACGTGGTCCAGTCACCAATCACCTCTCGGTTCACAAGATTGATGCCGGATTGCGCATAAACCTCGATCACGTCATCCGCCTGTTCGTTTAAAATGCCAGATAGAATCGCATAGCCCTCGGGGGCCAGCGCCTCGGCCATATCGGGGGCAAGCGCGACCAGCGGCCCTTTCAGGATGTTGGCGAATACCAGATCGAAGGGCGCGCGCGATGCCAGTTCGGGATGGTCAAACCCCGCTGCCTCGACGCAGATCAAACGGTCGGCCAGATTATTCGCGGCCGCATTGGCGCGGGCCACGTCGACGGCAACCTCGTCGATGTCGCTGGCCAACACGGGGTTCGGCCAGATGCGCGCGGCTGCCATCGCCAGCACCGCTGTACCGCAGCCAATATCTGCAACGTTCTGCCCGACCATGCCGCCGCTCGCCAAACGGTCCAACGCGCGCAAGCAGCCCAATGTGGTGCCGTGGTGCCCGGTGCCAAAGGCCATTGCCGCCTCGATCAACAACGGCTCGCAGTCTTCGGGCACCTTGTCCGCGTCATGGCTGCCGTAAACAAAGAACCGCCCCGCTTCGACCGGCGACAGCTCGCGGCGCACATGGGCGACCCAATCGGTTTCCGGCAGCTCTGACACGACAAATTCCTTCGCCCCCATAGAGGCCGCCAGCACCGCCAGCGCTGTCTCATCCGGGCTTTCCTCGAAATAGCCACCGACCTCCCACAGGCCCGAGCCGTCTTCCATCTCGAAAACGCCGACACCGGTGGGTTCTGGCACCAGCCGCTCCATAGCCTCGCCCAAAGCATAGGCGGGCTTGCGTCCTTCAAGGGTCGTCAAAGCTGTGAATGTTGGCATGGGAAACTCCGTCAGGATCGCCGATATCGCCGCGCGACGTCCGGCTATGTCAGGGGGTGCTACTCGGCCGGGGCCGGTAGCGGATTGGAAAAGATCGTCTCGTGGCCCGGCACGGGATGGCGCGGGATTATCAGCGACAGCAACAGCGACACCAGCGCCATCCCCGCCGCAAGGAAAAAGACCGCCGCGGGCGAGATCAGCCACAGCAGCCCCAGCCCCACAGGCAGGAACACCGCCGCGATGTGATTGATGGTAAAGGCCACCGCCGCTGTCGGCGCAATGTCGGCAGGGTCCGCGATCTTCTGGAAATAGGTCTTGAGCGCGAGCGCCAGCGCAAAGAACATGTGATCCAGCACATAAAGCGTCGCGGCCACCACCACGCCCCAGCCAAGATAGTAGACGCCGCCATAGGCCAGAAACACGATGATCAACCCGACGTATTCAAAGCTCAACGTGCGGCGTTCGCCAAAGAAGCCGACTGCACGGCCCATCAGCGGGGCAAAGATCATATTGGCGATCAGGTTGATCAGATAGAGCAGGGTGATTTCATGCACATCAAAGCCAAAGCGTTCGACCATCATGAAGCCCGCAAAAACGACAAAGATCTGCCGCCGCGCGCCTGACATGAATTGCAGCGCATAATACAGCCAGTACCGCTTGCGCAGCACCATCTTCTTGACCTGCGGTGTCGGGGCCTCGAACTGCGGATAGGCCAGCAGCGCCGCCAGCGCGATCACCGCCGTCACCCCGCCGCCAATCAGATAGACGATGTTATAGGACAGCGACAAGGTATCCCATAGCGCCATGATCGCCAGATAGGCGACCAGCGTCGCCGCCGACCCCGCCGCCATCAGCCAGCCGATCATGCGGGGCGCGTCCTCGATCTTGAGCCACTGCAACTGCAGCGACTGGTTCACCGTCTCGTAATAGTGAAACCCGATAGAGCTGAGCATGGTGATCGTCAGGATACCGCCCATCGACGGGAACCACGCGGTCAGCGCCGTCGCCACCCCCAGCAGCACCAGCGACACCAACCCCAATACCTGTTCGCGCACGAACAGGATAATCGCGATCACACCGACCGCCAGAAAACCCGGTATCTCGCGCACCGTATGCAGCAACCCGATGTCCGACCCGTCGAACCCGGCGACCTCGATCACAAAGTTATTCAGCAGCGCCGACCATGTGTTGAAGGCAATGGGCATCGCCAGCGCCATCAGGAACAGCAGCGCCACAGGGCGGCGCCAGAACGGTTGATGCTTGGCATCTTCAAGGGTCACATATTGGGTCATGGGCAATTCCTTACCCCCGTTCCTGCCCCTTGACGAGATCAAATTACCCGCCTCATGCCCATGCTCCGCGCAACCGCAGCTTCCAAATGGCCCAAAATCCTCGCCGAAGGCCCTTGCCCCGCAGGGGCAAGCGCGTCTCACCGCTAATAAAAACTCTGCGGATCGATATCGACGGCGATGCGCACATCATTCTTCAACCGCAGCTGTGCGACCCATTTCGCCAATGCCTCTTGCAAAGGGGCGGCCTTTTCGGCCTTGACCAGCAGCCGCACGCGATGGCGCCCGCGCACCCGTGCGATTGGCGCGGGCGCGGGCCCATAGACCTGCGCGCCGACAGCCCGCAGGGGCGCATCCTGCCGCGCCAGCTGGTTGCCCGCATCAAACAGCGCGGCCACATCAGGGCCGCTCAGGATGATGCCCGCCATCCGGCCATAGGGCGGTACGCCGGCGTGGCGGCGCTCTCCGGCTTCGGCTTTCCAGAACCCCTCCTCATCCCCTGCCAGAATGGCGCGGATCACGGGGTGATCCGGCTGAAAGGTCTGCAACAGCGCGGTGCCCGGAGCCTCTGCCCGACCGGCGCGCCCCGCCACCTGCCGCATCAGCTGATAGGTTCGTTCTGCCGCGCGCAGGTCCGATCCCATCAGCCCCAGATCCGCGTCGATGACCCCCACCAGCGTGAGGTTGGGAAAGTTGTGCCCCTTCGCAACCAGCTGCGTGCCGATGATGATATCCGCCGCCCCGTCGGCGATCCCTGCAATCTCGGACTTAAGCGCGCGGGCCGAACCGTACATGTCCGAGCTTAGCGTCGCGACCCGCGCCTCGGGCCAAAGGGCGGCGGCTTCTTCGCCCAGACGTTCCACCCCCGGCCCCACGGCAGCCAGCTTGCCTTCGACCTCGCACGAGGGGCAGACCTCAGGCATGGGCTTGCTTTCGCCGCATTGGTGGCAGACCAGCCGTTTGAGGTAGCGGTGTTCGACCATCCGCGCATCGCAGTGATCACAGCCGATCTGATGCCCGCAGGCGCGGCACAGGGTCACCGGCGCATAGCCGCGGCGGTTGATGAACAGCATCGCCTGCTCGCCCCGTTCCAGCCGCTTGTCGACCTCGACCTTCAACGTGGGCGACACCCATTTATCGCTCGGCAGGCCTTCGCTGCGCATGTCTATCGCGCCCATCGTCGGCATCACCGCCGGCCCAAAGCGCGATGTCAGCTCGACCCGCGTATATTTGCCCGCCTCGGCGTTGGCCCAGCTTTCCAAAGACGGTGTGGCAGAGGCCAGAACCACCTGCGCCCCGCATATCGACGCCCGCAGCACCGCCATGTCACGGGCGTTATACAGCACGCCTTCTTCCTGCTTGTAGGAGGTGTCATGTTCCTCGTCGACGACGATCAGACCAAGGTTCTGGAACGGCAGAAACAGCGCCGACCGCGCACCGATCACCACCTGAGCCTGTCCCTGCCCGACCATTTTCCAGATGCGACGCCGCTCTGTCATCGTGGCACCCGAATGCCATTCCGCAGGCTTTGCGCCAAACCGCGCCTGCACACGGTGCAAGAACTGTTCGGTCAGCGCGATTTCCGGCAGCAGCACCAAAGCCTGCCTGCCGGATTTCAACGCAGCGGCCACGGCCTCCAGATAGACTTCGGTCTTGCCCGATCCGGTCACGCCCCGCAGCAAGGTGGTGCCATATGTGCCCGAGGCCACCCCCGCCGCCAGCAGCGCCGAGGCCGAGGCCTGATCCTCCGTCAGCTCTTTGCTGGGCAAGCTGGGGTCCATGCGCATGAACGGCAAATCGCGCGGGCTGTCCTGTTCCAGCACTGCGCCCTGGGTCACCAACCCCTTGATCACCGACGCCGTCACCCCCGACATCTCGGCCAGTTCCTTGAGCGTGAACGAAAGGTCGCCATACTCCGTCAGAGTTTCCAGCACGCGACGGCGCGCGTCGGTCATCCGGTCAGGCTCCCCCTCCCCGCGCCGGTAAATCTTGCGCATCGACGGCGGGTCGCCCAACCCCGGCGCACGCGTCGCCAGCCGCAGCATCGCGGGCATCGGCGTCAGCGTATAGGCGGCGGCACGGGTCAGAAAACTGCGCAGTTCTTTGCGCATGGGGGCCGCATCGAGCACGCGGATCACCGACCGTATCCTGGACAGCTCGTAATCCCCCTGCCCAGCGCCCCAGACAACACCGATCACCTTGCGCGGACCCAAAGGCACTTCGACGAAGGCCCCCATATGGCAGCCGCCTTCGGGCGCTTTGTAATCCAGCGCACGGCCCAGCGGCTGGGTGGTCATCACGGCCACCAGCTCATTTGCATGAAAAAATTCTGGCGGTTTCACCAATCGCTCCGGAACGGGGTTACGGGAATTAGGGTTCCAGCTTGGCGGATGATGCGCTAAAGCCCTAGGCGACAGACATAGCCATTCCTGCTGCCTATTCCAACCTGAAGGACGTAACATGAAATTCTTCGTAGATACCGCCGAAATCGATGCCATCGCCGAGCTGAACGATCTGGGCATGGTAGACGGGGTAACAACAAACCCGTCGCTGATCCTGAAATCCGGCCGCAACATTCTGGAAGTCACGAAAGAGATCTGTGATCTGGTCGACGGCCCCGTCTCTGCCGAAGTTGTCGCGACCAAAGCGGACGACATGATCGCCGAAGGCCGCAAACTGGCCGAGATCGCGGAAAACATCACCGTGAAGCTGCCCCTGACATGGGACGGACTGAAAGCCTGTAAGGTGCTGTCGGACGAGGGCAAGATGGTCAACGTCACGCTCTGCTTCTCGGCGAACCAGGCATTGATCGCGGCTAAGGCCGGTGCCACGTTCATCTCGCCATTCATCGGGCGTCTGGATGACATCAACCTTGACGGTATGGACCTGATCCAGGACATCCGCACGATCTATGACAACTACGGGTTCGAGACTGAAATCCTCGCCGCGTCGATCCGTACCGTGAACCACGTGCTGGATGCCGCGCGTATCGGTGCCGATGTTATGACCGCCCCGCCAGAAGTGATCAAGAAGCTGGCCGCGCACCCGCTGACCGACAAGGGGCTCGAGACCTTCATGGCCGATTGGGCAAAGACAGGTCAGAACATCCTCTGATCCCGCCTTAAGGCGACGACAAAGGGGCACGCGCGTCACAGGCTGCGCGTGCCCACCACGATCTGCATGTGCCCGTAGTTGGCCCGTGCCCTCGCAGAAAACCGCAGCAGCTTCGCCCTACCTCTGCCCCGTCCATGCGCGGCGAGCGGGCGGTTTGATGCCGAAAAACCAGCCATACGCCAAAAGAAAAAAGCAGATTTAGCCTGACGCGCATGCTATGTCAGTGCCAAATATAAAAAGAGACCCGCATGAGCAGTAACCACAAGATCGAAGATTCCCTTCGGGAAGCGATTATTTCACAGCCCGACGTCATCCTTGACGACAACGACGTGATGCAGGCCCTGATCGCCGCGAATGAACGCGCGATGGGGGGCAATATTGTCGATCTGCGCGGCATCGCCATGGACCGGCTGGAAACACGCCTGGACCGGCTTGAGGACACGCACCGCAACGTCATCGCCGCGGCCTATGAAAACCTTGCGGGGACCAACCAGATCCACCGCGCGATCCTGCGCATGCTTGACCCTGTAGACTTCGAACCCTTCCTCAAGGATCTCGGGGGCGAGGTTGCCGATATCCTGCGGGTCGACGCTGTGCGGCTGGTGCTGGAATCTGCCGAGAATGACGACGATCCCGCGATCAAGCGCTTGGGCGATGTGCTGAACGTCGCCGAACCGGGGTTTATCGACGACTACCTGTCGCACGGGCGCGGCGGTACGGTGCGTCAGGTGACCCTGCGCGGTGTGCAGCACAGCCCCGAACATATCTACGGCGGCGCGGCGGATTGGATCCGGTCGGAAGCCTGCCTGAAACTGAACTTTGGCGCGGGCCGTTTGCCGGGCCTGCTGATCCTCGGCTCCGAAGACCCGCATATGTTCAGCCCGCAACAGGGCACCGATCTGCTGGGCTTCTTCGCGGGCGTGTTCGAGCGGACGATGCGCCGCTGGCTGTCTTGAGCGGGGCAAACGCGCTTTTGATCAGCCCCGCCGCGCGGGACGCCCTGCAAAGCTGGCTGGACCATCAACGCGCCCTGAAAGGGGCTGCCGAGAACACGATCACCGCCTATCAGGGGGATCTGGTCGATTTCCTTGCGTTCATGACTCTGCATAAGGGCGACAGCCAAGGCTTGGGCGCGCTGTCAAAGATCACCATCTCGGACATGCGCGCCTGGATGGCGCAGACCCGCAGTGGGGATGTCGGGCCACGGTCGATGGCGCGCAAGCTGTCGGCGGTCAAGGCGTTCTATCGCTGGCTAGCAGAGCGCGAGGGGTTCGAGCCTACCGCGGTGCTGTCGACCAGATCGCCGAAGTTTCCCAAAAAGCTGCCCCGCCCCTTGGCGATTGATGCTGCTCAGGCGATGATCGACAGCGTGGAAATGCAGTCGCGTCACGCCTGGGTGGCCGCGCGGGATGTGGCGGTCCTGACCCTGCTGTGGGGGTGCGGGCTGCGGATATCCGAAGCGCTTGGCCTCAAGGGAGCCGACGCGCCCCTGCCCGAGGTGCTGCGCATCATCGGCAAGGGCGGTAAGGAACGGGTGGTGCCCGTGCTCCCTGCGGCGCGCGATGCCGTGGATGCCTATCTGCGCGTCTGCCCCTTTGGGAAGGAACGGGATGCGCCGCTGTTTCGCGCAGTGCGCGGCGGGCCTTTGGCGGCACGGGCGATATCGCAGGTGATGGCGGATGCACGGATGCAGCTTGGCCTGCCTGCCAGCGCCACACCCCACGCACTGCGCCACAGCTTTGCCACGCATCTACTGGATGCGGGGGGCGATCTGCGTGCGATCCAAGAGCTTTTGGGCCATGCCTCGCTCTCGACCACACAGGCCTATACGGCTGTCGATACCGCGCGTCTGATGGATGTCTATAACCGCGCCCACCCCAAGGCGGGCGGCGGCAGTTAACGGTCCAGCTGGGTGACGAAATCCTGCGCGGCTTTGGTGGGGTCCGCCAGCCCCTGTGCGACACGATCGCTAAGCTCGGTCAACGCGGCCTTGGCCTTGGGCTTTTCCAACTGCGCAAGCAACGCCTGCTTCACCGCCTGTTCAAACCAATAGCGGGCTTGTGCGGCACGGGCATGTTGCCAGAACCCTTCGGCGCGGCGCCATTCGGTCAGCGCCTCTACCTCGGTCCATGCCTCGTCCAGCCCGTTTTCCTGCAGCGCTGACACCATCATCGCCTTGGGAAACCCCTTGGGGTCTTGCGGCCGTTTGCGCAGCAACCGCAGGGCACCGGCGTAATCGGCACAGGTCCGCGACGCGGCGGGTTTCAGATCCCCATCGGCTTTGTTGATCACGATGATATCCGCCATCTCCATGATGCCGCGCTTGACGCCTTGCAGCTCGTCCCCGCCCGCGGGGGCCAGCAACAGCATGAAAACATCGGACATCTCTGCCACCACCGTCTCTGACTGGCCGACGCCGACCGTTTCGATCAGCACCACGTCAAAACCTGCGGCCTCGCACAGGGTCACAGCCTCGCGGGTGCGGCGGGCCACGCCGCCCAGATGGGTCTGGCTGGGCGACGGGCGGATGAAAGCAT
>ENA-ORDI01000780-ORDI01000780.1-marine-metagenome-genome-assembly--contig:-NODE-780-length-19884-cov-4.252083_pt1 | contig 19884 bp, 21 predicted proteins | sample MGYA00248628_ERZ508525 | MGnify/ENA primary metagenome ERZ508525 (study PRJEB26195, sample SAMN05422138) | marine metagenome | isolation source: East of Porto Seguro, South Atlantic Ocean | place... | reverse complement strand
TAATCTAAATTAAAAAGCAGAAAAATCCAATTATCTAACTATTCCTAATAATCAACCCCCGCCCAGCAGGTTTTTTGTTTATAGACATTTAGGACTGGTGGGGTGTAATATTGCTTTAATGAAGCGATTCCTACCACTATTAATCCTTACTGGCTTGTTGGTTGGGCAAGAGAATGGGTTGTCTCAACAAGAGTTCAGTGAAATGTGCACGGTTATGATATCTTCTGGGAAACTCCCTGATGATTTTAATATTGAGAACCGTTTACAAATTCACCATAAAAATAAAGATGGGTATGTTGATGCTGAGGAATTAACAGAGATGATGCAAACCTTTTTGGGAGAACACGATAGTGGAAAGATAGAGGAAATTGCAAAGGCAGATGCAAAAGAAGACTTTGATACTAAACTAATATGGTCAGGAGCTTCAATTGTAGAAATTGTTGGTGCAACTACCAGTCGCTGGTTATATGACTACAAGCAGACATGAACATATCAGGGCTGATACATCTCTTTCTCGTTTACATTGTTTGGGGCAGTACTTATTTAGCCATCCGGGTCGCGGTCCAGGATGGGTCTGGGTTTCCACCTATGATAATGTCCGCCACACGCGTGTTTGCCGGATGTTTGATTTTATTTGGATTAGTTAAATTTCTCAAACGCAAGCCAATTGCAGTTCCACAGAAGGAATTAATTATTTTAGCCATTTCTGGGTTAGCCCTATGGTGGGGCGGCAACGGGTTAGTAGCCATTGCCGAAACAACAGTAGCTTCGGGCTATACAGCTCTAATAATATCCTGTACCCCAATCTGGGTAGCCATTATCGAGGCATTAATTGACCGGCAAAAACCCGCTTTCCTTCTGGTGATATCTTTGCTCGTAGGATTAACCGGAATTGCTGTACTGAATTGGCCCAGTATTTCCGCTGGTGCCATTGGTGAATTAAAAGGCGCTTTTTTATTAATCCTTGCGGGCCTTAGCTGGGGCGCTGGATCGATTTACCAAAAACGCCGTTCGACAGATTCTATCCCGGAGGTAAGTTCTGCATACCAACAGCTATTCGGAGGTATTGGCCTTCTGATTACTTCATGGATTTTAAGAGAACCGGCAATAAATCCAACCTCCAGTGCATTGTGGGCTTGGGGATATCTCATCGTTTTTGGTTCTGTAATTGCCTTTACTTCTTTTGTAAAAGCATTAAAACTATTACCGCCCAATATTGTGTTTACCTACGCATATGTAAATCCCGTAATTGCAGTGATTCTAGGTTATTTTATTTTGAATGAACCAATAACCCGCTGGACATTTGGCGGTGCCGCACTGGTAATCATAGGTGTGTTGGGTGTTTTTAAGGATCAAAACAATTAATTTTCCGGCCTTATTTATCTAACCATTAATCCAAATCGGGCTTCATTTATGAAAAATTGTCTGCTAATTTTATTTACCTTACCTGCGTTTATTTATACCCAGAGTACGTGGAATTGGTCCTATGGGCAGTGCCGTAGCATTTATGGGACCAATAGCAGCCAGTTACCTAATGCCTGTAAATATACCAGGACACCGATTTTATAAACTAACAACCAAAAGTGAAGAATATCAAATTGAATATCGTAGTGTTTATGAAAGAGTAACTAGAATGCAACGTCTGAAATATTCTTTATCAGGCACAGGTTATTCTACTGTAATCCTCGGTGTTACCGCAGCAATAGCATTAGTTGGATTTATAGGTCTTATGGGTCATTTGCGGGGTTTTTGTTTGTAGATTAAAATATGAAAAATTGGTTTAACAATGATTCAGAATCATTGAACTGGAAATTGATCGGCTGGCTGGGCGCCGGTCTGGTTATTTTTGGATATTACCTCAATGCTAATGAATTCATATTATCCTGGCTTGTCTGGATGGCAGGAAACGCTATGGTAGGCATCTATTCTATATATAAAAAAGCCTATTCTACTGCAGCAATGTCGTTTATTATTATGATCATGAATATTTATGGTTACATACGCTGGCTTTCATGAAACCGATCGTTTCAGAGCAAGACTTCCCCACAGCAGATCAGTTTGTTTATCTCAATGCTGCCAATGTGGCACTGATGTATAGCGGCGCCGAACAGGTTATTAAAGAGTGGGTTGCAGATGTTGCCCAAAATGGCAGTAATAATTTTGATGAAGATGCCGAAGAAAATGTCTTCAAAGATCTGCACCGGAGAGCTGCGCACTTGATTAACGCTACAGCGGATGATATTGCTGCTGGATCAAGCGCCACAGAGCTGCTTTGTTCACTGGCCTGGGCCGTATCGCCAGGTAAGGACCAAAATGTTGTCAGCACGGAAATAGTTTTCCCCAGTACGGTGTATCCCTGGCACCGCGTGGCCAACTCCACGGGGTGCGAGATCAGGCTGGCCAAAGAAAAAAATAATTTCATGCACCCAGATGATATCATTGCCTTGATTGATCAGCATACAGCAGTTGTCTGTATTTCACACGTGGAATACGGTAATGGCCAAACCTTTGATCTACAGCTGTTAGCAGAGGCGGCTCAGGAGCATGATGCACTATTGGTTGTGGATGCTACCCAGTCTGCGGGTGCCATACCTATTGACGTTCAGACATGTCCGGTGGATGCGTTAATCTGCGGGGCCTATAAATGGCTGTGTGGGCCATTTGGTGCAGCATTCATGTATGTTGCGCCCCATCTTTCGGAAAAACTGGAACCAGGGCTGGTTGGCTTTCGCAGTCATAAGAATATGTGGGATTTGGATGCCAGCCGGATCGACTATCCGCAAGCGGCCAAAAAATTTGAATTCAGTACCATGGCCTTCGGCTGTGCAGTAGGGCTGACCAGAGCGATCGATTTCCTTAATGAGATTGGGGTTGAGAACATTTTTCATTATAATCGGCAGTTGGCGGATATATTGATTACGGGCCTGCGTTCCCGTGATGCGGTGATCACATCACCTTTGGGTGATGAGGACCGGTCATCCATCGTAACAGCCTATTTTGAAAACATTGACTCAAAGGAAATCATTAAAGGCCTCAAGGCAGCCCAGGTTTTTGTTTCCAGCCGAGCCGGTGCAATACGATTTTCACCTCATCTTTATAATACCGCTGAAGATATGGACAGCGCCCTTGCTGAAATCGATAACAGTATTGCGAGCTTATAAAACCCCAAACCAAAGTAATAGGATTTAAGCAAGAGCCCCACCCAGCGGGATTTTTTGTTTATGGACATTTAGGACTGGCGGGGTGTAAAATAGCTTAGGATAAAGTTATTCCTATCACTATTAATCTTCACTGGCTTAGTGTTTGTGTAGGACATTACATTTGAATTGAAGGGTGGTAAAAAATAACGTGCTAAGTTTTGAAAGGATAATAATATGAATAAAAGAAAAACTGGTTTTATTTTAATCCTACTATTCACCATGGCGCTGGGGTTATTATATCCACAAAATCAGGCAAACAAACAGAAAACTAAAGATTCGCAAATTGAAGGTGAAGTAGTCGACCTTACCTGTTACACTTCACGCGGATTAAGCGGTGCAGGGCATAGGTCTTGTGCTTCACGCTGCCTCACTAGGGGTGCGCCTGCTGGACTTGTAGACCAGGATGGGAATATATTTGTGATTATTGCACCCAGCCCAGGTTACGCGTCCTACGCTGCACAAACCATTCGATTGAGTGGCATTGTGGAAGATGGCAGAATCAGTCCTAAGAAAATGGAAGCAATGACCGGGAAAAACTGGGCAGAAGTGGCTTTAAAAGGAGGTTCTCCCAAGCCTGAATAACAATTTGTTGGTTTAATTGCCAATTATGAATTAAATAACTTTTTCCATTGTTTTAATTAATGGATAATTATGGTAGACAGTTATGCTGATATCTAGTTAATAAAGTTGGATTCTAAGGAAAATAAAAGTGGATGAAATTCTTAAAGATGTTTATACCTGGTCTGTGTATTCGGAGGAAAAGAAACTTAATTTTAATGGACATTTTATTGCTTCGCAGCATCCTTTGTTTGGAAATGTAGTTATTGATCCACCGCAGGCCAGCGACTCAGATTTGGAGCAAATGGAATCTCTGGGGTTTGTCCAACATATTATTATTACAAACCGGGATCATATCCGCTGGAGTGAAGAATTTCAAAAGAAATTCCGTGCCGAGATTCAGATAAATACTAATGACATCCCACGTAATACTATGGTTAGTGATTGTAATTTTAATCATGGTGATATGATTGCCGGATTTTTACAAGCTGTGGTTATTCCTGATAATAAGTCGCCTGGTGAAACAGCCCTTTTTTGGGCAGATCGGAAAATCCTATTTCTTGGTGATGCCCTAATCGGTAAACCACCAGGTACAGTTACACTTATGCCTGAAGAAAAGTATGATGATATACTAAAGGCTAAAGCAGGGATAAGAATTTTACAGAATTTAGATTTCAAGCACCTACTATTAGGAGATGGCGATTCAATACTCCGCAAAGGGAAAGAAGTAGTTTCGCAATATTTTAATTAAAAATATCAAATTGCTGAAAGGGAAAAACTGGCATTATAAACACAAGACAATATTTCGATTGTGAAACATCTACGTATACCTACCTACTTTTTGATGCAGTAAAAAAGCAAGCTGTTATAATTGACCCCGTCCTAGAACAGATGGATAGGGATTTGGATGCCATAGAAAAACTGGACTTGAACCTTTTGGGTATATTAGAGACCCACGTTCACGCCGATCATATAACAGCAGCCTACAAAATACGCAAGAAAACTGGTGTTCTGATATATTATGGGTCTGAGTCTGGTGTTGATGGTGCTGATGTTCTATTAAAAGATGGAGATGTTATTCAAGTTGGACAATTTGATATTAAAACTATTCATACTCCTGGTCATACTTCAGGTTGTGTATGTTATTATACATGCGGAATGTTATTTACCGGGGATACTTTATTTATAGGTGGGACTGGCAGAACTGATTTCCAAGGGGGATCTGCTGGTCTATTGTATGACAATGTAGTAAAGAAATTGTTCTGCTATCCGGATAATACAATTGTATATCCGGCCCATGATTATTCCGGGAAGGCACTATCTACAATTGGTGAGGAAAAGAAGTGGAATACAAATGTTGGAGTAAAAATTACTAAAAGTGAATTTATTGAAAATGAAAGCAATAAAAGCAGGCCATATCCTAAAAAAATTGATATCGCAGTACCTGCCAACATGAAATGTGGACGAACTTCTAAATCCTAGGTAAACATTTAAATGAATTAGTTATTAAATTGTAAATAAGTAGAAGGTTCAGTTTAATATGAGTAATGAAATGCAAAGTTATAAGTGTATTGATGTAAGTGAGGCAAAAGAATTAATAATAAATAATAAGGTTACTATTGCCGATATTAGGGATACTGGTTCTTATCAAGAAGGAAATATACCGGACTCGATCAATCTGACCGATCAGAATATTGAAGAATTTATGGAGACTGCTGATCGCAGCGCACCTTTACTAGTTTATTGTTATCATGGTAATAACAGTGTGGGCGCAGCAGAATATTTTGCCAATAATGGCTTTACGTCAGTTTTCAGCCTTGATGGCGGTTATGCTGAATATTCTCAGCGTGATTCAAGATAGAAAATATATAGTTTATAACGCATGATCACGAGAAACGCCCACTATTGGTCTATGATTGAGAGAGTGATTCTTGCTCAGGTCGCAAGGATGTTACCTATTGGCTCGAATTATAGCATATTTATTCCTTTAATAATCAATCCCCGCGCAGTGGGTTTTTTTGTTTATAGACATTTAGACCTGGTGGAGTGTAATATTGCAGAGATCGAAGAGTAATACATGGTTAAAAAATCGTATTTGGCAAAAAAGGATAAAGAGTTGAAATTGGAGGTAATTAAGAACCTTAATCCAAAACTATATGATAAAGTAAAAGCTGGTGAAATAGAACTCCAGGATGCATATGTCCAAACGATGATGAAAATGAAATGAATAATTCTCATCCAAACGCATAGGATCATTACTGAAGAGACCAACGAGATAGTATTAGTAAAATAATTCATAGGATTTGATTTAATATGAAAGATCAGTCAATGCGGCTTGCACACACAATGATTCGCGTTAGGGATCTTGATACATCCCTTGAATTCTACTGTGGTTTTTTAGGGTTACAGGAAATTCGTCGCAAAGATCTTGGTGATGAGGCTACTTTAGTATTTTTGACTGACGATAGTCAAAATTATCACATTGAACTTACATGTAATAAAGATGGGCGTGATTATACAATTGGTGACCAGTTTGGGCACCTCGCATTCCATGTTGATGATTTAGATAGGGTAATTTCTGATGTTAAAGATCGTGGTTGGTGGTTTCGGCAATCAAAACCATCATCATCATCTCAATATATTTTTATAAATGATCCGGATGGTTATGATGTAGAAATACTTCAAGTTCCATCTGCATAAAATTGTTTGCCTTTAAATATTTAGTGCCCTCGTCCACCAGCGTGGTTTTTTGTTTATAGACATTTAGGACTGGTGGTATGTAATAACCCTACAATATCTTAGAAATAGGAGTTTAAACCAATAGCAACTTTAAATTATAAACTCTTGATTAACTTTGAACCCTTTTCAGTAAGAATAAAAGTATCATCGTTAAAGATAACTAATTCATCATTTACCAGTCCTTCCATAACTTCAGAAAATTCCCTATGTGCAACTTGATGGATTAATTTGCTGTAACCATGTAGAATATACATTGTTGCATTACTACCGTTATTTTCTAAGTACTTAAGTATACCATTGCGTGTTTCTTCTATATTCATTTCATATTCTTCCTTATCAAATAATTATCTAACCTATGATTAATCTTGCTCTTCGTATTTGATAACATCCACTGGACAACAATCTGCAGCTTCTTTGATCTTTTCCTCATATTGTGAAAAATCCACATTTTCTTTAACGACGTTTATATCGTGTTCGTCAGGGATCTCGAAAACCTCAGGGTAAGTATCTGAGCTCGATCCGCAGCAGATACATCCATCTTCTATCCATACCTTAGTAATTGACATAAATAACTCCTTCTTAGTTAGAATGAAATTTAGTAGAAAAAGAGGTAGAAGAGTCAAAACAATTAGAATAATTCAAAAAAATGATAAACTTAACCCCCACACACAAAGGGATAGGATTTGAGCAAAAACCCCACCAAGTAGCAGCGTTTTTTGTTTGTGGGGATGTTGTTAGATTTGAATTATAAATTCGTTTGGCATGCGTGTATTATCTTTAATTGCAAGTAGTACTGAAATAATTCATTCATTGGGTTGTGGGGATAAATTAATAGGACGCTCTCATGAATGCGATTATCCTCCTTCTGTAGTGGATCTACCATATTGTACTGAACCAAGATTCAACGTTGCGGGTAGCAGTATTGAAATAGATAACAGAGTTAAATCAATTCTTCAAGAAGCATTATCAGTTTATAGAATTGATGAACAAAAACTCATTGAACTCAACCCAGACCTAATAGTTACACAATCCCAATGTGATGTTTGTGCTGTCAGTCTTTCGGATGTTGAAAATGCGGTAAGTAAGATGCTTGATAAAAATCCGCAGATTGTATCGCTTGAGCCTAACCAGTTAAGTGATATCTGGGATGATATTCAAAAAGTAGCATCTGCATTGAATGTAAAAGAAAAAGGTGATTCATTAGTTTCAGCAATGCGTGAAAGGCTAAACACACTAAGCAGAATGGTCGGTAATTTGGAAAGGAGAACAGTTGCGTGCATCGAATGGGTAGAACCGTTGATGGCTGCTGGAAATTGGGTACCGGAGCTGGTGGAGATTGCTGCTGGAATAAATTTGTTTGGATTCAAAGGAAAACATTCGCCATGGATGGAGTTTGAAGACTTAATTGATAAGGACCCTGATATAATTATTATTATGCCCTGTGGTTATGATATCAATAAATCTAGAGAGGAGATGGAGACTCTGAAAAATTTTCCTGAGTGGATTAATTTGAAGGCAGTGCAAGATGGTGAAGTTTACTTAACTGACGGTAATCAATATTTTAACCGACCCGGTCCTAGATTAGTTGACAGTTTGGAAATTTTGATTGAGATAATTCATTTAGATAAATTTGATTTTGGACATAAAGATATAGGCTGGGAGAAATTTGATTAAGGTTTAACAAAATTTCTATAGATGTTGTAACATTGTATTAAAACTCATCAATCCCCGCCCATTAGTGGGGTTTTTTGTTTATAGACATTTAGGATTGGGGGGGTGTAAAATTGCGCTGCACAAGTAGGTACTTTGTAGACATTGACTTTTACTGAAAGTATTGTTATAAAACAATTATGAAAAGAATCAGAATAAAAGTCATTCTAACGAATCTTGCATTTACCACAGTTATTTATTCTCAGATCGAGTTGGTGGATAAATGCGGATACATTTATGGTGATCAGCCCAATCATTTTGTAGCAAGGATAGCCAACTGGGGTTATGGCTATGATAGTTTACTTGTTGATCTGGAACGCTGGGGTGAAAGTCCATTCGTAACAGTCGATTCATTGGGTGCTTCCGTTCAGAACCGGGCCCTTTGGGAATTGACTATAGCTGACGACCCGGAATCCAGTTCAAATCACCGTATTTATATCCATGCACGAACCCATCCGGGAGAAGAGGAATCCTTTTGGGTCACCAATGAAATAATCAATTTTCTGATCTCAGACACACCGCTGGCAGCATTTATCCGGACCAATTGCATATTTCACATCATTCCCATGTACAACCCTGATGGAGTGGAACTGGGTTATGCTCGTGAAAACGCCAATGGAGTGGATATTGAAAGCGGTTGGGATGATGTGCCCCTGGAATTGGAAGTTGCCGTATTAAAAAACCGGTTTATTGAACTTACGTCGTTCGTAAATAATCCAATTGAGGTGGCCTTGAATATGCATTCTTCCTATTCCTGTAAACGCTATTTTGTATACCATGACGCGGCCGGCACATCTGAAAATTATACTACCCTGGAACAGCAATTTATCAATGCTGTTCAGTCTTATTTTGTAGATGGTTTCGAGGATTGGGATTATTTTGTAAGCTGGACCTCTGGCACACCTGATCAGTATCCTGAAAGTTGGTGGTGGATGAACCATAGTGAAAATGTAATGGCCTTAACCTATGAGGATATGAATTGTGAGGCAGCAGGAAACTACGACTCCACTGCGTATGCGCTGGTCCTTGGCGTTTGTGAATATATAGGTCTGGATCTAAGTCAAATTCAAAATGAAGCAGCTATCCCAAGTGGCTACTCCCTTCTACAAAACTATCCAAATCCTTTCAACCCAGTAACAACTTTGCGGTACGATTTGCCGGAAAATTCATATGTCAATATTACGATCTATGATATGCTGGGCAGAGAAGTAAAGACAATGGTGAACCAGGTTCAAAACGCTGGGTACAGGTCCATTATTTGGGATGCTACCAATGACTTTGGTAAACCAATGAGTGCTGGGATCTACCTTTATCAGATACAGGCTGGTGAATACCTACAGACCAAGAAGATGGTGTTGTTGAAATAATTTCAAGAACCGTCGAGCAGTATAAATTTTACATTGGTCCATGTCTATTTTGATACCCGCTTAAATTGATTAAATTTCGTTCGATATCTGCAATATTTTGCAGGTCGGGGAGGTAAGAATCAGCATTGTTGTAAAAGGTATTGAAAAATCGAAATCAGGAGGGATCAATTAATATGAACCATTTAAAATCACGAAAAATTGCGCGCGACATAATTGTTGCACTTTCTTATTTATTTTTTGTCGGCTTATCTCGAGCCGGTGATATTGACATTCCCTATACGAAATTTGTGCTGGATAATGGATTGAGGGTTATCGTCCATGAGGACCACAAAGCGCCGATTGTGGCCGTAAATGTCTGGTACCATGTAGGATCCAAAAATGAGAATCCAGGCCGCACCGGATTTGCCCATCTCTTTGAACACTTGATGTTCAACGGTTCGGAAAATCATAATGATGATTATTTTTTCCCGCTAGAACGTGTTGGGGCCACAGATCTAAATGGCACGACCAATGAGGACCGGACGAATTATTTCCAAAATGTTCCTGCCAATGCGGTCGACCTGGCCCTGTGGATGGAATCGGACCGTATGGGTTATTTACTGGGTGTAGTCGATCAGGAAAGACTTGATGAACAGCGGGGCGTCGTGCAAAATGAGAAAAGGCAGGGTGAAAACCAGCCCTATAGTCTTAGTTATGAAATGATCACTGAGAATACGTTTCCGAAAGGACACCCATATTCCTGGACGGTAATTGGATCCATGGATGATCTCGATGCGGCTTCCCTGGAAGATGTACAGGAATGGTTCAAGGCCTATTATGGTACTGCCAATGCTGTGATCTCGATCGCTGGAAATATTGACACCGAAACGGCAAAAGAAAAAGTGGAAAAGTATTTTGGCAGTATACCCGCTGGTCCACCGGTTGCGCGTCACGATGTATGGATCGCTAAAATGGAAGGAACGCACCGCCAGGTAGCCCAGGATCGGGTACCATTACCACGGCTCTATAAAGTCTGGAATATTCCACAATGGGGTTCTGCCGATGCAGATTACCTTAACCTGGTAAGTGATGTATTGTCCGTAGGAAAAAATTCCCGGTTGTATAAACGGCTGGTCTATGAAGATCAGATCGCTACCAGGGTATCGGCCTATGTAGACCTGCGTGAGATCGCCGGTCAATTTCAGATCGTAGCCACGGCTCAGCAGGGTGTAGACCTTAAGGATGTTGAAAAAGCGATCGATGAAGAGTTGGCAATATTTTTACAGAGAGGTCCTTCTCGGAAGGAGATGGACCGTATCAAAACGCAGTACAGGGCTGGATTCATTCGTGGTATTGAACGGATCGGTGGCTTCGGCGGTAAATCGGATATCCTGGCCAGGAATGAGGTCTACGGCGGTCGGCCGGATCATTATAAAACGACCCTTGACCGAGTTGCGACTGCAACGGCAAAAGACCTGAAAGTGGCTGCCAATCGCTGGTTATCCGATGGTGTTTACATTTTAGAAATACATCCTTTTCCTGCTTACAGTGCCAGCTCAGAAGATGCTGACCGTTCCACACTTCCGGATGTAGGTGATTTCCCCAGCCTGCGTTTTCCTGACCTGGAAAAGATTACTTTAACCAATGGTATGAAAGTCATTCTGGCCGAACGACACGATATTCCTGTAGTAGACTTTAATTGGATGTTTGATGCGGGCTATGCCGCTGACCAATTTGGATTGCCTGGTACAGCCAGTATGGCCATGAACATGCTCGATGAAGGAACCAAGACGCGTAGCGCCTTGGCCATTAGCGCAGAAAAAGATAGACTTGGTGCGAATCTGTGGTCCGGTTCAGGACTAGATATATGTAACGTAAGGCTCTCAGCGTTAAAGGAAAACCTTGATGAATCATTAGCGCTGGCAGCGGACGTAATCCTAAATCCAGTTTTTCCTGAAGATGAACTAGCTCGTTTGAAAAAACAGCGCATGGCCCGCATAAAACAGGAAAAAGTGCGTCCTTTTTCGATGGCCTTACGTGTATTTCCGCAACTTCTTTATGGCCAGGATCATGCCTATAGCAACCCGCTGACAGGTTCAGGAACGGAAGCTTCAACGATGGCGATGACAAGAAATGACTTGGCCAATTTTCACAAAACTTGGTTACAACCCAATAATTCGACGCTGGTTGTTGTCGGTGATATAACGCTAGAGGAACTGGTCCCAAAACTTGAAAAAAACTTTAGCAAGTGGAATAATTCCGCGACACCACCAGTGAAAAATATTGATGAGGTGGCCCAGGCGGCTAAATCCAGGGTATTTCTGATCGATAAACCGGGGTCTGTCCAGTCCGTGTTAATTGCAGGACATTTGGCGCCACCCACCAGTAACCCTGACGAAATTGCGATTGAAACAATGAATACGGTTCTGGGAGGGTCATTCACTTCACGATTAAATATGAATCTACGTGAGGACAAGCATTGGTCTTATGGTGCCCGGAGTGTATTTATTGATGCCAAAGGGCAACGCATGTTCTTTGCTTATGCGCCCGTACAGACCGATAAAACCGTGGAATCGCTGGTAGAGATCAATAAGGAAATGCGGGATATTTTGAGCAGTCGACTGCCTACCAAGGAAGAACTGGACAAGGCTAAAGATAGTCAGACGCTGCGGTTACCGGGTAGATTTGAGACTAAAAATGCTGTGCTTGGCGCCGTGGTTGATATGGTGCAATACGGCATACCTGAAGATTATTACGAAACCTACTCTCTAGACGTCCGTGCTTTAGATACAGATGATTTAGCCCAAGCGGCCAAGAATATTATTTTCCCGGATAAATTGACCTGGATGATCGTTGGGGACAGGGAAAAGGTTGAGGCCGGTATCCGCGCATTGAATTTGGGCGAATTCCAATTAATTGATATTGATGGACAACCTGTAGAATAAAATATTTCCTAAGGTCCATTGATCGGGATCCTTTTCTTTTTTTCCCGTGCGCAGGAGAACCGTATCCCCTGGAAAAGCGGGTAGTTTCCATGTTGAAATTCCAGTGGTTAATTATTAAGATAAATGGTATCATTATTTTTTTGTATAAATAGGGTAAAATTCGATTCGTAATGACTGAAACCGTTATCCTGACCCTGGCTGCCTTTGCCACGTCGATCCTTTCTGCGGTGATCGGCATGGGCGGCGGCGTAACCTTACTGGGGATCATGGCTATTCTGATCCCGGAAGGGTATATGGTGGTGGCGTTACATGGTGTAATTCAGCTGGTCAGTAATGGTACCCGGACCGCAGTATACCGCCGGCATCTTCACCGACCGATCATCAAGCAGTTTTCCATGGGCGTCATACCGGGCTTGGGCTGCGCAGCGCTCATTGTTTTTGGGTTGATCCAGTATTTTGACATCACTTCCGCTAGTGAGTTCAAGATCGATTTCCTGAAACCGCTGATCGGAATCTACATTTTCTGGTTTCTGTACCTCAGGAAAAAAATAAAGCTTACATCAGACAGGCTCTTCTTTTGGATGGGAGGACTCAGCGGATTGGTGACCGTATTCATCGGCGCTGCCGGTCCACTCATAGCCCCCTTCTTTATTGATCGGGATCTGACCAAAGAAAACGTGGTAGCCACCAAAGCGGCTTGCCAGGCAGTGGGTCACCTGGGAAAAATGCCTATTTTTATTTTTTTCTTTGGGGTGGACTATTTGCAGCAGTGGCAGGTACTCTTGCCCCTGGTCTTGGCTGTATATTTCGGAACCAGAATCGGTAAAAAATTCCTTGGCAGTTTATCAGAGGTTCTATTCAAAAGATTGTTCAAATTTGCTCTAACCTTAATTGCCATACGTCTTGTAATTGCAGAAATATTCATATTATTTTGATCAGCTGATATATTGTAACTTTTCACATTACCTGAGATGAAGAAAATTTATATCATATCTTTTTTCTGCGTGTTTTTAGGGGCCAATGATCAGGAAGAACTCATCATGGATATCGAAAAAAGTCTCATGGCCACCTGCTGCTGGAGCGGCACAGTCTATGATCATGGAAATCCGGATATGGAAGTAGAAATCGTGGCCCTGGTGAAAGCCGGCAAAACGAAAACTGAGGTTCTGGATCGTTTTGTGAATCAATATGGTGAACGAGTACTGGCCATACCCGTTGCGGCTGGATTCAACCTTTTTGTCTGGCTGGCTCCGGCACTGATTGGCCTGATCAGTATCTTCATCTGGTTTCAGTATTTAAAAAGACCTGCGTCCTCAAAGGATCAGGCACGACCTGAATACACTGATATTCCGTACAGTGACCAGATTGAGCGGGAATTGCAAGAACTGGATTAATTTATCCGTCGATTGTATTGATGCAAAAATTGAACTATATACTGGATTCTAGCTAGATGCTATCGTAATGAAATATTTACGCTATATGGGCACGCCTTTGCTTGTTGTTATATCAATTTATTTTGCCGCTATGGGGCATTATTGGATCTGGGTCTACCTAATATTACTGAATTTTATCGTTATCGGTGGTGATGCATTTCTAGGTGATGACCGCTCAACGCCTAAATACCAATATTCGTTTATATTAACTCTGCTACTTTATATAAATCTACCGCTAATAGTTTTACTTGTTTGTATTGCTGCATACATGGCTGGTGGTGTATCCAGCCCAATGCTTGAACAAACAGTGTTAGCCCTCACCGGTCTTGATATTGCCCTTACCAGAAATGGTACAGAATTATGGCATTTGGCCGGGTACGTATTTGCCGGTGGTTTGCTGGTTGGGTCAGCGGCTACTGTCCCTGGGCATGAACTGGTCCACCACAAGAAAAAACAGCTAGACTGGTTCATGGGCAACTGGATGCTGGCCTTTACCTGGGATAGCGCGTTTGCCATTGAACATGTCCACGGCCACCACAAAAACGTTGGTTTACCGTCTGATCCTGCTACGGCGAAGCGGGGAGAAGGATTATACAAGTATTTTGTCCGCAGTGCACTGCAGGAGCACAGGGATGCCTGGCAGATCGAACTGGAACGCCTGAAAAAACGTGGACAGTATGTGCTAAGTTATCACAATCGGTTGCTCCAAGGTCATGCCCGTAGCGTCTTGATCAGTACAATTATATTTCTAAGCTCTGGCTGGAATGGTGTATTCATGCTCCTGGGTATGGCTGTTTTCGCGAAATTATTCCTGGAATCGGTGAACTATATGGAACATTACGGCCTGGTGCGGGTACCGGGCACACCTGTTGCTCTACATCATTCCTGGAACACAAATAAACTGGTCAGTAGTTTGCTGCTTTATAATCTCACCCGCCATTCGCATCACCATGAACAGAGTAGCTTGGAATTCTGGAAATTGCGGCCCAAGGCCAATGCCCCGGAAATGCCTTACGGATATTTGACCACACTCTACTTGGCGGTATTCTTTCCCTGGCTATACCGTCGGATGATGGAACCTAAATTAGAGCACTGGTTGAACCACTACGCTACGGAAGATGAGCGGAAACTGGCCCTGGCCAGTAATTAATTACGTAAATTTTAAAATAAAATGGGAGGGGCAATGATAAAACCGAGACTTTGGTACCTGTATATTCTCTTGATACCGGGGTTAATAATAGGCAATGACCCTATTGATAAAGCCATTTCAAAGAACCTTAGTACTATAGTTGAACTGCGGCACCAGATCCACCAGTACCCGGAACTGGGCAACCGGGAATTCAAGACAGCAGAACTGGTCGCTGAGCACCTGCGCAGTTTGGGCATTGAAGTGGAAACTGGTGTTGCCTATACCGGAGTCGTAGGCATCCTGAAAGGGAATAAGCCGGGACCAGTAGTGGCGGTCCGGGCAGATATGGATGCATTGCCGGTAACGGAGGAAACGGACTTATCCTTCAAATCAACTGTGAAAACTACATACCTGGATAAGGAAGTAGGGGTGATGCATGCTTGCGGGCATGATATTCATACGTCCGTTCAATTAGGGGTTGCGTCAGTATTGGCCAGTATGAAACGTTCCCTCCCCGGAACGGTAAAATTCATCTTCCAGCCCGCGGAAGAAGGACCACCGCCAGGAGAAGAAGGTGGAGCGGATCTCATGCTCAAGGAAGGCGTATTTGATAATCTGAAACCGAGTGCTATTTTTGGCCTGCACACCCATCCAGGTCTTGCGGTTGGAGAGCTGGGCTTGACTATTGGTCCAGCCATGGCAGCGGTAGACCATTTTGTCATTACCATTAAGGGTAAACAGTCCCATGGGGCCTATCCGCATAAGTCTGTGGATCCAATCATCATGGCGACAGAAGTAGTGGGTGCCTTTCAGACGATCCGTTCGCGATCACTCTCACCATTGGAACCGAGTGTGGTTACCGTTGGAATTATCCGGGGCGGTGAACGATTCAATATTATACCGGAAGAAGTACACCTGGAAGGAACGGTACGAACCTACAATCCGGAAGTACAGGATATGGTTGAACAGCGGATGAATAAGATCCTGGAGGGAATTACGCTGGCTTATGGCGGTTCGTTTGAAATGAGCTATGACCGCGGTACACCGGCGATGATAAATGACCCAGAATTGTCCAAGCAGATGATACCCACTATGGAAAGGGTCGTTGGCAAGGATAATTTAAAAATGATGGACCCGGTAATGGGTGGGGAGGATTTTGCCTTTTTCGCCAACGAAGTTCCGGGTATGTACTATCGTTTGGGTGTTGTAAAACCAGGCACAACATCTGGCTGGGTCCATACGCCAACCTTCCGTGCGGATGATTCCTGCCTGGAAGTAGGTATTCGCGCCATGTCCAACCTGGTGGTGGATTACCTCAAATCAAATGGTAAGTGATCACTACATTTAATTCATGGTTCCAATTCCTGGAAACAGCGATCCGGTTACAATCTCAAAAATTTACTATCCGAAGTGAAAGTCGATCCATAATTAATATAAATTACTTGGTGATACTCTTTTGTGGGATGCTTTTGGTATCCTGCGGTAAAGAACAGAATCGGCCCAACATTATATATATTCTTGCCGACGATTTGGGGTATGGAGAATTAGGCGTATATGGTCAAAAGCTCATCGAAACGCCCCATATTGATGCCTTAGCCAAGACCGGTATGCGTTTTTTGCAGCACTATTCCGGTTCGCCAGTATGTGCACCTTCCCGATCTGTCCTGATGACAGGTCAACATAGTGGGCACACACATATTCGCGGAAATGACGAATGGACAGAACGGGGAGATACGTGGGACTATGCAGCCATGTTTGAAAATCCTTTCTTGGAAGGGCAGCGACCACTCCTCGATAGTATAATCACTGTTGCTGAAATTTTACAAAATGCCGGTTACAAAACAGGGAGTGTGGGGAAATGGGGTCTTGGCGCTCCAACTACGGAAGGTGTGCCCAATAAACAGGGTTTTGATTTCTTTTATGGCTATAACTGCCAGAGACAGGCCCATACACTTTACCCGATGCATCTGTGGAAGGATGAAGTAAGAGACCTTTTAAACAATAGAATGGTTCCACCTCATGCTGACCTGAAAGATGGCGCAGACACCAATGATCCTGCGAGCTATGATGATTTTAGACTAAATGATTATGCCCCGGAGCTCATGCATAAGGAAGCTTTGAATTTTATTGAGAACAATAAAGACTATCCCTTTTTTCTTTACTACGCATCTCCGCTTCCTCACGCTCCCATGCAGGCCCCCCGGCACTGGGTAGATTATTATCAGCAAAAATTTGGAGCGGAAGAACCCTATACGGGTAAGAGCTATTTCCCCAATCTCACGCCAAGGGCGACCTACGCTGCCATGATCTCTTACCTGGATGAACAGGTGGGAGATATGGTAGCTAAGCTAAAAAATTTGGGTCTCTATGAAAATACATTGATCATTTTTTCCAGTGATAATGGACCTACCTACAGCGGCGGTGCTGATACTCCCTTTTTTGAAAGCGCCAAACCTTTTAAAACTGAACGAGGATGGGCAAAAGGATATCTGCATGAAGGCGGGATCCGTGTGCCCATGATTGCCAGCTGGCCGGGACATATTGAGCCAAACAGCAAGTCGGATCATTTATCTGCTTTTTATGATGTGCTGCCTACCATGTGTGAGATTATCGGCCTGCCGATCCCTGACCAAACTGATGGTATCAGTCTTTTACCTACCCTGCTGAATAATTCCCAAAAAAAGAAACACGAATATCTCTACTGGGAATTTCCAGCATATAATGGTCAGCAGGCTGTTCGGTTAGGTAAATGGAAAGGTATTAGAAAAGATATTTTTGACGGGAATTTAGATATTGAACTATATGATCTTAACACTGATATCCAGGAACAGAATAATTTAGCAGCGCAATACCCTGAGGTTGTTGGAAGGATAGAAGCGATTATGAAACAGGAACATATTCCTTCCAGCCTGGATAAATTTAAGTTTACCCAATTGGGTGATGAATAAAGAAATAGCTGGATTTATCGGAAGTTATTGCCATGGAATTCCATCTAAACCAAGGTGATATCTTTGCAATCCTGACGGCACTCTTCTGGTCATCGGGAGTTATATTATTTCAGGTATCCGGCCGTATCCTCGGCAGTTTACAGATAAGCCTGTTAAAGAACATCATTGGAGTCATTGGGTTTATTGGTTTTCTGGCAGTACAGGGAAATGTATTTCCATTATTTACTCATCATGAACTTTGGATCATGATCATCAGCGGGATTTTTGGAGTGGCAGTTGGAGACCTGTTTTTTTTAGCATCCCTGCGGAGACTGGGAGCTGGTTTGAATGCAATCGTAAGTACTACTTATTCACCAACTATCTTTCTACTTGCATTTTTTATGTTTGGAGAGGTCATTTCTCTGCAAGCCTACTTTGGTGGTGCTCTGGTCATTGCCGGAATTATCATCGGAACGCTGGAAATACCGAAAAATCAAAGTCGGGAAAATATAACTTGGGGAGTACTGTATGGGTTTACAGCTCAGGCACTCACTGCTTTTTCAGTTTTATTACTGAAACCAATTATGGAAATACATCCGGTTGTTCCTATTGCCCTGGTGAGGTTTAGTACCGGAGCCATACTGAGTATTGGTTTCCTGGTTTTTGCCAAAGGATTACCTGCCTTGAGAGAAACTATTAAACAGGGGTTTAAACACCCGCCGCTGATCATGGGGTCAATTTTTGGTACGTTTCTATCCGTGATCTTTTGGCTGGCCGGGTATAAATACACCTTGGCCGGTCGGGCTGCTATCTATAATCAGCTTGCCACTATTTTTATCATTCTAATGGCAGCTGTTTTTCTTAAAGAAGCAATGACTCGGAGGAAATGGCTGGCAGTTTGCTGTGCCCTTTCTGGGGTCCTACTCGTTAGTGCATATTAGATATAAAACATTAGATAAACATCAATTACCATTCAGTAGTGGGGATTATTGTTTCTAGACAATTAGGTTTTATAAATTGTAGATTAACTGGATTAAAATAACTCTGTGTAGATTTATATAGTACCAGTAGTACCCACTGATTAATAATAATTATTTAGGAGGAAATCATGAAATATTACTATAACAATATACTTTTGCTGACAATTTTCTCATTTATGAGTATTGGATTGGGACAGACTGATGATTTAACTGATTTAACACTATATAGGAATCTAAATCAGGAAGAATTCAATTCTGCCGCTAGAGATACAGGTGATGTAATTTCAAGTTTTGCAAGTCCTACAATCTATTCCATGGGTTTAGCTTGGGATGGTGAATATTTATGGATTTCGGGACAGTTTTCTGAATCAATATATAAGGTAACAACATTGGGGGCAGTAATCGATAGTATACCCAATCCCGGCAATAGGGGTTTAGCTTGGGATGGTGAATATCTTTGGGCAGCAACTTCGGTGGGTGATAGATTGTATAAGATTAATGTAGAAACTGGCGAAGTAGTAGACTCACTTGATAGTCCCTGTTCTGGTAGCTATCCCAATGGCCTTACCTATGATGGTGAACTTTTATGGGTATCTTCTTACGATGAAGAGGATTTATGTGGAGTAAATACTAATACAGGCGTAAAGGTGGATTCAATTTCTTTACCAAATGAATATGGTAGGGGGGTTGCCTGGACTGGCACAAATTTTTGGTGGGCAGAGCAAGACTATTCTCCAGCTGGAGAAGGATATCTTTATGAAATTGATGTGAATGGGAATGTCCTTTATACAATAGATTACTCAGAAAATATAGGGCCCTTACAGAATCCTGCCTTAACATTCGATGGGCAGTATTTATGGGCTTCAGGATATACCGACAGTACAATATATCAAGTTGATATTGGATATGATTCTCCA
>ENA-ORDI01000776-ORDI01000776.1-marine-metagenome-genome-assembly--contig:-NODE-776-length-19961-cov-8.366124_pt1 | contig 19961 bp, 20 predicted proteins | sample MGYA00248628_ERZ508525 | MGnify/ENA primary metagenome ERZ508525 (study PRJEB26195, sample SAMN05422138) | marine metagenome | isolation source: East of Porto Seguro, South Atlantic Ocean | place... | reverse complement strand
TTAAAGCCTGAACCATCAGGATTGGCGCTTGAAAAATTAAAAGATCCATTTAGCGCTCAAAGAAAAATGCCCCCTAGGATCTAGGGGGCATTAAATTAGTTTTTATCTTTCAGACCACTTAGGAATTGGGTGAACCAATTTAGCAGATGCCCATTTAGTTGGTGCAACTACCTTATTTTCACATTTATCCCCTTCACATCTTACTTGAAACAATACCATTGGTTTAGCAGTGTTCTGACCGCCTGAACCAAATTTTATGTTTCCATAAAAAGTTTGCATGTCAGTTTTTGCTAAAGCATCTCGTACTTTTTCTGTGTCAGTAGAGTTGGCTCTTTCAAAAGCATCTTTCCATACTAGAAGTGCAGCTGATGATTCCGCAGCTTGATAAGGAGGCGTGTAACCATACTCTGCGTTGAAATCTTTGTCATACTTCATTCCATTACCAAAGTATTTATCTTTGTAACTTAAAGATTTATGCCACTGTGCTGCGCACAATGCGTACTCAGATTTTTTACCATGTTGTTTAGCTAACTTAGATGCATCACAGTGTGTCATCGCTAACATTTTAACATCAACTTTCATTTCAGCAATTTGTCTGATTGCAGTTAATGCTCCTTTAGAGTGACCGGATACAACAAGTACATCGGGATTAGTTGCTTTTACTTTAGCTAATGTCGCTGCCATATCGTTCAACTCTTTTGGTAACTTATCATCGATAATGATCTCAGAACCTGTTCTTTCAGCGGCATCGACAACACCCAATCTCACGTCTTGTGAGAAAGCATCTTGTTCGAATGCCATTGCGATTTTAACTCCTTTACCACCATTTTTTTCTACCGCAAGATCAATCGCTACTTCAAGGTATTGGTTTGCTGGCGATAATACCGCAAACAGATATTTATATCCTTTGGTAAATAAAGATCTTGATGCACCATTTGCTTCAACCATAGGAATTTTATTTTCCTCAGTTATGGGTGCAATGGCTTTAGTCAAACCTGAACTATAAGGTCCAAGCATATACTTAACGCCATCTTGTTTAATAAGTCTTTCTGCTAATTGAGCAGCACGACCCGAGTTAGACTCGTCATCATAATAAATGATGTCAAATTTATATGTTTTTCCTCCAACCTTAACTCCACCCTTTTCGTTTATCCTTTTAACGGCAAGGTTATAACCATTTTGAGTGTGTTTACCGTTGGTAGAATATTTTCCAGTAAGAGAAACAGCGGCACCTAGAATTATGGTATCGCCTTCAACTTTTGAAAATGAAGTTGTAGTTGCTCCTAAAGTCAAACCAAGTGTAGTAAGAAGAACCAATGCAAATTTAACTATTTTTTTCATTATTTTCCCCTTTAATAATTATTAATCTTTGTATTAAACTACTTTCAAAAAAAATAACAACAGTAAGTCCTGAATATCTGGTGCCCGACGTAATTTGATCAAATATTTGTAGAAGCAATAATAATTGCAATAATTATTAAGGCACACGCTGAAATTGTATTTATAGTTCTTGGATTTGTTTTAAGCCAACTTACAATTTTCTGTGCGGTAAAACCGTAAAGCATCAATGTTGAAAAATCTAGAATGACCCAGGAAATAATTAGAATGACCAATTGAATAGTGAAATCTCCTTCCAAATTTAAGAATTGTGGAAATATAGCTCCGAAAAATACCCAAGCCTTAGGACTAAAAAAAGCAACTAAAAAACCATCTCTAAATAATGAGAGATTGCTTTTTTCAGAAAGACTTTTATCAAAATCTAAATTCTTTGAAGATTTAACTAAATCAAAAGCTATGTATAATAAATATAAAATACCCATCCATTTTAAATAATTCAAAATATTGGGATAAACATAAACTAAGGTACCCACTCCAAAGGCAACGAGAATCATTTGTACTGTGTTGGCAGAAACATCGCCTGTAGCTGTAATTGCTGATCGTTTTATTCCATAATTAATAGCATAGGTCACAATGACCACCCTTGGTGTCCCTGGCGTTATGGTGAGAAAGAAAGCAATTTGTAAAAACAAAAAATAATCTACTGGTAACATTTAGAATTATTACCATATAATAAAGACATGAAAAATGTGGAAATATATACAGGACCCTTATGTGTATTTTGTGACAGAGCAAAGGCTTTATTAAACAAAAAGAGAGTTTCTTTTAAGGAAATCAATCTTGCATCTGATCCCAACAAAATGGATGAAATGATAAAAAAAACAAATGGAATGAGAACCGTTCCTCAAATTTTTGTTGATGGACAACATATTGGTGGCAATGATAAGTTGCAAGCCCTAGAAAATGAGGGAAAACTTAACTCACTTCTAGGTATTTAATTTATGAAAAATAAAATTTACATCATACATGAAAACGATGAGTGGATTGAACCACTTAGAAAAGAATTACAAGATATAAACGCACCCTCTGAAGAATGGCATTTAGGAAAAAGAAATGTTGATCATTTAGATAAACCTCCTCAAGGGGTTTTTTATAATAGAATGAGCGCAAGTTCGCACACTAGGGGACATCGTTATGCCCCTGAATACACTGCAGTTGTTTTAAATTGGCTTGAAAAAAATAAAAGAAGAGTCATTAATAATTCAAAAGCATTAAGTTTAGAAATTAGTAAATCCCTTCAATATAAAGAATTGCAAAATCTTGAGATTAAAACGCCAAGGACAATTTATTGCAGCAATAAAGAAAGTATTCTCAAATCTGCAAATATATTTAATAAACCTTTTATTACAAAACATAATCGAGCAGGCAAAGGCTTAGGCGTCAAACTATTCAATAATAAAAGAGAATTAGATTCCTATGTTAGCGGCAAAGATTTTGAACCGTCAATTGATGGGATAACTCTTCTCCAAGATTATATAGATGCTAGTCCTAAAGTTATAACTCGAGTGGAGTTTGTAAATTCTAAATTTTTATATGCTGTTGAAGTTGATGCTTCTGAAGGATTTGAATTATGCCCGGCTTGTCCAGAAGATCAGAGTGATATACCGCAACAACAAATCTCTGGCGAGTTTTGTCCAACCACTGGGGATAAATTTAAGATTATAAAAAATTACAAAAGAAATTCACTTATAGAAAAATATAAAAAATTTATTTCTACAAACGGAATTGAAATAGCTGGCATTGAATATGTTATTGACAAAAATGGAGAAATTTATACTTATGATGTGAACACCAACACAAACTACAATTCACAAGCTGAGAAAAGTTCTGAAATAAAAGGGATGAGATCAATAGCTAATTTTTTGAAAGAAGAACTTCTATTGTTAAGTAATATTAAAGTTGTTGCTTAAGCTACTTTTTTTTTACAAAAGCTAAACACAATCCATTATTACAATATCTTTTACCTGTAGGCTTTGGTCCATCATCAAAAATATGTCCGTGATGCCCTCCACACTTTTTACAGTGATACTCGGTTCTGGGTGAACCAGTTGAATTATCAATCTTAGTTTCAAATACATTGGGCAACGCCTCAAAAAAAGATGGCCAACCTGATCCGCTTTCGTATTTTTTTTCAGATTTAAATAGTTGAGTTCCGCAGCCTACACAAAAATAATCGCCTTCCCGTTTTTCATAATTTAAAGGACTAGATCCGGATGCTTCAGTACCTTCCTTATATAAAATACGTTTTTGTTCTCTAGAAAGCATATTAAATTTCTTTTAAGAAATTTTCTGCTGCAGTAACTTCACACTTTCCAGCAACTTCCTCTTCGGAGATTTTCAAAACACTACCTTTTTCTACTAACATAGTATATCTGCTCGAACGAACACCCAAACCTCTATTAGTTAAATTTAATTCAGCTCCAATATTTTTAGTAAAATCACCTTTAGAATCTCCCACCATTAATATTTTATCCTGAACATTATGAGTTTTTCCCCAAGCGTCCATAACAAAAGGATCATTTACTGAAATACAAACAACTTTTTTAATTCCTTTCTTTTTAAGCTGATCTATAGCGATGATAAATCCTGGTAAATGTTTAGCTGAACAAGTGGGTGTAAATGCTCCAGGTAAACCAAACAAAATAACTTTTTCATTTCCAACAATTTTTTTTATAGATACTTCTTTAGGATCTTTTTCCAAAATAAAAACTTTGGCATCAGGAAGTTTATCTCCTTTTTTAATTTTCATTAATTTCGTCTATTATATGTGTCGTTCCTTAGATGATAAAATAATTCCAATAATAATCAATATGGCACCAATTAAATGGAAAGTCATAAATTCCTCTTTAAATATCAACATTGCCATAATCGTACTAAAAATTGGTATTAAATGTAAAAAAATTCCTGATCTATTGGAACCTATTATTGAAATACCTTTAATCCAGAAAAAAAAAGAAGCTAGACCTGGAAACAACACAACGTACCCTAAAGTTAATACAAAAGGTATATGCATGTTTAATTTATGGCCCAACATTATTTCTAGAAGGTAAGCGGGTAATAAGAAAATAAGGCCAGTGGTAATAATCGTCTGTAAAAATGCGATGTGTGATAATTCGAACTTTTTTTTTCTTAGAAGAGCAGAATAAATTGCCCAGGAAAACATGGCTACCACCATCCACAAATCTCCTTTATTAAAATCCAAATTTAATAGTATTCCCAAATCTGCCTTAGTTATGATTACAGCCACTCCAAATAGAGAAAAAATTACTCCTGATATCTGATATAAATTTGTCTTTTCAATTCTAAATATCCAACAAAAAAAAATTATCATGACGGGGATCGTAGAAATCATTAAAACACCACTAATAACTTGGGTAAAGTTTAAAGAATAGTAAACGATGGAATTAAATATGGTGATACTTGTGATCCCTAAAATTGTAATAAGTTTGATATTTTCCAATATGTAATTTCTTTTTTGAAAAATCTCACTCAGAGTAAATGGAGCTAGTATTAACCAAGCACACAGCCATCTATAAAAGTTCAATGTAAAAGGTGGTATATCGAATAGACTCGCTGCTTTTCCAACAAGAAAATTCCCGGACCAAAATAGAGTTGTAAATATGAGTAAAATATAAGCAATTGTATTTTTTGACATCAAACTCAATCTCCTAGCTAAATCGAAGTGAGCTGTAAGGAGTTAAATCTAAGCTGGTATCTTCTCCCGCAATCATTCCGGCAACAATTTTTCCTGAAATTGCCCCCAAGGTCCATCCAAGATGATGATGGCCAAATGCATAAAATAAATTTTTGAAATTTTTGGATGGCCCCATAACTGGTAAAAAATCAGGCAAACTGGGCCTAAATCCCAGCCATTCATCATAATGTTCAGTCAGTTCTGGAAATAAATATTTTGCACTATTTACAAGATTAAGGATTCTTTTTTTACTTAATGGATTATCTAAACCACCAAATTCTACCGTTCCTACTACTCTTAATCCTTGTTCCATAGGAGTTATTCCAAAACCTCTATTTAAAAATATTACAGGTCTTGATAGCAAATGATCGTGTCCTTTAAAATGAACATGATAGCCTCTCTCGGTGTCTAATGGAATTTTTTCGCCTACTTGGTCGGTTAATTTTTTCGAAAATGCACCACATGCAACAACAGCTTTTTCAAAAGTATAAAATTTTAAATCTGTTTTTATTACTGGTTTATTATCTGATGAAAAACTAATCATTTGAACATTTTGTTTCTCAAAACAACCTCCTCTTTTTAAAAACGAATTAAATAACTTTAGCAAAATTTTTTTGGGGTTTCTGGCATGTCTTGCATTAGGATACAAAACTCCACCATGATAAATTTTTTTAATGTGCGGTTCAAGATCATGAATTTCATGTGGGGTAAGTAATTGCTGCTTCACTCCCAATTCATTTCTAATATCAATTTCTAATTCCCTGCTCTTTAAATTTTTGTTGTTCCAAAAGTAAATTATACCTTTGCTTTCCACTAATCCTGAAATATCAATATCACCGAAAAGTTCATCGTAAGCCGGTAAAGCCAAATCTAAAATTTGATGCATATACTTAGCTGTGTGCATCATATTTTTTCTACTACAATTCTTTATAAATTTTAAAAACCATGGAATCATCTTGTGTATATAATTCCACTTTAAAGCTAATGGTCCGGTCGAACTTAATAACATTGAGGGTATATCAACTAATATATCCGGTCTATTAATTGGTACAGACGCATATGGTGAAAAATGGCCAGCGTTACCACAGGAAGCAGAATCTTTGCCTGGGTCATCGCGATCCATGAGTGTTACCTTAAAACCCTTTTTAATAAGACAAAGTGAAATGCAGACGCCTTGTATTCCTGCTCCAATAACTCCAATTGAAGATTTTAACTCAACACCTTCATTCATAATATTCTTGGTTATATATTATATGAGATCTAAACGGTACGGAGCAGATTTATACAGCCTCTTTATGCTGCGTGACAGGGACTTCTTTTGGTTTATCAGGACTTTTTTTCTCAACAATTTCTTCTATGGTAATATCTTCTTCGGTATTTGTTTTTCCAGCATTTACCCTCTTAATATAACCATCAATGTCTGCGCCCTCTTCTGTTTTCAAAGTATTCTTAAAAAAAATATCGCCTTTAATTACCGCACTTTTTCCGACTATTACTGTGTCAGCTGAAATTTTTCCCTCTACATGACCACTGATTTCTATTTTAGATGCTTCTACTAAACCTCTTACTGATCCAGTTTCCGTTATAGCTATTTCTGAAACAAAAACGTTTCCGTTAATCAAACCAGAAATATCTATAGACCCTGAAGATCTTAAATCACCTTCCAACTGCATAGTTTCCCCAACTTGTGAACGACCGCTATGATTAAGCTCTTTTTCTTTTTTTTCAGCACCACGCAAAGTTTTGAACATTTATCCGATTTAAGCACAAAAAACTTACTTTGAAAAACAAAAAAATGAAATGATTTAACGAAAATAATACAATCTTAGGTTGTTTTATTGAAATTGTCCTTCTTCTTTTTTTTATTTTTGTTTATTATGTTACGACGTACGGTAAATTCTACAACTCATTACTATACCTAAACCAAGCATCATTGAGAGCATTGCTGAACCTCCATACGACATAATAGGCAACGGAGCTCCCACTATTGGTAGCAAGCCTAGTACCATCGACATATTAACTGTAACATAAGAAAAAAATGCAGCAGCAAAGCCAAAACAATATAGCTTTGCAAAATCACTTTTCGATTGGATACCAATTGCAACAATTCTATACATAATCAGTACATAGATTAATAATAAAACTATAGAACCAACAAAACCAAATTCTTCTGAAAATAAAGTGAATATGAAATCTGTGTGTTTTTCTGGTAAATAATCTAGGTAGCTCTGACTTCCTTGCAGGAAGCCTTTTCCAAAAATTCCTCCTGATCCCACAGCAATTTTAGATTGAATTATTTGATACCCAGCTCCTAAAGGATCTCTTTCAGGATTAAAGAAAGTTAAGATTCTTGATTTCTGATAGGGTTTTAAAAACGATACTCCGATTGGAATTAAACAAATTAAAATAAAAAATGAATATAAGAAAAATTTTATTCTAAGGCCTGCGAGCCAAATTACTGCAAATCCTCCAAACGCAATTAGTATAGCGGTTCCCAAATCTGGTTGTGATGCAACCAAAAAAACGGGAACAATTAAGGCAAAAAGGGGTAAAACAATATGTTTTATATTGGAAACATTTTCTAATGGAATTTTATAATAATATCTTGCCAAAAAAATAATTAAGGCAACCTTCATTAATTCAGAGGGTTGGAGGTTAATAAAAAATAAATTAATCCAACGTTTTGATCCCGAAGCGGTAACACCATAAAAGTCAACAGCAAATAACAAGATGAGAATTATAAAGTAAAATAAATAAGCAGATTTAGACCAAAACTGAATCCTAAAAAAAGCAACTATTATAAAAACTGTAAAAAAAATGACAAATCTATAAAGATGACTTTGAGTATAATAACTAAATTTTCCTTGCTCGCTAGAATACATTGCAAAAAGGCTAATTACTCCTAACAGTAAAATCAAAAAAATTAATGGGAAATCTAGGGCTAATATTTTATCTCTAAAACGCAAATTGCTTTTTTGAAAATGTTGTTTTATCATTTTTTAAACCTCTTGAAACAGATCTGGTTGATATTTTGTTCTCAACTGTTGTCTGTCTAAAACTTTTTTTATTACTTTTTTTGCAAGTGGCGCAGCTGCTGAGCTACCTGCTCCACCATGCTCTATAACAACACTAAACGCATATCTTGGATTCTTGTAAGGTGCAAATGCGGTAAAAAGAGCATGGTCTCTTCTTTTGTAAGGTAAATCTTTTTGTTTTATTTTAAGTTCTCTTTCTTCCTCAGTGATAGATCTTATTTGAGATGTGCCAGTTTTTCCTGCAAAGATATATTCTGGCTTAACATGTCTTGATCTGTAAGAAGTGCCCATTGGTTCATTGGTTGCTCCGAATTGAGCATCTAGAACAAATTTAACATTTTCTTGATTCCTATACAATTGTCCAAACTGTTCTCTCGAAGCATCTGTAGTAGATTGCAAAGCTTGTTCATTATAAATTATCTTCGGTTTAATTTTATATCCACCGTTCGCTAATTGAGCAGTCATCAGACAAAGTTGTATTGGGGTAACCTGAAAATAACCTTGACCGATACCAGCAAGTAAAGTTTCTCCCAATAGCCATCCTCTTCCAATATTTTTTAATTTCCATTTAGTCGATGGAACAAGCCCAGTTCGTTCTTCATCCAAAATATCAAGAACTTTGTTTCCTAGCCCAAATTTATTAGCTGTTTCAGCTAGACGATCGACTCCTAATCTTCGTGCGACTTCGTAGAAATAAATATCGCAAGATTGTTTAATACCTTCTCTTAATCTTAAAAATCCATGACCTTTCTCTTTCCAACAATGATATGTATGACCATAAAGTTCAATCACTCCTTTACATTCAGTCGTAGTATTAGGACTAATAACATCATTTTCCAATGCTGATAGTGCAACAAGTGGTTTAATGGTCGAGCCTGGCGGATAAAGTCCTGCTATAGATTTATTGATCAAAGGTTTTTTGTCATCATTGATTAAATCTTGCCAATCTTTGGTGTCTATACCATGCACAAACTTGTTTGCATCAAATGTGGGACTAGATACCATGGCTATGATATCCCCTGTATAAATATCCATGACACAAATCGATCCACTTTTGTCTTTTAGTAATTCACTTGTAAATTGTTGAACATCTATATCTAGAGTTGTTCTATAATTTTTACCGGCTGTTCCCTCTACAAATTTTAGTTCTTTAATTCTTTTACCGTAAGCATTAACCTCAAATCTTTGAAGTCCAGGCTTTCCGATCATGTCTTCATTTAAAGACTTTTCTAAACCATTTTTACCCGTCTTCAATCCAGGAATATTGATTTTCCTTAATAATGCGCTATTTTCCAAATCTTTTACACTTACTGCTGAAACGTATCCTATGATGTGAGAAAAGGAGCCATCTTCTATATATTTTCTAGCTATAGAAACTACAGGTTTTATTCCTGGTGTTTCGTGCAAAAAAAGATTCAATCTAGAAAACTCTGACCATGATAAATTATCTGAAATTATTATAGGTTCCCAAGGTTTACGTTTTTTTAATCTTTTTATTAAATTAGATTTTTTTCGCTCATTAAAATCAATTATTTTTGATAGTCTAAAAAAAAGTTCTTCTAGATTGGGCACATCCTCTGGAATCATATGTAATTGGAAAACTTGGGAATTTTTTGCAATTTTTTCTCCGAAATAATCTTCTATTATTCCTCTTTGAGGAGGCATCTTCCATTCTCTTAATCGATTTTTGTCTGATAATGATCTCCATTTTATATTTTCAGAGATTTGTAAATAAAACAGACGACAGATAATACCAATAAAAACTGCTATCTTTAGCGAAGATAAAATAAACATTCGTCTGGTGATTAGTCTTGATTTATTTTCAAATGTTTCTGAAAAGCTGCGCATAGATTAGGATTTCGATAAATTTAACATCATTGAAAAAATTCCCCACAAGATCGGATAAAAAACAAACGTAAAGATGGAATTTTTGAACAAGTATAGATAATCAATTGAATAGTTTGAAAAATATAATGAAAAAAAATAAATAAAATTTGCAAATAATAAAGCCGGAATAAAACTTATCCAATCATTTACTAATGTTACCCTCACAGTAACAACTCTTATATATGCAGCTACTGAGGCTATAATTAATAATGATAAAGCATTAATCCCTAGTGGAAATCCAAAAATAACATCGCTAATTATTCCTGATAAAAATATATAACCATAGCCCAAGATTTGAGGTTTTCTCAGGACCCAATAATAAACAAGAATATAATGAACGTTGATTGAAAAAAATTTTAAATCAACTATGGAGTTTCCGCTTAATGAGATAAAAAAAAGTAATAAAACCGGTAATAATTCAAAGAATTTATACTTAATTTGTTTATAAATATAGGCCATAAAAATTATTTATTCTTGCTTGCTGCTCATAAGATAATATTTATAAAAGTTATTTGACTTAGATCAGAAAATAATAAAACCGTGATAAAATTATTTTCTATTATTACTTCACCAATGGGAATGCCTGGAGAGAAAATTCCCTCTTGTCCCGATGTATAAACTTTGTCACCATTTTGAATAGTATGTTTTTCCGGTAAGTACTCTAAAGTTGGTTTATTTCTTCCATGACCACTTAGGATAGCATGATATGCCGACGGTTCAATTAGGACAGAAATTTTACTATTTAAATCTGAAATAAGTAAAACTCTAGATGAAAAGAAATTTACATCAACTATTCTTCCGATAAAATTTTTTCCATCTAAAGCCGCCATACCATTTTTAATACCCTTATTGCTTCCAATATTAATAACAAAAGAGTTCAGATACGGACTTTGTTTATCCAGCATAACCCTTGCACTTACAAGATTAGAGCTTGAAGCTATTTGTTCTTCAATTAATTTTCTTAATTGAGTGTTTTCCAATTCTAAAAAATCTGTTTTAGATATATTATTTTTTAATTCCTCATTCTCTTTTTTTAATTGACTGTAATTACTATACAGATTTACGTGCTCTTTGACATAATCAGTAAAATTACCAAAACTTTTTGATGGAATAGAAACAGCTATGGAACCTCGATAGATTATATCCTTAAGAAAAATTCTAAAAAAATTAAATGGCTTTGTTTCTATTGTTTCAATAAAAATAAATATAATTGAAAGAATTATAAGTACAAATAATGAAAATTTTTGTTTTGTTCCCTTGTCTATTAGAGCTGAGCGAATTGCTATGCCAATATCCTCACGATTTGTATCCATAATCCATTATCTACAAAAATCTTAATCTACCAATAGAGTAGAAAATGTTTCTTCGTGCTCTAGAGTTTTTCCCGTTCCAAGAACGACACAGGATAATGGATCTTCTGCGATAACGACTGGCAATCCTGTTTCTTTTGTAATCAATTTATCTATGTTTTTAAGAAGAGCCCCTCCTCCAGTGAGGACTAAACCCATATCAACTAGATCAGCAGATAATTCTGGTGGTGTTTTTTCCAAGGCGTCTTTAATTCCTGCCACAATTTGATTTAATACGGGCCTTAACGCTTCTGCAGTATCTTCCTCTTTAAGCGCTATTTCTTTAGGAGTGCCTGACCTTATATCTCTTCCTTTCATTAGATAAGTGCTTCCACTTGTTGGTAAAGCTGTACCTATTTCCTTCTTAATTTTTTCTGCACTAGCTTCTCCTACTAATAAATTAAATTGTTTTCTCATATAGGCAATTATACTCTTATCCATTGCGTCACCTGCCACTCGCATCGAGTTAGCGTAAACCACTCCACCTAATGACATGATTGCAATCTCTGTTGTGCCACCACCGATATCAACTACCATAGATCCAGTTGCATCAGAAATAGGAAGTCCCGCTCCTATTGCTGCCGCTATCGATTCTTCTATTAATTGAACACTTCTTGCTCCAGCAGCCATGGCAGAATCTTGAATAGCTTTCCTCTCAACTGGAGTAGATCCTGTTGGTACTGCAATTATTACTCTCGGATTTGCAAAAGCTCTTTTCTTATGAACTTTTTTTATGAAGTGTTTTATCATTTCTTCGGTAACTACAAAATCAGCAATTACACCATCTCTTAAAGGTCTTACCGCCGATATATTTCCAGGTGTTCTACCTAACATTGTCTTTGCTTCATCCCCCACAGCAAGAACAGATTTTTTTCCCTTATCATCGATTATCGCTACAACTGATGGCTCGTTAAGGACTATTCCTTGTCCTTTAACATATACTAAGGTATTAGCTGTTCCTAAATCTATGGCCATATCTGTCGACCAAATCTGGGTTAACTTATCTAATCCAAATTTAAACATTTATATTCCTTTCATATTTTTCTGCTCATACTCTTCAGGAGCAGTTCTTTTTCTTTTTATTATCATCTTATTTAATGCATTTAAATAAGCGTTAGCTGAGGCAACAAGAGTATCTGTATCAGCCGCTTGACCTACAGTTGTTTTACCTTTTTCCTCAATTCTTACGCTCACAGTAGCTTGAGCATCCGTTCCTTCGGTTACGGCATGCACTTGATATAATTGAAGTTTTACTTCGTGCGGGTATAATTTTTTAATACATTTAAAAATAGCATCTACTGGACCATCTCCTGTCTCTGTTGCTTTTTTAATTTCTCCATAAACTTCTAATGTCATGTCCGCCCTTTGTGGTTCTCCGGTTCCAGCAAGTACCTTAAGAGATTTTAAGACAATAACATTTTTTTCTTTAATTAAACTATCATCTACCAAAGCTGCGATGTCCTCGTCGTATACATGCTTTTTTTTATCCGCAAGCACTTTAAATTTACCAAAAGCGATTTGAATTACATCATCGGTAACACTCATATACCCAAGATCAGTTAATTTTTCCTTAAAAGCATGTCTTCCAGAATGTTTGCCCATCACTAAAGAAGTTTGTTTAACACCAACGCTTTCGGGAGTCATAATTTCGTAAGTATTTCTATTTTTAAGCATTCCGTCCTGGTGTATTCCAGATTCATGCGCAAAAGCATTTTTTCCAACAATTGCTTTATTAAATTGAACAGGAAAACCAGTAGCGTTTGATACAACTTTTGATGCTTTGCTTAATAATTTTGTATTTATTCCTGTTTTAAATGGCATTAAATCATTTCTAGTTTTCATTGCCATTACAAGTTCTTCAAGGGCAGCATTACCAGCTCTCTCTCCTATACCATTAATTGTACACTCAATTTGTCTAGCTCCTGCTGAAACACCGGCCAAAGAATTTGCAACTGCTAAACCCAAATCATTATGACAATGTGTTGATAGAATAGCTTTATCTATGTTTGGTACTTTATTAATAAGTGTCTCAATTATTTTTTTAAATTCCGAAGGAACAGAATATCCAACTGTATCAGGTATATTAATCGTTTTCGCTCCACATTTAATTGCAAGTTCAACAGTCTTACACATAAAATCCATATCTGTTCTTGTTCCATCTTCGCAAGACCATTCTACATCATCTGTAAATTTTCTTGCGTAAGTTACATGTTCTTTTATTGCTTCAACAACTTCTTCAGGTGATTTATTTAATTTATGCTTCATGTGAAGCGGGCTCGTTGAAATAAAAGTATGAATTCTAAATCTTTTAGCTGATTTTAATGCCTCGTGACACGCATCAATATCTTTTTTTATATGTCTAGATAAACCACAAGGAATTGATTTTTTCAAAATTTTACTAACTTCCGTAACAGCTTCAAAATCACCAGGTGAAGCAATTGGAAATCCTGCTTCAATGATATCAACACCTAATTCATCAAAAACTCTGGAAATTTCAATTTTCTCTTCAAGACTCATAGATGCACCGGGAGATTGTTCGCCATCGCGCATCGTTGTATCAAATATATAAACTCTGTTTTTGTCGGTCATCATCCCTCTAAATTCGTTACTTTCGTTATGCAATGTACAACCTAAGCGATCTTTATGCAAAAGATTTTTAGTTTTAATAACAAAAAACTAAAAAAATTACTAATTTTTTTCTTTATTGACTAATTTGTTCTTGCCAATCCAAGGCATTAGATCTCTTAGCTTCTTTCCCACTTTTTCTATTGGATGATCAGCAAGTTCTTTTCTCATTTTTAGAAAATTTTTTTGCCCATTTTTGTTTTCATCCATCCACTGCTTAGCAAATTTTCCCGATTGAATATCTTTCAAAACTTCTTTCATTCTTTCTTTAGTTTTTGAATCTATAATTTTTTTTCCTATTATATATTCTCCGTACTCAGCTGTATTGGAAATAGAATAATTCATATTTGCAATACCTCCTTCATAAATCAGATCTACAATTAATTTTACTTCGTGCAAACATTCAAAGTATGCCATTTCGGGCGGATAACCTGCTTCAACTAATGTTTCATATCCATTTTTAATTAACTCAACTAAACCTCCACATAAAACACTTTGTTCTCCAAATAAATCTGTTTCACATTCATCCTTAAATGTAGTTTCAATTACTCCAGATTTACCTCCCCCAATAGCACTTGCATATGAAAGTGCTAAATCTTTTGCTTTACCTGAACTATCTTGATGAATTGCCATCAGACAAGGGACGCCTCCGCCTTTTTGATATTCACTCCTTACTAAGTGTCCTGGCCCTTTTGGAGCTATCATAAAAATATCAAGATCTTTCCTGGCATTAATAAGATTAAAATGAATATTGAGCCCGTGAGCAAAAGCTAAACTTGTTCCCTCTCTCATTCTTTGCTCAATATGATTTTTATAAATTTGAGATTGCAGTTCATCAGGAGTCAACATCATTAAAATATCAGCCCATTCAGCTGCGTCGGACAGAGACATAACTTTCAGTCCTTGTGCCTCAGCTTTTTTTTTACTCGAAGAACCCTCTCTTAACGCCACGACAACTTCTTTCACCCCGCTATCTTTTAAATTTAAAGCGTGAGCATGTCCTTGGCTTCCAAAACCAAAAATTGCAATTTTCTTTGATTTGATTAAATCTACATTTGCATCTTTCTCGTATAACATTTTCATAAATATTTCCTTTAACTTTGTTTGTAAATTTCTGATCCTTTGGTCATTGCCACCACTCCTGTTCTTGATGCGCTAGCCAACCCAAGAGGTTGCAGTTTCTTTATTAAATCATCAATTTCTTTCTTCAATGCAGAAACTTCAAATACAAAAGATTTGTCCGTTTTATCTAAAAGAGTATACTTGTATTTTTTACATAATTTTTTAGCCTTTTCTAGCTGCTCTTTTGAGGAAACAATTTTTAGTAATACCATTTCCCTCAATAACGTTTTTTTATTACTTGGAAAATCAGCTACCTTATGAACCGGAATAAGTTTTCCTAATTGAGACCTTATTTGTTGAAGCACTTGTGGTGTTCCTGATGTAGCAATAGTTATACGAGATATATTCTTTTTCTTGTCCACTTCTGCAACCGCAAGTGAATCAATATTATAGCCTCTTCCAGAAAATAATCCCACCACCCTTGCAAGAACTCCTGTTTCATTATCTACCCAAACAACAATAATGTGGTTCTCAATTTTTTCTTTTTTTGTTGCAAAACTGTAAGCTGATTTTACCATAGCTAAACTAAAACCTTTCCTTCTTCAGAAATTTCATCTTCTTCATCTTGTTTACCTAACAACATTTGGTTATGTGGTTTTCCTGAAGGAATCATTGGGTAACAATTTTCTTCCTTATCAACAACACAATCAAAAATAACGGGTTTATTAACTGAAAGCATTTGTTCAATTTTTCCATCTAATTCATCTGGCTTGTTTGCTCTAATGCCAATACAGCCATATGCTTCTGCTAATTTAACAAAATCCGGTAAGGCCGCAGTATAACTTTCAGAATAATTTTTTTCGTGTAAGATCTCCTGCCACTGTCTAACCATTCCCATGTATTCATTGTTCAGAATAAATATTTTTATTGGTAATTTATATTGAACAGCAGTTGACATTTCTTGCATCGTCATTAAAACAGAAGCTTCTCCTGCAATGTCTATGACTAACTTGCCCGGATGTGCTATTTGTACTCCTACGGCAGCAGGCAATCCGTAACCCATGGTTCCTAAGCCTCCAGAAGTCATCCATCTGTTAGGTTTATCAAATTTATAATGTTGAGCTGCCCACATTTGATGTTGACCCACTTCTGTTGTTATAAAAACATCCTGAGCTTTAGTTAATTCATAAAGTCTTTGAACAGCAAATTGTGGTTTGATCACTTCCTTACTATTTATATAGCCCAGTGAATTTTTCTTTCGCCAATTTTCAATCTGACTCCACCACGCGGCTACTTTTTGCTTGTTAGAATTTTCAAAATTCGGATGCTTTTGTTTAAATACTGAAATTAACTTTTCTAAAACAAGTTTAACATCTCCAACTAATGCTAGATCAACCTTAACATTTTTGTTAATTGACGATGGGTCAATATCAATATGTATTTTTTTTGATTTGGGAGAAAATTCGTCAATTTTTCCTGTTATCCTATCATCAAAACGTGCCCCGACATTTATCATTAAATCACAACTATACATGGCATTATTTGCTTCATAGGTGCCATGCATTCCTAACATTCCTAAGAATTGTTGATCGGTTCCAGGAAATGCACCTAATCCCTGAAGGGTAGATGTAATTGGAAATCCCGTTAATGAAACAAGCTCACGAAGTAATTGTGTTGCTCTTGGTCCAGAATTAATTACTCCTCCCCCAGTATACAAAATAGGTTTTGAAGATTTACTAATAAGTTCAACCGCTACTTCAATGTCTTTATCTTGCCCGTTAAAGGTAATATTTGTTTTTGTCTTACTATTTTTTAATTCTTTAGGTTTTATATACTTTCCTTTTTGGAATTGAACATCTTTAGGTATATCTACTAAAACTGGTCCAGGTCTTCCTGTTGTGGCAACTTCAAATGCTTTATGCATAATCGATGATAATTTTTTTACGTCTTTGACTAACCAGTTATGTTTAGTGCATGGTCTCGTTATACCCGTTGTATCACATTCTTGAAAAGCATCGGTACCAATAAGATGTGTTGGCACCTGACCTGTAATACAAACTAAGGGGATCGAATCCATATAAGCATCCGTCAAAGCAGTAACTGCATTTGTTGCTCCAGGTCCCGAAGTTACAAGCATTACACCGGGTTTACCTGAAGACCTTGCATATCCTTCCGCAGCGTGGCCCGCTCCTTGTTCGTGGCGAACTAAAATATGTTTTATGCTTTTATGATTTTTAAGTTCATCATAAATTGGCAATACAGCTCCTCCAGGATAACCAAAGATATGTCTAACGCCTTGATCTTCCAGAACTTTGAAAACTATTTCTGCACCAGTCATTAACTTTGCCATAAAGACTAATCTAACCAAGTTTAAGTTATGGTCAAGTTTTAGGATATTTTATTAATGGTTTTTTTAAACAAATCATTAATATTTGGAGAATAAATCATCTCCCATGATTTCATATGTCCTCTGGCCCAAGTAAATTGCCTTTTAGCATATTGTTTAGTTTTCTGGGTAATTAGCTCTTTTGTTTTAATTAATGTTATTCTACCCTGTAAATAATCCCTAATTTCTTTAATTCCTATTATTTTGTTTGAGGACAATTCTTTATTAACTTTTATTTTATAAAATTTTTTTACCTCATCAATAGCACCATCATTAAACATTTTTTCAACTCTTTTTTCTATTTTTTTGTGCAACGTCTCTCTTGGAATATTAATAAATATCTTTTTAAATGCACTGTTATTAAAATTTGATTTTGTTTCTTTTGTAAACTCGAACAAGGATTTATTGGTAAATTTTTTCACTTCGTATGCTCTCATAGATCTTTGTGTATCGGATGCTAAAGCAAACTTTTTAGCTAAAGGATCTAGCTTAATTAATTGAATGTAAAATTTTTTTTGTCCTATTTGCTTATGTAATTTTCTAATTGAAGTTCTTACTTTTTGTGGAATTTCTGGTATTTTAACCAATCCATCTGTTAGAGCCTTAAAATATAAACCTGTTCCTCCGACAACGATTGGTATTTTGTTGTTTTTCCATTGTTCTTCAATTTTTTTTACTACCACGTCTAGCCAATGACCTGTGGAAAATTTTTTCTTAACTGAGTTAAATCCATATAAATGATGTCTTACAATCTTTGTATCTTGTGGGTTCGGCTTCGAGGTTAAAATAGAAATCTCTTTGTAAATTTGCATACTATCAGCATTTATAATCTCTCCATTAAAATACTGTGCTAGTTTAATTGCTAGTTTAGATTTACCAGAAGCTGTGGGACCGGCTAGCAATATTACTTTTTTTTCTTGCTCCATTGGAAGCTCAAAATATAAAATCTATTTCAATTTTACAGTTATGTAGGATCTTTGATTGCGTGAATTATAAATTGCTAAGTACAGAGTTTTCTCACCATTATCAATAATTTCCTTAATTAAATTCAAAAAATGATTTGAATTTATAACTTTTTTCTTTTGTAATTCAACAATAACATCATTAACAGACACAAATATCAAAGGACTCCCTTCTGACATTTCGGTGACCACAACTCCGGTTGTATTTTTTGGCAATTTACGTTCTGAAATATCATTTTTGTCTAAATCTCTTACAGAAATTTTTAAATTTTCTACTTTTACATATTTGCTTGTGTCTGGTTCAGGCTTATTTTCTGCTTTAAATTCCTTAGAAGATTCCAATCTTCCTAATAACACTCTTTTTGAAATTAATTTTTGATTTCTCCAAATTTTTACTGTAACTCTTTTTCCTACCTTTGTTTGGGCTACTAATTTTGGAAGCGTTCTCATAGTATCAACGCTTTTTTCATCAAATTCTAAAATAATATCCCCTGCTTTTATTCCAGCCTTATCAGCTGGACTATTTTCAGAAACGCTTGCAACCAAAGCTCCTTCAGGTTTTTTTAATTTTTCTACTTCAGCAATTTCTTTTGTGACTTCTTGAATTCTTACTCCTAACCATCCTCTTTTTGTTTCTCCAAATTCTATAAGTTGACTAATTACATGGGATGCTGAGTTTGAAGGTATTGCAAAACCTATTCCGATTGAACCAGATTGCCCGGGTCCCCAAATAGCTGTATTAATTCCTATAACTTCTCCATCGAGATTAAAAAGAGGTCCACCAGAATTCCCTTGATTAATAGAGGCATCTGTTTGAATAAAATCATCATAACGAGTTAAACCAATATCTCTATTTCTTGATGAAATAATTCCTGAAGTAACTGTTCCTCCAAAACCATATGGATTTCCAATTGCTATGACCCAATCTCCTACACGTGCCTTATCTGAATCTCCAAAACTAACAGTTTCAAATTTTTCATCTGATACTATTTGTAAAACTGCCAAATCCATGTAAGGATCCGTACCTATCACTTTAGCTTTATATTCTGTAGATCCATTAACACTAACAATGATATCTTCTGCTCCTTGAATGACATGATTGTTTGTGACCACAATACCTTTTCGATCAATTATAAAACCAGATCCTAAGGCGGTGGCTTTTCTTTCCGTTTGTCTATTAAATTCTTTAAACATATCCTCAAATGGAGATCCGGGAGGAAATTGAAAGTTTTTAAATGGATTAGATGTCGTTTTAATTGTTTGTGTACTTGCTATATTTACAACTGAAGGCATGAGTTTTTCTGCTAGATCAGCGAAAGAACTGGGTATATTTTTAGCATTAGCAAATGAAGTTGGTAAACTTAATACAATAAGAATTAAACAATAATGAAAAACTTTTTTATAAATCTTCATATAATCTTAACTTTTGTTATACCAAACAATTACAAAACCAATTAGAGCAAATAATAGACCGCTTATCCTCAGCTGGTTGACTGGCAATTTTTCGATAACTTTCAACATATTTTTCATTTTTGATGGAAATAAGGCATACAGAATGCCTTC
>ENA-ORDI01000765-ORDI01000765.1-marine-metagenome-genome-assembly--contig:-NODE-765-length-20178-cov-11.911945_pt1 | contig 20178 bp, 19 predicted proteins | sample MGYA00248628_ERZ508525 | MGnify/ENA primary metagenome ERZ508525 (study PRJEB26195, sample SAMN05422138) | marine metagenome | isolation source: East of Porto Seguro, South Atlantic Ocean | place... | reverse complement strand
AATAAATTGTTTTGTTGATATACAATAGAAATTTTTTTACCTCTCACTTCATCTTTTTCAACATCGTTCATCTGAGAGATTTTTTTTCCTTCAAAATAAATTTCTCCATTTGATGGTTGGTCTAGTAACGCAATCATATGAAGAAATGTAGATTTTCCTGATCCTGAAGGTCCTAGTAAAGCTACAAGTTCTCCTTTTTTTATTTCAATACTAATCTTTTTTAAAATATTAAGTTTTTTTTTTAAAAAAAAATTTTTAGAAAGATTAACTGTTTTAATAATACTACTCATATTTTAATGCTTTAATTGGATCTAGTTTAGATGCCGAGTAAGAAGGAAATATTGATACCAATGCAGTTATTGCTAATGAACACAAAGTAATTATTAATATTGAATTTAAATCTATTTCTGAAGGCATTTTGCTTAAAAAATATATTTCCTCTGGAAATAGACTAATATTAAACAATTCAGAAAGTAACGATCTAATTTTTTCAATATTATAAGAAAATAGCACTCCTAATAATACGCCGGTCAAAGTTGCAAAAAAACCAATGGAAAAACCTACTAAAAAAAATATTTTAGCAATAGACTTTTTACTGACTCCAAGTGTTCTTAAAATTGCAATTTCTTTGGTTTTATTTTTAACTAAAATTGTTAATCCAGATATTATATTAAATGCAGCTACAACAATAATTAGCGACAATATAATAAACATCACGTTTCTCTCTACTTTTAAAGCGCCAAAAAAAGATTTATTTAAGTCTGCCCAGGAATAAACAAAATAATCAGGAAATAAATTTTGAATTTTTTTCTTAGCATCTTCAACATGTTCTGGTTTTTTTAAATAAATCTCTAAAAAAAGATCATCATCAGATACTTCAAAGAATGGAATAACATCTTCAACTGGCATAAAAATAACATTCTGATCAAATTCAGCAAATCCACTATTAAAAATTGATGAAATAGTAAAGCTTTCCTGTTTTGGAAGAGTGCCAATAATAGTTTGGATACCTGCCGATGACATTAAAGTAATTTTATCATCAACTTTTAAGTCCAAAGATATTGCCAAATCTTTTCCAATAGAAACTGTATTCTTGTTAAAATTTTCCAAAGAACCCTCAAAAATTCCTTTTTGTATTAAATTTATTTTTTTTAAGTCGTTTTTAAGATAGCCGCGGACTAAAATTCCTTTGGTTACATCTTTATTAATTAAAATTCCCTCTCCATTGAAAGAAAACATCGTTTTCTCAATAATATTTGATAGCGAATTAAGTTCGTTAAGATTTTGACTTTCAATTTTCTTTTCGTAAGGTTTGATTATGATATGAGCATTAAATCCTAAAATTTTATCTATTAGTTCCGTTCTAAAACCATTCATTACGGACATTACAATTATTAGTACAGCAACACCTAAGGCAATCCCTAGAAACGAAAAAATAGATATTATTTTTAAAAAACCCTCTTTTCTTTTTGGTTTTAAATATCTAAAAGCTATTGTTTTTTCAATTTCGGAAATCAAACTGAATTTTTCTCTTTAGTTAATTTTTGAACAACTTTATCAATACTCAAATTTTGAGCCTCTTTATCTATTTCTTTAAATTCAAAAAGATCACCTTCTGATTTTTGACCAATTATTATTTGATATGGAATACCAATTAAATTAAATTTCTTTATTTTTGCCGAAATGTTTTCATCTGTATCATCTAACAATACATCAATATTGTGTTTTATTAATTCTTTATAAATCTTCTGTGATTTTGTTAGATTAGAATTATCGTTTTTACTTATCATGGGTATAATAGCAACTTCATAAGGTGAAACTGATATAGGCCATTTCATAATATTGTTATTAAATTTTGCCTCTATTATGGCAGCAACTAACCTTGATACGCCAATTCCGTATGATCCCATTTTGACCGATGTTTTTTTTCCTCCTTGTAAATCCACATTGGCATTTAATGGTTTTGAGTATTTGTCACCAAAATAAAAAATATGTCCAACTTCTATACCTTTTGTTATTAATCGATTTTCCTGCAACACCTTTTTCTCAAAGTCACTTTTATTAAATTTATCGTCTGTAACCGCATAATATGTGTCAAAGTCATTTCTCATCTTTATTAATGATGAGTCATTTAAATTAAAACTATTTGTATCGATTTCAAAAATTCTTTTATCTGCATATATTTTACTTTCTCCCGTTTCTGCCAAAATAACAAATTCATGAGATAAATTTCCACCAATAGGACCTGTATCTGCGGCCATAGGAATGGCTGCAAGTCCCATTCGCTTAAATGTTTTAAGATAGGCAAAGTACATTTTGTTATAAGATTTAACTGCATCTTCATCACTTAAATCAAAAGTGTAGGCATCCTTCATTAAAAATTCTCTGCATCTCATTACTCCAAATCTTGGTCTAAGTTCATCCCTAAACTTCCATTGAATATGATAAAGACTTTGAGGAAGTGATTTGTATGATTTTATACTTGCCCTAAATATTTCAGTTATCAACTCTTCATTAGTTGGGCCATAAAGCATTTCTCTATTCTGACGATCTTTAATTCTTAACATTTCTTCACCATAATCCTCATATCTACCGCTCTCTTTCCAGATATCAGCGGATTGGATAGTTGGCATGAGTAACTCTTGTGCACCAATATTATTCTGTTCTTCTCTAACAATATTTTCAATTTTTTTCATAATCTTTAAACCTAGAGGTAACCAAGAATAAATTCCTGAAGAAGATTGTTTGATCATACCTACGCGAAGCATAAGTTGGTGGGATTTTATTTTTGCTTCCGCAGGATTTTCTTTAAGTATTGGAATAAATAATTGTGATAAATGCATGTAAATTAAAATAGTTTTTAAAGTTCAAACAATTTAACATATTGCTAAATTCTAACCAAATTAATATTTGTATAAGGTTTTTTACCAGTTTTTTCTTTGACTAATTTTCTGCAATTTTTTTTCAATTCTTCTATTAAGATATTTTCTTGTTTAGTGTTATTTAAAGAAAATGTTCTACTTGTTTTTTTAACCTCATCTTCAAGATCAAAAATAAAATCATCATTTTGACTTTCAATAGGCAAACCTTTAAATGAAAAAATAGGTTTCTTAATAACTTTACCTTTATTATTGATGATAATTGTAACTTCCAAATAACCATTGTTTGCTAAATTTTTTCTCTCTTTTAGTGACTGAGAATCTTCACTAATACTAATGTTCCCATCTATATACATGCGTCCAACGGGAGCCTTATCAACAACATGGGGCTCATTGCCAGGATAAATTTGAACTATATCACCATTTTCAATTTGAACTGGGTAAGGTACCTGCATTTCTTTTGCAAAATTTATATGTTCCATCATATGGCGGTGTTCACCATGCACTGGGATGATAGCTTTGGGTTTAACCCAATTATACATATCTTTTAAATCTTCCTGATTTGGGTGACCGGAAACATGAACAAATTCATTTTCTTCTGAAATAACTTCAATTCCATTTTTAACAAGTTGATTATGTAAACTATAAAGTTTTTTTTCATTACCAGGAATTATTTTTGATGAAAAAATTACTGTATCATCCTTCTCTATAAAAACGTCTGGATGAACATAATGTGCTATTCTCATCATAGCTCCCATAGGTTCGCCTTGGCTGCCTGTACATAAATAAACAATTTTTTCTCTGGAAATTTTTTTAGCTTCCCTTGAGTCAATAGGGTCAATAACATTTTTTAAATAACCACATTGTCTTGCTGCTTTATAAATTCTGTGCATAGATCTCCCGACAAGGGAAATCTGTCTTTCAATTTTTTTAGCACAATAAAATATTGTTTCCATTCTTGCTACATTAGATGCAAACGATGTAACAATAATTCTTTTATTTTTATTTTGCATGATTTTTAAAAGACTCTGCCTAACATCTAATTCTGAACCAGCTCGACCAGGGTTAAAAATATTAGTAGAGTCACAAATCATAGCCAGAACACCTTGCGCACCAATTTGTTTTAATTTTTTTTCGTTTATTGTATTCCCAATCAAAGGATTAGGGTCACATTTCCAATCACCTGTATGTAGAATAGTTCCAACTGGTGTTTCTATACTCAGGCCATTAGGCTCTAAAATAGAATGTGTCAAAGTAATAAATTCAATTTTAAAGGGACCCAATTTGACTGTACCGTTTAAATCAACAATTTTTAAATTATTTCCAATTTCAATTTTTTTTTCTTTAAATTTTTCTTTTATTAAAACACTTGTAAATGGCGTAGCATAAATATTGCATTTTAATTGAGGCCATATATGTACAATGGCGCCGATATGATCTTCGTGAGCATGGGTTAAAATTATTCCCAATAAATCGTCTTTTTTATCTATAATAAAACCTGGGTCAGGATAAATGAGATTTATTCCTGGCAATGTATCGTCTGCAAAAGTAACTCCTATATCGACTATTAGCCATTTTTGATTGTCTGGTCTTCCATAGGCAAAAAGATTCATATTCATACCAATTTCTCCAGATCCACCTAAGGGACAAAAAATTAATTGATCTTTTTGACTCATAATTTAATCTTAAATCTATTTTACTTTTAATAATTCTATTAAACCATTCATAGTAATATCTTTATCAATAAACACTTTAGATTTAATAGAGTTTTTAAATAATGAAGAAAGGCCACCTGTTAAAATAATTTTGTAATTTCTTTTTGTTTCTTTTCTAATTAGTTGTAAAATATTTGCAATCAAACCTGCATATCCCCAATAAAAACCAGATCTTAAAGCTGAAATAGTATTTTTTCCCACCACTTTATTTATTTTTTTTAGAGTAAATGAGGGTATTTGATCAGCTCTGTTAATTAGTGTGCTTAAAGAAAGATTTACACCAGGTGCAATAATTCCACCCCAATATGTTCCTTTATTGATTACATCGAACGTCGTAGCTGTGCCAAAGTCTAAAACTATACAATCAGATTTATACTTACAGTAGGCGCCAATTGCATTAGCTATTCTATCTGAACCAACTTGTTTTTTATTTGCGTTAATTTTGATTATTTTTGAATAATAAGTTTGCTTTAATTCTTGACATTGAATATTAAAATATTTTTTAAAATATTTTTTGATGGCAAAAAAAACAGATGGTACTACGCTAGAAAATAAAGCTTTTTTATTTATGATTTTGTTTTGAACAAATGAAAAAATTATTTTTTTAAAATAATATTGGTTATTTATTTTTAAAGTATCAATTTTCAATCTTCTAACAATTTTAAAACTTTTATTCAAAATGCATAACTTAGTCTCTGTATTCCCAATATCTCCAATTAAATATGTCATACTATCTATGTAAATTAATTTAATGATAATTTTTCCAATTTTAACTTAAAATTTGAAAATTTATATAGATCTAAATTATAAAAGAATTGTTCATATTTAGTTATTATCTGTTTTATAATTTTTAATAATCGAGGCTTTTTTTGGGTTTCCTTATAAATATTGGTAGAAGGATAATTTGTAATTTTGGGATTTGATAAAATATTAATGCCTATACCAACAATTAAATATTTTTTTGATCCTTTAATAATTACTTCTTGTAATATACCACATATTTTTTTTTTATTAATATAAATGTCATTAGGTGCTTTAAAAAACGTATTTTTTTTACCACAATAATTACTTACTACATTAATATTTAAAATTGGATTAATTAAAGAAAATTCTTCAACACTTGGATAATTTTTTTTCAGATGAAAGAAGATTGAACCAAATAGATTTCCTTTTTTTGAGATCCATTTTCTTCCATATTGCCCTTTTCCTTTTTTTTGTGATAAAGCGTAAACAAATCCATTTTCAAATTTGTTCCTTTTAATTAAATCTATAGCGGTCTCATTAGTGTTATTGACTGTATCATAACTAATAATTTTAAATTTCATTAAATGACATTTATATTTGAAACCATGTCTATAAGAAGGCTTGGATAAATAAAGTAAATCAAAATAATTATTGTAGATAAAAATAATGATACCTTAAGACCTAAATTTTTATCAATTTCAAATATTTCCTTTGGATCATCAAAATATATTATCTTGATTATTCTCAAGTAATAAAAAGCCGAGATTACGGTTGTTATCAACCCTATAATGGCAAGCGTATACATTTCTACTTTTATCACAGCCATAAATACATAAAATTTGGCAAAAAAACCCGCTAAGGGAGGGATCCCTGCTAAAGAAAATAATAACACTAGCAAACAAACTGAGATTATAGGATGGTTTTTTGATAAACCTGATAGATCTTGAATATCTTCATAAAATATATCTTTTCTTTTCATCATAAAAATACATGAAAAAATACCAAGATTCATTAATAGATAAATTGAGAGATAAATTACTGTACTTTGTATTCCTTCATTACTTCCGGTAGCTAAGCCCGCCAATGCATAACCCATGTGACCAATGGCACTGTAAGCCATCAGTCTTTTAAGATTTGTCTGACCTATTGCAGCAACTGCACCCAAAATCATGGAAGCTAAGGAAATAAAAATTATGATCATTTGCCACTGATCGACTAAATTAATGAATGGCACATATAAAAATCTTATAAAAACAGTTAATGCAGCTACTTTTGGTACGATCGCAAAGAAAGCGGTAACCGAGGTAGGCGAACCTTCATAAACGTCAGGGGCCCACATATGAAATGGTACCGCTGAAACCTTAAATGCAAGCCCTACTAAAATAAACACAATACCAAAAATTGATCCGGTATTGAATTGATCAATGTTTTGGGCTATTAGGTCAAAATTTGTTGAATTTGAAAAACCATAAATCAGAGAACATCCGTAAAGTAATAATCCAGATGACAATGCACTCAAAATAAAATATTTTAATCCTGCTTCAGTAGATCTGTAGGAGTCCCTGTTAAATGATACCAACACATATAAAGATAAAGATTGTAACTCCAAGCCCATATAAAAAACAATAAGATCATATGAACTTATCATTATCATCATGCCTAAAGTGGCAGATAAAATTAAAATTGGATATTCAATTTTGTTAATACCAATCAATTTTATATAATCAAATGAAGATAACATGACAAAAATACAAGCTACCAAGGTTAGGGCTTTCATAAATAATGAAAGATAATCAATCGTGTAACTATTGTTAAATAGTTTAGCTGAAGTATCTACCGAATGATTGAATAATAATATAAATGTAGCCAACAAAACAATCGTTGATAATTTAAAAATAAGATTAAAACTATTTTTATAAAAAACTCCAAGCATTAATAAAATCATAATAGAAGTAGTTAAAAATAATTCTGGAATAATAAGATTTAATTGATCCATTATTTTGCAGCCTCAGTTAAATAAAAAGCTAAATTCATTTCATAATTTTTTATTAACTCGGAAACAGATATATCAATAGTTCTAAATAATGGGTCCGGATAAAAACCAAAAAATAAAATTAAAAAAGCTAAAGAAGATAAAATAAAGATCTCAGTTTTATTTAAATCATAAATTTTTTTTAATTCGCTATTATTAATTTTTCCAAAAACCACTCTTTTATAAAGCCAAAGCATGTAAGCTGCAGCAAAAATAACACCCGAACTAGCTAATACTGCAACTAATATATTTTTTTGAAAAGCGCCCATCAAAATTAAAATTTCTCCAACAAAGCCACTTGTACCAGGCAAACCCAACGCTGCTAAAGTAAAAATCATAAATAGAACTGCATACTTAGGAGTAATATGTACTAAACCTCCATAGGATGAGATCAATCTTGAGTGAACTCGATCATAAACAACACCCACACATAAAAACAGAGCTGCTGATATTAATCCGTGACTAATCATCTGAATAATACTTCCCTCCAAACCTTGTTTGGTTAACGTAAAAATACCAATAGTTACAAAACCCATATGAGCAACTGAAGAGTAGGCAATTAATTTTTTCATGTCTTCCTGCATTAGGGCGACAAGTGATGTATAAACAATAGCGATAATGCTTAACAAAAAAATTAATGGAGTAAAAAAATCTGAAGCTACTGGAAATAAACCAATTGAAAATCTAATAAATCCGTAACCAGCCATCTTTAGTAATATTGCAGCTAATATTACTGAACCAGCTGTCGGTGCTTCAACATGAGCATCTGGCAACCAAGTATGGAATGGCCACATAGGTAGTTTAACTGCAAAAGAACTAAAGAAGGCTAACCACAATAAATATTGATATTCCTTGGGTATTTTAATCTCTAATAGTTGAGTTATATCCGTTGTACCAGTAATCCAATAAATAGATATCACTGCAATTAGCAGCAATACTGATCCTAAAAGAGTAAATAAGAAGAATTTAAAAGCTGAATACACTCTTCTTGGACCACCCCATATTCCTATAATTAGGAACATTGGAATTAAACCGCCTTCAAAAAACAGATAAAATAGGACTAAATCTAAAGAACAAAATACCCCAATCATCAGTGTTTCCATTACGAGTAACGCAATTAAAAACTCTTTAACTCGTTCCTTGACGCTATTTATGACTGATAAAATACAAATCGGAGTAATGAAAGTTGTTAGCAAAATAAATAATATTGAGATCCCATCAATACCAAATATAAAATTAAAATATCCTCTCACCCATTGCTTATTTTCAATAAATTGAAAATCAGCCGTCGAAGTGTCAAAAGAAAACCACAAAAAGATTGCAAGAAAAAAATTCGCAAAGGATGTAAAAATAGCAACGTACTTTGTGTTGTTGATAGCTTTATCAGAAGAGTCTCTTATTAAAAGAATAAATATAGATCCTATAAGGGGTAAAAAAGTTACTGCTGATAATATTGGAAAATTCATTTAAATTAAAATTAAATAGGTTAATAATATAGAGAAGCCCACAAGCATAACAAAAGCATAATGATAAATATATCCATTTTGAAATTGAACTGCTTTATTAGAAAAAAATTTTACTAATTTTGCAAATCCATCGGGACCAAATTGATCAATTGTTTTAATATCACCATTCTTCCAAAAAATTAAACCTAGTCTTTTTATCGGTTTAACAAAAATGAAATCATATAGTTCATCAAAATACCATTTGTTTAATAAAAATTCATAAACTTGTTTGTTTGACTGAACAAGGTTTGAAAGAATTTTTTTATCTTTTAAAAATAAATAATAAGAAATTGGAATTGAGATTATAACTAATAATGGTGTCAGTAATAATAACCAAGTCGGTGAAAGATCATGAATTATTGGGTTTAAAAATAATATTGAATTTCTCCAAAATTCACTGCTGCTTTCATGTCCAATAAATAAATCCTTAAATAAGAAACCTGATCCAATGGCACCAAGCCCCAACAAAATTAATGGAACAAGCATTACCATTGGACTCTCATGCATTTCATTAATTTTAATTTTTTCATTTGAGTATTTGCCATGAAATGTTTTAAATAATAGTCTCCATGAATAGATAGAAGTTAAAACTGCAGTGAGTATTCCAATAGCAACCGCATAAAATCCAACAGTTGAATTTTTTAAATATGCAAACTCTATGATGGCATCTTTAGAATAATATCCTGATAAAAATGGAAAACCTGTTAAAGCCAAGGTTCCAATTAACATTAAGATCCATGTGTAAGGAAGTTTTTTCCAAACACCACCCATTAATCTAATATCCTGTTCGTTTCTGAAAGAATGTATAACAGAGCCCGATCCTAGAAAGAGAAGCGCTTTAAAAAATGCATGTGTAAATAAATGAAATATGGCAACATGATAAGCGCCAACCCCTGCTGCAAAAAACATATATCCTAATTGACTACATGTAGAATAAGCTATGATTCTTTTAATATCATTTTGAACAAGTGCAATTGTTGCCGTAATAAAAGCTGTGGTCATTCCCACTATACAGACCAAATTCAAAGCAAATTGAGAATATTCAAATATTGGCGAACATCTTACGACCAAAAATACACCAGCCGTTACCATGGTAGCTGCATGTATTAAGGCTGAAACAGGAGTTGGTCCTTCCATGGCATCGGGTAACCATGTATGCAAAAAAATTTGTGCAGACTTACCCATGCAGCCAAGAAATAAGAGTAAGCAAATTAATGTGATGACGCTTGTGTCAATTCCCAAAAAATTAATTTGTTTTCCTACAATAAAAGGAATTTGAGCAAAAACCTCTGAATAGTTAAGCGTTCCGAAATAGTAAAAAATTAAAAAAATACCCAAAGCAAAACCAAAGTCACCTACTCTATTCACAATAAATGCTTTGATTGCGGCAGCATTAGCTGAAGGTTTTTTGTACCAAAATCCAATCAATAAATAGGAGCATAAACCTACTCCTTCCCAGCCAAAAAATAATTGAAAGAAATTATCAGATGTCACCAAAGTTAACATTGCAAATGTAAACAACGATAAATAAGACATAAATCGAGTCTTACAATCATCATGAACCATATAACCAATAGAATAAATGTGAACTAATGACGAAACTATACCTACGACAACTAGCATAGTGGATGATAAAGCATCGATTTTAATTGACCAATTTACTTTTAAATCTCCAGATGTTATCCAGGAAAAAATTGTAATATTATTTGCATAACCTTGCACAACAACAAAATAAAAAACTACAAAAGATAAAATTGCAGATATTGATACTAAAAAGCTTGTAAAAATTTCAGAAAATCTATCGCCAGTTATTTTGCCAAAAAAACCCGAAACTATTGCACCAATCAGAGGTAAAAATACAATCGCGTATTCCATTTAACCTTTCAAAGAGCTGATATCTTCAATTCTAATTGATCCTTTATTTCTATAATAAGCAACTATAATTGCAAGTCCTATGGCAGCTTCAGCAGCTGCAACAGTTAAAATAAACATCGCAAATATCTGACCAGTTAAATCCTGTGTAAAAATTGAAAAAGAAACTAAATTAATATTTACCGCCAAAAGTATTAGTTCAATTGACATTAAAATTATAATTACATTTTTTCTGTTTAAAAATATTCCAACTACACCTATCGTAAAGATTATTGCTGCAAGTATTAGATAATGACCCAAAGCAATATTAATCATTCAAATTAACTCCTTTATTACTTTTGACATCGACTAATGTGACCCCTTCTGCTTTTTCTCTGCTAACTTGCCTAAAGTAACTTTGTCTTTTAACTCCCTCTCTTTTTCTATACGTCAAAACTATCGCTCCAATCATTGCAACTAGAAGTATTAATCCAGCCAATTGAAATAAATGTATATAATCAGTATAAATTACATTTCCTAAAGCATGGGTATTGGTAAAATTGTTATCAATTTGAATAGATGATGTTTCTATTAAGTTAGGTTTATATTTCCAGCCACCAATAACAATTATTAATTCAAGAAAAATAATTATGCCAATTAAAGTTCCAAAAGGAATATGAGAAGTAAAAATTTTTCCTTTAAACCACTCATCTTTCTGTTGAGCCACATTAAGCATCATCACTACAAACAAAAATAGTACTGCTACAGCACCAACGTAAACTATCAACATAATCATTCCCAAAAATTCTGCCCCAATCATTATGAAAAGACAGGAAATACTAATAAAATCTAAAATTAAAAAAAAAACCGAATGAACTGTATTTTTGGAAGCTATGACCATTATGGCGGAAAAAACTGCAATGATTGAAAAAAAATAAAAAAATATAGCGTGTGCAATCATTTATCTATGTGGCAAGTCAGCTTTAATATTTTCTGCTAAAGTTTGTTCCCATTTATCCCCATTTTCTAGTAGTTTTTCTTTATTGTAATAAAGTTCTTCTCGTGTTTCTGTTCCAAATTCAAAGTTTGGACCTTGAACTATTGCATCAACCGGACAAGACTCTTCACAAAGTCCGCAGTAAATACATTTCAACATATCTATATCGTATCGGGTAGTTTTTCTACTTCCGTCAGCCATAGGTTTAGCTTCTATTGTTATGGCTTGAGCAGGACATACCGCTTCACAAAGTTTGCATGCAATACATCTTTCTTCTCCGTTTGGATAGCGCCTTAAAGCATGTTCACCTCTAAATCGTGGACTAATTTTTCCCTTTTCAAAGGGATAATTGATTGTTTTTTTTGATTTAAAAATTTCCTTAATTGCAATAGCTAAGGCTTTAACAAACTCTAACAAAAAAATAGTTTTTATAATTCTATTCAATTTCATTTTAAGTACTATTTGGCAACATTCCAAAATAATATAGATAGCTCGCGGTTAAGATGACCCAAATTAACGAAAATGGTAAAAAAACTTTCCATCCTAATCTCATTAGTTGATCAAATCTATATCTTGGAACAATCGCTTTAATTAAGGCAAATAAGAAAAATAATAATAAAATTTTTAAAATCATCCAAAACGGAGATGGTAACAGATTAAAAGGATATAAGTTGATGGGTGATAACCACCCTCCTAAAAATAGAATTGAACCCATTGCACACATTAATAATATATTTGCATACTCGCCTAGCCAAAACATTGCAAACATCATTCCAGAATATTCTGTTTGATAACCAGCTACTAACTCGGACTCTGCTTCTGGTAAATCAAAGGGTGGTCTATTGGTTTCTGCTAAAGCTGAAATAAAAAAAATAACAAACATGGGAAATAAAGGGATGATGAACCAAATATTTTTCTGAGCCAAAACTATATCTTTCAGGTTCAGCGAACCAACACAAAGTAAAACATTAACTATAATAATTCCAATGGACACCTCATACGAAATCATTTGTGCGGCAGATCGTATAGAACCCAAAAAAGGATACTTGGAATTTGAGGCCCATCCACCCATTATAATTCCATAAACCCCTAACGATGAAATTGCAAAAAGATAAAGTATTCCAACATTTATGTTTGATAGCACCAGTTCTTCACTAAAAGGAATTACCGCCCAAGCAATTAAGGCTAAAGTCATAGTTACAATTGGAGCCAAAATAAAAATTACTTTATTTGCGCTAGCCGGAATAATTATTTCTTTAAACATGAATTTCAATGCATCAGCAACTGTTTGTAATAAACCAAAAGGACCCACTACATTAGGTCCGCGTCTTTTTTGAACAAAGGCCCAAACTCTTCTATCAAACCAAACTATCAATGCAACAGATACCAAAATCGGAATTAATAAAAATAAAATTTTATAAACTTCGTTAAATAAAAGAGATAAATAATTCATATTTATCCCTCAGTTCCAGTTGATAAAAGTTTATTTTTTATAGATCTACATTCATTCATAGTTATCGACGATCGAGCAATATGATTGCTAAAATAATAATCTACAAAATCAATCTCTATCTTTGAATTGACAAAAGAAAATTCTTGAGTTTTATTTGTATCAACTTTTGATCTTACTATTTCTCCTATTTTTGAATGAATACTATTAGAATTAATTAATCTTTCTTCCAATTCTTTTCGACTATTAATATTTAAAGATTTTCCTAAAGCTTTTGATAGTTGATTTATTATATCCCAGTCTTCTTTTGCGTCCCCTGGAGGATATGAAGCTTTGAATGCTTTTTGAGTTCTCCCCTCTAAATTAACGAAATGTCCATCTTTTTCTGTATAGGCTGAACCTGGTAGAATAACATCAGCTATTTCTGCACCCATGTCACCATGTGAACCTTGATAAACTATAAATTCATTTTTTTTATTAAATTCTAACTCATCAGCACCAAGTAGATATAATAATTTGAATTCGTTTGTATCAAGTTTATTTAAAATTGGAAAATTGTCCTTGTTAGTTAATTGATACAGACCTAAATCAATTGCTCCAACTCGAGATGCATTTTGTGTTAAAATATTTAAGGCATTCCAGTCATTGGTAATATGATTATTTTTTGTTAAAAAATTTTTCAAACCTTCAAAAACATATTGGCCAGAATTATTTTTAAGCGCTGACTCTCCAATTATAACTATCGGTTTTTTTGATTTCTTAAACTTGTCCGAAATTTCATGTTTTTCATCAATAATATCTTTTAAAACTTGAGTATTTGAACCAATAATTTTATATGGATAAGTAAGATCTCCGGGATTTCCAATAGAAAATATTTCGATATCATTCTTTACATAAGATTTTCTAATTCGTGCATTCAATATAGTAGCTTCTAATCTAGGGTTAGTTCCAACCAACAATATTAGATCACATTGTTCGATGCCATTTATTGATGAATTAAAAATATAATTCATTCTATTTTTAGGATTTAAATAAGTCTTTTTAGTTCTACACTCTAGATTTGATGAATTTAAAATCTTGTTAAAAAACTCTTTAAAAATAAACATGCTTTCCATATCTACCAAATCGCCAACTATACCTGCGATTTCTTCCGGTTTAGTATTATTTAATTTTTCAACTATTTTTTTTAAAGCTTTAGTCCAAGAAGTTTGGACTAATTTTCCATTTTCTCTTATATAAGGTGTGTCCAATCTTTGTTTTAATAACCCGTCACAAGCATATCTAGTTTTGTCTGAAATCCATTCGTCGTTTATATCTTCATTGATTTTTGGTAAAATCCTTTTTACTTCCCAGCCATAGGTGTCTATTCTGATGTTTGATCCCACCGCATCCATAACATCTATGCTTTCAGTTTTTTTTAAATCCCAAGGTCTTGCTTCAAATGCATACGGTCTAGACGTAAGTGCTCCAACTGGACATAAATCAATGACATTTGCGGATAATTCTGATTCCATTGACTTTTCAAGATAAGTTGTAATTTCCATATCCTCACCACGTCCTATAGCTCCTAATTCAGGAATACCGGCCACTTCAGTCGCAAATCTGATACAGCGAGTACAATGAATACACCTAGTCATTTCAGTCTTTATCAATGGACCCATGTATTTTTCTTTTACCTGTCTTTTATTTTCAGTGAATCTTGAGTGATCAAATCCATAATATAAAGATTGATCTTGTAAATCACATTCTCCTCCTTGATCACAGACTGGACAATCTAAAGGGTGGTTGGCTAACAAAAATTCCATTATACCTTTTCTAGCTTTCTCAACAAACGGAGTATTTGTTTTAACAACCATTCCATCAGTTGCTGGCATGGCACAAGATGCAATAGGTTTAGGAGATTTTTCAATTTCAACCAAACACATTCTACAATTACCAGCGATAGAAAGTTTTTCATGGTAACAAAATTTTGGTATTTCTGCTCCAGCCAGTTCACAAACTTGGAGTACTGTTAATCCTTCTTCAAACTCAATTTCTTTTTCGTTAACTGTAATTTTAGGCATTTTCGTTCTCTAATAAATGTTGATCTATTAAATATGGTATTTTATCACCTATTCTTCTCGTTAATGGATCAGAGCTGTTTCTCCTTTCAATTTCTTTTCGAAAGTGTCGAAGTAATCCTTGTACAGGCCAAGCTGAACCTTCTCCAAAAGCACAAATAGTATGCCCTTCAATTTGTTTTGTTACATCAAATAACAAATCGACTTCTTTTAAGGTCGCCTCTCCTTTTGCCATCCTCTCAAGCATGCGCCACATCCATCCCGCACCTTCTCTACAAGGTGTGCACTGTCCACAGCTTTCATGTTTATAAAATTTTGCAATTCTTGCCATACATTTAATTATGTCTTGGTCCTTATTCATAACCACTATGGCTGCTGTCCCTAATCCGCTTTTCTGATCAAGTAAATAGTCAAAATCCATTCTTATGGTATCGCAAATATTTTTTGGTAATAAAGGCATTGATGATCCACCAGGAATAACTGCTTGAAGATTATCCCAACCACCACTAACACCGCCAGCATGTTTTTCGATAAGCTGTTTTAGTGGAATACCCATTTCTTCTTCAACATTACAAGGGTAATTTACGTTTCCAGAAATACAAAATATTTTTGTACCTGTGTTTTTTGGTCTACCAAGGGAAGTAAACCATTTAGCACCTCTTCTCAAAATAGTTGGGATTACAGCTATTGTTTCAACATTATTTACAATTGTTGGACAACCATAAAGGCCAACTAAAGCTGGAAAAGGTGGTTTTAATCTAGGTAGTCCTTTTTTTCCTTCTAAACTTTCCAATAAAGCTGTTTCCTCACCACAAATATATGCTCCAGCACCATAATGTAGATAAATATTTAAATCCCATCCAGTATTGCATGCATTTTTACCAATAAAATTTTTTTCATATGCTTCATCAATAGCTTGCTGAAGTCTTTCACCTTCTCTAAAAAATTCTCCTCTAATATAAATGTAACAAGTGTGTGCTCCAATTGCATAAGAAGTTATCAAACATCCTTCTACTAATTTTTGAGGTTCAAATCTTAAAATGTCTCTATCTTTACATGTTCCAGGTTCGGATTCATCGGCATTTATTACCAAATAATGAGGTCTCGTTCCTTGTTCTTTAGGTATGAAAGATAATTTAAGTCCTGTAGGAAAACCTGCTCCACCTCTACCTCTCAGCTCTGAAGTTTTGATTTCATTTATAATCCATTCTTTCCCTTTGGAACAAATCTCTTTAGTATTTTTCCAATCACCTATTTTGATTGCTGATTCAATCTGCCAACCATAATCATTGTATAAGTTTTTAAAAATTCTATCGCTATCTTTAAGCATCTTTTAAATTTATTAATGTTACTCTTCCTGACTCAGGTTCAGAGCTTTTACGATTTTTATAAGAACCAGCTTTTGGAGATTTATCATTTAGTATCATATCTATAATTTCCTCTGTTTTTTCTTTATCTAGATCTTCAAAATAATCTTCGTTTATTTGCAGCATTGGTGCGTTAACACACGCACCTAAACATTCAACTTCCATCCAAGAACATATTTTGTTTGCTGAAAGTTCATTTTGATTCTGAGAAATTTTATTTTTACATACTTCAACTAATTTTCCCGCTCCACTAATCATGCAGGGGGTTGTAGTACATACTTGTACAAAATATTTTCCAACTGGAGAAAGGTTGTACATTGAATAAAATGTAGCAACTTCATAAACTTGTATATAAGGTATATCCAACATTTTAGCTAAATATTTCATTGCAACCAAAGGAATCCAATTTTCATTTTGCTTTTGAACTAAAAACAACAAAGGCATTAATGCGCTTGCTTGTTTTTCTTCAGGATATTTTTTTATTATTTTTGTTGCTTTATTTAAATTTTCATCTGAAAACTGAAAAAATTCTGGCTGATTTGTTGCTACTTTTTTTACACTCATCTGTCAACTTCTCCAAATACAATATCCAAAGATCCAAGCACAGCTGGAACATCGGCAAGCATATGTCCTTTAATTAAATAATCCATAGCTTGTAGGTGTGAAAATCCTGGAGCTCTAATTTTACACTTATAAGGTTTGTTTGAACCATCTGATATTAAAAATACTCCGAACTCACCTTTTGGAGCTTCTACCGCTGTGTATATTTCGCCTGCATCAACTCTGTAACCTTCGCTAAACAATTTAAAATGATGAATTAATGCTTCCATTGAATTTTTTAATTCAGATTTTTTTGGTGGTGAAATTTTACCATCAATAGTTTTAATAGGTCCTTTAGGCATATTCTTTAAACATTGTTTAATAATGTTTACGCTTACACGCATTTCTTCTATCCTGCATAAATATCGGTCATAACAATCGCCATTTTTTCCAATTGGAATTTTAAAATTTATATTCTCATAACAATCATAGGGCTGAGATTTTCTTAAATCCCATGGAACCCCTGATCCTCTAAGCATTACCCCAGAAAAACTATGATCAAGTGCTTCTTGTTTTGTTACTATACCAATATCAACATTTCTTTGTTTAAAAATTCTATTGTCTGTCAGCAGAGTTTCTAAATCATCAATTATCTTTGGGAAGCTATTACAAAATTTTTCTATATCTTCGCTTAAGCCCATTGGTAAATCTTGGTGAACACCTCCGGCTCTAAAATAATTTGCATGAAGTCTTGAGCCAGAAACTCTTTCGTAAAAAGTCATTAATGTTTCTCTTTCCTCAAATCCCCATAATGAAGGAGTAAGAGCACCTACATCAAGGGCTTGGGTAGTCACATTCAATAGATGACTTAAAATTCTTCCTATTTCACAAAACATTACTCTTATGTATTGTGCTCTTATTGGTACTTCTAAGTTGAGCAAATTTTCAATGGCTAAAGCAAAGGCATGCTCTTGGTTCATTGGTGCCACATAATCTAATCGATCAAAATATGGTACAGCTTGAACATATGTTTTATGCTCTATTAATTTTTCTGTTCCTCTATGAAGTAAACCGATATGTGGGTCTGCTTTTTCTACAACTTCACCATCTAATTCTAAAATCAATCTTAATACACCATGGGCCGCAGGATGTACTGGTCCAAAATTTAAATTTAAAGTTTTAGTTTGTTTTGCCACTTAAATCTTAATCTTTATCTTTATCTTTAATTTGATCTTTAATGTATTTTGTTCCTTGCCAAGGAGTTTCAAAATCAAAATCTCTATAGTTTTGTTCTAATTTTACAGATTCATATATTACTTTTTTTTGTTTCTCACTGTATCTAACTTCAGTATGACCTGTTAAAGGAAAATCTTTTCTTAAAGGATATCCTTCAAATTCATAGTCAGTTAATATTCTCCTTAAATCAGGATGATCTTTAAAGGTAATTCCATACATATCAAAAACTTCTCTTTCCATCCAATTTGCCGATGGAAAAATTTTAGTTATCGATGGCACTGTAGTTTTTTCATTAATGTTAGAATTAATAATTAATCTAAGATTATTTTCATGGCTGAGTAATAAATAAACTAATTTAAACCTTTTTTCTTTTCTTGGATAATCAACAGCTGTAATATCAATTAGCTGCCTAAATTTACATTTTTCATTAGTTTTTAAAAATAAAATGGTTTTATTAATATCCTCGATTTCAACTTCTATTGTTAACTGATTAAATCTAATAGTTGATGACTTAACTCCAGCGGCTAAACTAGAATTAATAGTTTTTTCTAAATTATTAAGTTCAGTTGTCTTCAAAAGTTTATCTTTCGATTGAACCTTCTCGTCTTATTTTTTTTTGAAGTTGTAAAATTCCATATAACAAAGCTTCTGCCGTAGGTGGACAGCCCGGAACATAAATATCAACTGGAACTATTCTATCACAGCCTCTTACTACTGAGTAAGAATAGTAATAATAACCTCCTCCATTTGCACAGCTACCCATAGATATTACATATCTAGGTTCAGGCATTTGATCATAAACTTTTCTAAGTGCTGGAGCCATCTTGTTTACAAGTGTACCAGCAACAATCATTACATCAGATTGTCTAGGAGATGCTCTGGGTGCCGCACCAAACCTCTCTAAATCATACCTGGGCATTGCAGTTTGCATCATTTCTATTGCACAACATGCCAAACCAAATGTCATCCAGTGTAATGATCCAGTCCTTGACCATGTCACAAGATTGTCCATGGATGTTGTAATAAAACCTTTGTCTGTAAAATCTTTAGCCAGTTTTTTAAATTCATCTGGTATTTTTTTTTGTCTATCTTCAATACTTATCATTGCGTTAATCCCAGTCTAAAGCACCTTTCTTCCACTCATATATAAATCCAATTGTAAGTATAAAAAGAAAAATCATCATTGACCAAAATCCAATCAATCCAATTCTTCCTAAAGAAATAGCCCAAGGAAATAGAAAGGCTATTTCCAAATCAAATATAATAAAAAGAATTGCTACAAGATAAAATCTGATATCAAATTCCATTCTTGAGTCCCCAAAAGCCTCAAAACCGCATTCATATGCTGACAATTTTTCAGGATCTGGTTTTTTTGGTGATAGCAAAAAATTTAAAAAAATAAAACCAACACTTAGTCCCATGGCTATAAATAGAAAAATTATTATTGAAAAATAGTTTTGTAAAAATTCACTTAACATGATTTGCTCATTATAATACTTTTTTCAATTGATGGTGGATTTAAAAGTCACAGTATAACTGAATTTTATTATCAAACTAGAATGATGTGGCGGGAGTGAAGGGACTCGAACCCTCGACCTATCGCGTGACAGGCGATCGCTCTAACCAACTGAGCTACACCCCCACAAATGGTGGGCGGTAAAGGACTCGAACCTATGACCCTCTCGGTGTAAACGAGATGCTCTACCAACTGAGCTAACCGCCCTGGTGTTAATTTCCTAGGTGTTATAACAAGAAATTATGAAAGACAACACCAAAAAAAGGGAATGAAGGGATATAGGTGG
>ENA-ORDI01000763-ORDI01000763.1-marine-metagenome-genome-assembly--contig:-NODE-763-length-20211-cov-6.666485_pt1 | contig 20211 bp, 16 predicted proteins | sample MGYA00248628_ERZ508525 | MGnify/ENA primary metagenome ERZ508525 (study PRJEB26195, sample SAMN05422138) | marine metagenome | isolation source: East of Porto Seguro, South Atlantic Ocean | place... | reverse complement strand
TACCAATGCTAACAGAGTCCATGATGAATGGAGCACCAATCGGTTGATTTTATTCGAAAACTTACCTCGGCAACAACCCGCGTTTTCCTCTTGCGACAGAGCAAGTGAACGGTTACAATCCCCACCGAGTCTCCCATCCCAATTAAATACGAGGGGCGCGGCAAGCATGAAAATCGCGCGATTTAGAGCCGCCAGGCGAGTGGCATTCGGTGTGGTGATGGGAGATGAAATTGTTGAGATCCGTGGAAGTATCTACACCCGCTTCAGGCTAACCGATACCCGGTATCCTTTGGCGGACGTAAACATCCTGGCGCCCACCGAGCCTGCGGTGATCTGGGGGCCGGGCCTCAATTTTGCTGAACACTTGGAATTCGCCGCGTCGGTTCTGGGTGAAGGCGCCGACGAGCTGCCCGAACATCCGGAGCCCTGGCACAAGAGCCGTAATTCCCTTACCGGGCCCAACGACCCCATCATCATACCAAAGGACTCCAGCGGCGACGTGCACTACGAGGGCGAGGCGGTGGCGGTTATCGGTAGAAATTGCCGCCGGGTGACCCCGTCAGACGCCCGGAAGTATATCTTAGGCTATACCTGCGGCAACGACGTTAGCGAGCGGACCTGGCAGAAAAAGGATTCTACCTTCTGGCGCGCCAAAGGGTCGGACACCTTCGCTCCGGTAGGACCTTGGATCGAGACGGATATCAACCCTCAGGATCTGGAGATTTTGGTCCGTCTCAACGGCGAGGAGGTCCAACGGGCCCACACCAGCGATATGCTGTTCACATTTTCCGAGTTAGTCAGCTATATTAGCCAGCAAGTTACGCTGCATCCAGGCGATCTGGTCTTCTCCGGCACTACCGGTACAACCAAGGCCATGAAACCGGGCGACAAGGTAGAGGTGGAGATTCCCGGCATCGGGGTGTTGAGCAACCCCGTTGAGGCCGAGTTCGACGCGGCGGCACAATAGGAAACGACTGATATTAGCCGGTCCATTAAAACTCCGTTCAACAAGCTCTCTAAGAACGGAAGGCGGTCCGATTACCGTTCGTCCTGACCCTATCGAAGGACCCGGCATTGGGCCGCAACGGATTTTGAAAGTGGCTCTAGCCAAACCATCAAGCGCCATCTGTTCAAATTTTTACTTTTAGTTCAACCCTGGCCCCAAGAGAATCCGGCCGTTTTGGTTTTTATACGTCGGAATCTCGCACCATTTGTAATAGTTGGTCCACGACCTCCTTGGCCGCCCGAGCTCCCTCTACTTCGTCGGGTTTGCCCTTGGGCTGATTGTAGATTATGACCCGTAACTCTGGGAGACCCAGGGCGATGGACTGTGCCTGGGCCGCTTTTCCGAAGACATCGTGGGAAATGACTACGGCCGGGACACCCTTGTTTTCCAGGTTAATACCGTCTCGCACGGAGCCGGAAGTACAGGAGCCTCAAGCGCACACCCCAACCAAGGCCAGGTCCACATCCGACAAATCCTGGATAGTGGAAGGTCCGGCGGGAGCGAAAGTGTTGGGCTTGATGACGGTGATCGTGTCAGCCGGCTCACAACGGGTTTTGATCTCCTCCTCCAGGTTCCTCCAGAAGGGAATCACCGACACGTGTCCGTTGAAGAGGAAGGCTATCTTGCTTCCCCCTAACTCGGGAAAGGGAGAGATTCCCTTGGCGTGGGGAGCTTCTTCCCCGATGGGGCTAAAGAGTTCGATTGGTGGCATCGTTCACTCCTTTTCGAACAATGAGATTATGACGGGATCAATTCGATCGGCCGGGTTTGGGCCAGTCCTCCGGCTTGCATCCAGCCGTGACACACGGCGTTAAACCCCGACCCTGAACCCCAACCCCCGGCCACCATGATCAACAGGTCTTCCGGCGTCCGTAACGCTGGAATCATCGCGTCATCGTCTTCCGGGTCTATAAAGTTGGCCCAGTGGAACGGGTGTTCCGGGTTCAAGAATTTGTTGGACTTCATCAACCGAACCGGTTTGCGGGCCAGTTGGTGCAACTCTTCCCGGATCTGTTGCTTATCGTAGCCGTCCGACGCCAGCTTCTGGGCGGTCATCGGACCCATAAGCAGCAGAACTTGGCCGCCGCCGTTCATGGCCGCGCTACCGGCGGTGGCGATGCTGTCGGCGATCACCGCCAGGATATCGCCGCCGGTAAGAACGTAGCCGGATCCGGTGGCGATGTGGTGCGGGGACTCGCAGGCAAAAACGGTTACCGCCGATGATTCGGCAGGGAGCCCCAGGTCTTGGTGCAGGGGCCCCCACGGGCTATCCTGGCTGTTCTCGGCGACGCAAAAAGTGTATTTCCCAGGATGTCCGAAGGTGGCCCGGTCGATCTCTCCGGCGTATCCACCCCCGATGTTCCACATCACGAGACGGATGGCGCGGCCGACGGCGGCGTTGGCCCTAGAGCCGCCTCCGAACACGTTGTCGCCAGCGTTAAATCCCAATTGCTCGACAACCGGTCCGCTGACGATCGCCAATGGGCTGATGCAATTGGTGGTGGCCTGAATCCCGTTTAGGTTGAACTCGTTATGCAGCATCGCCTCTATGGAGGCTATGACCACCGGGATGTACTCGGGTAAGCACCCGGCCATCACCGAGTTCACCACCACTTTCTCCACTGTGGCTATTCGGTTTTTCGGCGGTATTTCGCCGATCACTTCTTGAGGATCGCGCCCCAGGAAGTCCAACGCAGCACTAACAAGCTTGGCCGTCGGCGGGATGACGGGAAGGCCGTCAGTCCATCCTAACCGGTACATCTCTTCATGGGCTTCCTCCAGGCTGTCGACCTGGATCGACTTGGTTGGGTCCATCTATCCTCCATGCTGCGTGGCCGGGTTCAGGCAGAACCAGGCGGGACGGCGCGTTTACGTGATCCACGATCGCCAAAAATTAAAATTGAAGCAATTTCAGGAATCGCGCCTCACTGCGATGAGGTCCCACCACCGCCAGGCGTATCTGTTCCGGTTGGAGAAGACGCTCAGCAACCCTCGCGACATCTTCTGAGTTTACCTCGTCTAATCTCTGGACAACTTCTTCCGGTGTCGCGACTTCGCCTTGTAGCAACTCCTGGCTGGCAAGCCATCCCGATACCGCACGGGTATCCTCCATGCGAAGGAGCAGGCGGCCCTTGGTATATTCCCTGGCCTTGGTAATTTCCTGCTCGGGAGCCTCTTGATGCATCCCCTGTAGCTCGTGGACGATCCCCTGCACGGCTAGCCGGCTCTTCTTAGGTTCCACGCCACAGTAAACCGTCAGCGCCCCGCAGTCCCGGAAGTGGCTGTTGGAACTGCTGACATCGTACGCCAATCCCTGAACCTCCCGTAGGCTTTGGAAAAGCCTGCTGCTCATCCCATCGCCCAAGATAACGTTGAGGATGGTCAGGTTGTACCGGTCCGGGTCGTTTAAGGACAGCCCCGGCACCGCCAAACAGATGTGAGTCTGGTCGGTTCGCCGCCACTCCATTCGGACCTCGGGATCATAGTGGCCGTTTACGACCGGCTCCCAGTCTAGTGATTCCCGAGGCTCCCACTGGACGGTGGCCTCACCCACCATGTCCAGGACTTCTTCATGGGTAACGTCTCCGGCGATCGCCAGGACCGTGTTGGCGGGATTGTATTGCTGGGCCATGTATTCACGTATGCTTTCCTGGGAAATCTTTTCCACCGTCTCCGGCGTCCCGCCTACATCCCGGCCCATGGCCTGGTCCGGCCACAGCGCCTCGTCGATCAGCAGGTCCACTTTGTATGTGGGATGGTCGTAGGTCATCCGTAGCTCTTCCTGGATGATCTCCCGCTCCTTCTCCACATCTTCCCGGTCCAACACCGGGTTGAGAATCATGTCCAGCATCACCGACAAGGCCTTGCGGAAATGAATCCTGGCAACTTTGCACCAAAAAACCGTCATTTCACGGTCGGTGCTGGCGTTCATTATTCCGCCTACACCCTCGATCGCCTCGCTAACCGCCTGGGCGGTGGGCCAGCTTTTAGTGCCTTTGAAGGGCAGGTGCTCGATAAAATGGGAAACACCGGCCAGCTCAGGGGTTTCGTAGCGAGAGCCGGCGCCGACGCATAGGGTGATCGAAACCGACAGGGTGTGGGGCATAGAGGACGTGAAAACTCGAAGCTGGTTATCCAGGACGGAACGTTGGTACATGTTCACCTCATACGTTTAATGCCGGGACGCAAAGCCCGTACCGGCTAAGAAAACAGGGAGCGGAGACCGCTCCCTGGACGCGACAATTTTTCCGGCGGGCAGCGATTAAACTAACCAGGCTACATCACCGAACAAGCCGGGGTCTCGCGGCTTGGAGGCGAATACCTGATACTGCTCGCGAGCCTCGCCGATTGTTGTGTCGTCACCATGGCCTGGATAGACGGCGGTGTCGTCGGGCAATACGAGTAGCTTTTTCGTGATGCTGTCGATTACCTGCTGTAGAGCTTCGGGGCTGCGGGTTTTGCCGGGCCCTCCGGGGAAGAGGGTGTCTCCGGAGAATAGATGCTTGCCAATCAAGAAGCAGGTCGCTCCCTCGGTGTGGCCGGGGGTGTCCAGAACCGTCATCTCCTGGTTGCCAAACTTTATCACCATGCCGTCTTTCAGGTCGAGTTGAGGAGGCCTGGGTAGACCATCGGCATCATCTGTGCCGATGCCCACGGGGACCTGAACAGCCCCGGTGATCTCGTCGAAACCCAGAAGGTGGTCTTGATGTTTGTGGGTGATCAGGATGCTTTTTATCTGAACATCCCCGATGGCGCCGAGCAACTTTTCCGGTTCAGCGGGAGTGTCGATAATCACACCCTCGTTGGTTTCAGGGCAAATAACGATATAGCCATTGTTGTTGTAGGGACCCATGTTTATCTTGGTGATTTTCAGTTCGCCATCGTAATGAAAGGGCATGATTCTCCTCGCTTGGATAACGGTGGGACAACAAGTTTACGATAGCCATTCTATCAAAACGGGGTGCGGGTGACAAAACTGGGTGCCGCGTCACAGTCATCGGGAACTCGCCAAGTTCTTTTGAGTACAAACTGAAAAGCGACGTCCAATAACGATGTGTTACCTAATCCCCCACCGCCGCTCCGACGGGCTCGCCAACGGTTTTTCGGCCGTTCTTCAAGATCGGCTGAAGGTACTGGCCGGTGAATGATTTTTTATTTTTGGCTACCTGCTCCGGAGTCCCTTGGGCGATCAAGCGGCCGCCCAGATCTCCCGCGCCGGGTCCCAGATCAATGATCCAGTCAGCATTTTTGATGACGTCCAAGTTGTGCTCGATGAGGATGACGGTGTTTCCGCCATCAACCAACCGGTGGAGGACCCGAAGCAGGGCGGCGCAGTCTTCGAAAGACAGCCCGGTCGTCGGTTCATCCAGCAAGTACAGGGTCTTGCCGGTGGCCCGCTTGGAAAGCTCCGTGGACAGTTTCACCCTTTGGGCCTCGCCACCGGACAAGGTAGTGGCGGGCTGCCCCAACCGGATGTACCCCAAGCCCACGTCACGCAGTGTCTCCAGCTTAGGACGGATCCGAGGGAAGCCGCTAAAAACCTCCAAAGCCTGGTCCACCGTCATGTCCAGAACATCGGCGATGCTGTGGCCGCGCAGCGTTACCTCCAAGGCCTCCCGGTTGTAACGGCGCCCGTGGCAGATCTCGCAAGGCACGGTCACGTCGGGCAAGAACTGCATCTCTATCTGGTTGTAGCCTTCGCCCTGGCAGGCCTCACAACGGCCTCCCTTGACGTTGAAGGAAAACCGGCCCGGAGCATACCCCCGTATCTTGGCTTCTGGCAGATTCGCGAACAGCTCTCGCATAGGCGTGAAGGCCCCGGTATAGGTGGCCGGGTTGCTGCGGGGCGTTCGGCCGATGGGCGACTGGTCGATGTTGACGACTTTGTCGATGTTTTCGACCCCAACGATTTCCTTATGCTTGCCTGGCAAGTCGCGGGCGCGGTTGATCAACTGGGCGAGACGTTTGTACAGAATGTCGTAGATCAGGGTGCTCTTACCCGAACCGGATACCCCGGTGATACACACCAACTGGCCCAGAGGGAGCTCAACGTCGATCTTCTTTAGATTGTTCTCCTCGCATCCCTTGACCGTTAGGAACAGACCGTTGCCGGGACGGCGCTCTTGGGGGAACGGAACCTTTTTGCGCCCACTGAGGTACTGACCGGTCAACGATTCCGGACAATCCATTATGTCGTCGATCGTGCCGGACGCCACCACATAGCCGCCGTGCTCGCCCGCTCCGGGCCCCATGTCGGCGATGAAGTCGGCTGACCGCATCATGGCCTCGTCGTGCTCCACCACCACCACGGTGTTGCCCAGGTCACGCAAGTTCGTGAGAGTGCTGATCAAGAGGTGATCGTCATGGGGGTGTAGGCCCACGGTAGGTTCATCGCAAACGTAGAGCACGCCTGTCAGCCCCGATCCGATCTGGGTCGCCAGCCGAACGCGCTGGGCTTCACCTCCTGAGAGGGTTTTGGCGGTACGGCCCAGGGTCACGTAATCAAGGCCGATATTTTTCAGAAACTCCAGACGGCCTTCTATCTCCTTGAGGATCTGATTGCCGATGATCTTTTCCCGTACCGATAGGGTCTGACGGGGACCTTTCCAGGGCACGTCGGGGTCGATCTCACGGACCCATTCCCAGGCATGACCCACATTCTTGGCGCACACTTCCATGATTCCCAGTCCACAAACCGTCACCGCCAAGGCTTCAGGCCGTAGCCGGTTGCCCTGACAGGCGCGGCAGGGCCGGGCCGCCATGTACCGCTCTATCTCTTGGCGGGTGTGGTCCGACTCGGTGTTCTTATAGCGTCTTTCCAAGTTGGGAATCACACCCTCAAAATTCGTGTCCCAGCTATAGGTACGGCCCCGGTGCGTCCGGTGCCGGATGGTGACCTTCTTGGTCCCGTTGCCGTAAAGCACCAAGTCCAAGCTTTCTTTGGGTAGGTCCTTGACCGGGACTTTAGCGGAAAACCCGTGAGCGCCGGCGATAGACTCCAGGAGACTCACGTACCAGCTGCTTGAGGGGCCGCCCCTAGACCAGGGAGTTATCGCCCCTTCGGCTAGGGACAACGCTTTGTTGGATATGACCAGGTCAGGGTCCACTTCAAGTTTGTAGCCAAGACCGGTGCATTGGTTGCAGGCGCCGTGGGGACTGTTGAAGCTGAACGTCCGGGGCTCAATCTCCATCAAGCTGGTCCCGCAACTCACGCAAGCAAACTGCTCGGAGAAAACCAACTCCTCTCCGTCTTCTATAGCGGCCAGGACTACGCCGTCTCCTTCCCGCAACGCAGCCTCAACCGACTCTGACACCCGGCTTACCTCGGTGTCATCCCGGATGATTAGCCGGTCCACGACGATCTCGATGTAATGCCACTTCTGCCGATTCAGGTTCAATTGGTCCAATTCATCCAGGAGGTGGACGGTACCATTGACCCTTACCCGAACGAAGCCGGACTTACTCGCGGCGTCGAAAATGTCTTTATGTTCCCCTTTCTTGCGCCTTACTTTGGGCGCCAGCAACAAGATGCGGCTGCCTTCGGGCAAGGACATGATAGCGTCGGCGATCTGCTGCACGGTCTGCTTTTCCACCGGTTGCCCGCATTTGGCGCAGTGAGGCGTTCCCAGCCGGGCAAAAAGCAGCCGCATGTAGTCGTAAATCTCCGTGACGGTGCCCACGGTTGACCGGGGGTTGTGGGACACGCCCTTCTGGTCGATGGATATGGCCGGGGACAGCCCTTCGATGTAGTCGACGTCCGGCTTATCCATGCGTCCCAAGAATTGGCGGGCGTAAGCGGATAATGACTCCACGTAACGCCTCTGACCCTCGGCGTAGATCGTGTCGAAGGCCAGAGAACTCTTGCCGGACCCGGACACGCCGGTGATCACCACCAGCTTCTCCCGGGGAATGGAGATCTCGATGTTTTTTAGGTTGTGTTCGCGGGCGCCTTTGATAACGATGAATTCCTGGGGCATCACACCACACCTATCACATATTCAATCGCGGATATTTTAGCACTCCTAAGGTACCAGACAACACTATGTTAAGTCGTTGCGCCTGGTTCGTCAGGTTTGTTTCGCCTTATACTGTAACGAACATAGAAGTGGCAATGGGAATATGGGGTAACGAAAGATGGCCCACGGCTTGTTCAACAATGCGAATACTGAAAAAGCCCTTATCGGCGTGGTGCACCTGCCACCCCTACCCGGTTCACCCGGTTGGGGAGGGGACATGGACTGGGTGCTGGATCGGGCTCAAGAAGAGGCCTCGGTTCTGGAGCAGGGTGGCGCCAACGGCATCATCGTTGAGAATTTCGGGGACGTTCCCTTCCGCATCGGCCCGGTGGAACCCGACACCGTGGCGGCTATGACGCTGGCAGTGGCACGGGTGAAGCACGGAACCGATCTTCCGGTGGGCGTGAACATGCTGCGCAACGACGCCAAGTCCGCGCTGGCGGTGGCATCCGCGACCGGAGCCGATTTTATCCGGGTGAATGTCCACTACGGTGTCATGGCCGCCGAAGAGGGAATGGTCCAAGGGGATGCCTACGCGACCTTGCGCCACCGCAGATCCCTGGGCGTCGAGGTGAAGATTCTGGCCGACGTACTGGTCAAGCACGCGGTCCCCGTCGGTCCCCAAGACCTAGGCCAGATGGCTCAGGAGACCACCTATCGGGGGTTGGCCGATGGGCTGATAGTCAGCGGCCCGGTCACCGGACAACCGGCCGAGGAGTCCGACGTGGCAGTGGCCCGGAAGGCGGTGCCGGATGGGTTCTTGTTAGTCGGTAGTGGCATAAACGAGGCCAACGCGGCCCGGATACTGGCGGAGGCTGACGGGGCTATCGTGGGGACCAGCTTGAAACGGGATGGGATCGTGGGCAACCTCATCGACCCGGAACGGGTTAGGCGGCTGGCGGAGATCATCCACGAGTTGGGGCCCTACAGGGCATCCTAAATCGGAGTTTTACCCACGACGGTGGAATTCTGCAGACTGGTAACGCCCTTACCCAGTTCGTCGTGAGCCTAAGAACCCGTTCGTGGTGAGCTTGTCGAACCACCGCTCCGCCTTCCGAGTTGAGATCCGAGCCATCCGCGACGTCCGAAATCCCAAGACAAACCACTATGCAGGCTTCCGCTCCACGATACACCCGGTTTGCTCCTCCAGAAGCATCACGGCCGCGGCAGAGTCCATATCGCCGAACCCTTTGTCAACCGCCTGCTTGACGAAGCTATAGGCCAGATTGGCGCCAGGCATCTCAATGCCTAGCTCTTTGGTCAGGTCCTGAATAAGACCCATGTCCTTTAGGAATACTTTGATCTGGGTACGGGCCCCATCGAAGTCCCGGTCCAGCATCACCGGCGCGTTACGGTCCAGCATGAAGCTGTGCCCCCAACCCGAGTTGACTACCTCAAACACCAGGGCCGGGTCCGCGCCGGCTTTCGCTCCTACCACCATGGCCTCGGCGGCGGCGACCGAATGGATGCCCACCAGAAGCTGGTTGACTAACTTCACGACGGTGCCGGTGCCCGTGGGACCGATGTGCCGAACGGTCGTGCCCATGGCGTCGAACGACGGCAAGGCCCGCTGATAAGCCTCAACTGGTCCTCCGGCCATGATGACCAGCGTACCGTCGGCGGCTCGCTCGGTGCCCCCGCTTATGGGCGCGTCCAGGAAGAAGGCTCCCTTGGCTTCGGCGGCGGCGGCGCAGGCCTTGGAGGTCGCCATCCCCACGGTGCTATGGTCAACAAGAACCTGGCCGGGCTTGGCGTTGGCTACTATGCCGTCATCGCCCAGGAATATCTCTTCCGAAGTCGCCACGTCCGGCAAACACGCTAGGACAACGTCGGCCTCCCGGACCACTTCGACCACCGACGTGGCAGCCCGCGCCCCCGCCGACGCAATCTCCTTAACCTTACCCTGGCTGCGGTTATGCACCGTCAGATCGAACCCAGCCGCCAGCAGCCGGTACGACATGGGCAATCCCATGCGGCCAAGGCCAATAAACCCTACTTTAGTTGCCGCCATCTTAATCTCCCGTTGAATTTGCCACAGAAACACAGAGGGCACGGAGATTTTCTTATTTTTACTCCGTGGTCTCTGTGTCTCTGTGGCTAGCCTCGCCTACTCCGCACCCAGGTCGCGGGCGGTTTGGGTGATTACTTTGTCGAATACGGTAACTATTTCGTCGATCTCTCCGGCGGTCACGCATAGGGGTGGGGCGATGTTCATGGCGTCGCCTCCCCGCAGGATGATTCCGTTATCGGAAAATCCTTGGGTGAGACGCGCTCCCAGGTTTGCTTCGGCGGGGAAGGGTTCCTTGGTCTGCCGGTCCTTGACGATGTCCATGCCGCAGAGCAATCCCAGCCCTCGGACGTCGCCGATGATCTGGTGCTTCTCTTTCAGCTCTTCCAGACCGTCCAAGAGGTACCGGCCCATGCGAGCCGAGTTCTCCACCATGCCCTCTTCTTCCATGATCTGGATGTTCTTGAGAGCCGCGGCCGCCGCCACCGGGTGCCCGCCGAAGGTGATGACATGCTTGAACGCGGCCTGGGGGCTGCCCACGAAGGCGTCGGCGATGGGCTTGCGCAGGATGGCTCCGCCCATGGGTATATACCCGCTGGTGAGGCCCTTGGCCACGGTCATGATGTCCGGAGTGATGCCCCAATGCTCACAGGCGAACATCTTGCCGGTGCGCCCGAAGCCGGTGATGACTTCATCGGCAATGAGCAAACACCCGTAGCGGTCGCATATCTCCCGCAGCATCGGCCAGTAGTTGGGTCCAGGCACTACCGCCCCATAAGGACTGGAGATCGGCTCAGCAACGACTGCCGCCACGGTGTCCGGGCCCTGGAACTTTATGATGTCCTCGATGGCATTGGCGCACCGCTCGGCGCATTCCTCCGGAGTTGTCCCACCGTACTCACAACGATAGGGAAGAGGTTGAGGCCCGTGGAAAAATCCGGGCATCATTGGTTCATAGTCCTGCTTGGGAAAACCCGGCGTGCCACCCAAGGCCAGAGCGCCCATGGTCGCCCCATGATAGGATCCTTTCCGGCTGATGAACTTGTACCGGGTAGGCTCACCCACCCGCTTGAAGTAGGCTCTCGACAATTTAATGGCAGTCTCTACCGACTCCGAGCCGCCGCTGGTGAAGAAGCACCGTGACAGATCGCCGGGAGTGATACTGGCGATCTTCTCCGCCAGGAGGACGGCGGGCTCGTTGGTGGTGCCCAATGGCATATAAGTTAGCTTCAGCATCTGAGCGTAGGCGGCATCGGCGATCTCGTGGCGCCCATACCCCACGTTCTTCAACCACAGGCCTGACATGGCGTCGATGTATTCGTTGCCCCGGGCGTCGGTAACGTGAACGCCCTTACCCTCGACGAATATTTGGGGCTCGCCCTTCTCCGCCATGTCGCTGGGTTCTCTCAGATACACCCACAGGTGCTCCAAGGCAGACTCCGTCAGTGCATCTACTTCCGGTCCAGTATGGGTTGCCATGATTTCTCCTTTTGTTAGGTATCAGCTATCACGGGCCTGGTGCGCGGTGCTTACCCAACCTGCGTGACCAACTCCTGTACTCTACGTTTAATCTCGTCGTATAGAGGGCGGGCCGAGTCGGGGCCCATGCCTCGGGTGTCTTCGATTGTCCAGACAACGACTTTATCGCTGTTGCGGAGATAATCCGGCCAGGTATCGTCGTCGGCCATGACTATAACTTTGTCCGCTTCTTGGACCATCTCGGCGGTTAGTTGCTCCCGCAGGCTTTCGGAAACGTCTACGCCTTGTTCGCTCATGTAAGTTATCGCTGAACTGCCTCCGTCTTTCAAGCGCCTGCTGGCCGGGTTTGTCCTTTCGACAATCGCATCGGCCACGGTGCCCGCGCTACCTGCGGATTCGCTCGATAGTTGGTTGAACAATGCCTCGGCGACCTGGCTTCGGCCCATGTTGGCGTTGCACACGAAGAGGGCTTTCATAGCTGGGGCAGCACCTCCCGCGCCAGCATCTCCATGGCATGGGCCGTTTCCTCTACGCTGCGGGTGTTGGGAGTGGATACGACCAGCCTTGCCACCCCCAATTCCTGATATGTCCGCGCCTTTTCCAGGATCTCGCCGGGCTCGGTACCCAGGGAATACCGGCCGGCACGTCCGGCGCCCAATGGCGCGCTGACCGACACTGGGATTTCCGACGGGTCTCGTCCGGCCGCCTCGGCTTGCCGGGCAAGATAGCGGATACCCTCGCTCAATTCTTCTGGTGGCAACGCGGTGGGGTGCCAGCCGTTCCCGGCGCGCGCCGCCCGGCGGATGGCCACCCGGCTGGAGCCGCCGATCACCAGAGGAATGTGGGGTTTCTGCGTTGGCTTGGGTGAGAATTTCATGCCGGAAAAACTGTGGAACCTCCCCTGAAAACTCGGGTCTTGTTGGGTCCACAGTTCCTTCATGATCGCGATACTCTCGTCGGTTATGGCGCCCCGCTCGGCGAAGGGGCTGCCCATGGCCTCCATCTCGTTCTCCACCGCCCCAACTCCCACGCCCAACACCAACCGGCCGCCGGACATCACGTCCAACGTCGCCGTCGTTTTGGCCAGATTGATGGGGTTGTGGTAAGGCAGCACCAGGACGCTTGTGCCCAGCAAAACCTTTTTGGTGGTGGCGGCTACGTAGCTGAGAACGGCCAACGGCTCGTAGTAGGGCTTATCGCCGATGCGCTCAAAGACGTGGCCTGCGTTGAAAACGTGGTCGCTGGCCCACACCGACTCGAAACCCAGCTCCTCGGCCCGAACGGCCATCCGCAAAAGAGCCTGGATGTCTTCGATGCCTTGATTATTGGCTAACGAAAAGCCGACTTTCATACTGATGCTCCAGGTTTAGTTGCATACCGTAAAGGGGTTAATCTGCTACGCGGAACCCAGTGTAACACCGGCCAAGAACGGCCACAATTCAGCCCAACCGCAACGAGTCTGCCAACGTAGTCACCGCGCGGTTGAAGCCCCGCTACGTTTACGATAAGCTGACCGCTGATAGCTGAAAGCTGAACGCCCCAAAGAGGTGTCAATGGCCTCCACCACGGCAACCCGGGTTCACGGTAAAGAACGAGAAGAATTGGCGGATATCCTGCGGAAGCGGGTTTCCGGAGAGGTCCGTTTCGACGCCTTCTCCAGGGTGTTGTACAGCACCGACGCCAGCATCTACCAGATGGAGCCTGTGGGAGTGGTGATTCCCCGGAACGTGGACGATGTGCTGGCGGTGATGGAGGTCGCGCGAGAGAACAATGTCCCGGTGCTGCCCAGGGGAGGCGGGACCAGCCTAGCCGGCCAAACGGTCAACCATGCCATAATCCTCGACTTCAGTAAATACCTCAACCAGGTGCTGGAGATCAACACCGAAGAAGGCTGGGCAAGGGTCCAACCAGGAATCGTCCTTGACCAGCTCAACCGGCAACTCGCCCCCCATGGATTGATGTACGCGCCCGACCCAACCACTTCCAGCCGCGCCTGCATCGGCGGAGGCATCGGCAACAACACCTGTGGCGCCCATTCGGTGATCTACGGCAAATCTCTGGATCACATCTTAGAAGTGTACGCCGTACTTACCGACGGCTCCCAGGCCCATTTCAGGACCCTGGAAGCCCACGAACTGGAGGCCAAGCTGAGCGGAACTGGGCTGGAAGGGGACATCTACCGGGGCGTGCGGGGCATCGCCCAGGACAACCTTCAGGAGATCAAGACCCGTTACCCCAACATCATGCGGCGGGTCAGCGGCTACAACCTGGACGAGTTTTTAAGTGACGACTCCTTCAACATGACGCGCATGGTCGTCGGGTCAGAGGGGACACTCTGCGTGGTCACCGAGGCCAAGGTCAATCTGGTGCCCCGGCCAACTTTGACAGCATTGTCGATCCTCCACTTCGCCGATATCGTGCAAGCCAGCGAAGCCATCGTGAAGGTGCTGCAACACAGTCCATCCTCGGTGGAGGTAATGGACAACATTCTACTCCAACGGTCCCGGGAGTCCCTTGGCCACTCCGCAGACCTATCTTTCATCGAAGGCGACCCAGGAGCATTGCTGGCAGTGGAGTTTTACGGCGAGTCGGAAGCGGAGTTAATCTCGAAAACCCGCTCCCTGAAAGACGATATCGAGGGTAAGGGCTTGGCCTACGCCTGCGTCAACGTGCTGGACCAGCCGGGCCAGAACCGGGTTTGGAACCTCAGAAAGGGTGGATTGGGTTTGCTCATGAGCATCCACGGCGACGCCAAACCCCTTCCCTTTGTTGAGGACACGGCGGTTGACCCGGAGAAGCTGGGGCCCTTCGTGCGTAGGTTCGATGAGATCGTGCGCAGCCACGGGACTGAGGCCGCCTATTACGGCCATGCCAGCGTGGGTTGCCTGCACATCCGTCCCTTGGTCAGCCTGAAAGACTCGCAAGGAGTGGCCACCATGGTCGCCATCGCCGACGAGATCAGCGACCTGGTGAAAGAGTTCGGCGGTTCCCTGAGCGGCGAACACGGCGACGGGATAGTCCGGGGCGTTTACACGGAGAAGATGTTCGGTCCAGAGATATACCGGGCATTTCAGGAGCTAAAGAACACTTTCGACCCTCAAGGGATCATGAATCCCGGCAAGATCATCAATTGCCCGCCCATGACCGAGAACTTGCGTTACGGGCCCGATTATCACGCCCAGACCATACCGGCCAAGTTGGACTTTTCCATCGACACCAACTTCGCGGGGGCCGTGGAGATGTGCAACGGCATGGGCGCGTGCCGCAAGCTGGAGGGCACCATGTGCCCCTCTTACATGGCTACCCGCGATGAGGAGCATTCTACCCGGGGCCGGGCCAACCTGCTGCGCGCCGCTATGTCGGGGGTATTGCCGGAAGGTACAATGACCAGCAGACGCCTGTTCGACGCTCTAGACCTTTGCCTTGAGTGCAAAGGTTGCAAAGCAGACTGCGACTCCGGCGTAGACATGGCCAAACTCAAGTACGAGTTCTTGGACCACTACTTCCAAGCCAACGGGCTACCTTTAAGAAACAAGATCTTCGGCCGCATCAACCTGGTAAATCAGTGGGGCAGCCGGTTCGCCCCATTTTCCAACTGGGCTTCCCAAAATCCCATCGGCAGATTCTTCGCCGGGCTGGTCCTAGGGATCCACCCACGCCGGTCATTGCCATCCTTCGCCAGAGAAACCTTGCCCAAGTGGTTTGATTCCCGCAGCCAAATCCCCCTCGGTCCCCCTTTACCAAAGGGGGAGGAAAGGGGGATTTCCGCTACGACAAACACTGTTGTCCTATTCAACGACACCTTCATGAACTACAACTATCCCCAGGTGGGGAAGGCCGCGGTCGAGTTGCTTGAGGCTGCCGGGCTCCGAGTCGTGTTGGCCAACGGTGGCTGCTGCGGCCGGCCCATGATCTCTAAGGGTATGTTGGACGAAGCGTCGGCCCACGCCCGCGCCAACGTGGACCTGCTCTACACCTACGCCCAACAAGGCATACCGATCATCGGTTGTGAACCGAGTTGTTTGCTGACCTTCCGCGACGAGTACCCCGAGTTGGTCAAGAACGACAAGGCCCAAAAGGTGGCCGAGAACAGCTACATGATTGACGAATTTCTGACGATGCTGGCTGAAAAAGGGGAACTGCGACTGGAATTCAAGGACGTGGGGAAAAAGATCCTGTTCCACGGCCATTGCCACCAGAAGTCCCTGGTGGGTACCGCCTCCTCTTTGGCCGCCTTGCGGCTGCCGCCAGGCAACGAGGTGGAGCTGATCAACGCCGGTTGCTGCGGCATGGCCGGGTCCTTCGGATTCGAGAAGGAACATTACCAGCTTTCCATGGACATCGGCGCCCAAGCGCTATTCCCGGCGGTGAACGCCAAGGGTGAGGACTGGGAAGTAGCGGTGATGGGGGTGTCCTGCCGCCAGCAGATCGAGCATGGCACGGGCCGTCCGGCCCGCCACTTGGTCGAAGTGCTCCGGGACTCCCTGGCCTGAAGCGCAAGTCTGGCGGTGAACGTGACGGCGGGCCGACGGTGTCCGAATAGAAGGGGGCGGCAAATTTTGGCATCCGGTTGCGCCGCCGCCCCGGTTCACCCTCTAATTCCCCACCGGCACCGGCACACCCGCGATCTTGCACTGAACGCTGCCTAGGGTGTTGCGGGATGTGAAGAAAAGGGTCTTCCAATCGTCGCCGCCGAAGGCGACATTGGTGGTCGCGGTCTCGCCATGGGCGATGGTGCCCAGGTGCTTGCCGCTGGGATCCAGGACCCAGACGCCGCCGGAGCCGCCGCAGTAAACGTTCCCTTCCACGTCTACTTTCATGCCGTCGGGCACTCCCGGCCTGTCTCCCGACAGGTCGGCAAAGACCCGCTCGGACTGGATAGCCAGCGTACCGTTGGGCAGCATATCGAAGGCGCGGATATGCCCTTTCCTGGTATCGTTGATGTACAGCACGCTTTCGTCGGGGGAAAACGCCAGACCGTTGGGGACGATAAAGTCGCCCACCAGCAGGGTCAAAGTCCCCAGGTCGGGCGTAACACGATACACGCCGGAGAAAGTCAGGTCCCACTGCTCCCGAGGCAAGGGACTGGTCCAGGGGTCGGTGAAGTAGATGGCCCCATCGGACTTGACGATCACGTCGTTGGGCCGGTTCAACCGTTGACCGTTGAAGCTGTTAGCCACCACGGTGATACTGCCGTCAGGCTCTTGACGGGTCACCCGGCGGCTGTCGTGCTCGGCGGCCAATAGCCGTCCCTGCAGGTCCCGGGTAAGGCCGTTGGCCCGGTTGGTCGGCTCTTGGAAGAGGGTCACACCCTGGCCTTGGGCCCACTTCATGCGCCGGTTGTTGTGGATGTCGCTGAAGAGAAGGTAACTACCCTCTTTCCACCATAGCGGTCCTTCCGCCGGGCCATCGCCGCCACCGTAGCCATCTCCCAATTTTTCGATATTTTGACCGGATGACACGATGCGCTCTAACTCAGGCGCATTTTTTTCTATAGGCATCGAAATCTCCTAATCTTGCAAACTGCTCATGGCTGACCACCGGGCATTATAATACCAATTCCATTCCAAGTGCGTCACCCATCTCCCTCTGGGAAAAGAGCCAGGGCGAGGGTTGCCACACACTAACCCAGTCAATATAATGCCGTCATTCCCCGCAGCTCCACGTCCAAAGTAATTTCCGCGATCGAAGATTGGCAAATACGGCAGGCTGAAGGAGGACCAACATGGCATTCAAGCTGAATCACGTCCATCTCAAGACCCCGGACCCGCAGAAGACAGCCCAGTTTTACGTGGACACTTTGGGGGCCAAGATCATCGGAGAAGCCGGTGCGAACGGGCTGCGCTTGGACCTGCACGGCCTCACGCTGAACGTCACCAGATTCATCGAAAGCCAGAAGCACGAGCAGAAGTACGGGATCGAGCACATAGCCCTCGATACCGACGACATGCCCGCTTTGGTTGCAAAACTCAAGGCCAGCGGGGCCAAGATTCTAGAGGAGACCACCGTGGGCAACGGCCGAAAGGTCTGCTTCTTCGAAGGCCCGGACGGTGTGCATCTAGAGTTCCTGGAAGTAGTCGATTAGCTTACCGGCCAGGCCTTGACCGGCCCCGCAACTAGGCGATCCAGGCCGGAGACTTGTTCTGCAGCGTGATCAGGACGAATGGTGTGGGAACGCGCCGTTCTTCATGAAGTTATCGGACTGCAGGTTGATATATAGGTCGGCACCCCATCCCGGAGCAAGGAGAGGTAATACATGCTTTATGAATTAAGGGTTTACGATGCCAGAGCAGGCAAACTGCCGGCGCTTAACGACCGCTTTGCCAACCATACCACCGGATTTTTCAAGGACCACGGCATCGGTATCATCGGGTTCTGGACCGCTGAGATTGGCACAAGTAATCAACTCACCTATATGTTGAGCTTCGACAGCATGGCGGACCGGGAAGAGAAATGGGCCGCCTTTGGCGCCGACCCGAGATGGCAGGAAGTGAGGGCCGAGACGGAGAAGGACGGCCCTTTCGTCGATTCCGTCCAAAACAGCTTTTTACGGCTCACTCCCTACTCTCCGGAACCGCATATGACTACCGCCATCCAGGAGATGCGGGTTTACACCGCCATGCCCGGCAAGTTCCCCGCGTTGAACGAGCGATTCGCCAACCACACCATGAACCTGTTTGAAAAGCACGGTATAGAGAACGTGGGTTATTGGACGGCCGACGTGGGCACCAGTAACCAACTCACCTACATGTTGGGGTACGACGGTCTGGGTGACCGGGAAGAGAAATGGGGAGCGTTCGGCTCGGACCCGGAATGGCACAAGGCCCGTGCCGCCTCGGAGGTCGACGGCCCTCTAAACCGCAGGGCTCAAAACAGTATCTTGCGAAGAACGTCCTATTCTCCATAGGCGGACGCTTCGCCCGTCGCTTTAAACGATTGTGGATGCGCCGATTAAGCCCTTCGACAAGCTCAGACGAACGGTTAAAAAATTCTGCTAACGTTCGTGGTGAGCCTGTCGAACCACTTTTCGGTACGGTTTACAGATAGCCTGGCCAGGGACCTTCGTATAGTTCGGGCACAGTGATTGGCCCGGCGGGCCGTGAGATCTGCCGCACGGCCTCGGAATTTAGGAGCAACGTTCGTGTCCAGCCTAACTAAATTGGGGCATGGAATCATGTCCCGATACTTGGCATCCATGGAATACCCGGAATATCGTAAATTATGGCTGGCCACACTGTGCTCCCAGTCGGCTTCCTGGGCCTTGATCGTAGCCCGAGCCGCCCTGGTGTTTAATATGACCGGCTCGGCCACATGGACCGGAGCCGTCACCTTCGCCGCTATGATTCCCTCGGTGTTGGTGTCGCCCGTGGCCGGATACCTGGCCGACCGTTTCGACCGCCGCACGGTGTTAGCCTATGCATATCTGGTCAACGTGGGCGATAACCTGGTTCTGGCCATCCTGGTGGTGACTGGACTGGTCGAACCTTGGCATGTATTGATCTTGTCGGCCATCACCGGTTCGGGCCGGTCTACCCAGATGCCCGCCGCCCAGGCATTACTGGCCAACATGGTGCCCCGAGAGCGGCTGCTGAACGCCGTCGCCTTATATCAGGCTACTTTCCACGGCTCCCGGTTCGTGGGCCCCTTCCTGATTCTGGTGGTGCTCTGGGCCACCGGCCACCAGGACTGGGTTTTCTTCTTGTGCGCCGGTCTCTATGTTCTTGGTTTTACCACGATCTTGACGGTAAAAACCGCGTCTCGGGGTGCGATGCAAGCGGGGAAGTTCCGGGAGATGTTCTTGGGTAACTTGATGGCCGGGCTGAGCTATATGTACCGGCATCCCTTGATCCTTTCCCTGGTGCTGCTGGTGGTAGCTCATTGCGGCATGACGATGTCCTTCGAGTCCCTTTTCCCAATATTCGCCCAGGACAAATTGAACATGGAAGGCAGCGCCGCGGTCCTGAACGGGTTCAGCTACCTAATGGTGGCCTTTGGAGTAGCGGCCCTGGTGGCGGCGTTGATGTTAGCCGGCGTGAGAAGCGAGGCGGCAAGGGGCAGATGGTTGCTTGGGCTTGGGGTATTCAGCGGCGCCAGCGCCGTTGCTTTAGCTATGTCGCCCAACCTTCCCTTGGCCATCTTGTCGGTGGCGGCGATGGGTTTTGCCCAGGGCGGGTTCATGACGCTGAGCCATGCCTTGCTCCAGACCATCGCGCCGGACGAGATCAGGGGCCGGATGCTGGGTGTCTACAGTTGGCACACCAACGGCACGATGGCCGGTTTCAACTTGGTCAACGGGGCGCTGGCTGGGTTGACCGGTTTGTCGGCGCCACTGATCCTGGGAGCCGGCGGATTAGCATTCTTGGTGATAATGACGCTAAGCTTCGGCCGCGTCCCTCTGCGCCAGCTTTACGCCCGAGGCGTGGCGGCAACCTAACCGGAGAGCAAGCACACCATCGCCGTATTTACCATCTGATTCAGACCGGTTACATGGTATTGGCTTCGATGGCCCGAATCAATTCCGATGGGGTGGGGTCTAGGAGTATGTTATCCATGCTGGGCATGCTCGGCGGCTCCCCCGTCAGGTTTATCCGGGCCAGGCTGATCTTCCGAAACGGGAGAGACGGCAGATTGATCCTTGAGACTATACAGGCGCTATCCGGACCCGATACTACGCCACATAGACCTATCTATATCAGTTACGA
>ENA-ORDI01000762-ORDI01000762.1-marine-metagenome-genome-assembly--contig:-NODE-762-length-20234-cov-5.662946_pt1 | contig 20234 bp, 12 predicted proteins | sample MGYA00248628_ERZ508525 | MGnify/ENA primary metagenome ERZ508525 (study PRJEB26195, sample SAMN05422138) | marine metagenome | isolation source: East of Porto Seguro, South Atlantic Ocean | place... | reverse complement strand
CGGGATGAGAGGCTGAAAAGTATTCATGTCCGCGGGGGGCGTGGCGGTGAAATACTTTATATGGTTGATGGGATGCCCGTGACACATCCTCTGTATGGCGGACGAGATGTATTGGATTTGAATGTTGTCGATATTGAAGCAATGGAATTACTGACTGGTGCGTTCAATGCTGAATATGGCAACGCCATGAGCGGCATCGTAAACCTGCAGATAAAAGAAGGCGGTAAAAATTATGAAGGCAGTATATCGGCGTACACGGGCGATTATTTATCCAATGATACGGAACTTTACACCAATATCAATGATGTGAATCCGCTGGCAAACACAATCCTGGATGGTGCTATATCAGGTCCGGTACCCTTAATAGGTAAAGATGGCCGCATTACATTTAATATAAGTGGACGATTAAGCGGTAATGAAGGTTATCTCTATGGCGTACGAGAGCATAACCCCGATGATTACGCATATTTTCCTCCTTCCGGTGATTGGTATGTGGAAATGGGCGGTGACGGAAAATTTGTACCAATGAATCCCAGTAATAATTTTAATGGCTTAGGCAAATTGACCTTCCGCATTACTCCTAAGCTGAAATTATCTGGCCAATTATTGTACGCTGAGAGTAATTGGAAATCATATGTACATAGTTATAAGTATAATCCTGACGGTACCTATAAATATGCGAATCAAAATGCCAATTATTCCGTCAAGATTAATCATGCTATCGGTCTTAGGAGCTATTATGAGACCAATTTTTTCTTTAGTACAACGAATTATAGCCAATTCTTATTTGAGGATCCATTGGATCCAAATTACGTACGTACGGACTGGATCAATACGGAACCTAGTTCAGCTACCTTTGCTTTTGGCGGCACACAAATGGGCCATAGTTATCGTGAATCAAATTCCGTGGGTGGGAAATTTGATTTTAACAGCCAAATAACATCAAAGCATGAGATTAAAATTGGCACCAGTGTACGGATAGACAATTTAACGGAGGAAAACTACACCGTATTATATAATGACCAGTACCGTACACCAACTGTCCTGCCCGCGAATGAATCGCCATATCATAATCTCTATGATAATGAGGCCATGTTTTTATCGGGGTATATCCAAGATAAGATCGAGTATGCTAATATGGTTATGAACATGGGGCTGCGTTATGATTATTTTGATCCAAAATCGGATTATGTAGCGGATCTTCTGGATCCTGAAGGCAGCAAAACTGTAGCGGATCCCAAGCATATGGTATCACCGCGCTTGGGTATATCATTTCCAATTACAGATGAGGGAATTTTACATTTTTCTTATGGGCACTTCTACCAGATGCCTACCTTGCGCAGGTTATATAAAACGAGCATATTTGGTGCAGGTCTTGCCCCAAGTATCGGTTACGCTGATCTCAAGCCAGAGAAAACAGTAAATTATGAATTTGGTTTACAACAACAGTTTACCAGTATCCTGGCCATTAATATGAGTATCTTTTACAAGGATATCCGCAATCTGTTGGCCCTACAATCGATCCATTATGAATCGGCAAAATATGGCCCATCTGACTATGCAATATATCTCAATAAGGATTATGGCTCGGTGAAAGGAATCACCTTTAGTTTAACCAAACGCTATGATCCAGTAACGCGATTGTCAGCTTGGACTGATTATACTTACCAAGTTGCTAAAGGTAACAGTGTTCGATCAGGTTCTTTTTTCTTCAATTCTCTCACAGGTGAGGAGGAAGAAAAACGTATTGCACCACTTAGCTGGGATCAGCGGCAAATTATGAGCGTCACTTTGATGGTTGGCGATCCAAGAAAATGGTCGATCAGTTTCATTGGTAAATTGAGCAGTGGTTGGCCCTATACACCGGATATACCCAACGCAAATTATGTACCAGAACCAAACAGCGACAATAAACCCTGGCAACGAAATGTAAATATGCGCATCCAGAAAACGTTCAATATACGGAATTTCCGCTTGGTGGCATTTGCTAAAGTTTATAACCTGTTTGATACTCGTAATGAAAGATATGTGTTCGATGATACCGGCAGGTCGGGCTATACATATGGCTATCAATCAAGCCAGGAAACCGATGAATTGATTCGCCACTATAATGAGCCGGGTATACATACCTGGAATGAGTATATGACCCGGCCCTATTATTATACGGCTCCACGATCTGTTTCTGTGGGCCTAACAGTGGATCTTTAAAGATGGCCCAACAAAGATTGATCAGGCTAATCATTATTTTTTTACTGTTTATGTCGGGATTTTCCCATCCGTTAACGGCAAAGAATAAAAAGGTAAAAAAAGGTTCACAGGAATGGTACTTACAGGGACCCAAAAAATCCTGGTCTGATTCTGACCATAAGAAATACTTTGATTGGCAGGAAGGTGTATACAGGGCCATGGCTATCCAGAACGATGATCCTCAGGTTCTACGACGGCAAAAAGCGATAATGAACGGAAATAAGATTACAGCGGAGATTTGGAACTATGGATCCATTTCCAGTCCGGGCAATAAGGTCACTGACATTATTTGGGAAGGATTGGGTTATGGCTATGAATTTGGTCCATTTATCTGTGCTGAAGTTGAAATTACTCCAAGTAGTCATCAGGACGCCTACTGGAAAGTGAGTGCTGATGGTGATACTACATGGTACGCTCGTGTGATAAGCGATGGGCTCACTTCACTGGGCGGTGAAGTATCTCCCGATGGAACAGAGTTTTGGGGCTGGGAGCCATTGGCTTGGAATGATGATTTCACCATTCCCTATGCTGACCCAAATAGTGACCAACTGCCAACATCCAATGATTTCGATCGCGATGGTGATGGCAAACCGGACAGTTGGCCGACAGGTTGGTATAATGTTGATCTTGAAGAATATGTTTGGCCTGGGGCTCTTCGACAGGGTTCTTCCAATTCGGATCTAGAAATATTCTTTGTTACGGATGATCGTACTAACCGGGAATTTGAATATTATCCATTTCCAGGTGATTCGTCTCGTAAAGGATTGGGTCTGGAAATCGAGTTCCGGTATTATCAATGGGCCAACCCATTAGCAGAAGACATCATATTTTTGATATACAAAGTAACCAATAAAAGTGAGAACGATTTGCATGAGGTGACCTTTGGTATGTGGGGTGATCCCCATATTGGTGGGCCCTCGAACTGGCAGGATGACCTTTCATATTTTGATAGAAATATAAACATGGTCTATGCCTGGGATGAGGATGGTATAAGTGATGTGGCTGGCCGGGCGCCAGGGTATTTTGGTTACAAGTTTTTAGAAAGCCCCGGTCAACCTTATGACGGCATTGACAATGATAATGATGGTATGGTAGATGAAAGCCGCAGTAATGGGATTGATGATGATGGTGATTGGGACGTCGAGAAACATGATGTTGGTATAGATGGTATACCAAATACTGGTGATACGGGGGAGGATGATGGGATACCTACAGCTGGAGATCCGTTTGATCCACGCCAGCCAGGAGAACCGAATTTTGAATGGACCGATCTTGACGAATCTGATATGGTGGGTTTAACCGGATTCGCTTCACCACCATTCACTAGTCAAAACAGGATATCAAATGATCACTATGTGTGGGAAAATCACTTGCAGGCAGGGAAATTTGACTCTGCCAATGTCGACCAGGCGGGTGATTACATTTTCATTTATAGTTCAGGTCCTATGTCTTTACCGGCCGGAGAAGCGCGACGATTTTCGATCGCACTTTTGGTAGGTCAGGATTATGAAGATCTGACACTGAATGCTATTACCGCACAGGATATATATGAAAAAAATTATCAATTTGCAAAACCACCTGATAAACCCATTGTCATGGCGGTCCCAGGCAATGAACAGGTAACCCTGTATTGGGATGCTGAAGCTGAAACATCGTATGATCTGATTAGTGAATCCTACGACTTCGAAGGTTATGTAATCTACCGCAGTATTGAACCTTCCTTCCTGGATCAGCAGACCATAACCGATGCTAATGGTTCAAGATTCCTTTTCGAACCGTTAAAAATGGCAACTGGAGCACCAGCCCGTTTTGACCTTGTTAATGATTACAGCGGATTGAGCAGTATCCCCTATAGCGGACGGGGAGTATATTATAATCTTGGCAGTAATACGGGGCTCAGGCATTCATTTATTGATTCGAATAATGTCATCAATGGTCAAACCTATTATTATGCAGTTGTATCCTATGATCATGGGGATGATAGTCTAGGAATTGCTCCATCTGAGTGTTCGAAAACAATTACATTAAATCCTGAGACAAATGAGGTGATCTTGGATCTAAATACCAAGCAAATCATCCCTAGGGTACCAACTGCTGGTTATGTACCTGGAAACATTGATGACAATTACGTAGAACATGTCAGTGGTGTTGCCACCGGAACAATTATTATAGAAGTTATTGATCCCCGGGCTATCGAAGATGCAAATATGTTTGAAGTTTCCTTCATGGAAAGTCCAACAAGTTATTCCGTTAAGGATATGAAAACGGTAGCGGATGAACTGGTTGCTAAATTGGATCAATTTGTACGCCTGGATTATGGCAATATTGATAGCACTTCTTTTAGTCTTTCAGATTTAAATGGAATTAATACCTATGACTCTGGCATCGATTATGAATTGATTCCGCAATCAGGAAAGATCCGCGCCATACCTGGTGGTGCATTATTAGATGGAGTTACATACCTGGCATCTTATATGTATTATGGTGTTGTAGCGAGCAACTTTCTGAACATGGAAGAATCCAATCCAGTTTTTGATGGTCTGAAGATCTATGCTCAAGATCAGATATTAGCACTGGATGAAACACAGATGGAATGGAGTGCAGGGTCTCCAACCAACTGGGAACCACAAGTAAAACCATTTAATAATATTGGTACAAAAATGTATCCCGCCGATTATGAAATACGGTTTTTTGATGATATTGCAGATTCCAGTGCCAGACCTAATTATGGGTATATCAAAGCAAAATTTCAGGTTTGGGAAACTACAGCAGGTCTGGTTCCTGAACAGAGGAAAGTAATCATACTTGAATTGCCTCCTGAGGACAGTTTGTGGACACCGGGAGACCGGGCAGTGATTTTGCAGGGAGATGAAACATCTTCCACTTCCTGGGAATTTACCTTTTTTAAACCGGCAGAAGGTGGCATTGCCCCCAATAGTGGTGATATTTACTATATAGCCACCACCAGACCATTTAACGAAGGTGATAAATATCAATTTACAACAAGTGCCTCTACAATCAATAATGAGCAAGCAATGAATGAATTGGACAAGATTAGCGTCGTCCCCAATCCTTATGTTGTTACCAATGTATTGGAACCGCTGGATAGACAGAATCCTCGTGATCGCGGACCAAGAAGAGTATACTTTAATCATCTGCCCAAGGATTGTACCATCAGGATTTATACAATTACTGGTGAACTTGTCAGAACACTGGCCCACCATTCCAGCATGGACGATGGCAAAGAATTTTGGGATTTAACAACGGAGGATAATTTCCCAATATCCTACGGTATTTATTTATATCATGTAGATGCAGAAGATCTGGGTGAATCAATTGGCAGGTTTGCGGTGATAAAATGAAATATATAGGTCTAAAAACTAAAATCATTACTATCGTGTTTATTGTTGTGCTTGATACAGGGTTGATCTATTCCCAAAACACAAATACCAATACCATTACCAAACGTGGAACAACAGCAGCGCAATTTCTAAAAATTGGGGTAGATGCTCGTGCTACTGCAATGGGTAATGCATTTACCGCTATGTATGGAGACCTGAGTAATATCTATTGGAATCCTGCTGGCCTGGCCTATTTAGATGGTATCCAGGCCATGATTGTTAATAGCCCCTGGATCGCAGAAACTAAATTCAACTATCTAGCGTTTGCCTTCAATTCCCATGGTATTGGTACCTTGGGGTTCAGTTTAACTAGTCTAACTGTACCGGAAGACATTGTACGTACGGTGGAAGAACCGGAAGGTACAGGCGAACGTTTTGAAGCTGGTGATCTGGCCGTAACGTTATCGTATTCACGGCGGTTAACAGATAAATTCTCAATTGGCGGTAATCTTAAATTTGTACAACAAAAGATCTGGCATTCCATGGCTCAGGCAATTGCTGCTGATCTGGGAGCGCTATTTGTTACACCATTTCGTGACATTCGAATCGGGGCCAGCTTATCCAATTTCGGTAATAGTTTGAAGATGGATGGGAGAGACATGATCATTAGCGTTGATCCTGATAAGCAAAATGAAGGTAATGTAGAATTTGTTAATGCGTTGTATGAAACGGAACAATTCCCGTTGCCACTTATTTTTCGTGTCGGGATTGCAGGGGAACTGCTTCAAAACGAAAAAATGAGGTTATCATTTGGACTGGATGCGTTGCACCCTAATGATAATACGGAAAGCATGAATGCTGGACTGGAATTTGCTTATGCAGAAACATTCTTTTTACGTAGTGGTTACGCCACCCTTTTCCGGGATGCGACAGAAGAGGGATTGACCCTCGGCGGAGGTATTTATTACCGTTTAGGAAAGAGCAATACGAAGCTTAAACTCGATTACTCCTATACAGACTTTGGCAGATTTGATTTTATTCAAAGAGTGACAATCGGCTTACGATTTTAATTGTAATCACTCTCGATATTCATTTTGGTTGAAAATCGAGCAGGGGGAAATTATCCGATGGTGGGTATTTGTAGTGCCACCATTCTTCCGCGTATATTGAGAAACCGCCTACATTGGTCATTAGATTTTTCAACAATTCCCGGTTTACAATGACATGGAGAGGATGTTCCATGTATTCATGTTGTGCTTCAACGCCAAAGAAATCAAAAACGGTGGGCATATCTAATTCTTTTTTTGTGGAAAAATCAATTATGGTTAGATCAACTGCGCCACCACGATTATGAGAAGAGCCAATATTTGGATCAGCCACATAGCGTGGATCAGGTACAATATCCCACATGCGGTATTGAACAGATCGAGGTCGATAACCATCCCAGATTTTCAATCCCAGACCACCAGCATAATTCATCCCATTATGGAATTGTAAATTGCGGAGGCTGTCCTGGACCAGTTTAAGATTTTCAAGGGCGCCAAATGCTAGAAAACACGTATTGGTTGGGTACAATATTTGTTTGGTAAAGTTTTCCGCAGTCGCGTATTTAAGTTCAATTTCAATGTCAGGTATAATTTCTTTTACTTTGACCAGTTTGTTCGCAGGTGTTTGCCCTAGTGTAAAACTGCAAGGATATGTAAATATGTTTATTATCAATATGATGGAACATGACTTTGTGAATAAACGAAATATGGATTTATCAGTCATTTAATTATCCTAGTTGATTAATAAAGTCAGTAAAAGAAATATCGTAAGCCCTCCAGCGGCATAGAAATTGATAGGGATCCGCTTTTTCTGCAGCTCTTTAACCAGCGTGTCGCTACCCCATAACCTATTCAATCGATTTTCCTTAAAGACAATGTTTTCTGGGTACAATTCCTTTAGTTTTTTTATTACACTTACTCCTACGTTAAGGCTTTTATAATTATTCCTAGTAATAACTCTGATCTCAATGCCGTTACAGAGCTGATTCTCATACTTGGGTTTATCTGCTACACCGGGAATGGATACAGGTGTAAATGATTTCGGTACAAAAACGACACCAGGCAACTGCAGTTTATTCAGCTCTTGGGAAAGTATTTTACCATCAATCCAGGGAGCACCAAACCATTTAAAGGGATGGTCTGTGCCGCGGCCTTCACTAACATTCGTTCCTTCCAGCAAACACATACCCGGGTATATTAGTGCGGTACCTACGTCAGGTATATTAGGCGAAGGTTTGACCCAGGGCAAAGTTGTTTCATCATACCAGAGGGAAGCATACCAACCTTCCATGGAAATGACACTTAGGGATGGGACAGCAGCAATCCATTGTTCTGCAACAATCTTTTGGGCCAGTTCCCCTACGGTCCACCCATAGCGGATGGGAATGGGATATTTGCCAACGAAGGACTGATATTTCAAATCCAATAATGGGCCTTCGACTATATCACTACGGATTGGATTGGGGCGATCCAATACCAGCACTGGTATATGTAACGCAGCTGCAGCTTCCATGACCAGGCCTAAAGTTGAAATATAGGTATAAAAGCGCGCACCGATATCCTGAATATCATAAATGATCAGGTCTACACCCTGCAACATTTTCGGCGTTGGTTTGCGTGCGGTACCATATAGACTGAATACATCAGGAAGGTCGGCGATCTTTTTATCGTATGTTATTTCTTCATCGGCCTCGCCAAATAGACCGTGTTCAGGGGAAAAAATCACTTTCAGGTGGATGTCATCCAAAGACAGCAGTCGTTTATAATTTGGTATACCATAGCGGTCGATTCCAGTCTGATTGGTGACCAGGGCGATGGTTTTACCAGTGATCAAATCAAGCTTTTTTTCCAGCAGTACATCTAAACCAGTTAGTACCGTAACCTTGTCCACTGGAGGTGTTGTGATGGTTTTATAATATTCAGCCTGGATCTGATGAGTGGATTGCCTAGTCTGGGCTGATAGAAAAGTGATAGTCAAAACCAATAATAATTTCCATTTAAAATATTCCATTATTTTAAAATGGTAACTTTTCTGGTATCGATGGTTTGACCACTGGTTAAAGTCAAGATGTATATACCCGTTGGTAATTCTCTGTTGTGATCGTCCAACCCATCCCACACCCACGTTTGTTTGTATGTACCCGCCAACGAAATATTCACGGTCTTTACTTGCCGCCCCAAAATATCGATGATTGCAATCTGCACAACCTCGTTGTTTAGATCTGTTAGGAATTCTAATGTAAGGGATGAATTTGTTGGATTTGGATACAGTGCATGAATTGATACTGCTTCCGGTAAGGCAACTTGTGAATTATTTGCAATACTGAGCTCAGTTTCATAGAAGTTGAGAATCCTATCCAGCAATTGATCCCGTTTTGATTCGGGATAAATTGTTTCAAAACCAACAGATAGAAATACAACACCGCCGTTTTCGCTACTATTGCCGAATGTGCCGGTATAGCTGATACCCATGCCGCCGCGGGTTGCATAATCTACGTCATTATATTTTGCACATACCTCAGCACCATTAACTGGTTTGATGCCGTCAGGCCAGTCCACATCATAAGTGCCGTGAGTTCCGTTATCAAAGGTGATATCGGATATTCCATCAAACAATGAATTGGTTACACCATAGCCGCTGTAGGTTCCTTGCTGTCCGCCGGCCGCATCGGAGATATAGTTTGCTTTCAGATAGTTCTGGAAGAATTGACCATCAGAGGTACTGCCTTGACTAGCAAGGTCATAGCCAATCTCTGAACCAGACGCAAAAAGAAACCCCCCATTTTCTAAAAACGATTCAACCAGGTCTTGTTCTGATCCCGTAAATGAGCTGGTAGCTTTACCTTCTTCGCCGAGGATCCAGTCTACAACTGCATAGTTATCGAGGTCAATGTCGCCTTCCATAACCGCTTCGTTGGTTGCGTTATCAAAGGGATAACCTTGTGCATGAAAAGCACTGCCGTGCTGCTTTATATAGTCAAATGTATTGGTAGTGCCATTTACCCGATCAAAGCCATTTATGATCAAACACTTTACATTCCCAGTTGTTGGTATTACACCCAGCAATTCTGTCTGGGGACTGGAACCGAAGTCATTCGTAGCGGAAATAGAAAGAAAATAAGGTTCACCTGCGGTCAGGTTATCAATAATAATTGGTCGTTGAGTGTAAATACCCAATGTATCAAGAGTGTTGTTATCAAGGTAACCTCGTAGTGCGATGTAGATATCAGCAGCTTGCGCTCCCTGAAAGTCTATCATTACATCACCACTACCAACATTCTTGATAATCAACCTGCTTGGTGTTGTCGGCGGTGCATTAGCGCCAAATTTAGCAGAGAGCAAGTCCCAGAGTTCAGGGTTGCTGCCATCATAACCCATTGCCCAAACACCAACCCCTAATAGATCATTATTGATAGCAAAATCATATTTCAGGGATAAGGATAAACTGTCATCATACCAGCCTTGTATCCAGTTAGGGTTTTGATAGCGGTACCATGGTGTCTGTGATGATTCATGCCATAGTTTTCCGTATGATAGTGCATTCCCTTCCATTTCTGCATAGAATTTTGCTGAACCAGTGTCTGTAGTAGATGCACCAGCTGAACTGGATGCAGCCGGCCATTCAAAACCAAAATAAGGACACCCAATGATTAATTTATCAGCCTGGTTATTTGTCTTATTCAAATAATCATTTACTGTCCAGGAAACCGTATATCCACCCCCAGTAAGCGGTGCATTAGGTCCAGTACTTGAACTACCACTGTAATAGTAATCGTACCCCATAATGAACAAGCCATCACTTATAGTAGCTAATGCATTATAATCCCAGCCATCGTTCCAATCAACGGCAGGGGTAGCAAGGGTAACTTGGGAGCCTGGAATTTCAGTATGAAAGGTGTTTGTAAGGTCAGTGATGAACTGCACCATATTTTGTTTCTGAGACGCAGGAAATGACTCAAAGTCCACATTGACACCATCGGCGTTCCCAGCCTGTACTTGTGTCAACAGGTTATTAATCAGGTTTTGCCGATAAGTTGCATTACTCAGCAGAGTTACCAGATCACTATTGCTGAAAAGGGTAACGCAAAGCACCACATCCACACCGTTGGCGTGGGCAGTATTAATTAAGCCTGTGACCGGCCAGCCGTGAAGATTACTTAGACCGCCAGTTGCGGTCGCTTCAGCACTAAAGAAGGCGATGGTTGAAATCAAGTTGTAGTTATAGTTTTGCCAGGCAGTTCCCATCCAGTAAGGATGATAACCAAACACTTCACGTGTTGGTGTCACATTGCGCGGTTGAACGGGTATAATTTTTTCGTTGGTGCGCTGATCCGGAGGTGCAGTATAGTTATCATTATAGTATTCAAGCTGAATTTGGTGAATGCTGGGGCGTTCCTGCCCAAAGCTGAACAATGACATTGTTATAAAGACCAATATAATTGGACGTACTATTTGCATTCTTTTAACTAAGTATCACATTTACGAAAAATATCTTCTATTGTTTCTCTGGCTCGGATAAGGTGCGCCCCATCCTTATCAATAAGTAATTCAGCAGGTCGTGGTCGCGTATTGAACTGGTGGGCCATGGAATATCCATACGCACCGGTATCCATGATAGCAATTAAGTCACCTTCAACTACATTTGGAAAGGGAATATCTACTGCTAGGCGATCTGTATTCTCACATATGCGACCAGTGACATCAACAGTTATATTTTGTTTTTCTGTAACCGCGCCAACTTTGTAGATGCGATGGATTGCACCGTATAGTGCCGGACGCATTAGTGTTTCCATACCGGCATCCAATCCGATAAATGTTTTGTAACTATCCTTTATACCAGTCACCTGGGCCAGAAGTATAGCCGCATCACCTACAAGTGCGCGACCAGGCTCGATGCATAGGATAGGCCAATCATGTTGATGCTGTCCATAGAATTCTTTGAAAACTTCGGCTACCAGATCAAATACATCATTAAAATTGAGTGGATCTTCATCATCAACATAGGGAATGCCGAAACCGCTACCGATGGAAATTTTCAATAATCTATGGTTAATAATATCCTCTATATGGCGTGCTGTTTTAAGAATTAGTTGGGTGTTTTCTCTGAAATGTTTTTGATCAAGAATAGCTGATCCTGAATGGCATTGTAATCCAAAAGTTTTTACACCATCTGTTAAGGCTGATTTATACACAGCAGCGATATTTTCAACAGGAATACCAAATTTGGCTTCGCGACCACCGGTAACTATTTCAGCAAAACGACCTTTGCCGACGCCAGGATTTAGTCGGAAACTTATATATTCTGGAATACAAATATTTTTCAGTCGCGTGAATGATGTCTCATCATCTAGATTTATTTCACAGCCGCTATCAACAGCGCATTGTAAATCATCCATAGATTCATAATTACCAGTATAAACACAATTAGTAAAGGGAATACTGGCCCTTTCGGCCACCAACAATTCTCCGGGACTGGAACAATCAGCCCCCAGAGTTGGGAGATGCTGATGCATGAAAGCGAGTAAGTTTGGATTGTTGTTGGATTTTACAGCATAATAGATCTGATATTTTTTAAAATTTGCGCGTAATGCCGTATCAATGCGATCCAGGTTATTGCGTATTTGTTCACCAAAATAGGTATAAAGTGGTGTGCCAAACTCCTCGGAAACATTTTTTAACCTACTGCCATCTTGTACTTCATTTAGTAATGGGTGTTTTGTCATTATTATCTATTCAATATATATCTATCGGTTGAATATAATCGCCTCAGAATTAGGCAGAAAATAATTACTGAATCCTTTGATCAGAAAAAGCGAAATTATGACCCTATATTTTATATTAATAGCTGATGGATCAAATAAAAAATGAGGATTACGTAAACCAATTTTGGGATGACCATATTGTCCCAACTCTAGTGGAGTATATTCGGATTCCTAATAAATCACCGGATTTTGATCCGGACTGGGTTGAAAGTGGTCATATGGCAGCAGCATTGGAGTTGGCTCAAGCATGGGCTGAAAAACATAAACCGGAACCCAGTACTGTTCATGTTTTTCAGGAAAATAATAGAACACCATTGATATTGATCGATTGTCCAGGTGAAGCAGAAGGTAATATCCTTATGTATGGCCACTTGGATAAACAGCCGGAAATGGAAGGCTGGTGGGATGGATTTGGTCCTTGGACCCCTGTTATGGAAGGAGATAAACTGTATGGCCGGGGTGGAGCAGATGATGGTTATGCAATGTTCGCTGCTACAGCAGCTGTCTGTTCATTAAAAGATCAAGGTATAAAACACCCAAGGATACTCATTTTAATTGAATTTTCCGAGGAAAGTGGTTCGCCAGACCTACCATTTTACATGGATCATTGCAGCGCAGTTATTGGGGTACCTAATCTAGTGGTTTGCCTGGATTCTGGTGCAGGTAACTATGAACAATTCTGGACAACTACATCATTGCGAGGCCTCATTGGCTGTACCGTTCGTGTTGATGTGCTAACAGAAGGAGTTCATTCAGGGTCTGCAAGTGGATTGGTGCCATCTTCATTCAGGGTATTACGGCAGCTTCTTTCGAAGTTGGAAGATGAAAAAACGGGATCCATACTGCTGGATGAACTAACTGTTGAAATTCCGGAGCACAGGGCGGGGGAGGCTGAAGCTCTAATTGCAGCTCTGGGTGGTGAAACTGAAAAATTCCCCTGGCATGGATCCATGGACCCTACCACAGAAGACCCCGTTGAAGGGACCCTGAACCGAACCTGGAAACCGGCATTATCTGTTGTGGGGATGGATGGTGTCCCCGCTGTAAAAGATGGAGGTAATGTATTACGACCGTATACAGCATTACGCTTATCGATGCGCATTCCACCTACCCTTGATAAAGAAATTGCAGTAGATGCGATGCGGAAGGCTTTAACGGATGATCCACCTAACAATGCCAGTGTAACAGTTGAATTTGATGAACCTGCAACCGGATGGAACGCGCCGGCATTGGATTCCTGGCTGGATGCTGCTATCCAGGAAGCATCCCAGGCATATTTTAATAAACCAGCCTTGTCCATAGGCGAGGGTGGCACCATACCATTTATGGCCATGCTGGGCGAGAAATTTCCGCAAGCTCAGTTTGTCATTACGGGCATCCTTGGACCGCAATCCAATGCCCATGGCCCTAATGAATTTGTCCATATACCCTATGCTAAAAAGCTTACCGCCTGTGTTGCCTCAATTCTGCATCAGTTTCCGAATAAATAATTAATGAAATATCTACCAGTCATTTATGTTATTGCAGTGCTTATTGTAGGAGCGTGTAATCAAAAAACAATTGAACAAACACCGGTAAAAGAATTCCCCAACATAACGGTTGCTGATGTCCAGAAAAAAATAAACGCAAAAAATAATATTCTTTTATTGGATGTACGTACTGCAACTGAATTTGACGGACCTTTGAGTCACATAGAAGGTGCAGTATTGCTCCCAATTCAGGAATTAGAGCAACGGGTTGATGAATTAAATGAACATAAGGAAAAGGAAATTATTGTAATATGCCGCAGCGGGAACAGATCGCAGACCGGTACACGCATATTAATTTCGCATGGGTTTAATGCGGTAAATATGTTGGGTGGTATGGAAGCATGGAATGCTGTGCAATGAATGCTAATTTCAACAAATTTAGGATAACAACTTCATGAGTTATGGCTATAAACGAACTGTAGGTATTTCATTTGTAAATACTGAAAATAAAATACGCTAGCCAAATGATGATCATAGTTGATAGTGATAATCTTCGCGATTTAGCTGAGCAAGTAAATACGTTATTACAAAACGCAGTAGATGCAGTATAAATTGAAAGATAGGAAATAAAACGTAACTATGTCATATAGAATAGGACTTGATCTAGGTGGAACAAAAGTACTAGGGATTGTTACGGACAGCGACCATAAAGTGGTTCACCGGAAAAAACACCGCTTATCAAATAGGGCAGATATCTCAGTAGTCATGGACCAGATAAGCAATGTATATACTGCGCTTGTTGAGCAAGTGGATGATGAAAAAATCGCATCAGTGGGCATTGCGCTGCCAAGTCCGGTAGATAATAAGCTTGGCCATGCGAAACATCTTACTGCATTTCAAGAAAAAGAATTACCAGTCCGGGATATGCTCAAGGAAAGGACCGGTGTGGATGTAAAGTTGGGTAATGATGTGAATATGGCAACTTTGGCAGAGTATAAATTAGGTGCTGGTAAGGGGGTTTCATCATTGTTTACTTTTTATCCCGGCACTGGTCTTGGCGGAGGCTACATTTACGAAGGCAAACTGGTAACCGGTTTTAATTCTACTGCCGCAGAAGTTGGTCATGTGGTCATTGACATAGATGGTCCTTTATGTAAATGTGGTCGCCATGGATGTTTAGAAGCAATTGTGAGTTACCATGGTCTTAAAACAATGCTTGGTGAAAAGTTGGCTGCTGGTGCGGTATGCCATATTGATCCTAGCAGTTTTCGTGCAACCGATATTTTTAAGGCCTGGCGTAAGGGCGACCCGGTGCTGTCTGAATTGCTTGAGTATCAAGCGCGAGCGCTAGGTATCGGTATTGCCAACGTCATCAATATCACTGGTGTCGAACGTATTATACTTGGAGGGACCATTTACCATGAGTTGCAGGATGACTTGCTGCCTATTATAGAAAAGAATGCAGTCAAATATGCCATTGGGAATGGGATGGATGGTGTCGATATTCTTTTGAATGAATTAGGGGATGAAGCACCGGCGCTGGGCGCATCCATGCTTGATTAATTCTATAAATCTGGTAGCATAGTAACCAGTTATCTGCTAGTTGATTATCACTATGGAAAATAATTAGTATGTTCAATCGCCAAAAAATTGGTATTGTATTAGGGCTATTTGTCTTTGTAACAATATTACTACTCCCGGTACCGGAAGGTATGAATCCTCAGGCCATGAGAGCAGCAGCAGTTGCGATGCTGATGGCCGTATTTTGGGTCACGGAAGCAATCTCAATATTTGCTACTTCATTTATTCCTGTCGCACTATTTCCGATATTTGGTGTACTTAATGCCAACCATATAGCTGCTAGCTATGGGCATCATATTGTGCTGTTAATTCTGGGAGCTTTCTTTGTAGCCAAAGCGATCGAAACAAATAATTTGCATAAGCGTATTGCCCTGGCGACCATACGGTTGATCGGCACGAGCAGGCAGCGTATCATTTTGAGTTTTATGATTTCCACGGCATTTTTATCAATGTGGACTTCCAACAATTCAACCACATTAATGATGTTGCCCATTGGTCTGGCTATCATCCAAAGGGAAAAAGTCCTGGGATCAAAGGACGTGGCGTTTGGCAGTGCACTTATGCTTTCGATTGCCTATTCTGCAAGTATAGGCGGAACCGGCACCCTGGTGGGGACACCACCAAACCTTTTGTTTGTGAGCACCATGAAGGAAATATTCCCAGATTCTCCCGATATTGTATTTACTGACTGGTTGAAGATAGGATTACCATTTGTGGTCGTATTTTTACCCATAGCATGGTTTTATATTATCAAGTATTTCAAAGTGGATGGCGGTCTCCATGGTTCAGATGACATCATTGAAAATGAGTACCGTGAACTGGGCCCAATGTCCGTTGCTGAAAAACGGGTCCTGGTGATCTGCATTTTCTATGCCCTGGGGTTTGTTTTTCGCCGGGATATGCAGATCGGTGAGCTGACCATTCCTGGCTGGTCAGATATTCTTGGTGTTCAAGCATTTGTAAAAGATGCAACTGTAGCTTTTATTGCGGCTTTATTGTTGTTTCTATTGCCTAATGGATCAGTCAATGAAGATGGTAATCATAACAAGTTGCTTGAATGGGAAGACGCTAAAACCATTCCCTGGGGTATTGCCATGTTGATTGGCGGTGGCCTGGCGATTGCAACGGCTTTTAGAGAATCAGAGCTCATCGCCTGGATTGGCTCGAACCTGGATTTGAGTGGTGTTTCAGTATTTCTAGTTTTATTACTGGTAGTAACGGGGATGGTTTTCGTCACAGAAATAAATTCTAATACAGCTACAACGGCGGTGTTTCTCCCCGTATTAGCTGGGGTATCACAAGCCGGTGACTTTCATCCATATTTATTAATGATACCGGCAACCATCGCAGCTTCCTGCGCCTTTATGCTGCCTTCGGGTACCGGTCCCAATGCCAGTATCCTGGCTAGCGGTCAAGTTACAATTCCTGAGATGGCGAAGTGTGGTTTCGGGCTGAACATATTAGCGATTATTGTGATTGTATGTCTGCTGTATTTTATAATCATGCCCATATTTGGGGTTAGCGGCATAGCTCCAAATTGGATGTAAGAAGAATACTTTTGACCTTTTCATTAAGACCTGAATAAAAGTTTTGAGCTTTAACTTTATTAAACCAATATTTTTTTTGAGAATATTTTATTTTATCTTCATTGCCCTGATTTGGGAACTTTTTTTTCAAAATATCGTATTGACTTTCATTAGAGATTGGGAGGGAATATTTCATGATAAAAGTTAGGAATTTGTCCAAAAACTATGGTGATGTAGAAGCGGTCAAATCCATAAACTTTGAAATACAGGATGGTGAAATTGTCGGATTTTTAGGGGAAAATGGTGCTGGTAAAACCACTGCCCTGCAAATGATAACCGGATATCTGGCGCCTACCAGTGGCATGGTGGAGGTTAATAATCTAAATATAAGTGACCATGCCCTGGAAATACAGACCCAGATCGGTTATTTGCCGGAATTGAACCCGCTGTATCCAGAAATGACTGTATTTGAATATCTTGAATTTATTGCCAAGGTTCGCAAGATCACTGGTAAGCAATTTCGTGATGCATTAAGTCGCGTTGTAGATAAATGCGGGCTGCAGGGAGTTGTACATAAACATATTTCTTCCTGTTCCAAAGGATACAAACAAAGAATTGGACTGGCGGGATCCATGATCCATGACCCAAAAATTCTAATTCTTGATGAACCAGTCACCGGATTGGACCCAAACCAGATCGTTGAAATTCGCGAACTGATTAAAAGCCTGGGTCGCGAAAAACTCGTATTAATGTCCAGTCATATACTCCAGGAAATCCAGGCAACCGTTGGCCGGATTATGATCATACACCGGGGCGAAATTGTAGCCAACGGCACCAATGAAGAATTGATGAGCAATTTTAGGGGCAATACACTGTTAAACCTGGAAGTTAAGAATGCTAATGAAACTAGCTTGAAAGACCTTTCAGTTGCTGTGCCTAATATGGATGTTGTAAATCTAGAGGAAAAAACAGGTCGCCATATTCTTCAGATTGAGTATGCACAAGATGTTGATCCACGGGAAGACCTGTTTAATTATGCTGTAAGTTCAGGTTGGGTGATCTTGAAAATGACACCAACGACAACTGACCTGGAAGATATATTCCGGAAACTTACAATGGAGGATCAAGCTAATGCATAATACACGGACGATATTTTTACGTGAGATCCGTAGTTTTTTTAATAGCCCAATGGCCTACATATTTCTAGTAATATTCGCAATCTTTAACGGATATTTTTTTACGAGCACATTTTTTCTTTATAATCAATCAGACCTGCGTTCGTTGTTTAGTGTTGTACCTATGGTTTATCTCATATTTGTACCAGCGATATCAATGGGGCTCATTGCGCGGGAAATAAATATTGGTACGATGGAAACGATTGCAACTCTACCACTAAAAACATATGAATTTGTTCTTGGTAAATACCTTGCTGTTATCAGCCTAATACTGCTTGGATTAGTAGCGACTATTATCCACCTTTTTACCTTAATGAAATTCGGATCGAAGATTGACTATGGTGCATTGCTGACTGGCTATATTGGCCTGGCCTTAGTCGGATCTATGTATGCAGCTATTGGTACGTTTGCTAGCAGCATAACAGATAACCAGGTCGTTGCCTTCATTATTGGTGTATTTATCGTATTGATATTTTTTCTGATGGGATTTTTTCTGCCGCTTGTTCCAACCAATTTGGCAGGAATAATCCAGTACTTGAGTGTTGATTACCATTATTCCAATATTTCCCGCGGCGTAATTGATTCCCGCAACCTTGTTTATTTCTTTTCGGTTATTGGTTTCTTTTTGGCCATGACTGTACAATCATTAGAAGTAAGGAAGTGGAAATAGTCATGAATTTCGATATTCGTAAATCTGTAGCTGTACCTGCAGTAATTTTAATTTTTGCACTAGTGCTCCTCAATCTTATTGCCCGAAACTGGTATCACCGAGTTGATCTCACCGATACAAAAATTTACTCGCTTTCATCCTCCACAAAACAAGTAATCGAACGAATTGATGATCTATTGAATGTAAAAGTCTATTTCTCAGATAATCTACCCGGTGAATATGGTAATAACCGTCGTTATTTGCAGGATATACTTGAGGAATACGCCGCTATTTCTAAAGGTAATATACGTTTTGAATTTTTCGTACCTGATACAGATGAGGAATTAGAGCAGGAAGCTCAGAAATCTGGGGTGCAACCAGTACAATTACAAGTGATAGAGAAGGATGCGGTGGTAGTAAAAAAAGTATTTATGGGTGTAGCTATTTATTTTGAGGATCAGCGTGAAGTAATACCTGTAGTGCTATCCACTACTGGTTTGGAATATGAAATTACCACACGTATCAAAAAACTAGTTGAAAAGAATAAGAAATTTGTTGGCATTATCAATACTGGACAGGATGGGGTCCAAACCAATACGTTATCACAAATATTGCGCCAGCGTTATGAAGTAAGGCCGGTCTATATCTCTAATGAAATACCTAGTAATATTAATGTGCTTATTGTTACCGGAGTAAAAGATTCACTTGAAGAGGGTAGTATTGCAAATCTAGAAAAATTCTTGGAGAATGGTGGCAATATGTTTGTTGCCCAAAATCCTTTAGACGTAGACCTTCAAACTCAAAGAGCAGAAGTATACAAATCGAATATTTTTGATCTATTTAAGCCTTATGGTTTGTCGGTAACTGAAAACCTGATTTTAGATAAAAGCTGTGGTAGGGTTAATGTTATGCAGGATATGGGTTTTATTCGTATGAATGTGCCTATGGCATACCCTTTCTTACCAATCATACGATCCTTCAATACGGATGAAGCGCTGGTAAGTGGCTTGGAACAGGTGCATGTATTCTTTTCAACGGAAATTAAATTTGATTCCGTAGCTGCAAACGTAACCACCATACCTCTATTTTCTTCATCGAAAAAATCTGGATTAATGTCGGGATTTTACAATCTGAATCCTGATCCTAAACAGAATCCCCAATTACGAAATTTGAATCAACCGGGTAAAGTAATAGCGGCAAGATCTGAACTCGTAGATGAGGAAACAGGGGTTGTCAGTCAATTAATTTTGGTGGCTGATAATCGATTTCTGTCTGATGATGGTGGTGGTGCCGTGCAGGAAAATCATATTTTTATGATGAATGCAATTGACTTTTTAATGGGAGATAGAGACCTTATTGCACTCAGATCCAGAGAGATAACTGATCGAAAACTTGACGAGGAAAAGGTTACGGATGAGGCCAAAAGGACATGGAAATG
>ENA-ORDI01000761-ORDI01000761.1-marine-metagenome-genome-assembly--contig:-NODE-761-length-20239-cov-5.127517_pt1 | contig 20239 bp, 14 predicted proteins | sample MGYA00248628_ERZ508525 | MGnify/ENA primary metagenome ERZ508525 (study PRJEB26195, sample SAMN05422138) | marine metagenome | isolation source: East of Porto Seguro, South Atlantic Ocean | place... | reverse complement strand
TCCACACTACAGCCCAAACTTTCAAATTTCTTTCGGATAGTTCGCTGTTTTAGATCCGTTTTGAGTTGGTTTAAAATTTCTTTCCCTTTTTTCATTTTCACGGCCTGGAGTGTGGCGGTAAAGATCACTTCCCAGTCAGACATATGCTTAAGTCCTTTATATTTTTCTTCAGTCCGAACGATATAATCCGTGAATAAGGATAAAAAATGGTCTGCCACTGATTGCGTTGGTTTTCGTCCTGAAATTGAGATCAACCGAGTGCCTGTGGAATAATCATGTTGCGGGATCACAAGGTTTGCAGGTGAGGGCGGCTGAATCGATAATTTGAATTCGGTTCGGTTCCAGAATTCCTGATAAGCCTGAATCCCATTCCAAATAAAATGAAGCCACCGCATTTGCCACCGATCTACTTTTGACTCATCTTTGATATCATCTCTGTTCCGTTCAAGATAGGCTGTTAATGTCTCGCCGTGAATATATTCTTCTGTGTAAAGTTGATATTCCGGCCAATATCCACCAAAATTTTCCACCAGCGGTTTATCCTTAAATCCGGCTCCCATGTTGATAAGCCATTTGATCTCATCTTCGAGAAAAGACCGTTCCCAGCCATCATTCAGATTCACAACAAGATTATGCGTTCCGAGAGATCGTGTACGAACCAAAATCCTGAATACGCTTTTATTATTTCGTGACCCCAAATGGGTTATCCAGACACTGTTTTTTGGGATATCATTCAGTCCGACGATACAATTGGAAGAGAAGAGGAAGATCGACTCCCGAATCATGGATGTTTCTTTAATGGCTTCCATCAGCCTCTTGCGGTGAATGGATTTTACATTCTCATCAAAAGTGACCACATCATCCCAAGTGTATTCTTCGCCTGTTTCACGATCGATGGTCAGTTTAGATGATTTACCGATCCAGGTTCGAAATCCTTTTATTAAAGCGTAATACGCCTTTTGGGCAGTGGAGAAAAGGGGTTTGGAAACATCAGAGATTTGCCACCAAATCAGTTCCGATCTGGCCCAGACAAATCGGGTGGGGTGTATCGTGCCGAAATCTGCAACCATGAGCAAAACGGTTTGAATGAATTCCTGGTCAACGGATCCAGATTCCTTGAGATTTAAATGGGCTTCCTGTAAATATTTGATAAAAGCACGATAATGTTCATCGCTAGCTCGATTGATATTGAAAGAAAATCCTTTTGACCGGTCCTGCTCTTTTTGAAAGAGGTAGGCATCCCGGAGCATGGAAACGAGGAAATCCCCAGATAAAAGCGGCGTGAGTGCTTCAATTAATTTGATGCGAAATGACGGATTTGAATGAGTTTGATAATTCAAAAAGGTATCTATCACAACGCCGGACCAATTCCCAAGATCACCATCAACGATTTCTGTTAATAGATTAAATACACCAGGATCGTCTGCCAAATATTGCCGAACTGTATAATGAAGATTATAAAGTACAATATCATATTTATTGTCCGGGATGACAGGTGAAAAGGAAGTTCCAATCTTGGGCTCATGTATTTGAACAGCACTGTAATGTTCCGCTTCCTTCAACCGGAAAATGGGTTCCCCGGTAAAATCTGAAAAAGGAAAATTCCCCAACCAGAGCGATGGAGACTGAATAAATGCGTCAAATTCGAAAATATCAGAATCAATAGTGTAGGTAAAATCACCCACTTGGATCTTGGATCCAGCCCAGGATAATAACAGAGTTTCGGTTTGTCCCTTAATTGATACTTTCTGCCCATCCCACCCTACATTTGTTCGCACGGTTCCAATCTCACGCAATAGCCAATTCGGGACTCGAATCTCTTTTGAACCGGAATGAAGTGGCACATAATTTTTTTCATACAATGGTTCAATGATGTGGGCAAAATTCTTTAATACATTTTTTCGATTAAATGTTTCTTTGGGTGTCAATTCACCTTTTTCTGCAGAGAAATCCCTTTTGATGATGACAAAATTCACGATCCGTTCAAACGGGGACAGGAAACTGTTCACCGACAAGATCATGGAACTGTACAAATCACGAATGGTTTGAGTGTCTGCCGTTTCAATATTAATGGGGGAATTTTTCGTATCAGGATAAATCAAAACTGTATTGAATTCCCGGCCATCGCCCACGAGAAAAATGGATTTGACTGAATCAAAATCCTGGAACAGATTCTCGATCTTTTGGGGTGCAATGGTTTGACCACGACTGTTTTTGTAAATATCCTTTTTCCGATCAAGGATAAAATAATGCCCATCTTTTTCTTTAAAAATATCACCTGTGTGGAACCAGCCATCAACGAATACATCCGCATCATCCTCCTTATAATATCCTTTCGTCACATAGGATCCTTTCAGGCACAATTCTCCGTCGTCAGCGATTTTTAGGGTTATTCCCGGGAGAGCCGTTCCAACAGAATCGATCACATATTCAGCCGGTGGCGTCATGGTGATGCCCCCAGTGGCTTCAGTCATGCCGTATCCGCTCAACACATTCAAACCATGGGTTTGGTAAAATTTGAAAATATCCGGATCTAAATAACCTGCAGCAGATAATCCCCATTTCAATTTTCCGCCGGTAACAGATTTTAATTTTTTCTCAATGGCTGCATTGTCCTCAGAATCTAGGTCCAATTGTTCTTCTAGCATTTCGTAGAGTTGAACCCAGCGCTTGGGAATACTGATAAAGATAGATGGCTTCACCATGGGAAAATCTTTCAACAATGAATTGAATGCGGGGGATTCCGCGAAAGAATAGGTGGCACCCCAAAAAATACTGCCCATCAATTCAAAATAGCGTCCGAAGGTGTGGAAGAGTGGCAGGTAACATAGAAACGTATCATCCGATCCAAATTCAGGCAAAGCCAATGCACGGGCAAACCGTTTACTCATCATATTAATTTGATTAAACGTGATCCCTTTTGGATTTGCCGTGGAGCCCGAGGTGTACATAATGGTCTGGGTGCGATCCGTAGACACAAAAGACAATCGCTGTTCCACATCAAAATTTTGTGTCCGATCCCGATTTTCGAAAAATGTTTCCCAATCCATGACATTTCCATGGATCAGGTTTGGATCATTCAAGGCGATCACAGAAATGTCATGGTTGTGATGAACTTCATTCCACAGGCGAATGGCCGTTTTTCCGCCCACAAAGAGGTGAGACACTTCTGATTGATTTAAAATAAAAGATAAATGTTCGGATGTGGAATTCAGCGGAATGGGAATGACACGAAACCCAAAAGACAAGCAAGCCAGATCCACAAGAACACCATTCAGTTGATTATGGGTAAGTAATCCGATCACCGGTGGCTCTTCCGGTTTCTCTAAAACAGAAAGTGCTTTTCCTGTGAATTGTATTTTTGACCAAAGTTCCTTATAGGATAATGTTGTTAGATCATCACCGTGAATCATATTAAAAACAGTTATATCGCCATACCGTTTTGCCCGTTGTTCAATCATGTATCCGGTATGGAATTGGGAAAGATCAATGAGTTGAACAACTCGTTCCAACCATTCTTCGCTTACCTTGGCTTGGGAGATTGTTTTTGCCACGGATTGAAAATGAGCCAGATCAAGAAACTGATGCATAATATCCCGATCCGGTGATTGATCGATACAATCATTTACCAAGCGGATCAAAGCATCGGCGTTCAGTGTTCCCTTATTGGCTTGGGAAATGGTTTCGTTAATCCGGGTTTGGAGTCCTGTGTCCATAGGAGAAATTAATGGAGAGTTTTTATGAAAATTGAAGACAAATTGATTTAAAACAATGAAAAGCAGTGAATTCAGGAAATGAGAATATTCTTAAAGAAAATAGGGTTTTGCATTTTTTTCTGCCATGATTCTGGCAATAATTGGTCTGATTATTTTCTTTACCCAGATATTAATCGTAGAAGGCAATACGAAGGAGATCAAAAAATAAAACATTGTAAAATATTTTAACCCCCTTTGGTCCTCCTTGTGTAGACCGGGGAGATGGTTGACAAGTGTTCGGAGACATGGTTAACACTTTACTAACCTGGTACGAAAAATCAAAATAATGTGGTTTTAAAAAAAGTTCATCATCTTAAAATAAATACTGCCTTTTTACCACTTATTTATATTATAATTTTGTCAGTCCAAAAGGGACAACACAGTATAGAATCATGGATGCATTAAACAGAATCAAATTTTTAGAAGATCGTCTCCATCGTCTGAGCGAGATCGGCATGGCCCTTTCCACGGAAAAGAACACGGATCGGTTGTTCGAGATGATCCTGGAAGAAGCCAGGAAGATCACCTGCGCAGACGGCCGAACCCTCTATTCCATGAATAAGGAAGGGAACCTGAATTTTGAAATCATGTGTAACGATACCATGAATACAGTCATGGGCGGCACCTCCGGAGTGGAGATTCCTTATTATCCAGTAAAACTTTGGATCGATAACCAAACACCAAACCAGAAAAATGTATCCGCTTATGTTGCCCTCTCGGGGAGAACAGTAAATATTGTGGATGCCTATGAGGAGGAAGGATTCGATTTCGAAGGGACCAAGAATTTTGATAAAAAATCCGGGTACCGCTCAAAATCATTTCTCACCGTACCGCTCAAGAATCATGAGAATGAGATCATTGGCGTTATGCAGCTTATCAACGCCCGGAATGATCACGGTGAGGTGATCTCATTCAATGTGGAAATGCAGGAACAGGTTGAATCACTGGCATCCCAAGGTGCAGTGGCGTTAACGAATAAGCGATTGGTAGAGGAATTAAAAACACTCTTCGAAGCTTTTATTAAATTGATTGCTACCGCCATTGATAAAAAGTCGGAATACACAGGGGGGCATTGTAACCGTGTACCGATAATCACCATGATGCTGGCAGATGCGGTGGCTGAAATAACTGAAGGAAAATACAAAGATTTTTCCATGACGGCTGACGAACGATATGAACTATACATCGCAGCATGGCTCCACGATTGCGGGAAAGTTGCCACGCCGCCCCATGTGGTAGATAAGGGCACCAAATTAGAAACAATCTTTGACAGAATAGAATTAATTAGGACTAGAATGGAACTGTTGAAGCGGGATGCGGAAATCGCTTTTTTAAAACGACAGTTGAATGGGCAGGCCTCAAACAATTTTGACGATGAATTCAATAAAACGATCCGGCAGATTGAAGAAAATATGAAATTTTTGGAAGGCTGTAATGTGGGTGGCGAATTCATGAAACAGGAACTTCGGGAACGGGTCAAATCCATCGCTGAACAAAAGATCAAATTATACGGGAATGATCAGGATTTTCTGTCTGAAGAAGAGGTTAACAATTTGAATATCCCTAAGGGGACTTTGCTTCCCGAAGAAAGGGAAATCATTAACGATCATATTGTGATCACTATCGAAATGCTGGAGCAATTACCCTATCCGAAACACCTGAAAAATGTACCGGAGTTCGCTGGCGGTCATCATGAGAAGATGGACGGTACCGGATATCCGAAAGGATTGAAGGCGAAACAAATGTCCACCCAGGCAAAAATGATGGCTATTGCGGATATTTATGAAGCACTCACAGCAGCAGATCGGCCTTACAAGGAAGGGAAAAAATTATCAGCTGCCATGCGTATCATGGGATTCATGAAAAATGATTACCACATCGATGTGGACTTGTTTGAGATCTTCGTGAGATCCGGTGTTTATAAAAAATATGCGGAAGAGCATGTGGCAAAAACACAAATTGATGAGGTAGATGAAGCATCCGTTTTGGGGTAAAGAATGAATTTAATTTCCTTATCAAAATACGAACTGAGAGATCAATTAATTTCCCTGATGGATACAGTGGTACACCATCTGGAAACAGATCCGGATGTGGATAAATTCCTGGATGAGACAGATCTATTTGATGAGTGGGAAAAAGTGCTCCCGGATGCGGAATATCCCATTTTTATCATGGCCGTATTGAATAATACCCGACGGGATTCCATTATGGATACAATTATGGATGCGATATTGGAAAAGGGCGAAAATGCCGAAAGTCCTGAAAAAAATGTATCCGAAGCCAAACCGGCACGGTCCCACGTGGGAGAACACCCTTTCAATTGATCCATTCCCGGATTGTTCTCTTCACTCTCCTGAATTAAATTTGCTTCTATGACACCTGATATTGCTATCATAATTGGCTTACTTGCTTTGGGATTTATCCTTTTTGTAACAGAGATATTTTCCATCGATGTTACTGCCATGATCCTGCTCTCTATCCTGTTCCTCTTCGGATATCTGACACCGGAACAGGCGATCTCTGGTTTTTCCAATCCTGCAGTCCTTACCATAGCCTTCTTATTCATTTTAAGTCATGCACTCCAAAAAACCGGCGTTTTAGAATATCTTGTAATTCGGATCAATAAGATCGCTGACCGCTCCAGGTTACTGGGAAGAGCCGTTTATTTATTCACCATTGGTTTGGCTTCTGCGTTGGTGAATAATACAGCCATTGTTGCCATTTTCATGCCCGTGACGATTCGGCTGGCCCATAAATATAAATTGAGTCCTTCCAAGATGCTAATCCCATTGAGTTATGCTGCCATTTTAGGAGGAACACTAACTTTGGTGGGTACATCCACGAATCTGTTGGTGAATTCCATTTATTCAGCAAATCCTAATGTTGAGCCCATGGGTATGTTTGAATTCACGCGATATGGCGCAATTTTGATGTCCATCGGATTACTCTATATTCTTTTTATTGCACCCCAATTACTACCATCCCGAACGGTTACATCCAGTTTAACCAAGAGTTATCGTTTGGGTGGATATTTGACGGAAATGAAAATAACAGCGGAATCACCCTTGGTGGGGACAACTTGTTTAGACCGTGGCATCAATAAGCATTACGATGTGATGGTTTTGGACATTCTTCGGGATGAGAAAATGATTACATCCAATATTCGCCAGACATCATTGGAAGCAGGTGATATCCTGTTTGTCCGGGGAACCCTGGACAATTTTCTGCGCATGAAAGAAGTGGAAAAAATTACTTTATTAACTGACGAAAAATTGACACAACAAGAATTGGAAAAAGAAAACAATGTATTGGTGGAATGTTTGTTAACGGAAAAATCGGACTTGGTGGGTCACAGTCTGATGAATTCGAATTTCCGTCGCCGATTCGGCACATTCATTCTGGCTATCCGTCGGGAAGGTACCATTTTTCGGAAAAAGGTTGCACATATCGTCCTTCAAGCATTTGATACGTTTTTGGTTTATGGTCCCTTAAATAAGGTAAATGAATTATCCAAAGGAGGAGACTTTATTGTGTTGGGAAAAGTGGAAGCCGTATTACGAAAACAACGTTTCTGGTGGATGTCCATCGTGGTAGTTTTGGCTGCGATTGGATTGGCAGCTGCGGGCATCATGCCCATTGTGAAAGGGGCCATGATCGGGGTTGTCTTATTGCTGGCTCTTAAAGTTTTAACACCGCAAGAAGGATACCAATCCATCCATTGGCAAGTGATCATCCTCATCGCTGCATTAATTCCGGTTGGGATTGTGGTCCAATCATCCGGGACGGCAGAATGGATTGGCGGATTCATTTCATCCGCCGTACGAATGGTACCTGTTGAATGGCAACCCCATGTTTTGTTAGCATTGATCTATTTGATCACCATGATCTTGACAGAAGTTTCCTCCAATGCAGCCACCGCAATTATCATGACACCTATCGCATTGGCTGTGACCCAGCAAATGGGATTGGAACCAAGGGCATTCATTTTTGCCGTAGCGTTTGCAGCTTCCGCATCTTTTATAACCCCAGTCGGATACCAAACCAATTTGATGGTCTATGGTCCCGGTGGATACAAATTCAGTGATTATATTCGTGTTGGATTTCCTCTGGCATTGATATTCTGGTTCACCGCCATTTACTTTTTACCGATACTTTGGCCAGTTTAAAAATGAAATTATTTATTAATATTAGTACGACTGCACTTGCTATAATTTTTCTATGGAATTGTGGAAAAAGTAATCCTGAAACCATTCCAACCATGACTAGTCCTCAAGGGGAAAAACTGTTATCTAACCAAGATTATATATTTCTGGATGTGCGGACAGAACAGGAACATGATGTGGGCCATATCCCCAATTCGACCCATATTCCCGTGGGATCACTGGAAACAAGAATTGATGAAATTGAAAAATTCAAAGACAAGAAAATTGTTGTGTATTGCCGAAGTGGAAACCGATCTGCAAAAGGAACAACAATTTTAATTAAATCTGGGTTTGAAGCTGTGAATTTGTCTGGCGGGATGCTGCAGTGGAAAGGGCCAGTTGACAAAAAATAAATGGAGTAAAAAATGAATTACGGTTATCAAAAAACTGTTAAAAGATCCTTCGAAGATGTGGATGGTGCACTTCGAAATGCTTTAATGGATGTTGGATTTGGAATCATTACGGAGATTGATGTTCAAAAAACGTTTAAAGAAAAATTAGATATAGATTATATCAAATACCGGATCTTGGGTGCTTGTAATCCAACCTTGGCCAAACAGGCATTGGATCACCAACCGGAAGTAGGCATGCTCCTGCCCTGCAACGTGATCTTTTGGGAAAACGAAGATGGAACAGTTACCATTTCCGCCGTAGATGCGGAACAGCAACTCAAAGCAACAGATCAGGAAGACCTGGTTCAATTGGGCCGCGATGTGGACGGGTTACTTCGTCAGGCGGTGGATTCAATTTTGTAAATGCATGGAGCACTTTGTGTTTACTTGCTCATCAAATTAGCTGCCAGACTAAATTGCCAGGTCCCAACCCTATACTATTATTATAAAAATAAAACAGCCATAATCGAAGAGCTGATAGAAGAGGGGTTCGGTATGCTGAATGAACAAGATAAAATCATCGCTGCCAAATCGCTCACTCCCCTTGAAAAGATAGAAGTTTTTTTCATCATTATTCTAACAGCGTAAGAATAAATATTTATCTTAAAGTGAAGATAGCTGGTAACTAAGGAATTAATGGATAATTCAATGCGACCTAATTCGTTCAAAACTTTGAAACATACCTTAAGCTGGCTGTATGTGTGGGGTATTGCTTTTGGATATATTGAGGCAGCCATAGTCATCTACCTCCGAAAAATTTATTATCCTGATGGATTTAGGTTTCCCATCGTATTGGCAGACATCGATATTGCCGCTGTGGAAATGTTGCGGGAGTTAATGACACTGATCCTAATTCTGGCAGTGGCAGAATTGACCTTCCGGACGTTCCTTAAAAAATTTGCAGCATGTATGATTATCTTCGGGATATGGGATATTTTCTACTACCTTTTCCTGAAGATATATCTGGATTGGCCTGAAAGTTTTTTCACATGGGATATTCTGTTTCTCATCCCGTTGCCTTGGGTTGGCCCTGTACTGGCACCAGTACTTGTGTCCTTAGCACTAATTTACGCTGGTATTGTTATCCTAGTAGATATGAATAGGGGTTACAAGTTCCAGTTCGATAAAAGGTTTTGGATAATGGAAATAATAGCAGGAATCATCATCATTATTTCTTTCATGATATCCGGGACTGTTGTTATAAATCAAACGATTCCAGCATCCTTTCCTTGGATTATTTTCCTAGTAGGTTTGTTTTTCGGGTTGGTGGTTTTCCATTATTGTCTGGTGAAAGATTCGAATGTTTTAAGTGATCCATAACGATTATATTATTACCAATCAAGCCCCGTCCACTTGTCCGCCGCCTGGCTGCCGGAACAAATAAGTCGGCATGATAAGAACCTGTAGGCGGAGTGGGGTATTTTATTTGTGGGATGATGGGTAGATTTGTACTTGATATGAAAAAAGTATCCATAATGCTCATTTTGATAAAACGGAGTTTTTAGATGCCTTTGTTTCTACGACACCGGGCCAGTCAATTAAGTGAGATCATGGATCAGTCGGATTGTGATCCGGACAAGTTGTTTCGGACATATGGGCAATTCAAATATATCAATCAGTTAACGTCTCAATGGCGACGGGTTTATTGCCGCATATTGCGTCCAGCAATGTGTAAGGAAAAGCGTCATTATCAGCTATTAGACATTGGTTGTGGGGGTGGTGATATTACTTTTGCACTGCTGAAATGGGCAGAAGAAGACCAACTATCACTCAAGATCACTGGCATTGACACTGACCCAAGAGCCCTAGATTTTCTTGCGCAGATTCATGATCACAAAGGTATTCAGTTTTTAGGCACCAGCCTGAATGATCTGTATGAAGCTGATGAACAATTTGATTTTATTATTTCAAATCATCTGGTACATCATTTATCCTCTACTGCCTTCAATGAGATCATGGCAAAATGTGAGAAGATGGTTCGCATGCAGGTGATTTTTAATGATATTGAACGTTCAGATATTGCCTGGTTGGGTTTTCGCTGCTTTGCCCCCCTCTTGTTTTATCGTAGTTATACTGTTATAGATGGGCTTAGATCCATCCGTCGCAGTTATTCAAAAGCAGAAGCAGAAAAGTCTGTCCGAAAGAATTGGATGATCAAGCGTTATTTCCCTTATCGATTGTTATTCATCTATGAAAAAGGCCTTTAATTTTATTCCAATTTTTAGTAATCCATATCCATTCCGCCGCCGCCATTGCCACGTCCAAAATTCCTACGATCCCACTTCTTTTTCTGCTGTTTCCCAAAATTATATCTAAAATTAATGGATGTGGTGCGCCGGCCGCGCTTCCGCTCAGCATACATTACCTGGGTGTACTCGGCGTAGTCTTGTTCAGTATTAATAATAAATTTTCGATTATTAAAAAGGTCATTCACTTTCAGCGTTACGGATAAACGATTTTCCATAAATGATTTTTCAAGACCAAGGTCGGCACCATAATTAGCCGGGATCGTTCCAGATGTAATTTTCATTGTTCCCCGGCCCCCAACTGATAATTCTAAACGTGCCACTGTAGGAATATTCAGTGTAAACTGACCACGGTTATACATACCATAAGATGTTCCGGTCATGTCATCTTCATACTGGCCGCCTTCTGTTTCAGATCTCCACCACCAGGTTGTAAGCATAAAACTGGCTAGCGGCATGGGACGATAGTTGATGATGACACTTCCGCCAAGGTTTTTAGCGCTCTCAGCATTTCCGGATGTTAATAATTCATAGGATACACCATTATAAATAATCTCATCTCGATCCCACCAGGCGATGGCATCGGTTGTATGCTTGTAGGATATGCCAGTATTAAAATTAAATTTTCTGGAATTACTGGAAAAATTTATTTCCATCACATCACTATATTCTGGTTTTACATAAGGATTTCCAGTACGAATATGTGTTGTATCCAGCATCTCCCTGGGAAATGGATTTAATGATCTGGTCCGAGGTCTGTTTACGCGTTTGGAGTAGCCGAACTGTATCTGTTCTTTCTCAGTTAGTTTAAAGTTCAAGAACACACTGGGATAGAAATGACTGTAGGGTTCATCAATTTCATCTTTTTTAACGGCCTGGTTAATAAGAAAATGGGTAATACTGGTAGCATCTGTTGTGTCGCCGGTTACCTTTGCCTTGGTCTTTACCTGCTCAAACCTGAGACCGCCTTTCAAACCCAGGCGGTCATTGATCTCATAGCCTAGTGTAGTGTATAGGGCGTAAATATCTTCACCATAGAGATAGTCATAGGTCCCATCCTGAAAAAATAAATCATCGTCCAATGCTTTGAGCGTGGTCTTGAACCCTGCTTCCAGGTCAAAACTTTCACCCAACTTATCTTCATAATCAAATGATGCAATGATGCTTTTATGGTCATGATGATCTTCTACTTCGTTACCCAGGTTTTTTTCAGTTTCATTTTCTTTTCCTATACCATAGCTAATGTCTGCATTTAGTTTCCTATCCTTGGAATTAAACTTGTTCTCGTAGGATAAAGAATGGTCCCAATCATTTTCCAGCCCATTTTCTATTACATCTAATATGCTTTCAACTGGTCTCGTTGTTTTAACGATCTCTTGGCTATCTTGGTCTCTTTTACTAAAGGTAGATGTATAACTGATCGTGGTGGTAGGGGTAGGGTAAAGGTCGCCGCCAAAGCGGAATGAAATATTATTAGAATTTCTAATTCTTTTTGTGACCTGGTGCAGATACCTGATGCTGTCACTGGGGTCAAAATAAAGGTAATCGAATTGTCTTAAACCCTTACTATATCGCTCGCCCGTTCGGTAACTGGTGCTGCTGAAAACGTTCCAGGTGTCCGTACGATAGTTCAGGTTGCCGCTGATGTTATTTTTATTGTATTCACCTGCAGATAAGGATGTGTTGCCGTTAAACCCTTCAAATGCACCTCGCCTAAGAATAAGATTAATGATCCCGCCCACACCGTCCGGGTCATACTTGGCCGAGGGGTTGGTAATGACTTCCACTTTCTCGATCATGGATGCCTGCAGATTGTCAACCATGGAACGGCGATCAAAACCCACTTTTTTACCGTCGATCAGGATTGTTACATTGGCATCGCCACGGAGTGTAATATTACCATCGATGTCTACGGCTACAGTGGGTACCTGATTCAAAACATCTTCGCCTGATCCTCCAGAAGCGGCCAAATTCTTACCTACAGTAAAAATTTGTTTATCAATGGTTTGAATGAACTGGCTTTCTCCAAGAACCTCGACCTGTGCTAGGTTGACCGATGAAATCTGAAGCTTCATACTTCCCAGATCATGCTCAAGACCGCCCCCTTCACCGGGGAAAATATTAATGGGTGATATCTCTTTTGTTGCATAGCCGATGAATTCTACCACTGCCCGATATCGTCCTAAGGGTACTTCACGGATATTGAACCTGCCTGTTTTATCTGATAATGCTCCAGTCACCACTTCATCAGAGCGCATATTTACCAAAGATATTGAAGCGTATTCAAGAGGTTGGCCCGAAGTGGAATCCATCACTGAACCATTCACAACGCCGATAGCGGGCATTTTACCCCTGGTACCGGACCACTGGCCATAAGCAACAGTAGAGAATAAAAAGATAAGCAATCCAATGGGAATCACTTTACCGTTATAGTATTTAATTTTTGTTTTCATTGTAGTCGTCCGCATTTTTATCGTGAGATATAACTCTTTCCAGCAGAAATGGTTAAATATTGTAAAATACCTCGGATAGGTAGACTCAAAATTTACATATAAAAATAAATTAATCTTATTGTTTTGATCTTATTTAGATTCTGAATGGACATAAACTGGCACCCGGAGTGGTGCTGAGGGAAATTAAAGATCTTGGTTATGGTCAGGTAGCCCATGCCCTGAAGCTGCCTTACCAGTATGTGCTGGTTTTTGATCTTGTACAAGGCAGCAAAGAATAGGTGTCATACTGATCCCGATATAGGGATCAGTATCTCAAACAGACGAAAAATTCTCATCATTTGTTTGAGGCTTTTCTTTCACTCCGTTCACTCAGAGTGACAAAAAAACTAACCGACCCCATTGTTTATGAGCCCGGGCATGGTTTAATATATCCTATACCCTATGAATAATATTTCAAAAAGACACCTATTGCCATATTTTAGATTAATTTTTCTTGTGTTCAGCTTGGGTTTTGCCCAGGACGAACCGGGCCACAAAAATAAGCATAATGTAGAGCACCGTTTCCAGGACGCGGAAAAGTGGGCGGGAATCTTTGAAGACCCGGAACGGGATGCCTGGCAGCATCCGGATGAACTGATTCACTCTTTAAAAATCTCTGCTGATGCTGTGATTGCCGATATTGGGTCTGCCACGGGCTATTTCCCGGTACGTTTTGCCCGGGTCGCCAACCTGGGACAGGTGTACGGCATTGATATTGAGCCAACGCTGGTGGACTATCTTAACCACAGGGCAAAAAAGGAAAACCTGCCCAACCTGGTCAGTATCCTGGGGGAACCGGGCGACCCCAGGATCCCGGAAAAAACGGACCTGGTTTTTCTATGCAATACCTATCATCACATCCATGACCGGGGTGTTTATTTTGAAAAACTGAAAAGAGTTTTAAAGCCTGGCGGACACCTGGTTATTGTTGATTTTAAGAAAGGCGACCTGCCTATGGGACCTCCGGATGAGCAGAAACTGGCACCTGGTGTGGTGCTGCGGGAACTTAAAGATGTTGGTTACCGGCAGGTACCCCATACCCTGAAACTGCCTTACCAGTATGTGCTGGTTTTCGATCTTGTACAAGGCAGCAAAAAATAGGTGTCATACTGATCCCGATATAGGGAAAAGTATCTCAAACAGACGAAAAATTCCCATCATTTGTTTGAGGCTCTTCTTTCACTCCGTTCACTGAGAGTGACAAAAAAACTAACCCACTCCATTGTTTATCAGTCGCGGTACACTCTAATATTGGCCCATGGCTATGAATAAAATTTTACCAACACTCCTTTTCCTTCATTTTTCACTCTTTGTCATATCCTGTTCATCGGAAGACAGTCAGGTGAACAAAGATGCCATTGGCATGGAAAATCTGGCGGGGTTGGAATTCACCCAGGGCGAGCGGGATACTCTCCTGCCGGGCCTTAAGGTATTTAAAGGTAAATATGATACCTTGCGTACAGTGGCACTGAATAACAGTGTTCCGGTACCGCTCTATTTTAATCCTCGACTGCCGGGACAGACATTGCCCACGGGAAAGGACTCTTATCGGTTTCAGGAATTTCCCACCAAACGACCGCAGAATATTGAAGATTGCGCTTTTTATACTATTGGTCAGCTGGCGCACCTGATTCGCACAAAGCAGGTCACGTCCCTGGAACTTACCACCATGTATTTGGAGCGCCTGAAGCGCCACGGTCCCACGCTGGAATGTGTGGTGACGCTCACAGAAGAATTGGCTCTTAAGCAGGCCCGCAGGGCAGACAAAAATATAAAGGCCGGACGCTACCTGGGTCCGCTCCACGGCATTCCCTACGGTGCAAAAGATTTGTTGGCTGTTCCCGGTTACAAAACCACCTGGGGCGCCATGACCCATAAGGATCAGGTATTGGATGAGACCGCAACTGTGGTACAAAAACTGGAAGACGCCGGCGCTGTGTTGTTGGCCAAGCTGACATTGGGCGCATTGGCCTGGGGTGATGTCTGGTACGGCGGGAAGACCCGCAACCCCTGGAACACGGAGCAGGGCTCCAGCGGTAGTTCTGCCGGACCCGGATCCGCAACCGCTGCGGGACTGGTGGCCTTTGCCATTGGCTCAGAAACCTGGGGTTCCATTGTTTCGCCTGCCACCCGAAATGGTGTGACGGGACTGCGGCCCACATTCGGTACCGTGAGCAAGACAGGCGCTATGGCCTTGGCCTGGTCTATGGATAAGTTGGGCCCCATGTGTCGCTCCGTGGATGACTGTGCCCTGGTTTACAGTGTGATCAAGGGTACGGATGGTAAGGATCACTCCGTGGTGGATGTGCCCTTCCAGGTGCCCACCAAAAAAGCGCTGAAATCATTGCGAATCGGCTATATCGAAAGCGCCTTTAACGATACCAGTACCACGGATAACGACCGGGCCGTTTTGGATCGTCTTCGTCAGCTGGGTTTTAAACTTATTCCCATTGAGCTGCCGGAATTTCCTACTAATTCTCTGAGTTTCCTGCTCAGTGTGGAAGCGGCGGCGGCTTTTGATGACTTGACCCGTTCAAACCGTGATGATGAACTGGTACGCCAGGTGAAAGATGCCTGGCCCAATACATTTCGGCAGGCACGCCATATACCTGCAGTGGAATACATCCAGGCCAACCGGGCCCGGATCGTATTGAACCAGAAAATGGCGGAATTATTTAATGATATTGATATTTACGTGGCCCCTTCATTCTGGGGAGATAACCTGCTCAGGACCAACCTGTCGGGCCATCCCTGCGTGGTACTGCCCAATGGTTTTAATAAAAAAGGGTCTCCCACCAGTATCAGTTTTATGGGGGATCTTTACCGGGATGGTGAAGTGGTGGCTGTGGCTCATGCATATCAGCGGGGGACTGGCTGGCATAAGCAATACCCGGAAAAATTTAATACCAGGTAAAAGATGATCAGGATTCTGATGGACTCTTTCAGAATGACAGTTGTGTTGTCATACTGAGCGGCGCCTGGAGGCTTTCCTGTTGGCGGAAGGGCATAAAACCGCCAGCAAAGAATAAGACCGATAACAAATAATCAAAGGATAGAAAAACATTAACATATCTTTGTTATTTTTAAGGCAGATTTTTAACAAAAGATGAAGTTATGGGCATTATGAGAAAACAAGGGAGTCGTTTGGTTTGAATAAACTCATGGATCAAAATATAGTCCTGGACAAGGACGCACACGAATACAGTTTACTATCCCAGCCGGATCTTGTATTCACCAGTGTAACCACTTTCATAGACCAGTTTTTTAAAGGCTTTGACTCAGAAAAAATTGCCACGAACCTTGTAAAAACGAACCCCAGGTATGCCGACCGCACGGTTGAGTCACTGATAGCAGAGTGGGCTGCTGCCGGGCAACACGGTACGGATGTACATGATGAGATTGAGAACTGGGTTAAAAATGGTGTGGTACCCGGGGAAGCCAAAGCGGCTGCAGGCGTGAGTTGGCTGAATAATTACCAAAAGAAATCTGATATCCAGATCCTGTCAGAAGTGATCATCTACAGTACCGAACTGAATATTGCCGGTACAGTGGATATTTTGGCCCTGGACAAAACAACCGGTGTGTACGAACTCATCGACTGGAAAACGTCGAAAAGGATTAATACTTCATCTTATGGCAATAAAAAGGGCACCAGCAGCGTTACGCAGGATGTGCCGGACTGCAATTTTTACCACTATGCGCTGCAGCTGTCGCTTTACAGGTATTTACTGGAAGAATCCTACGGTATCCAGATCAATAATCAAATCATTGCTCATCTGCAGGATAAGGGTGCCCGGAGTCTCGTGGCTCCATATATGCGCGGCCATATTGTGGCCATGTTAAACAATTAAAAGGAATAGGTATGGCTTACATTAATTCAATCAAAAAAGATGGTGAAAATATCATTTTGTATAAATGCAGTGAACCTGTACCCGAACTGCTGTTGTCAGTTGAAGATTGCATTACGATCGGATTTTTAGACACTGAGACTACGGGGTTAGATAGGCTGAATGATAAAGTTATTGAACTGGCTTTAAAGGTTGTGAAATTTGAAGAAGGATCAGGTAAAATAGTTTCGATCGACCATGAATACGAATCGTTTAATGATCCTGGCGAACATATTGATGAAGAAATAACCCTGCTTACGGGTATCACTGATGAAATGGTGAAAGACAAGGCAATAGATTGGTCCAGGGTGGATGCTATCCTGGAAGCAGCAGATATTATTGTATCCCATAACGCCAGCTTTGACCGCGCATTCATGGATCGGTATTCTTCTATTTCACCAGAATCAGTCTGGGCATGCACTATTGATGATATTGATTGGCTGGCACGGGGCTTCACCAATACAAAGCAGGAGCTGCTGTGTCATTGGCACGGCTTCTATTTTGAAGCCCACAGGGCCATGAATGATGTGAATGCGCTTATTCACCTCGTAACACACCAGCACTATAACGGCAACCGGCCTGTACTGGAATTGATTGAAAATGCCCGCAAACCATTATATGTGATCCATGCAACGAATTTTCCATACCATGAAGTCAAGAAGGATAAGATTAAAGCCAATGGCTATCAATGGAATGGCGTGAATAAGGTTTGGTTTAAAAGAATAAATTTCGTTGATCTGGAAAGTGAAAAGGATTGGTTAACCAGTATTATCTATGATACCCATTTCCTGGGTGAGGTAGAAGAGATCAACCTGGTTGATAAATATAAGATATGATAACACTTTTTAAAAACCAATGTAATTTGCTGCGATTATTACCAGCAAAAGAGTAAATATAAGCATGCGTAAAACACAGCCAATTAGTATTGCTGATCTATATAGGTTCAAGATACCCCTTGAGCCCAGCGTAAGTCCAGATGGTAAGCGGGTTGTCTTTACTGTGGAACGGATGCATAAACAGGATAAGACCTACTATACCAATTTGTATATGACGGGTACAAACGGCCGTGGTTTAAAACAGTTGACATTTGGTAAGCGCAATGACCATTCCCCCATTTGGTCACCAGATGGTGAGCAGATTGCCTTTATCAGCAAACGTGAAACAGCCAGCCAAATTTGGATACTGGCCATGGATGGTGGTGAAGCTAGACCCTTAACCAAACTTCCCAGAGGAGCCGTGAGTAATGCGCAATGGTCACCCCATGGTAAAAAACTCGTATTTTTATTTCACCCTTTGGGCAAAGAAGTAAAGGTGGATAAACAGGGTAAGGAAGAAACCCCGGTTTATCGTCATATTAAGGAGATTTGGTACCGCTTTGACGGGCAAGGCTACTTTGATAGTGAAAACACTCATGTATGGCTTGCCAATGCAAAAACCGGAGCCGCAAAACAGCTGGTTAAAGGTGATTATGAGGATATGTTCCCCTGCTGGTCTCCTGATGGTAAAGAGATTGTATTTCTTTCACTAAGAGAAAAAGACTGGCGATTACGTACTGAAGAGCAGGATATTTTCCGAGTATCAGTGAGTAACGGCAGGATGAAAAAAGTACCATCACCTTCAGGCCCAAAGTTTGGCGGTCTTTCTTATTCTCCGGATGGCAAAACATTAGCATACATTGGCCATGATAAACCCTATCAAGAGGGCTGGGGAGTTGAAAACTATATTTTAAATACAATAAGTAAAACAGGCAGGAATCACCAGGAGCATGGTAAAGCCCTTGATCGTATGGCTGAAATGATCACCCTGGGTGATATTACACCCGCATTTATCGCTACATCCCCCATCTGGGATCCGGAAGGATCGCGAATCTATTACGGGTTAGCCAATGAAGGGCGCCAGCATATTGTTGCGGCGGATCTATCTACGGGAAAAAATAAAGTTGTATGTGACGCGGATGCTGTCGCTTGTTCCTGGTCAATGGATTCATCGTGTACAACCCTGGTTTATAATGGAGCCAGTTTAGCTTCCCCGGATGAGTTATATACTCTTGATCTAAAAACCGGGGCTACCAAACAGATTACCCATTTCAACCGGCCATATATAAATACCAGGAAATACAATATTGCTGAAGAGATAGAATTTAAAAATGGCCGCCAGAAACTGATGGGCTGGCTGGTAAAACCACCGAATTTCAATTCTAAAAAGAAATACCCGTTCATATTGAACATCCATGGCGGACCCCGCGCTCAGTACGGCCGCACGTTTTATCATGAAATGTACGTTTTGGCCCAGGCCGGGTACGTGGTTCTGTACACAAATCCTCGAGGCAGCCAGGGGTACAGCAAGAAATTTGCCAAAGCTATAGAAGGTAAATGGGCGGAGCCGGCAATGAGTGACCTCATGGCAGCAGTGGATCATGCAATTTCATTGGGTTATGTTGATAAAGATAAATTAGGAGTGACAGGCGGCAGTTATGGCGGGTATATGACAAACTGGATAGTCACACATACGGATCGTTTCAAAGCAGCTGTGACCCAGCGCTGTGTTTCAGATTTATCCAGCATGTTCGGGAATTCAGATATAGGCTGGGATATTGCCTGGGAATTTGGTGGGGCCCCATGGGAAAATAAGGGTGCCTATATTAAATGGTCACCCATGACCTATATTGAAAAATGCACCACACCCCTGCTTATTATTCATAGCGAATTTGACCTGCGCTGTAATATTGAACAGGGAGATCAAATGTTCACAGCATTGAAATATTTAAAACGTGATGTTGAATACGTTCGTTTTCCTGAAGAGCCTCATGGTTTGTCCAGACATGGCCGTCCCGATCGAAGAGAAGCTAGATTGAAATTCATGGTGGACTGGTTCAATAAATATTTAAAATAGCTCTATGATCAGTATTGATGATTGCAAGTTTAGCATAAATGCTAACACACCAACATCAGTTTTATGGGTGATTTGTACAAAGACGGCGAAGTAGTAGCCGTGGCCCATGTTTACCAGCGGGGGACCGGGTGGCATAAAAAATATCCGGAAAAATATATTTTTTAACCAACGCCCGGCCGAGAATAAAAAACTTGCAGAAGTTTAAAATTTGATAAAGGGATTAGATAAATGAAACTATACGAAACATTAGAAAAACAGCTCAAAAACGAACCGAATTTTGTGAGTGACAATGGAGAACTAAAAAAGTGGGTGGTGATAACCAAAGCTCAAAACTTTGATGGTGAACTGATAGCTTTGTTATTGACCAACCAAG
>ENA-ORDI01000759-ORDI01000759.1-marine-metagenome-genome-assembly--contig:-NODE-759-length-20301-cov-5.667326_pt1 | contig 20301 bp, 19 predicted proteins | sample MGYA00248628_ERZ508525 | MGnify/ENA primary metagenome ERZ508525 (study PRJEB26195, sample SAMN05422138) | marine metagenome | isolation source: East of Porto Seguro, South Atlantic Ocean | place... | reverse complement strand
GTTTTGTGAGCTGCGGTCATGCGTACCGGCCGCATCTCAAACAGTCGGACCGCGTGTCCCCGTTCAGCCAACTGCCACGCCGCTTCTGATCCTGCCAACCCTGCTCCAACAACAGCAACGCTTTGTTTTCCCACCATTTCCTTTATGTTTTTATATTAATATTTGCTGGTATGAATACCTTGGCTAAAACGAAAAAGGATAAATGGCTCCGTAACCAAAAACAAAAAAACCGACACGCACAGCAAATATAACGTATCGGTTAGATGAGACTTCGTAAAACTACACATCTTTTGGTGCGTGGTTTTCAGACTATCAGTGGGTTAATTATTTCCAGTTGCTCGAGAGCTTGACCGCTTTGTAAATCCTCGGTATATAATTTACTACAGCCAGCCTCAAGAGCAGCGGCAACAATCTGACTATCCCAAATCGAGAAGCCATAACGGAGACGAATGGCAAGCGAACGGCGAACTACGTCATAATTCAATGATTGAAATTCACACTGCTCCATCATCCGGACAATGTTTCTTTGAATAAGGTCTTCATTTTGATTGTTACGTAACATAACACTGTAATACTCAGCAATCACTTGAGGACTGATTACCGGATCTTTGAGCGTACTGAAAAAATTCCAGGCAAGTTCACAGCGTGGGTCATTGGCGTCCTCCAGTGCACATAAACCCAAATATTGGTATCGATGATATTACCTTCTGACATTACGTTCTTCACGAGAGGGTAACACGATTTTGTTTACCTTTACCCGCTCGTAGCTCGAAAAAGCATGCTTTGTTCCAGATTTTTCATCATCCAACGGCCAAAGAATATACTCAATTCTACAATGGCGAAGTGCTTTAGGTACAGTGATAGCGTCAGGGGCGTCGTTGATAATTCTGCGTATAGGCTGCATGGTTCATCTCCATTGCAAGGTGGGATGTATTTAGAAAGTGAGCATGTTTTTCGAATTATTTTTCGAGTTATTTTTCGATTGACTTAACTCTTGCTGTTGATTCACTGCCTGTTAGTCTATCACACTTTTAACTCCTCTCAAATGTAAAATAATTTAAATAATTGAGATTCAGAGAGCATCGAGTCACTCAATGATTTACAGAATTCAGGTTTCTATTTTCAGAGATATTGGATAAGAAATGGCCGAGTTGTATTCGACGTATTTTGTCCGCTTATCTTTAGTACTTCATCTTTTCTTTTTCTCTTCACCCATTGTACGGTAGCACCGACTTCTGTGGTGTTGAAATTAGAGAACGGGAAATATTACTAAGAGTGTATTATGTCCACTTATTTTCTTGTCTACTTTTCTTCTGGTTACGAGGCACAGTATTGTAAGGCAGTCTGTGAGGCTCTGACTCACAATCCTATGCAACAAAAAAAGTAAGGGAGAGCCTTGCAGACCTCATTCCACGGGAGAGCCACCAAACGATTACAATAATTGTTATTTTTTAAGACTGAGGTTAAGATTTACAAACAGGATCAACCACATAAACACTTTGATCAAAGTCCTGCCAAGCACCAGTAGCAAGTCCATCTACAATTAAAATGGATATTATCCCCTAATCTAATAGAATTCCTAAAAGAGTTGTTCCATCGAATGATTTTGTCACTGGAACAACAGTATCATCACAACCTTCTTTACTGGCTCTTATTGAATAGTCTTCCTTTTTCTTAAGAACACTCACACCAGAATTCTTCCCGATGTATGCTTCGTTCACGTAAAGCTTGGTGTCTTCTTCGTTACTTCTAATAGAAATTTGTTTCGTTGTACCGTTAAACATTTCAGCACAACTCACAATTGACAAACTTATACTAATGGCGATGAATAATCTAACAATTTTCATAACAATCTCCAAACAATAACTCCTCTAAAAAAAGAAACAAGTTAGGTACAGGGGAGTAAAGCAACCTAACCCTTTATTATCAGAATTTTGACAATTTTTCCCTAGGGATTCGGTAATAATCAAGTAGACCGAACCTTTAAGGAGGAATCCCAAACGAACAAAAAAACAAAACGAGAAATGTTTCCTGAGAAATATCTGAAAGACAAATAAGAAACGGACGCTGCAAAAAAACGAAGAGAGAGGAAAATGCCCGCGAAATAGAGATAAAATATAAAAGAAGATACTTCCGGAGAAAATCCGGAAATCCGGAAGAAAAACTTGACTTTTGAAAGTAGTGCTAGAAACTTAAAACAGTAAGGCGCGTTGCGTTGGGTGATGTGGTATTCCGTACATGGCAGTCCACTCAAGTAAAAGAAAAACGTGCCGAGACTCGTAATAAAACGAAAGCAAATTTGGTCTGTATATCTTAATTTATAACTTCATTTTAAAAAGTACAAATGATTTTCTGGTAAAAATATGGTGGTTTTTTTGTTTTTTGAAATATAGTGTATTATTTCATTATATTACAGTCAAACTTTCATTTATTCATGAGATATAAGAAAATATTTATTTTATTAACATACTGATTATAAAGAATTTTATTTATTTGTTATTTCCATTTTTTACGGGTAAGTGGTAAAAAAAGGTTCAATTTTGGTAAAAAATGAACAAAATATAATTTGAATTTAGTAAAGAAAAAGTGAATTTTGTTAAAAAACAGTGATTTTTTTGCGTTTTTTGATTGTCCAGGCAGTAATTTAGAATTTCCGCAAACATGGATTTGCTGACCAATATATGTTATTCTCAGTCAAGAGCACTTCAAATGAGAACGACATGGACCACCCAGGACGCTACTGGCAGAAACTTAACGACGGACGGATACAGTGTGAAGTTTGCCCGCGGCTGTGTAAATTACATGACGGGCAGCGAGGACTTTGTTTTGTGCGTCAGGCAAAAGATGAGCAAATTCTGTTGACGACTTATGGACGTTCCAGCGGATTTTGCATTGACCCGATTGAAAAGAAACCGCTGAATCATTTCCTTCCAGGTACACCGGTTTTGTCATTCGGCACCGCCGGATGCAATCTCACCTGTAAATTTTGTCAAAACTGGGACATCAGCAAATCCCGTGAAATTGACAGTCTCACCGAAACCGCTTCTCCAGAAATGATTGCCAAAGCGGCAAAAGCACACGGTTGCCGCAGCGTTGCTTTCACCTACAATGATCCGGTGATTTTTCTGGAATACGCGGTTGATATCGCACAAGCCTGCCGTGAACTTGATATTCGTCCGGTAGCAGTCACAGCTGGCTATATTCTTCCGGAAGCACGAACCGAATTTTTCCGCAATATGGACGCGGCAAATGTTGACTTGAAAGCATTCAGCGAAAAATTTTACAAAAAGATTTGTGGCGGAAAACTGGCTGCTGTTTTGGAAACTTTGTTATATTTGAAGAACGAAACTGAGGTTTGGTTTGAATTGACAACGCTGCTCATTCCGGGAGAAAACGACTCTCCGGAAGAACTGCATGAAATGACGGAATGGATTTTTTCGAATTTAGGTCCGGATGTTCCCCTGCACTTTTCCGCATTTCATCCGGACTGGAAAATGCGTGATATCGAAAATACTCCGCACTCAACTTTAACCCGCGCCAGGGAAATTGCTCTGGGAAATGGAATACGTTACGTCTATCTCGGAAATGTTCACGACAAATCCGGATCAAGCACATACTGCCATGAGTGCGGTGAGTTGTTAATCGGGAGAGACTGGTACGAATTAAGCGACTGGAATCTGGATGGTTCCGGACGCTGCGTTTCATGCGGAACGGAGTGTTCCGGATTGCTGGAAAAAAATCCCGGAAACTGGGGAGCAAAAAGGCTTCCGCTAAATTTGTAAATCCGAATTTAGGCTGTCAGTGCCCATGCGCCATAACCGACAACACGTCCGTAATCGCCGGCGGTGTCTCCGGAATTGCAGAGGCCGAGCCGGTGAACCTGCCATTTGTTTTCGGAAGCAGCCATTAAAGCTCCTCTGAGCGGAAAGGCTCCGCAGGCATCTTCCGGAGAAAGTTGTTTTGCTTCCAGAAGTTCAATTGCGTTTGCGGTGCGGACATCTTTTTCTTGAGCCGTTTGATAATCATGAAAATGACTCAGATCAGTACTGATCACAATCAGCGTTTCTGTGTCTGTACTAAATTGCTGAATCAATTCAGCAAGTCGCTCGGTTTTCATCTCTCCCACAACCAGCGGAAGCAATTCAAAATCACCGAGAGTTTCCTGTAAAAAAGGCAGTTGCACTTCCAGGGAGTGCTCCTCGGCATGTGCCTCATCACTGACAGAAATCCAGGAATAATCCCCCAGCAATTTTTGCATCAAAACTTTGTCCAGATTTATTTCGCCAAGAGGAGTTTCAAAGACTTCCGAAGCTGGAAAAGCCGCACCTTCCAGCCACACACGATGTGCGGGTCCCAAAAGTAAAACACGCTTAAATTGATGATGATTTTGCTGGAGAAGACGATAGGCGCAAGCCGCAATTTTTCCGGAATAGATGTAACCGGCGTGCGGAACTATGAGTACACGAAGAGTTGATATTTCATGCTTTTTAAACTGAATAACGTTTTGTTCCGCTCCGGCGTCGTGCAAATAATTCCGCACCGCATTCCGGAGTTCCGTGACATCTCCCGGATAAAACATGGAAGCCACGGCGGGAGGTCGAATTTTTTTTGCAGGTTTTTCAGTAATCACCATCTTCCTCACAATTTTCATACACTGAACTATTAGTGACGTTTTCGTAAAAACCCTGAAACCCACCCCGCATCTAAATCAGTAAGCCGGATCACAAAAACCAGAGGCTATTTAGGTGCTGGGTCATTTCGACCGTAGGGTGAAATCTTAATGATATTAGTGCAATAACATAGAAAAGATTTCTCTATTCGCTCGAAATGACAAGGTTTTAGGACTTTTTAAGAATGCATCATTAGTAACCGAAGTGCTTGATTTCCTCACCTTTTTCTTCAATATCAGTCATAGCCTGGATTCCCATTTCAAGGTGCATATCGACGTATTTTGCAGTAACTTTCTTGTCCATTTCCTGGGTTTTAACTCCTTCAGGCATGAGCGGCATATCTGAAACAAGTAGAATTGCGCCACGGGAAATTTTGTTGGCATGACCAACAATAAAGAGTGTTGCGGTTTCCATGTCAATTCCAATCGCGGAAAGTTCGATCAGCCGTTTCCGGAATTTTTTATCCCATTCCCAGACACGACGATTGGTTGTGTAAATGACGCCGGTTCGATATTCTTGGCCATAATCGAGGACTGTATCTGAGACAAATTTATGCAGTTTAAAAGAAGGTAACGCGGGAACTTCCGGAGGCAGATAATCATTGCTCGTACCTTCTCCGCGGATTGCCGCAATCGGGAGAATATAACGTCCGATTTCCGCCGTTTGTTTCAGGCCACCGCACTTGCCTAAAAACAGAACACCCTTGGGATTACAGGCAAGGAGCAAATCCATAATGGTTGCCGCATTCGCGGAGCCCATTCCAAAATTTATGATGCTCAGTCCGTGCTTGTTTGTCGCAGTTTGCATCGGACCGCCCTCTCCCCTTATTTTACAGTCGAAACGTTTGGCAAACTTGGTCACATAATTACTGAAATTTGTGAGTAAAATATAATCGCCAAATTCCGAAATCTCTGTTCCAGTATAGCGAGGAAGCCAGTCCCGTGTAATCTCTAATTTTGTTTTCATAAAACGTTCAGGATTGTTAACAAAATGAATTTCGGAACAGTGTGACATAATTTTGGAGGTATCTCAAACTATCACTTTCATAGTAAAAGTGTTGCCGTTGATAAAACATATTTGTCATTCCCGTGAAAGCGGGAAACCAGATTGTAAAATAATTTGTTGAGTCTTCTTCAATCATGTTTTGTATTTTAGTTGAGCTTATCTTTCGCTGGATATTATGACTAAGCATTTGTTTGACCATGAGTGACTACTCCTGGATTCCCGCTTTCGCGAGAATGACAAGTTAGGCGAGAATGACAAGTTAAGCGAAAAATGCGAGTTTGAGGAGAATGAAAAGTTTTGCGGGGATGAAAATCGAAGGGGCAAGCAATTAAGGAAAAAGAATTCGGAAGCACCGCAAGGCAGCAATGCTTCCGAAATCAGAATATTTTGGAATTACATTGCATCCCAAATTTTGTGAGTCCATGCGCCTTTAGGCTTTTTGGAGATCACAGGAGTTGAATCAGACGACATCAGAACTTTGACTGTGCGCCTGTAATCCGCAGGAACAAGGTAGCCAATTCCCTGGGCTTGTCCGGAAACCAACTTGTTGATTTCACGCATCATCCGGCGTTGATGTTTTTCTGTCTGCGCTCCGGTATCATCGTTTTCCAGCACGATATCCGCGGCCGCATCAGGATTTTCTGCGGCATACTTCCAGCCTTTGATTGATGCTCTGAGGAAGCGAGCCATTTTTCGCACGAAAGCCGCTTTTTTCAGATTTTTTCCCAAGACATACAAGCCGTCTTCCAGAGTGGCAACACCTTGATCTTCATACTTATAAACCACCAATTCAGAAGGATTGAGTCCGGCATCAACAATCTGCCAGTATTCGTTATAAGTCATGGTAGAAACGCATTCTGCCTGTTTCTGCAGAATTGGATCAACGTTGAAACCCTGCTTCAAAACAGTCACACCGTTTGCTCCACCAGTTGTTGGAATTCCCAATTTGCTCATCCAGCTCAGGAAAGGATATTCGTTTCCGTAGAACCAAACACCCAAAGTTTTTCCTCGAAAATCTGCAGGAGATTTAATTCCACTGTCTTTGCGGCAAGTGAGCATCATTCCGGATTTGTGAAAGATTTGCGCGATATTCACCAGCGCCACACCTTTTTCACGAGATGCCAACGCGGCGGGCATCCAATCAATAATCACATCCGCACCTCCTCCCGCGATCACCTGCGGAGGCGCAATGTCCGGACCACCCGGCTTGATGGTCACTTCAAGCCCTTCGGCTTTATAGTAACCCATATCCTGGGCTACATAGTAACCTGCGAACTGAGCCTGCGTGACCCACTTCAACTGAATGGTTACTTTTTCTGCTGCTTGTGCGGAAAATGCCAAACCTGCTGCCAGCATTACCATCACCATTTTTTTAACTATACTCATTTTTCACTCCATTTGAAATTAAAGTCAGACTCACTTATTTTAATTAAAACAAGTTAGCCTACACGAAAAGAAGGGTGCCATCCTGTGAACTGCCGCTCCAATAAAGCCAACAGCGCATAGAAAAGCGACCCGGACAATGCTGCCACCGCAATGGATGCCCATACGACGTCAACATTCATTCGACCGATTTCGGTGGAAATACGAAAGCCCATTCCGACAATCGGTGTACCAAAGAACTCCGCTACAATAGCCCCAATCAGGGCTAAGGTAGAGTTGATCTTTAATGCGTTAAAAATAAAAGGCAGTGCGTTTGGAAGCCGTACCTTGAAAAGCATCTGCCAATAATTTGCAGCATAAGAGTGCATCAAGTCAAGTTCCATTCGTTCTGTTGCCTTTAAACCAGTCAGTGTATTTACGAGCATCGGGAAAAAAGTCATCATTATCACAACCGCAGCTTTTGACTGCCAGTCAAAACCAAACCACATGACCATAATCGGAGCAACTCCTACAATTGGCAGGGCACTTGCCAGGTTTCCCAGCGGAAGCAAGCCCCTCTGTAAAAAAGGAACTTTATCTACCAAAACCGCAACTACAAATCCGGAACCGCAACCCATGAAAAAACCTGCAAGCACTGCTTTCATAAATGTTTGTTGAAAATCAGCCCAGAGTGTTTCCAATGAATTTCCAAAAGCGACGCCGATCATGGACGGAGGCGGCAGCAAAACTTGCGGCACTCCGAAGCCAACCGTTATCATTTCCCAAAAATAAAGCAGCATTCCGCCAAATAAAAATGGAACAAGTAAATTGATGGCAATGCCGATTTTAATGTTGAGTCGTGTATCAACCTTCGACCAGAATCCCATTACAGCCCACAGGAGTCCCGTCAGTGTCAAGACATACAACCATATCCCCCATGATAATGTTCCGGATTCCGCAGAATGTACGCTGTTTAAGCTTGCCATACTTCCGCATAAAATCAGGATTGTAATCACAATTTTGCCCAGCATCTGCTCGGTTGCTCCTTTGCGAAAAAGAACAATTGCTGAACCAAGAAGTGGCAGCAAAGCAAACAGCATGGTGTTTTCTCCAAATGACATCCATTCTCTTGAAAAAAGCAGCTGAATTAGAAAACATATACTAAAAATTCTGTAAAGTATTCCGGAAGTTTTCACGCTTGTACCCCCATTCTTTTTTGAACTTTTCTTTCAAGAACAGTCATCAGTAAAACAAGTGATCCGGCAACAAACGAGGCAACAAACAAAGCACTCCAGATTTGGACAGTTTGTCCGTAATATGAACCGGTCAATAAACGGGCGCCTAAACCTGCTCTTGCGCCTGCAGGCAATTCACCCACAATCGCACCAACTAGGCTGATGGCGATGGAAACCTTGAAGCTGGCAAACAGAAAAGGAGTTGAAGCCGGCCAACGTAATTTCCGAAAAACCTGTGATTTTGTCGCATTGTAAGTTTTCATCAAATCCAGGTGCATCGGTTCCGGCGAACGCAAACCCTTGACCATGCCGATTGCAATTGGAAAGAAACACAGATAGGCCGAAATGATTGCTTTTGGTAAAAGACCTGTTACTCCGATGGCGCCCAAAACTACAATTATCATTGGTGCAATTGCCAAAATTGGAATTGTTTGAGAAGCAATTATCCATGGAAGAACGCTTTTGTTGAGTGTGGGAACGTGTACAATTCCCACGGCAAGTAAAATTCCTAAAACTCCGCCCATGGCAAAACCAACCATGGTTGATGAAATTGTGACCCAACCATGATAAACAAGGCTGCGCTTTGAATTTATTTTGTAACCGAAAATTGATTTTTTCAGATCAAAGAAAATTTGATGTGGAGCCGGCATAATCGGACGATCCATCGACCATGCATCATCAACCAGCTTGGAAAAATCCCATTCAACTTTATGCCTTTCATATTTGTCGATCAAAACCGCAGAATTTAGATAGACCGCTGCTGCATACCAGATAAGCGCAGTAAAGGCGAGTACGGTTGTAATCGAAACAAAGGATGATTTAAGGAACTGGTTTAGCATAATCAATCGTTTTGAGTAAAACCGATTTTCCTTTTTGTTGTTTTAGGTGGAGTAACTAATGCTTTCAGAGCATCAAAGACAACTTTGAACTGTTGGTCATATTTGGTTTCCATTTGTTCCAGTTTCCGGCTTAATTCTACGTGAGTGAGTGCTGCTTCTCTGAGTTGTGTGAATGTTCTCATAATTTCAATATTGACCTGAATTGCTCTGGTAGAACGCAAGACACCGGAGAGCATGGCAACTCCGTTTTCAGTGAAAGCTCTTGGAGGTTTGCGTGTGCCACCCCAACTTAAGATCACATTTTGTGATCTTAGAGAATTATCACTTGATATCACAAATTGTGATTTCAAGATTTTGTATTCATCTTCAGTGAGTTGAAACATAAAATCTTCCGGGAAACGTTCAATGTTCCGTGTAACGGCTTGGTTGAGCGTTCGTGTTTCCACTTGATACATAGTCGCCAAATCACTATCCAGCAAAACTTTTTGCTGACGCATAGTATAAATTTGAGTCTGAATCTCTTTTACCGATACAACTGCTAAATTTTCAGACACCTTATCAAGCTCCTCGTTTCAAGATAAATGATAGTCATTTTGAGTTTTTGTAGATATCCATCAGCTTATCAGCACAATATGACTCTGTCTTTGTCAGCTAAAAACACATTCCAGCCAACGCCACAGGCATTTGATTTGAGAGTTCATTTCAAATATTTTGGTCAATCATAACTATGTCCTGCCCGTAAACCTTCACGGATACGGTGAGACAGTGCAAGAAATTCCGGAGTGTCCCGCATATCGAGGGTGCGTTTTTCGGGAAGAGGACTTTCAATGATATCGATTATCTTACCCGGACGCGGAGACATGACGACAATTTTAGTGGAAAGATATGCGGCTTCCGGAATGGAATGGGTTACAAAGACGACGGTCTTTTGTGTTTGCTCCCATAGTTTGTGGAAGTGCTCATTGAGTTGATCGCGGACTATTTCATCGAGAGCGCCGAAGGGTTCATCCATCAGCAATAAATCAGGAGAAAATGTAAGGGCACGCGCAATCGAAACGCGCTGCTGCATTCCGCCGGAAAGCTGCCAGGGGAATTTTTTTCCGAAACCGGTGAGCTCCACCATTTCCAGTGCTTCAGCAATACGCTTAGTTTGCTCAGCCTTTTCAACACCCATTATTTCCAAAGGCAATTTGAGATTGCCTTCAACGGTGCGCCACGGATAAAGCACCGGTGCTTGAAAAACATAACCATAAGCACGCTGCAAACGGGCTTCTTCCGGAGTCATGCCGTTTACTTTAATTTCTCCTCCGGTAGGTTTTTCAAGATCTGCAATCACGCGCATCAGTGTGGTTTTACCGCATCCGGAAGGTCCGATCAGCGAAATAAAATCACCCTTATTGATTACTAAATCAATTTCAGAAAGAGCGTGAACCGGGCCGTCTGCTGTTTGGAAAACCAAATCAACTTTACGGGCTTCAACAACCCGAACATTGTCTTCCATTACGATGATCGCTCCACAGAAGTAGGAGCAGTGGCGGAACTTCGTTTTTCAACCGCACTATAATATGATGCAAAACAGGGACGATCAACATAACGGCCGACACCGCGCTCAGTACGGACATCACCATCTTTATAAACCACTTTGCCTTGACTGACAGTCGCAACGTTGATTCCGGTCAATTCCATACCTTCAAAAATATTGAAATCCACATTTTGATGGTGGGTTTTTACGGAAATTGTGTGAGTGGCCTGCGGATCAATAATCGCCAAATCCGCGTCGCTTCCTTCCGCAATCAAGCCTTTTCGCGGATAAATGTTAAATATCTTTGCAGAATTCGCAGAAGTGACCGCCACATATTCGTTCATGGTCAAACGACCGGTGTTGACGCCATGTGTCCAGAGAACATGCATTCGATCTTCAATGCCTCCGGTTCCGTTTGGAATTAACCGGAAGTCATCCTTACCCATCGCTTTCTGATCGGCACAGAAACAGCAGTGGTCGGTAGCAGTCGTCTGTAAATCTCCGGACTGCAAACCGCGCCAAAGGGCTTCTTTGTTACCTTTCGGACGGAACGGTGGACTCATAACGTGTGCGGCGGCAAATTCAAAATCAGGATTGCGGTAAACGCTGTCATCAACCAAAAGATGTCCGGCTAATACTTCTCCAAAAACGCGCTGGCCATCACGTCGGGCACGCGCAATTTCATTGAGAGATTCAGAACATGAATTATGTACCACATATAAAGGTACATCAATCATTTGCGCAAAACGAATTGCCCGGTTTGCGGCTTCTCCTTCAACTTGAGGCGGCCTTGACTGGGGGTGTCCTTCCGGACCGGTGATGCCGCTCTCAAAAATTTTTGTCTGGAAATGATCCACCAATTCGCCGCTTTCCGCGTGGACGGTGCAAAGCGCGCCTAATTCACGGGCACGGGTGAAGCTATTGACCAGTATCTCGTCATCAGCCATGATTGCGCCTTTGTAGGCCATGAAGTGCTTAAAACTATTGACGCCATAGTCACGGGAAAGAGTGCCCATTGCTTCATGTACTGTGTCATCCCACCAGGTGATTGCCACATGAAAACTGTAATCCGTTGAGGCTTTTTCAGCCCAACCGCGCCATTTGTGATATGTTTCCAAAATATCTTCCTGAGGACCGGGAATTACAAAATCAATAATCATAGTTGTGCCGCCAACCGCACCCGCAGTTGTTCCGGAAAAAAAATCCTCTGAAGCAACTGTTCCCATGAAAGGCAGTTCCATGTGGGTATGCGGATCAATTCCGCCTGGCAAAACATAACAACCTCCGGCATCAACAATATCCACACCTGAAGGTGCATCCATGTCTGGGCCAACAGCTTGAATAATTCCATCATCACAATAAACGTCCGCACGGAATGACTGATCCGCATTTACTACAGTTCCGCCCTTAATAATTACTGCCATCTTTTCCTCTAAAATTGATTGTTTTAAAATATCCGGATTTAATTTTCTTCAACCCTCATCGGATTATTTGGATGGGTTGTCCAGTTCTGAAATTCTTTTCCTGAATCGACTCGTTCCATAGTGATGCAGTCCGGAACAGGACAGGCAAACATGCAGAGATTACAACCAACGCATGCTTCATCAATGACCTCAAAACGTCGAACACCATTGGCTTTGATTTCACGAATTGCCTGATGCGAAGCGTCCTCACATGAAATATGACATAATCCACACTGGATGCAAGTCGATTCGTCAATCCGGGCTTTGATGTCGTATTTCAGGTTAAGGTATTGCCATTCTGTGACATTCGGAACAGCCATTCCCCTGAAATCCTCCAGCGTCGCAAAGTCTTTTTCGTCCATCCAGTTATTCAAACCATCAATCATGTCATCGACAATTTTGAAACCATAATGCATGGCAGCAGTACAGACTTGGATACCACTGGCCCCCATTGAGATAAACTCAGCGGCATCCCGCCAATTTGAAATTCCTCCGATTGCAGAAATCGGCAAATCTTTTGTTTCCGGATCCTTCGCAATTTCTGTAACCATGTGCAAAGCAATCGGTTTTACCGCCGGTCCGCAATAACCTCCGTGAGAACCTTTTCCATCAATCGTCGGTTCCGGGGCCATCTGATCCAGATCAACAGAAACGATCGAGTTGATAGTATTGATCAGCGCAACTCCATCACCACCGCCTGCTTTTGCGGCATGTGCCACCTGGCGGATATCGGTCACATTTGGAGTGAGTTTTACCAAACACGGGAGATCGGAACATTCTTTCACCCAGCGTGTAACCATTTCAACATACTCCGGAACTTGTCCTACGGCAGCACCCATTCCGCGTTCCGACATTCCGTGCGGACAGCCAAAATTTAATTCGACGCCGTCACAACCTGTGTCCTCGATTTTATTGATAATAAAGCGCCAGTCTTTTTCGGTGCAGGGAACCATCAGAGAAACAACAACCGCACGATCCGGCCAATCTTTTTTGATTTGCTTGATTTCCCTGAGATTGTCTTCAAGCGGCCGATCCGTTATCAATTCAACATTATTGAAGCCCATCATGCGCTGGCCATTGTAATGCACCGCACCATAACGCGAACTCACGTTTACGATAGGCGGATCCATGCCTAAAGTTTTCCAAACGACTCCACCCCATCCGGCACGGAAAGCGCGTTCAACATTATATAATTTATCTGTGGGTGGTGCTGAGGCTAACCAAAATGGATTGGGAGCCTTGATTCCAGCCACGTTGCAACTTAAATCAGCCATGTTATTTTAGAATTATAATTTTAGAATTCAGATTTTTTACCACAGATTTGCACTGCTAAAAACAGATTGCATTTTATTTCAGCCACTAAGGACAGTAAGCACATTTCGTTAGCGTTTTTAGCATCCTTTGCAGCTAACAAATCCTGTTTAGGTCAATTTCCGGTGAATTGCCAAAGCCGCCTGTTTGCCATCTTCAACGGCTTGAACGGTCAAATCTTCTCCGGAACGAATACAGTCTCCTCCGGCCCAGACTCCGGCAAGAGAGGTTTCATATTTCGAATTCACCGCAATTTTTCCGCCTGTTGTTTCAGGCATTTCAGTAGCCGAATCCAGAGAGTTAACCAATGTTTGGCCAATAGCTTTAAAAACAATATCAGCTTCCATGTTTCGTAATTCTCCGGTTCCTACAAGTTTGCCTTCCGGATTCAATTCAGTACACTCAAATTCAATTCCGCAAACATGTCCATTTTCTGACTGCAAACTTTTTGGTGCAACCCAATGTTTTACTCGGACACCGTTAGTTTGCGCGAATTCCTGTTCTTTCCAGGTGGCGCTCATTTGTTCCGGACCACGCCGATAAGCCAGAGTAACATCTTCTGCGCCAAGTTTTTTGGAAAGCACCGCCACGTCAATCGCGGTATTTCCTCCGCCGATTACAATAACACGCCTTCCGACTGACAATTCTGCCAAATTTCCGGATTGGCGTAACTCAGAAATTGTGTCCACTGCATCGTAAACACCCTCAAGTTCTTCATTCTCCAAGCCAAGTGAATTGACATCTCCCAATCCGACACTCAAAAAAACTGCGTCGAATTTCTGACGAAGATCATCCAGTTTTACTTCTTGTCCCAATTTCTGATTTGTTCGGATTTCTATGCCACCGATTTCTAAAATAAAATCAACTTCCAGCTGCGCAAAATTATTCACCGTTTTATAGGCCGCAATTCCGTATTCGTTCAGACCACTCAATTTGTCGCGTGCCTCAAAAACCACTGTTTCATGACCTAACAATGCAAGACGGTGCGCACATGAAAGTCCTGCGGGACCTCCTCCTACAACAGCAATTCTCTTTCCGGTAGCTTCATCTCTTTCAAAAATTGTTTCCCCACTATCAAAAAATTTGTCTGTTGCGTAGCGTTGTAATTCACCAATCCGTACAGGTTGATGATCTTGTGTTTCCCTTACACATGCACCTTCACAAAGCGTTTCTGTTGGACAAACCCGGGCACACATTCCGCCCATAATGTTTTGTGAAAGAATGTCTTTTGCGGAACCTTTCAGGTTACCGGTAGAAATTTTGCGGATAAAATTTGGAATATCAATAGCGGTTGGACACGCGGCAATGCATGGTGCGTCGTAACAAAAATAGCAGCGGTTTGCCTCAACAATCGCATTTCCGGAATCCAAAGGTGGATGAGAATCCGCAAAATTTAAAGCTAGTTTTTCCTGCGATAAGCGTCCGGCGCGGACGTCAATTGTGGTCATACTTTTTCTCTACATTTTCGGCGGCAAGCCTTGAATAAAGAATGCCGCCAGTCAAATCAATTATTGCAGTGCGGTTAGGTCACCATAAATCTCCGGACGACGGTCGCGATAGAACTGCCAGAGGTTCCGAATTTCCCGGACGGCATCCATGTCCATATCATGTACAAGCAAGCCGTCACTGTGATCATCAAGCTGAGCTTCAATTTTTCCACGCGGATTCACAATGTAGCTGGATCCGTAAAACCTACCGATGTTCCAGGGTTCTTCCGAACCAACTCTGTTAATTGCACCAATATAACAACCGTTTGCCGCAGCCGAGGCCGGTTGTTCCAGTTCCCATAAATATTGGGAAAGCCCTGCGACAGTTGCGGATGGATTGACAATATATTCCGCACCGTTCAAGCCCAGTGCCCGCCAACCTTCCGGAAAATGGCGGTCATAACAAATATACACACCAAGTTTGCAGTATGCGGTTTCAAAAACAGGATAACCTAAATTGCCTGGTTTGAAGAAAAATTTCTCATAAAAACCTGCAACTTGCGGAATGTGTGATTTGCGATATTTTCCCAGATATTTGCCATCGGCGTCTATCACGGCTGCTGTGTTGTAATAAACTCCTGTCATTTCTTCTTCATAAATTGGAACAACTATCACCATGTTGTATTTTTTGGCGTATTCCTGCATTAGTTTCGTTGTTGGGCCCTCTGGAATTTTTTCAACAGCCGCATACCACTTTACATCCTGACTAGGACAAAAATAGGGTTGTGTAAAAACTTCCTGCATACAGAGCACCTGCACCCCTTTTTCACCGGCTTCTTCAATATAAGGAATATGAGCCTCAATCATTATTTTTGTAATTTCTTCTGGAGCCATCGATGTGTCTCCCTTGAGCGCCATTTGAATTAACCCGCTGCGTACTTTCATTTAATCTCCTGAGAACAATCTATAGTGTAAGCTGATTTTACAGGAAAATTTTCATTTTCCTGAAATGTGCCTAAAAATTATTTCTGACTTTAAGACTGTGAATTGTATGGGTTGAAGTGATGTTGGTCAAGACTTTTTACTATTTATGATTACAAAAACAGTTCTGAAACACCATCTGCTACTGAATATTAACTTGTCAACGTATAATTTATGTGTTATTTTTTTCAAAATTAAATATAATCTATCAACCTCAAATGCATTTTAACCAGCGAAATATGAGTGAAAAAGCTCTTGACGCCGGTGTTTATCCGTCTGTCACAGTCAATAAAATTCGAGATTATTTAAGCTTAACTAAACCACGGTTGCTGGCCAGTGTACTCTTCAGCGCCGTACTGGGTTTCGTTCTGCCTCAGGACAGCGTTATCACTGTGCTGCCACTGCTTTATTTACTGTTGGGAACAGCACTGACCGGTGGAGGTGCGCATGTGCTCAATCAATGGATGGAACAAATTCCTGATTCGAAGATGAACCGGACAAAGAACCGACCTCTTCCCATGGGGAGACTATCCGGAAATGAAGCCTTGAGCTTCGGAATTGTGATTTCCATTGCAGGCATCACAACATTATGGCTTGCTCTTAACCCGCTTACAGCAGTCATTGGAGCACTGACCCTCTTTTCCTACATCCTGGTTTACACCCCACTGAAACAAAGAACCGTGGCTAACACCTGGTTTGGAGCAATAACCGGCGCGTTACCTCCAGTCATGGGATGGACAGCCGCGCGTGGCCAGTTGGACTGGGAGGTTCTACCAATTTTTGCACTGCTTTATTTTTGGCAGCTTCCTCATTTTTTTGCAATTGCCTGGATGTATCGTGACGACTACCGCAGGGGTGGTTTCAGGATGCTTTCGCTTTTTGATGAAACAGGACGAAAAACGGGGGTACAAATGCTGCTTAACGCTGCTATACTTTTTATCGCCAGTCTTGCAATTTACATGATTGGACAAGGTAGCATGTTTTATCTGCTAAGTGCAATTTTTCTCGGTTTAGGATTTTTAGCAGCAATTACTTTATTTTTTCGTGAAAGTAGCGTAGATAATGCACGTAAGGTTTTTCTTGCTTCAATTATTTACTTACCCGTTCTGAGTACTGTTCTAATTCTGGAACGGTTATTTTATTAATCTGAGTACTTGCTGTATTGGAGGTCTATGGAGAGAGATGATTCTGATGTAATGGCGTCAAGAGTGTTTTTCGGTATCTTGGGTTTAACGCTTATGTTTATGATAGCTGCCTACGTTTTTGCGTTTTAATACTGGATAATCTGGATTATTAATCTAAAATAGCTTATCTTCTTAATCGCTGAAAAGCGACTAACGATGTTGCAGTAAAAAATTAAAATGATAGAATATTTTGTCTACAGTGCATCCTCATTTGCAGGGGAGATAGACGACCTCTTTTTTGTGATCACTTTAATCATAGGATTTTGGTTTTTTCTAACCTTTGGTGCACTTGTTTATTTCATATTCAAATTTCGCAGGAAAGACGGTGTGAAAGCCCAGTACATCACCGGTGAGAAGCACAGCGAAACAAAATGGACGCACTATCCTCACTTTGCCGTGATTGCAATGGACGTGGTCATCATTGCTGTCAATATTTTGGTTTGGGTAAACATCAAACAAACTCTTCCACCAAGAGACAATCTTGTCCGGGTGATTGGGCAACAATGGAGTTGGTCATTCATTCACGCAGGTCCTGATGGAGAGTTGGACACCGCGGATGACGTGGCTACAGTCAACGATCTTCATTTGAAAATAGGAGACACTTACCACTTTGAATTGCAGTCGCGTGACGTACTGCATAACTTTGCAGTACCGGCTTTTCGCTTGCGACAGGATGCTGTACCCGGCAGGACAATCAGCGGGTGGTTTAAACCTACCAAAATTGGAACCTATGACCTCCAATGTGCTGAAATGTGCGGGTATGGTCATGGAATCATGGGTGCGGCAGTGACAGTCCATTCTGAAGAAAGTTACAATACAACCATGGCTCAGATTCAAAACGGTACCTATGAGAGCCATTACCAGAAACGGATGGGAACCAAGACCCCATTACCATCTTATACCTCCCAAGTTGACGATGAGGATTCTTTTGCTGTGCTTTTAGCCAGTATTTTTTAGTCTTTTTAAGTTAAGAGGAAAACAATGAGCCAAGCAGCTACCGCAGTCCAAACAGACACTAATGCGGAACATCATGAAGAATTGAGTTTTTTATACAAATACATCCTCCCAACGGATCATAAAATCATTGCGATGCAATACATTTTCACGGGTATGATAATGGCGGTTATCGGTGGGTATTTTGCTTACGCATTCAGGATGCAACTTGCCTTTCCAGGAGAATTGGTGCCTCTCTATGGTCTGGTAGGCCCGGGAGAGTATAATATGCTAGTCACGAATCACGGAACCATCATGATCTTCTGGGTGGCAATGCCCGTGCTGATTGCGGGATTCGGCAACTACATAATTCCATTGATGATCGGTTGTGATGATATGGTCTTTCCTCGATTGAACCGCTTGTCATATCAGATTTTTCTTGCCAGCACGTTGGTTTTGATCCTTTCCTTCTTTGTCAAAGGAGGAGGTTTTGGGGGAGCCTGGACGGCTTATCCTCCACTTTCTTCGGTGGCGGAATACAGTCTCACCGACTGGGGGGCGTCTTTATGGGTTCTTGCTGTTGCTTTAGAGTTTGTTTCCTTTTTGTTAGGCGGAATCAATTTTGTAACGACCACAATGAACGCACGTGCGCCGGGGATGAAAATGATGGACATTCCGATTGCCGTCTGGTTCATTGTATTAGCAGTCATTTTATTTATGGCATCTGTTGGGCCGCTAATTGCTGGTGCCGTGATGTTGTTCATGGATCAAAGAATCGGCACTTCATTTTTCCTGCCGTCCGGTGGTGGAGATCCGCTGTTGTGGCAACATTTGTTTTGGTTTTTTGGCCATCCGGAAGTATATGTGGTGTTGCTTCCAACCTTGGGTATTGTGGCTGATATCATCACCGTTTTTTCCCGAAAAAAGTTGTTCGGTTATAAAACAGTGCTATACACAGCATTCGCGACAGGTGGTCTTTCCTTCGTCGTATGGGCACACCATCAGTTCATCGCAGGCATAGACCCACGTATGGCCAACGTGTTCGTTGTGACGACAGTCTTGATTTCAATTCCCCTTGCGGAAATGATGTTCAGCTACATCGCCACCCTCTACGGAGGTTCGATTGAGCTCAAGACACCCATGCTTTGGGCTTTAAGCTTTATAGCGGCATTTTTGATTGGCGGAGTGACGGGAATTTATTTGGGAGCAAGTGCCCTGGATGTATATTTTCATGACTCATACTTTGTACTGGCGCACTTCCATTACACGTTTTTTCCAATAACGATCATAGGCATGTTTGCCGCGATCACTTTTTGGTTTCCGAAAATGTTTGGGAGGATGATGAATGATACTCTTGGTAAAATTCATTTTTGGGGCACGTTCATACCATTCAACTGTATTTTCCTGCCTCTTTTCTTTCTGGGTTTGGCAGGGCAGCACAGGCGTATTTACAACTATAATCACTTTCCGGATCTGGCAACACAGGAATTACAGAACATTCGGATTTTTGCCACAGTCAGCTTAATAGTCATGTTGTGCTTTCAGTTGGTTTTCATCTATAACTTTTTTGTAAGCATGTTCAAAGGTAAAAAAGCTCCTGATAATCCCTGGAATGCCAATACCCTGGAATGGTCAACACCATCTCCTCCACCGCATGGTAATTTCAAGACTCTGCCGACAGTTTACCGTGGGGCTTATGAATACAGTGTACCTGGACGTGAAATGGATTACTGGCCACAAAACGAACCACCGGAAGAAAGCTGATACGTTCATAAAATAACAGGAGCGTTAAATGTTCCTGTTTATTTGTTAACTCATAAAAAGGATTAGAAAATGTCGATGCATGGTCCTATTGCAACACACCGCAGTGCTACAGGAGTTCCCACCGGTCGTTTAGCGGTTTGGTGGCTGATGGCTTCAGAAATTTTTATTTTCGGTGGATTAATTGCCTGCTTTGTACTCTTTAAGCTGAATGGAACTCCTGGGTTTGAAGACGCTTCACTTACGAGTTTAACCGCCGGAGCAGTCAACACCTTTGTACTGCTTACTTCAAGTTTGACCGTCGTACTGGCACATGCCGCAATCGAAAAAGGTGATCGCGAAAAGTCATTCCTCTATATTTGGTACACAATTGGTGGAGGATTTGTTTTTTTAGGGGTAAAAGCTTATGAATACACAGGTAAAATTATTAATGGTCACATAATTACGGAAAATTTATTTTGGTCTTTCTATTACACAATGACGGGCTTACACGCATTACACGTCATCGGCGGAATGGTCATAATGGCGCTCATTTCTTTTGATATCCGTAAAGGCCACAATTATCAACGTGTTGAATTGATCGGTATTTACTGGCACTTTGTTGATCT
>ENA-ORDI01000758-ORDI01000758.1-marine-metagenome-genome-assembly--contig:-NODE-758-length-20337-cov-4.141165_pt1 | contig 20337 bp, 18 predicted proteins | sample MGYA00248628_ERZ508525 | MGnify/ENA primary metagenome ERZ508525 (study PRJEB26195, sample SAMN05422138) | marine metagenome | isolation source: East of Porto Seguro, South Atlantic Ocean | place... | reverse complement strand
AAGGGATTGCCATTCACTTTATCCATAACCATGCCAACAAGGCGTTCAGCAGAAGTCTGATCGACGAAGGCGTCTCGTATCAGGCCACGGGTGATGTAGCCTTCCTCAATAGGAGAACCAATTCGCTCGTCGGCAGAGAGTTTCTGGCCGAGATTGACCATCTTGGATAGCACTTCGCCCATGGCCGATGCGTTGGCTCCGGAATCGACGATGTACAGGGCTTCGTGGTACAGATCGACGCCTGGATTTTCTTCGTGCATGGCCGTGACTGCCGGGATACCAAGCTCGGACTGGACTGCGTCGCACAGCGCGCCAGAGGCCATTCCGTAGCGTCCAGCCTCGAAGCATGGGCCTGCGACGAACAGGTCAGCGTTGGCGTCTCGGACCTTGTCCAACACTGCGGCTGTGAGGTCGTCTTGCTGTTCGACGGCGAAGTTGTCTCCACAGATGAGGGTAGTGACGATCTGGGAGCCCTCTCCTAGCAACTGCTCCAACAGGCGCCCTGGCCCCACGGCTCCAGAACGCTCTTCCAGATGCGACCCGGCGGCTTCTTCTCCGCCAATCCCACCGAAGAATTGGTTGATGTAGTGGACGACTCGCATGTGTTGCTCCTTAGGAATCAGGGTTTCTGGTGGTCAGGTTATCAGGAAATTTAGTAGATGACGGAGCGTAGATGTGTTGCTCCTTGGGAATTGGAGACACCGACCACGGCGGACGCTCCGATTGTATGTGAAACTGACAATGTTTCGGCGGCGTCGGGATTCCCTGCGATGACTCGCTCGACAGGCGGGACCACCCAGCTTGTGTCGTTGCCACCACAATATACTATCGCGTCCACCTCTGGGAAGTTGAACAGTAGGGCAGACTCCACTCGGCGATCTCTGGACATATCCGAGACCATGACCGACGTCCGAACACCCGTGTTTTCAAGCAGGCGGGCGGTCTCGGCCATATCGGCGTGTGGGACCCCGCCTCCGTACTTGGTCAGCACGGCGGCGTCGGCGTTCAGGCTCCACTTTGTCAGGTGGGCGGCTATCTGGGTTCCTCGGTCTCTGTCCTCATTGTCCAGGCCGGATATAGTTGCCACAGTGCCGACGAAGTTCAACTCTCCGGCGTCGTGGCGGCGATAAAGCTCCGTGATGATCGGATGGTTCTGATAGAAATACGTCTCCGCGCCACCGACAGACGTTCGGTACGAGGCTACCAGCGCGCCGTCCAGCCATTCGTTGGGGTGCATCAGGACTGGCAGCATTCCATTGGTGTTCAGCCCGTAGAGGACCTGCTCATCCACCTCCGCCGTCTGCTGTCTGGAGAATATCTGACCGACGTAGGCGACACGAGGCAGGCCTTCGTGACCTGGCTCGTTGGGACCGACTGGCCTGAAGGTCTCAGTCATTGCGGGTGTCTGTCCGAACCCTGCCTGGGCCAGATACACAGCCGCCTTCAGGCCAGCGGTCTGTGTGGCGTTGAGCGCGGCATGGCCTGCCAGATCTGGCTGTGCGCGGGGTGTCATGACTACATGCTGGAGTGAAGAGTAGGGGGAATGCTCCGAGGCTGGCCCTGACATCTCCAGAACGCTTCGTATTGGGCCTTTAGGCGGAGTTCCGTCCAACACTGTGACTGCCGCGCCTTCGAGGACGTGTGAGGTTCCGCTTCCGGCGATGGCGGGACTGCTCAGGACGCCGGGAAAGTCAGGGCTGGCGTCAGGCTCTTTGGCTCTGGGTTCGATGATGTCCAGTACCGGCCCCGCGCGGCAGTTTTCGCCGGGTCGCACAAGTTGGAGGTCAACGCTCTCGATTCGCTGGTCGCCCTGGATTATCCCGCGCAGTTCATCTTGGTCTATCTCCAAGGTTGTGTTATCGAGCCGGGTGAAATCTCCCCAGCGCAGTTCGGTTATCGGGTGTCGTGCCAGTTGCAGGCGCATCTGATAATTGCCTTTCGGTTTGATGTGATAATTGTCAGGCCGGCGTGTCTTGCACCGATGCTGCCAACTCGGAAACAATCTCTTCGGCGTGGAAGATCGGCCCCACGCGTTCGGGGCCGTCCCCTAGATAGACAGCGGCACTTGACTCGGAATCCCTGACGCATAGAGTCAGCCGATACTGCCCCAGCCGAATGCGGACAGCCCGCACTAGACGGCGCGAATCGGAGTCTCCAGGCCGCGCCTCAAGCTTAATTGTTAGAGGAGACGACATATACCGAGCCAGCGCGAGCGCATAGTCCGAGGCGTACACTCCGTATGGCGCGAAGTCGTCGGTGAACGCCCTCAGTGCCCAGAGCGCGGCCCGTCGATATTCGGGATTTCCGGTAACGTCGCAAAGGCTAAGAAAGAAGGACGCCGCCCGCCCGTTGTCCACCAGAAGCGTCAGCGGAAATCTTAGGTGGCCCGGACCTCGCTCGCTGATGTCGTAGTAACCGCCGTTCGGGTTGGAATTGTTGCTCAACACCAGTTTTCCGAGTTTTTCAGCCTGATCCATGTAGCGTTGGTTGCCTGTGAATCGGTATGCGTCAAGCAGAGCGGCGCCCATCAAGGTCTGATCGTTCAGCAAGCCCGATATCTGGGGTTCGCCGTCGTGATAGTGGAACATTCCGTTATCGGCAGTACGACAATTCGTCCACAGGAATTCCAGAACGGCCAGCGCTCGCTGTTTGAGTTTTGGGCGTCCAAACACCCATGAAGCCTCCAAAAAGGCAGATGCTACCTGCGCGTTGGCGTCCGTGTAAATCCAGTCGTCGATTATCGAGATGATGCCGCCCGGCGTTCGGGTTGTTCGGCCCTGAGAGTCGACGCCTAATGTCGGCGCGGCGCGGAGATAATCCTGGCATCCGAAGAATGGCGCGCCTGACGAATCCGATATCGTGGAGGTGAGGAAATCGACAACCTCCTCGGCTCTCTGCCTGTGATCGTCGTTCTCAGTCAGTATGAACGAACGCAGAAAATTCATGAGAATGCCGGCGTGGTCGGCCAGCAGTTTTTCACGGTGAGGTTCGCTCCAGTCGGCTTTGGAAGAGTATCGAAAGTATCCTCCGACCTCGGAGTCATAGGTAGGGCTGTTCCTCATCTTGTCCAAAGTCAGAGTGACGTGATCCAGGCACTCAGACTCTGATGTCGTCTCGTGACGGTAGAGTAGTAAGTCGTGGGCCTCAGGATGCAGGAACTTATGGTCGGGGCCGTACCCTCCGTTAACCGGGTCTGCAATATCCATCAGAGTATTGACGATCTCCGACACCGCGGAAGCACGCAAACGGGCTGGTGGTTGCGCGGTTGCTGACTGGGGTGTCTGTTGGTTTGCCGCCGCTCGAAACTCCTCTTGTTGATCTTGGTATGTCTGATGCAGATGCGCCAGCACATTGCAAAATTCGTTGGGCGGCATGTAGTTTACAGTGACGAGATGGTCGCCCCACGGAGTCAGGAATGCGATGCTGGGCCAGCCGTCCTGGTTGTAGCGGGCGTCGATGTCGGGACGCTGGGCGTTCTCAACTCTAATGGAGATGAAATAGGCGTTCAGAAGGGTGATGGTCTCGTCGTTGGACAGCGTGGTCTCGTCCATGCCCTGGCAGAAGCCGCACCAGAAAGCCCCGATATACAGCATGACGACTTTGTCCTGCTCTTGAGCTTCGTCGAACGCTTCCTGCCCCCACTCACGCCAGTTGACGAGATTGGCCTTGTTGGGATTCGGCGAGAATCGGAACATTCTGGCGGCTAGCTCAGGCCGTTGGACTCGCGGACGCCTGCCACTGCTTCGAGTATTCCTTCAGGGTCTTCCAGCGTCATCTCCATCAGGCCGACCTCTTCCTCGTAGGTATCGGCGTCAATCTGAGATTTGATAGTTTCCTCAATGACGTGGTAAGCGGGAACGCCGAGGCCAGCGCCAGCTAGCGGGCCGGCCCAGGTGGGGTCGCCTTCGGTCACGGTCATGGCGAACAGCTTGCTGCTGTCGGCGGTCGGAGTGCCGAGGACCACGATCAGGTTGTCGGTGCCGACACGCTGGGCGGTCCGCTTGATCAGTTCTTGACCTTCCAGGTCAAGCGCGCCTGCGGACGTTCAAACGAAGCATGACGTGAACTCGATCACCACTTCCGCCCCTGCGCTCTTGACGCACTCCACGATGGAGTTGCCCTGAACTCCGTCGCGCTCTCCCAGAGCGATAACTTTCTTGCCCTTCAGATCCATCTGGTCAGCCTCCGTAGCCGTCTTGAAGTCGAATCGTTCGCCTATTATATGACATTTGGCATCGTCACCTGGACGGGTTGCGCTCCAGTATGAAGGAGAACCCGTCGGACATCTGAGTCATCTTGCCCAGGAACAGGCTACCTTTGGCGATGAACATGACCCTTTGGATGTCTCCGCTGGTCAGTCCATCTGTGGCATGTCCCAAGAATGGGATGGCCGAGGAGATGTGCCCCTGAGTGGATGAGAACCCCGGCATGCCGTGTTTCTGAGAAAAATTTTGCAATTCGTCTCTCTTAATTTCGTTGGCCTGCACCGCCAATCCCGCGATCAAACGATAGTTGCGCTCGGTCACGTCGCCCGCTCCCGACGGTTCGGTGATTTCGGGATTCTGTAGCTCGATGGCGTACTTGTCGATGTCTCCGAACTTCAGGCCCACCCTGTCCAACGGATCGGTAATCAGAGTGCGAGTGATCGCCCTCAAAGATGAGCCTGCGCCTATGTTGTGACCGCCAATGGAGTCCAACCGAATGACGGGACTCTCGCCATCGTCGGCTCCGATGATGACGGCGAACGACGCCAAAACATCTTCGATTATGGGCTGGTCGGCGTTCAGGTGCCCCTGGTAGTTCATGCCCAGTTTTGCCAGCGAGCATCCGCCGACCACCGCCACCTGGTCGTACAATCCGGCGCTGACCATTGTGCTTGCCAAAACCAGAGCGTGGACTGGAGCGCAGCAGAAGGCTTTGACATCCGAGCCTGTGGAATTTTCGAGTCCACACATCTCGCCGACGGCCTTTGCCATGTTCCCGCCGCCCCGTTGGAACGAGTCTCCGACAGCTTCCTCGCCGGTGTTCAAAATGTACTGGACTCCGGCGGGGTCGAAACCGCCATCGCTCAGGAGAGTGCGTAGGGCCATTGTTGCCGTCGCTTTGCACGCAAGGTTTTCGAGCAGAACGTGGGCGGACAGCGCTTCGTCTTCTTCGGCGCCGTTGACGCACCCGACAAGACGACCATCTCTGAGAAACAGAGGCATTGCGCTTTCATTGGCGGACTGCTCTTCGATAATCGAGTATGAATGGCCCTCGCTCAGCTTTTCCATGTCGGTTGGTTGAATGAGAGGATGCGATTCGAGCGCGGCTTTCGATTCTCGGACAAAACTTTCTTCAAGCCACACCGAGTCGAAAGCGTCGGAGATTTTTAGCATCCCGAGTAATTCCTCTTCCGGCATGATATCGCCGTGTCGTTGGCGACGCTCTGATGTCCCGTTGTGCTGGAACCAGGGGCGGTCAATGTCGCGGAGTTGGTCTGGGAAAATATCTCCCAGGTAAGCTCGATTCGGAGGGTAGCCCACCGCATTCTCAAACGTACGCAGGTGAGAGGCGATGTCCTCCGTCACGCTTGGAGTTCTCGAAATGTCCACAGACGGCTTGTGACCGTTTCTCACCAGACCTGGCGCATGGGCCAAGAAGTATCGGACGCCCATTATCACCGGATGTCGATTGCCAAGCGTGATCGTGTTCAAATAGCCTGGACCTCGTGTCTTTTGAGTTTCACAGTGTCAATGTGCTGGGGGCGAACACCTGCTCTGGTTCGACTTTCTCAGGAATCACCTGCTGATCAACACAGAATTGAATGAGCGCTTCCAACGCGGGCATGCTTGATACTAGACCGTAAGGCAGGGGATCGTCGCCGACGATTTCTGTAACATCCATGAGGGCTTTGTCTGCCGAGTTCATGTCATCTCTATTCGAGCGGACACTTTCGAGGTATGTCCGCTTGGCGGCTGTGAACATTGTGAATAATTCCTTCGCCAGCCACGGGTTTGCTTCGAGAACGTCGTCCCTGACGACGACTGAATGATTGATCGGATAGATTCCGGTGTTCCCAAAATACTCGGCTCCGGCGGCGCGGGCATCGGGAATCAGGGGTTGAATGTCCGGAGAGTCAGAGGCGGGAGCGCCGATCGCCGCGTCGATCTCCCCAGATGCGAGCATAGCGCGAAGATCACCGCTATCCGCAGTTTCGACATTGGAGGGCGCGACGTACTCGGCCACATGCTCATCGCCCGACAACACCCAAGTCACCTGATCCAGATCCACGCCATAGACTGAATTCAGGATTCCGCGAACCCAGACTCCTGTGGTCACGGTGTAGCCTCGGACTCCGACTCTTCGGCCTTCCAGATCAGTGGGCGACTGGATTCCAGAGTTGGTGTTGTATGAGATTGCATCTTGATGAAATCCGCGCGTGAGAAATATCGGAATAGCCGTAAATGCCTGACGGTACACCCTGGAGCAGAGATACGTCGAGAACGCCATCTCGGAAACGTCGAACTCCAGTCCGCGCACCATGCGTCGGAAAATTGCTGTGACGGGATTAATCTCAACATGGTCGAACTCGAAATATTTTGAACTTAGACTGCCGTCCTTCAGAGCGTTGGTGTGGCCGTAGCTGCCAAAGGCGGTTTGTAACGTCAATTCTGGCATTGGTTCCTCAGGAGATCAGAATTTAGGAAGCCGATGGGAGGCGGACGCCATAGACCTTTCGAGCGTTGCCCTCGTAAATCTTCTGGCGGTCCTCGTCACTCAGCCAGTCGATGGCGTCGAATAGGGAGCGGACATCCTCGAAGGAGCGTCCGGTTTGAGGGTCGATGGCGTTGACCGCGCCGAATATCTCGGTGGCGAACAGCACGTTATCGACGCTCACCCGCTTGATGAGCATCTCCATCGACTCCTGGTCGTAAATCGCCATGTCCCAATACACACGGCGGGCGGCATCCTCGAAAGGTTCCAGTCCCAGCATGACATGACTGCCCCTGTGCCTCGACCACTGATAGGGGATGGCCCCGCCGCCGTGAGGGATGATTATCTTGAGGTTGGGGAAATCTTGGAACACACGTGAGCCTAGAATCTCAACTCCGGCGGAGTGATGCTGGGCGATGTAGTGGGATGCGGTTACATGATGGGCCGGGTTGAACGTAGAACTGGCGTGGATGGTGCCTGGCAAGTCGAACTCGGTCATCTTATCCCATAGTGGATACCACCAATCTTCTTTCATTGAGGGCGTGAAGGGATTGACGCTTCCAGGTATGTCCGGGTTGATGTTGCAAGACACGAATCCCATCTCAACGCACCGCTCCAACTCGTCCAGCCAATATTCGGGGTTGACGCCCGGGGACTGGGGAAGCTGGCAAACGGGACTGATTCTGTCGGGCCAGAGTTTGGCCGCTCGCGATATCAGGTCATTGCACGCCTCGGTCCAGTAACGGCTGTGCAGGTCCGAACCGAACTGATGGCCCATTGCCGAAGCCTGGGGAGAGAACATTAGCCTGTCGATGCCCCAATCGTCCATCCGTTTGAACTGGCCTTGAAGGGAGTGGGTCAACTCGTCGTCGCTTATCTGAAACCGCGCCCTGGCGGGCCGGGCGTAGGTCGAAATCTGCCTGCCACGATACGCCTGCAACTGGGGCGGCGCGCTGGTGTAGTGGGCGTGGGCGTCGATAATCATGTGTTCCCCTGCGGGAGCCGTCAGCAATCAGCTATCAGCCGTCAAAACGAGGCGGTCAGGTTTCAGGCAATCAGATTTCGTGGGCGCAGTATATCAGAGGCGTGATGTGTTGTCCGACCTGCGCTTTGCCTGTTAGAATCGCCAGCGTTCCGAGTTGCGAAAATCCTCTTATCGAAGGAGCGATCATGGCAAATTCTACCCGTCTTAACGGCGTAATCAAGGCTCTTGAGGAAGGCACAACTGCCTTCACGACTTTCAGCCCGGCCGACCCTGAGTCTGCGTCCGCGTTGAGTGGCACGAACTACGACGGCGTCGTGTTCGAGATGGAGCATGGCCCCTTCAACACTGTGGCCCTCAGAGACGCTCTCCAATACCTGTTGAGCAGGGGGCAGATTCTGAACGGCGGTACGCTTGCTCCGGCGGTCACTCCGATGGTGCGTATCCCTCCCAACGGCGGCGAGATGAACCAATGGATCGCGAAGCAAGTGCTGGACATAGGCGTCTATGGCATCATCTTTCCCCACATTAGCACCGTGGAGGAGGCATGGAACGCCGTTCGAGCCTGCCGATATCCTCGCATGCCTGAGAAGGAAGATTACGATCCTCCAGGGATTCGGGGAGACGCTCCCGTTCGCGCGGCGCGGTACTGGGGCTTGAGCCAGCAAGAATACTACGCCAAGGCCGACGTTTGGCCACTGGCTCCTGAAGGCGAAATCCTCGTCGTCATCCAGTGCGAAGATGTTCAGGCTATCGAGAATCTGCCATCCATCTTGAAAGAGGTTCCGGGCATCGGCGTAGTGCTGATCGGAGAGGGCGACTTGAGCCAAGAGCTTGGATACCCCCGACAGTACGACCATCCTGTGGTCGCCGACGCGATAAACTCGATCCTGGCCATCTGCAAGGAAAACAACGTTCCGTGCGGCCACCCCCATCCAGACACTCAGAACACGGCTAGACTCGTTGAAGAGGGCTATCGCTTCCTGATGCCGGGCACTGGACGTTCCTATGCGGCGCTCGATCAGGGGCGGACGCTCACTGGCAGGGAATAGACGGCGTTCTGGCGTCTGGCTCCTTCCAAGACGATGGGACTCCCAATCCGTCAAAACGCGATCTCGCGTAGCTCCGATGATTCGAGGGTTAGTTGTTCGTGGCCGTTCGATGTGATGACGTGGACATCCTCCCACAGGAACTGGACGTCGCCTGAGCGAACGCCCGGCTCGGTGCTAATTACCATGCCCTCTGCCAGAATTGTGTCGTCGGCGGGCGCGATGCTGGGAGGCTCGGTTATCAACATTCCCTGACCGTGGCCCATTCGACCGACTCGCCCTCGGCCCGGCGAGTCCACTTCCAGCCCAACGTCGGAGATGGCCTGCATTGCAACCTTGTGCATCTCGGAGCATTTGACGCCTGGGCCGAGGGCAGCCTTCATCCGGGAGTTGACTTCCAGGACTCCAGCGTGGACCCGTTTCTGGTCATCGGTGGTCGGTCCCAGAGAGGCCATCCGAGCGTAGTCAACAGTGTATTGGCGGACGTAAGCTCCTGCGTCCACAGCCAGGATGTCGCCTTTCACAAGCGGGCGATCGTAGGGCAGTTGGTTCTTGGCGCCGGTGTAGTCCTGCTGGAGTATGACGAAGGAGGTTCTATCGCCGCCTTCTTCCTGGATTAGCTGGCGCATCAGGCGGACGATGTCACGCTCGGTCATGTCTGACTCAACCGTGCTGAATAGGCGCTGACGCGCTCTGCCAGTAACGTCAGCAGCCTGTCGGACGTAAGCCAACTCCTCCGGTGATTTGATGATTCTCATGGCGATGATGATCTGAGCAGCATCGACGAAGCTAACTCCGGGCATGGCGTCTACGAGATCAAGGTAGGCTCCCACAGGCATCCCCATGCGTTGCTCCTGCCCAAGCTCAACGCCGATGTTTTGGGCGTCGGCGCCTGCGTCTCTGAGAGCTTCCAGCACGATGTGATACGGGAATGTCAAAAGTTCGGTGTACGGCCTGACGTCGGTGACGTAGCATCCGAGTTTCAGGTTATCCACGCCCTGAGACACGATGATCGGGTCGCGCTGTAACGGAAGAATGAACACCGATGGACGAGTCAACGAGTGGTGCAACGCCAGACTCGCTGACGCTCCTGCGAAATACTGAAAATTCTCCTCGCCGGTGACCATTAAGGCGTCGACGCCCTCCTCGGACATCATATCTCTGGTCGCGTTCCATCTGCGCTCCATCTCTGCGCGGGTGAACAGGGCGTGTTCGAGGTTATCGATGCCAGAGATAGTCATGGTTTCTCCGATTTAAGGAATGTCCATTCTGAGTCGCGGCGAAGAATCTGGTGGCAGAGGGGCAATGGCCATCTGACACGCGACCAGATGCCTCAATGCGTTCAGCATAACGACTTGTGCTTGACCACGGGTCGCGTCTAGGAAACTTAGGCGTTCGCCGTCTCCGACAGCAGTTGGTCGATGGCTTCCAACGCCTGTGTGAAACAGGCCATTGGCGCCCTTACGATGCCTGCGCCCACCTGACCGACGCCCGGCTCTCGATGGGCTATCCCAGTGTTGATTACCGGAGTTATGCTGGACTCAACAACCTTGCGAACGTCGATTCCGCACGGCGCTCCCTGGAAGTCGAGCGTTGGCAATGCGAGATTCGGGTTCCGCCCCACCGTGATTTCGCCCATCTCCCGCGTGTAGGCCAGGGCGTCCTGGAATGTTCCAGCGCCCACGAAACCAACAACTGCCGGGGCCGCGCCCATCGCAAACCCTCCCAGGCCCATCGTCTCGATGATGGCGCTGTCGCCCATGTCCGGATTGGCGTCGTCCGCTGTGAAACCTGGGAAATACAGACCTTGTGGCATGAGTGACGGAGCGGTGAACCAACGGTCGCCGGTGGCGCTCACTCGAATGCCGAACTCGGTTCCGTTGCGGCTCATCGCCGTGACCACTGTGGAATTTGGAATATCCCTCGTGGGGTCCATCGTCGCCTTGCCAATTGCCATAGCCAGGTTCAGGAAAAACTGGTCGTTGTCGGCCAGGAATTTGAGGATGTCACTGACGTTGTTGCCGATTGAGCTGGCGTTTGCAATATGAGGGGCGAGGGTTCTCAGAAGCAACGATGTGGCCGCGACGTTGCGCTGGTGCATCTCGTCGCCCATTGTCAGGGCGCGGGCTACGATGGGTCGAAGCTCGACACCGCCCGCAGACTGCACAGCCTCTCGAAGCACAGGGGCCAGGCCATTCTGGAGCCATTCAAGCCGCTGGATTACAGTGTCGTCGTTGGCCCCGAACCTCATCACCTTGCCGATGCCTTCGTTGATCGTGCAGTAGGCGCGGTTTCCGAAGGCCCGATTCTCCACCACAAAGACGGGCATAGATGGGCTGGTGATGCCGGTCATCGGCCCCACGGCCCCGAAGTTGTGGTTCGGCTGGAGGGTGATCTCGCCGTTTTCAAGGGCGGTGACCGCGCCGGTGTCCGTGTGAGTCCAACCCTCGTATCGAATCGCTCCCAAAATTGCCGCCTGCATCGGGCCGCACATATCCGGCCACTCAATGGGAGGGCCTGCGTGCAGGAGCGTCCTATCCTCGAGGCCGGCGATGGCCTCGCCAGCCGGCGCGACGTCCACCAGCGCGGGTTGAGCGTCCAACATCCGTTGATGGGCCGTGCGGTTGGCCTCGTCGATGATGTTCAGGTGTCCGGAGGCGTTCCTTTTCTGTATGCTCCGAAGAGTTTTTGTGAGACGCTGGTCGCTCTCTGCGGGCGGCCGCCAGTCGACATCGGTGACGGGGGTTCCTGAGCTTCGCAGTGTGTCGGCGAATAGCGAGAGGCCCACGTTGACGACCTTGAGGTCTTCTCCCAGCAGCGGTTTGTTCTGTCTCATCACTGGCTCCACCCCCGTATCATCTCCAGATCGCCGACGCTCAGGGCCGCGGCGATGCTGACTCCCTGAAGGTTGCTGGGAACCACCACCGCGCCGGCGGCGGTGAGTTCGGCGGCCTGTTTCTGGATGTTCTGGGGATCGTCAGATGTTCCACATATGACCACGATGAACGCTAGCTGACGTCCTGCGGCTGATGCCAGAAGTCGAGCCTCGTTGATGGCCGGAACCAATTCTGATGCCGGGTCGGCATGGGAGCCGTAGCCCAGAATCACGTCCAGCAGAATGATGCCGACCTCCGGGTTCGTTGCCTCCTTTAATATGCGTTCGCGACGTTGGCGGTAGTCGATCATCGGGTGCGGGACGCCCTGGGTGAAGCGGTCGTCTCCCATGTCGATGAGCTTGTGGGTTCGCTCGGCGTCATCGTCGATGGAGTTCACTAACGGGAAGTCTAGATTCGATGATATGTCGAAATTCAGGTCCCGTAGAAAGAGCATCGACTCGTACGCCAGGGTCCCGCCGGAGTACAGGCCGCGAATATATCGTTGGTCGCGCCCAAGACCGTCACTGATCTCCTGCAAGAGCGTCATTTCGGGTGAAGGCAGGACGGGCGAGGTATCGTCCGTCGGGTCTCCCAATAAACCCGCCACACGATTGGCTGCCTCGTGCAGGGTCATTTCAAAATATACGTTCGGGATATTGGGCGCTTGGGCGTCCATGCCCAGGAAGCACACAACACTAGGCTTGGACACGACACGCAGGGCGAATGCGATTTGCTGTTGGGCCATCGGGCCTGGAGGCTTGGAGATGAGAACGATCACGTCGGTGTTCGGGTCGTCGTTCAGCACTCGGATGCCCTCCAGCATCATGGCTCCGCCCACCTGATCGCTGAGATCGCGGCTCCCGACGCCGAGCGCATGCGAGATTCCGTGACCCTGGGCCGCCAGAAGACACGAGACCTGCTGAAGTCCGGTTCCGGAAGCAGCGACAATCCCGACACGTCCACGAGGCACCGCGTTGGCGAATCCAAGCGGCACTCCATTGATGATCGCCGTGCCGCAGTCCGGTCCTAGCATGAACAGGCCCTGGTTCAAGGCGTGATTCTTGAGTTCAACCTCGTCCTCAATGGAGACGTTGTCACTGAACACCAGAACGTGGAGTCCACGATCCAGCGCCTTCGTGGCTTCGTAGGCGGCATACTGGCCGGGAACCGAGATCAGAGCCAGGTTTGAGTCGGGCAATGCCGCCAACGCGCCGTCTATCGTGCGAGGTTGGTTGGAGGACGCGTTCGCCTCGGACTCTCGACCAGATGAATCTAGCAACTCTTGAACTCGATTCATGATCGCGGCTTCGTCGTCGGCTGGCGAGAGCCGCACTGCGATTATGAGGTCGTTGGCTTCCGCTGCCTTGCCGTCTTCGGTCAGGAGGCCGGCGGTTTCCAGCATGGCTTTGTTGTTGTCGGTCCCCATGATGATCGTCGCCCCTTGAACGCCGCTCATCTGCTCCAACTCTTGGCTGAGGCGCATCAACTCTACTGAGTCTCGGTAGCTGTTTTTGAGCGCCAGGTTTCTTGTGGTCATGTGTAGTTCCAGATCAGAAGATGTTTTGTGTCAAGCCTGCTGTTGCGCGTAGCCCAGAGTGTACCTTAATCAGCCTCCCACTGTCCGACAATTCTATTGAAGCCAGTGCTGTTGACCGCCCACCAGGACGCTGTTCACCTCGCCCCCATTATTTCTGACGAAGAATGCCAGCGTTCCCTGACTGCGAACTCCGTCCTCTGCCATGAACAGGTCCTCGCCGATGCCGACCAGATTCGCCTCCTCCGTGCCGCCTTCTGGGACGCTATGGACGAAAGAGATGCTGCTGTTGCGGCCTTTGATTTCGATTGTCGCTTCGTCGGATCTGTAAACGCCGGGATATTCGGACATTGAACCATCAGGCACGACATAACGAGTGTCGATAGGCGGATAGTTCTGGGGGTCGGAGTAGAAAATTGGTTCGTCCATAAGGGTCGAGGCCAACTGTTGGACCAGCAATGACACGTTCGCCCCTCCCAAGTTTGCCAGCGCCACAACGCCGATGCCCTCTGACGGGACCATTAGAGAGTGGGTCGCCACGCCCGACAACGCGCCGCCGTGAGACACGACCTTCAGATTGCCTGCCCACCTGACCTGCCATCCCATTCCGTATCCCGTTCCGGTGTCGCCGAAGGGCATGGATATGCTCTGCATCTGTTCTAAAGAGCCCGCTCTTAGCAGAGGGCTGTTGACGTAGTCCATTGAAGCAATCTGGTAACGGGCCAGGTCGATAACAGAGCTGGAGATTCCGCCCGTGGAAAGGTAGATGGAGTAATTTGCCGCCAGGAATACTTCGGACGGGCCGGCGTCTCCCCTCTCATAGAGCCAATCTCGGTCAGTCGCGCTGCGCCATCCGTCGAAGGTCGTGTAAGTGTCATTCATGTTCAATGGCTTGAAGATTCGGGTCTCGAAATACTCTTCCAGAGGCACTCCGCTGACAGTTTCCACCAGATGTCCCAGGGTCACGAATCCTTCGTTGCAGTACGACCACGCTGTATTTGGCGGGGTCTGCATGCGGATGTCCGCCAATCGTGAGACCAGATCGGCGCGGTCTTTATAAGGCGAGACCTTCTCAGTCCACATCGCCGTCTGATGCCCCGTCCGACCCATCCCGCTCTTGTGGCTCAACAGGACCCGGGGCGTGATTTTTCGAGTTGTTGTCGGGTCGGAAATCATGAGTTTTGGCAGATAGGTCTGGACCGGTTCATCAAGCGAAATCTTGCCCTGTTCCACGAGCTGCATGATGGCAGTTCCGGTCATCGACTTGGTGAGCGAGCAGATTGGCGTCACCGTTTCGGGGGTCATTGGCAGATGTTCGTTAAGGTTCCGATAACCGTAACCTTGGGCGCTGATGGTCTCGCCGCCACTGACGATTGCCACCGCAACCCCCGGAATTCCCTCCGTGAGGATAGCTTTTTCGATGATATTTGACTGCTGATCGGATAGTTTTGGGTTCATATGGGCCTCATGACAACGTGCTGGCGCGCTCAAACACTCGCCGTTATACGTTGAACACTTGGGATAATGTGGGGAAACGCACCAACGAATAATTTCTGTGAATGGATATCATTTGAAAAGATGATTAGTCGTAATCCAGTATATATCGGCGTTCATTTCCTCGCCAATTGTTAGAGTCAAGGGCGAGGTAGATGAGGTTTCGATTCCGATTTCATACCGTTCTATCCCCGAACCTGACTGAAACTGGCACTGGACATTTAAAGGCTTATTGCAAATCATCACAAGCAGGGAAAATATGAGCGCAATGCGAGGTTTATTCAGAACCAAACAGGGGCATACAGGACGAGTGTGAAAACGATGGTCCTGGGGATTATTGCGGCTTTCGTAATACCGGTTGGCGTTATGATTGGCGACAGCAGCAATGCGTATGCTGATCATGGCGACGCAGGCAACACGCATGGATGTTTTGAATTCCATGGCCAGGTATTTTTTGGAACACCGCTGTGGGCTGGCTCAGTAGGAAGGGATATTGTCAGCCCAATAACTAAGATTTCACCCGGCGAATGGTCTGACACCGTCAATACGGTTCACGAGGCGGCTTGCTGACTGCCAAGCCCATTGATTTGAACCAACGGACTCGAGGAGGACACAATGCCCTCTTTTTTATTTTCTGGAAACTACTGGCCTCCAGGCGGCAAAACTACGAACACTCGTGCGATTCATTAGGTAAGCACACCTATGCACCTAGATGTCTCCTTCCTAGTTTGAGTACTGGCATCCGGCCAGAGTAGGTGCAAACTCGAATGTCTCCAAGCGGTGTGGCATGTAAGCTGAATCCAAGCCCTGGAGGGAGCCGATCATGACAGGAATCAAATCTGTCGAATCCAGGCACAGACGCCGGGAAGGGAACCGATGTTTAATCGCCTGAATCACAACCAATTTGCCAGGAACATTCTGGATGGAGCCAGTGGGGCTATCGTTCGCGACTCGACCTGCCACTCCAGCCAGTTTGTTGTGTTGTCGCTTCGACGATCTCCCCGCGGTCATTGGGCCAGAACAGATTGAAATGACCCCGGCCGCAGACGGCTCTCACGCCGTCGAACCCCAACTTTGAAACATAGGTTATAAACATGCAGAACAACCTCATCGAGCAACTTATGGACATCGGCGAACCTTCGGGCCAACGCCGATTCGCCGGGAGCCAGACGTCTCTGATGGACCCAGCGGCGGTTCCGAAGTTCTCGAATCCGAGCATATCGACGTGCCAGGCCACGGAAGTTTCGACGTTTGTGGCGACCAGGGCGATGTGATCTATCCGCTCTATCGACAGTTTTTGCCCTCCGGAAGGGGACTGGCGTTCTGATGTCATTCGACTCCACCATATTTAACTTCAGGCGATGCTATTGTTAAGCCGAGTCTATCATTTGGCAAAGCGCGTCTATAGTAATCGACGCAGGTAACTGACTTCTACCGACTACGCAGACAGTGAAACGGGTGATCGCTTTGCACATGGATTTCGTGTCGCGGCTGGGCTTAGGTTAAATTGTGATAACGAACCGCCTGTCGGCCCAGAGATTCATTTTAACCACAATCCAGCGCAGCAACTGTCGGCCAGCAGACAGACGGCCTGTTTGTCCAAAGGGAATCGACAGAGTGAAATTCTGTATGCTCGATGATACGATGCTCGCAATAGTCAAAATCCCAGATAATAGCGCAACTCGAAAAGAGGATGGAATATGAAACTCGCATTGCAATACGAGATGCAGAGGCCCAGCCTGGACGACCACAAAGTGCTGACCGAAACGATGGAGCAGTGCATTCTTGCCGATGAGGTGGGGTTCGATTACCTGTGGTTCGTCGAGCATCATTTTCTAACAGGATTCTCAGCGTCGCCGGCGCCAGACCTAGTGTTTGCGGCGCTGAGCCAACGCACCAAACGGATACGGCTGGGGCTGGGTGTCGTGATCCTGCCATACCATCACCCCAATCGGGTGGCTGAGCGAGTCGCGATGCTGGATCATCTCTCAGAGGGCCGTGTCGATTTCGGCACAGGGCGGTCGGCCCCTTATGAGCTTACCGGCATGGGAATTGACCCTCGTGACAGTCGGGATATGTGGGAAGAGTCTCTTAGCATGATCCCCAAGATATGGGAGTCGGACTGGTTCTCTTGGGAAGGTAAATTCTGGAACGTCCCGGAAAGGCAGGTTCTTCCAAAGCCGTATCAGGACCCGCACCCGCCGATCTGGGTAGCTGCGCTCCAGCCCGCCACCTACGAGATAGCCGCCTCCAAGGGAATCGGTGTTCTGGCATTTGGCTCCAGCGCGCCCTCCGCGCTAGAACCGTATATCAAGGCTTACAAGGAGAACGTGAAAAAGGCCAACCCGGTGGGCGCATTCGTCAACGACCAGTGGGCCAACTCCACGCTAGGCATATGCCTGGAGGATAACAACGAAGCCAGAGAATTGGGCGCCGCATCGCTCAAAAACTTCTTCGGCCCCGATAGGCCGTACATCCAGGGCCAGAAGGACGTTTACACTCGACTGCTGGAGCAGTGGGGCGGAGTGCCGGATCATTTGGCTCAGAATTTCTCTCGTTACACGCAGACGGAAGGGCAGGAGGAGGAAGTCGAAGACTCGCTTGATTTCTCTGGCGGCGAGGCCATCGCGCACAAGGCATGGTCAGACCTGGATGCCGACACCCTGAGCGACCGGGCCGTCGTCATCGCCGGCGATCCGGACAGCTGCATCGCGGCTCTTAAAAAACACGAAGCAACCGGGATCGACCAGATGATGATAATGATGCAAACCGAGACGATCCCCCATGAGAAGGTCATGGAGTCGATAGAGTTGTTCGGCAAGTACGTGATTCCAGAGTTCCAGTAGGGATTAACTTCAGTGAGGAGTCGGGATGTGCCGCGCGCCAAGATCAAAATTCGTAACGACAATCGACCCGAGTAAGAGGCGTTTCTTGAAGAGTCACTATATGAGTTCAACTCCGAAACGACGGGAATCTATGACGGCGAACTCCTCAACGCGTCAATAGAAAATGAGGCCGGCGCCGTTGTCGCGGCGTTAAATGGCCATACCTGGGGCGGCTGTTGTGAAGTTCTTAACCTCTGGGTGCACGAGGACTTGAGAGGCGCCGGTGTTGGTTCCGCATTGATGCAGGCTGCAGAACAAGAGGCGGTTCGTAGAGGCTGTGACCAGATTGACCTGTGGACGCATATTTTTCAGGCTCCAAAGTTCTACGAAAAACTGGGATTTCAGAGATTGGCTCCGATACCCGAGTATCCCATCGGTCACGAGAGTATTATTTACATCAAGCATCTGACGTAACTAGTGCGGGTTGTAATCCAGTCTGGTCGCCCCATTAATTGCATAAAGTATCGGAGATGACATGGACTGGGGATTCAAAGATTCGGTTGCGCTGGTGACTGGCGGCAACTCTGGTATTTGACGAAGCATTGCGGTCCACCTGGCCGAAGCTGGAGTTGTGATCCTATTGGTTGCGCGAGACCCGGTAAAGGGGGAGGCGGTGGTTCAGGAGATTGCAGGACTCGGAGGGCAGTCCGAGTTTTTCTCGGTTGATCTGGGTGACCACGATGCCGTAAAAGCCCTGATGGAAGACGTTGACGGAAAATACGGAGCGCTTAACGTTCTGGTCAACTGCGCCGGAGGCAGCGAACGCAATCAGGGTACCAACGAGGCCAGTTCTGTGATGCAGCGCTGGAACCAGATGTCTGGAGGCAACTTCCTGAGCGCCTATCTGGTGACGACGTACGCCTTGCCGATCATGCGCCGGACAGGCGGGGCCGTAGTGAACATTTCATCGACGGCCACACTGCATGGTAACTACGGACTTTACGGCGCGATGAAGTCCGGGCTCGAAGGGCTGACCCGGAGCATGGCAATGGAGTGTGCCCCTCTGGGCATTCGGGTCAACGCAGTCAGCCCCGGGTGGGTAAAAACGGCTTTTACGGCGGCAAACTCCGACGACCCGGCCCATATCACGTGGGAGACTACCGCTTCACTGTTGGGCCGAATGGGAAGCGTGGATGAAATCGCGATGCCAGCGCTTTTTTTCGCGTCTCACCATGCATCATTTATTACCGGGACCACGCTGGTTGTTGACGGTGGGATGTCGATTGTCGATGCGACTGCAAAGAATATTCACGCCCGAGAACTATAATTGCCAAAGGATGGATCACTCGGCCAAAGGTCAGGATGAAATAGACGGCCCGTTCGGGGCGTCCAGCGTTTATCTCACTCGTCGGACGAGGATATTGGGCGTCATGGGCTTTTCAATAAATTCGGCGCCGGTTCTGGCAGATCCCTGGGGTAACCTGACATATAGACAACTTTGGCTTCAGGGTGTACCGGCCTGAACTTGTCAGCCAACTCCCTGCCGTCTATCAATCGCATAACTATGTCAGTGAGTAGCAGGTCAATCGATTCGTTCGCCCTGCTCTGGCGATTCGCATGGCCTCGGCCCGCGATGGCTTGTAAAACAGCGTACCCCTGCCCCTCAAACACTTCGACGGACAGCGACCTGACCAGCGGTTCGTCTTCCACAAGCAAGATGGTCGCGTCCCCTCTGGGCCAGAACCCCTCTTCGTCTCGTCGTGGCGCAGACGACGGTTCTTCATCGACTCTGGGGAGGAAAATTCTGAAGGCAGTTCCCGCACTCAAGCTTCTATCAACGGCGATGTGCCCTCCGCTTTGCGTCACGATTCCGTAGCAGGTGGACAGCTCCAACACCGTATCTTCTCCCACGTTTTTGGTGATATAGGACGGCCCGAACATATGCTCCTGGACGTCCTGAGTCATGCCGATCCCGGTGTCGCTGACGGCCGGGACTACGTAGTCCCCGGGGCGCAGACCTGAGTATAGTCGGACGAATCCTCCCTCAACCGTAGTATTGAAAGTCTCTATGGTCAGCCGGCCACCGTTCGACATGGCATCGCGCGCGTTGACGACCAGGTTCATGAGAACCTGTTCGATTTGGCCTGCGTCGGCCTTGACTGTGCCAAGGTCGGGCGAAGTCACTGTCACCAGTTCAACATCTTCGCCGAGCAGTCTGCGCAGCATGCTATCGAGTTCTATTACCAGATCGTTGAGATTCAGAGCCATAGGCACTACCACCTGACGCCTGGAGAAGGCCAAAAGCTGTTTTGTCAGAGCGCCGGCGCGGTCAGCCGTAGCCCTGACTTCCCTGATGTACTTTCGTGTTTAATCGGGCTGCGATTGATCCATAGATGCCAATTGAGCGTATCCGCCAATGGCGGTCAGGAGATTGTTGAAATCGTGGGCGACACCGCCTGCCAATTGCCTGATGGTCTCCATTTTCTGGGATTGCGCCAACTGCAGTTCCACAAGCTTGCGCTCTTTGATGTCCACAATTGTGGTTTGATGCGCTACCGCTTCCCCATTATCATCTAGAATTTGTTGAACGGAAAGACTGCCCAAAACTGCTTGCCGTCGGCGCGTAGATACTCAAGTTCAGCAGAGGAGCGGCCGCCCGCTTCGCCAAGGACGTCCCGTGCTTTTTCTATGCGGTTTGGAGTGTCGGCGTATAGGGCCATCACGGGTCCGCCGACCAGTTCTTCTAGCGCGTAGCCGAACAGATCTGAAGCTCGATCGTTAGCCTGCGCGATGATGCCGGCGGCGTAGGTCGAAATTTAGGCGATTGGTGCGTCGTGATATCGCTGTCTGTATTGTGTTTCGTTTTCTCGCAGCCCCAATT
>ENA-ORDI01000757-ORDI01000757.1-marine-metagenome-genome-assembly--contig:-NODE-757-length-20396-cov-3.203996_pt1 | contig 20396 bp, 19 predicted proteins | sample MGYA00248628_ERZ508525 | MGnify/ENA primary metagenome ERZ508525 (study PRJEB26195, sample SAMN05422138) | marine metagenome | isolation source: East of Porto Seguro, South Atlantic Ocean | place... | reverse complement strand
AGGACCTCTGCCTGGAGTTGGTCGAAGTGGGACAGGTCCACGTTGGTTCCCCTGGCCACGCGGCCGCTGAGTGGTTCCAGGTCGCCCGTCAGGAGGCGCACGAGGGTGGTCTTCCCGGCTCCGTTGGGTCCCACCAGGGCCAGGTTGCGGCCCCGCTCGACCGTGAACGAGACGTCCTCCAGGATCACCTCCACCCCGTCGTCGGTCGCGTAGCCGGCCGAGACGCCGTCCAGTTCGGCGACGATCCGGCCGTGGCCGTACTTGCCGCCGTCGTCGGTGATGGTGACGATGCGGTCGAACATCAGCATCGGCGGCAGCGGCAATTGGGCGTTGCCGGCCCCGAACAATTCGCCATGCCCGCAAGCCAGCAAATCCTCGTAGGAATAACTGTTCTTTTTCTTCAACGGCTTGTTGACCTTTTTTGCCGGCGCCCGCCTCTCTGGATCAATGGCGAATTATATATCCGACAAAGGGGCCGGGTATAACAAAAAAGGCGGCCCCAAGGGCCGCCTTTTGTTTGATTTGCCGGCTAGAGCATTTTCCACGTCAGTGGAAACATGCGATTAGCCCGCGTGGCGCTTGAGCGGCCACAGGCAAAACCTAGAGCGATTCCATTTGAATGGGGTTCGCTCTAGGCGGGGTTAGCGCGCCGCCCGCCTGCCCGAAGACTGGCCCGGGATTTCCTTGCCGGTTTCCTGATCGACGGCCTTTAGAGACAACTTGACCTTGCCGCGGTCGTCGATGCCGATCAGCTTGACCTTTACCTCATCGCCGACGTTGATGATATCGGTGGTCTTGCCGACCCTTTCGGGCGCCAGTTCGGATATGTGAACCAGCCCGTCCTTCGACCCCATGAAGTTGACGAAGGCGCCGAAATCCACGGTCTTCACCACCTTGCCCGTGTAAATGGCGCCAATTTCGGGCTCGGCGGTGATGTTGCGGATCCATTCGATGGCGGCTTCCGTCGCTTTCTGGTCAACGGCGGCGACCTTCACGGTCCCGTCGTCATCGAGGTCAATCTTGGTCCCCGTGACCTCGCAGATTTCGCGGATCATCTTGCCGCCCGGTCCGATGACTTCGCGGATCTTGTCCTTGGGTATCTTGATCATCGTGATCCGGGGCGCGTTTTCGCTGATGTCCTGGCGGGCCGCACCCAGCCCCTTGGCCATCTCGTCCAGGATATGCAAGCGGCCGTCGCGGGCCTGGGCCAGCGCCACCTTCATGATTTCCTCGGTGATCGAGGTGATCTTGATATCCATCTGCAGGGAAGTGATCCCATCCTCGGTGCCGGCGACCTTGAAGTCCATATCGCCCAGATGGTCCTCGTCGCCGAGGATGTCCGACAACACGGCGTAGTCGTCATCATCCTTGATCAGGCCCATGGCAATGCCGGCCACCGGCTTGGCCAGCGGAACGCCGGCGTCCATCAACGACAGCGACGCGCCGCACACTGTGGCCATCGAAGACGACCCGTTGGATTCGGTGATTTCCGACACCACGCGGATGGTGTAGGGGAAGTCTTCCTTCGACGGCATCAATGGACGGATCGCCCGCCACGCCAGCTTTCCGTGACCGACCTCGCGCCGCCCGGTAAAGCCGAAGCGCCCGGCCTCGCCCACCGAATAGGGCGGGAAATTGTAATGCAGCATGAAGTGTTCACGGTAATCCTCGGCCAGGCCGTCGATGATCTGTTCGTCCTGTCCGGTACCCAGCGTCGTCACCACGATGGCCTGGGTCTCGCCGCGGGTAAACAGGGCCGAGCCGTGGGTCCGGGGCAGGGATCCGACCTCGACCGAAATCTGGCGCACGGTTTTGGTGTCGCGGCTGTCGATGCGTTGGCCGGTCTTCAGGATATCCTTACGCACGATGTCCTTTTCCAAGGCCTTCAAGATATCGCCGAGGGTATCGGCGACCAGCCCCTCGTCCAGGCTTTGGTCAGCCGTCAACTCTTTGCGGACACGGTCCCTGGCGGCGTTAAGCTTTTCGAGGCGGGCGGTTTTTGCGGTTTCCTTGTAGGCGGCCCGTAAATCGGCCTCGACGGAAGTCTTGACCCTTTCGGCCAGGGCCGCTTTGCCTTCGGGTTCTTTCGGCACTTCACGGGGTTCCTTGGCGCAGGCTTCGGCGAGCTCGATGATGGCATCGATAACCGGCTGCATGCCCTGGTGACCGAACATCACGGCGCCCAGCATCACCTCTTCCGACAACTGGGAAGCCTCCGATTCTACCATCAGCACACCGTCGCGGGTGCCGGCGACGACCAGGTTCAGGTCGGTGTTGGGCATTTCGTCGAGGGGTGGGTTCAGTATGTATTCACCGTTGATGTGTCCGACCCGGGCGCCGCCGATGGGGCCCATGAACGGCAGCCCCGAAATGGTCAGTGCGGCGGATGTGCCGACCATGGCGACGATGTCGGGATCGTTTTCCAGATCGTGGGTCAGCACCGTGCAGATGACCTGGGTTTCGTTGCTGAACCCCTTGGCGAACAACGGCCGGATGGGCCGGTCGATCAGGCGAGAGGTCAACGTTTCCTTCTCGCTGGGCCGGCCTTCGCGTTTGAAAAAGCCGCCCGGAATCTTGCCGGCGGCAAAGGTCTTTTCTTGGTAGTGGACGGCAAGCGGGAAAAAATCGAGTCCCGGCCTCGGGGATGTTTCCCCGACCACGGTGCATAGCACCTTGGTGTCGCCGTATGTCGCCATCACGGCCCCGTCGGCCTGACGGGCGATTTTTCCGGTCTCCAGGATCAGGGGCCGGCCGCCCCATTCGATTTCTTTTCTGTATTCTTTAAACATCACTTTCATTCCTTACCTACGGACAACAAGCTCTCTCATCCCAACGGACATCAAGTTCTCTCATCCTTCGTACGTACAATCATCGGGCCGCCGGGGTCATTCCCGGCCAGTCCCGTTCTTTGAGTTTAGGGCCTGCCTCGCGTTCCTTATTTTGGCCGCCAGGCCCGGGTGCCCTTTGACGGGGGGGCACGGACATCACCGGCGCAGGCCGAGGCGTTTGACCAGGTCTTCATAACGTGTGACCTGTTTCGATTTCACGTAATCGAGAAGCCGACGGCGCTGGCCCACCATCATCAGCAGGCCGCGGCGCGAGTGAAAATCTTTCTTGTGGGTTTTCAAATGTTCAGTGAGGTTGGTAATGCGTTCCGAAAGTATAGCCACCTGCACCTCCGGCGAACCGGTATCGTCTTTCTTGACAGCGAACTCCTTGATGAGTTCCTGCTTCCGCTCTGCGGTTATCGACATCGTGTACTCCGAACGTCAAAGGTTCATTACCCGGAAGGGACGGATTTCCCCTCCATTGATTTTTGCCAATGCCACCAGCCTGCCCTCCGCCATAACGCGAACGACGTCGCCTTGGCCGATGTTCTTGAGAGGAGACCGGCTGGCCACCGGCAACACCGGAATGGCCTGACCTTGGCTTAGCTTTCGGGCCTCTGTTTCCGTCAGGGCCAGTGCCGGGATGTCGTCTAGCACGGTCTCGACGGGCAGCAGGTGCTCCGAGAGCGGCGCACTATGCCTGAGCGATTCCAGTTTATCCAGCGAAATCGCCTGTTTTTCGTCAAAAGGCCCGACCGCGATCCGGCGCAATTGGGCAATATGGCCGACAGTGCCGAGCGCTGTCCCTAAGTCACGGGCGAGGCTGCGCATGTAGGCGCCCTTGCCCGAAACCGCCTCGAACTCGGCGTGATCCGCGTCGACCACGCTTAAAAGCTTTAAGTCCTCGATATGGATCGTGCGTGGTTTCATCTCCGGCGCCTGGTCGGCCCGGGCCAGCGCATAGGCCCGCTTGCCTTCAATCTTGATGGCCGAGAACACCGGCGGCACCTGCTCGATATCGCCTATAAAGTTCCCGAGGACGACAAGGATTTGTTCCTTTGCCGGCCTTGCGTCGGAAGTCGCCACCACTTCTCCCTCGGCGTCGTCGGTGTCGCGCTGTTCCCCCCAGCGGACGGTGAACCGGTACGCCTTGGCGCCATCCATCAGGTAGGACACGATCTTCGTCGCCTCGCCGAGGGCCATCGGCAGGACCCCCGTCGCCATGGGGTCCAGGGTGCCGGCGTGGCCGACCTTGGCGGCGCCGGTCAGCCGGCGGACGCGGCCGACGACGGCGTTGGAACTGAGGCCACCCGGTTTATCGATGATGATCCAGCCGTGGATCGCCTTGCCGCGGTGCTTACGCCCCATCGTTCTCGTTCCCGGTTTCGCTTTCCGAGGCCAGGTCGCGGGCCACGGAAGGGTCCTTCAACAGGTCGTCGATGCGCCCGACCTGATCGAAGGACTGATCGGCGATGAAATTAAACCCAGGCAAGTATTTCAATTTGACCGCCTTGCCGATCTTCCGACGCAGAAAGGGCGCCGCCCGCTTGAGCGCCGCCACCACGTCTTCGGCATCCCCGCCGCCGAGCGGTATCACGAAAGCCGTGGCGTTGCGGAGGTCCGGCGAGACCCGGACCTCGGTAACGGTCACGGCAATGCCGCCCAACCCCGGGTCGCGGATGTCGCCGCGTTCCAGGATCCACGCCAATGCATGACGCAGTTCCTCGCCGACCCGGAGTTGGCGCTGGCTGGGGGCCTTGGCGTCCCCTTTGCTCATGTGAGTCCTCGAATGGCTTAAAGGCTGGCTATAGTTCGCGGGCGATTTTTTCGGTCTCGAAGCATTCGATCATGTCGCCCTGCTGGATGTCCTGGTAATTGGCGAACGCCATGCCGCATTCCATGCCGTCCTTGACTTCCTTGGCGTCGTCCTTGAAGCGCTTGAGCTGGCTGAGCTCGCCTTCATGGATAACCACCTCGTCGCGGACCAGGCGCACACGGGCGCCGCGCTTGACCATGCCTTCGGTGACCATGCAGCCGGCGATCTTGCCGACCTTGGAGACATTGAAGACCTCTCGGATTTCGGCATAGCCCAGCAGGTTTTCCTTGATCGTCGGCGCCAACATCCCGGAAAGCGCTTTCTTCAGGTCGTCGATGAGGTCGTAGATGACCGAATAGTAACGGATTTCAATGTTTTCCCGGCGTGCCATCTCGCGGGCCTGGGGATTGGCGCGGACATTGAAGCCGATAATCAAGGCGCCGGACGCCTTGGAAAGGGTAACGTCGGATTCGTTGATGCCGCCGACCGCCGAATGCAGCACCTGGACCTTGACCTCCTCGGTGGCGAGTTTATCCAGGGCCCCCAAAATCGCCTCGACGGAGCCGTGAACGTCGCCCTTGATGACCGCCGGCAGTGCCTGGACCTCGTTTCCTTCCTTGATCTTTTCGAACATCTGCTCAAGCGTCCCGCGGGCCCCGGCGGCGGCCTTTTCATCGCGCCGCCGGCGTTGGCGGAAATCGACGACTTCGCGGGCCCGGGCTTCGTTTTCGACGACGGCAACCTCGTCGCCGGCGGCCGGCGTGCCGTTCAGCCCCAGGACCTCCACCGGCACGGAGGGACCCGCTTCCTCGATGTTCTCGCCGTAGGAGTCGACCATCGCCCGAACACGCCCCCATTCCGAACCGGCGACGAAGATGTCGCCGATCCTAAGGGTGCCACGCTGCACCAGGACGGTGGCCACCGAACCCCGGCTCTGTTCCATCTCGGATTCGACGACGATGCCTTCGGCCGGTCGGTCGGGGTTGGACTTGAGGTCGAGAAGCTCAGTCTGCAAAAGGATCACTTCTTCAAGCTTATCGAGATTAGTTTTTTCCGTCGCCGAAACCTCGACCGCCAGGATATCACCACCCATTTCCTCAACTACCATTTCATGCTGCAACAGCTCGTTGCTGACGCGGTTAGCGTCGGCTTCGGGTTTATCGATTTTGTTAATGGCGACGATGATCGGCACCTCGGCGGCTTTGGCGTGGTCGATGGCTTCTACGGTCTGCGGCATGACGCCGTCGTCGGCGGCGACGCAAAGGACAACGATATCGGTGACCGAAGCGCCGCGGGCGCGCATATCGGTAAAGGCCTCGTGGCCCGGTGTGTCGATAAAGGTGATTTTGGCCCCAGACGACATAGCGACTTGGTAGGCGCCGATGTGCTGGGTAATGCCGCCGTCTTCGTTGGCCGCTACGTCGGTATCGCGGAGCGCGTCCAACAACGACGTCTTGCCGTGGTTCACATGGCCCATCACCGTGACAATCGGCGCCCGGGAAACCAGAGCCGAATCCTTGTCCTCCTCGCCCTTGAGGCCGAGTTCCACATCGGCTTCGGAGACGCGTTTCAGTTGGTGGCCGAATTCGGCGACCACCAATTCCGCCGTGTCGGCATCGATGGTTTGGTTGATGGTCGCCATCACGTCCATTTTCATCAACGCCTTGATGACATCGGCGGCCCGTTCGGCCATGCGGTTGGATAGTTCCTGAACGGTAATGGATTCGGGGATGACGACCTCGCGGATGACCTTTTGTCCCTCGGAAAAAAGCTGCTGTTGTTGCTGTTTTTCCTTCTCCCGGGCGCGCTTGATAGAGGCCAGGCTGCGGGTCCGCTCTTCGTTGTCGCCAAGCGCCTCGGCGATGGTCAATTTTCCGGATCGCCGGCGTTGTTCGGTCCGCCGTATCGGCGGCGGCCTCCGGCCTTCGCGGCTGGGTCCCCGCTTGGCGCGGCCTTTCGACTCGCCCTCATCATCGCCTTCCAACGCCTCCAGCTTAGCGGCGGCTACCGCGGCCGCGGTCTTGGCCTGTTCCTCGCGGCGGTGTTCTTCTTTTTCGTCGGCCAGACGGGCTTTTTCCTTTTCGGCCCGTTTGGCTTTTTCGTCCTCGGGGGCGTCATCCGTTTCGGAAGGGGCCGGCTCCGGTAAAACGGCTCCCTCTGTCTTCTTGGCATCTTCAAGGGCACGGGCGCGGGCGGCTTTCTCCTCGACCGTCAGACTGGGGCCGCCAATTGGCGCCACGGCCTGTTCGACGGTTTCGCTGATCGGGGTCTTGAAAACCTCAAGCGTCTGCTCCTTAACCTGCTGTTCCAGTTCACCCGTCACTTCGGTCATATGGCCGCCGGCATCGGGGGCAAAGGTGCGTTTCTTGCGCATTTCGACGGTGACCATCTTGGAGCGGCCGTGCGAGAAGCTTTGGCGGACCTGCCCGGTCTTGACGGTCTTTTTGAGCTCAAGCTTGCCCGGCCGGGACAAGCCCAGCTTTTTGCCTTTATTTTGCTCTTTGGTCTCAGCCATTCACTTAACAGTCCTTCTAGGCGCCTTGGACGCCCGGTCCTTCCTTTTTGGCGCCGGCCTGGCGAAAAGCCATCAGACGGCCGGCCTCGGTCATCAGGCTTTCGGCCAACCGGCCTTCGGCCATCACCACATGGACGCAGCGGTCCCGGCCCAAGGCCCGGCCCAGTTCCCGGGCCTCAAACAGGTCCACCGTCGCCAAGCCTGGGGCCAACGCCTTGATTTTTTCCCGGCCGTCGGTGGCGCCGTCCCAGGCCTGAAGAATGACCCCGCCCTTGCCTTCCCTGAGCCAAGCCTTAGCCTTTTCGAATCCGGCCACCGCTTCTCCGGCCCGCCGGGCAAGGCCCAGCAAATCCAGGCAACGACGCACCATCAGGCCTTCCAGTTGGTCGGCCAAATTGGCGGAAACCTCGACCCCGTGGTGGGCGGCCCGCGAAAAAAGACCCTTGGCGCAGGCTGTATTTACCATATCGCGCTCGGCACTCAACCATAATCCCCGCCCCGGCAGGCATCCGTCCAAGTCGGGAACGAGGCTCCCGTCCGGGCCGACGACAAAGCGCAGCATTTCGTCCTTGGGCCTCAAGGCGCCGGTGGCAATGCATTTGCGGAGCGGGTATGGCCCGCCGGTCCGGTTTTTGCCGCCGTTAATGCTTTTCCGCCTTTTGCTCATGCGGGTCCGGCCTCCTCAGCCGGTTTCCGGCTTTTCACCGCCGTCGGACGATTCTTCGGCTGTTTCCTCGGCCTCCGCGCCGGAGGTATCGGCCTCGGCGTCCTCGGCGTCCTCGGCCATTTCTTCTGTATCTTCAGCGGCTTCGGCTTTTTTCGCGTCCTCTCCCTCGAACCAATGGGCGCGCGCCGCCATGATGATTTCGTTGGCCTTGCTTTCGGTCAACGATCCGGCGGGGGCGAACTCTAGCAGCTCGTCGGTCGCCAGATCGGCCAGGTCGTCACGGGTCTTGATGCCGTTTTCTCCCAGCACCACCAACAGGGCCGGGGTGACGCCCTTGACCTCGGCCAGATCGTCGCTGACGTTCAGGTCCTTGCGGCGCTGTGTCAGTTCCTCTTCCTGCTGAGCCAGGTAGGCGCGCGCCCGTTCGCGCAGTTCCTCGGAAATCTCTTCATCAAACCCCTCGATACCGACAATATCCTCGACCGGAACGAAGGCCACTTCCTCGACCGTAGAAAAGCCTTCGGTGACCAGCAGATGGGCGATGACGTCGTCAACGTCCAGGGCGTCCACAAACATCTGCGAGCGGACCTTGAATTCCTCCGTCCGGCGTTCCGATTCCTCGGCCTCGGTCAGAATGTCGATGTCCCAGCCGGAAAGCTGCGAGGCTAGGCGAACGTTTTGACCCCGCCTGCCGATGGCCAGGCTGAGTTGTTCGTCGGGGACCACGACCTCGATGCGGTTGGTCTCTTCGTCGAGGACGACCTTGGCCACCTCGGCCGGGGCCAGGGCGTTGACGATGAAGGCGGCCGAATTGGGGGACCATTGGATGATATCAATCTTTTCGCCCTGGAGCTCGCCGACGACGGCCTGAACGCGCGAGCCCCGCATGCCGATGCACGGGCCGACCGGGTCAATGCTGGAATCGTTGGAAATCACCGCGATCTTGGCCCGCGATCCTGAATCCCGGGCCACCGCCTTGATCTCGATGATGCCGTCGTAGATTTCCGGCACTTCCTGGGCAAACAGCTTGGCCATGAATTGCGGGTGGGTGCGCGACAGGAAAATCTGCGGGCCACGGGTTTCCTCTCGGACGTCGACAATATAGGAACGCACCCGATCGCCGGTGTTGAAGTGTTCACGGGGGATCGTTTCGTCTCGCCTGAGAAGGGCTTCGGCGCGGCCCAAGTCGACGATAACGTTGCCGTATTCGATGCGCTTGACCAGGCCGTTAACAATTTCGCCGATACGGTCCTTGTATTCCTCGTACTGGCGGCTGCGTTCGGCGTCGCGGACCAGCTGAACGATCACCTGCTTCGCCGTCTGCGCGGCGATGCGCCCGAAATCGATGGGCGGCAGGGCGTCGACCAGAAAATCCCCGGGCTCGGCCTTGGGTTCTCTCTTTTGCGCCGCCTCGAGGTCGATCTGGGTGGTTTCGTTCTCTATATCGTCCGCCGATTCCACGACCTCAACGTAGCGGACCAGCGAGATTTTGCCCGTCTGGCGGTCGATGGTGGCGCGGATATCGTGTTCATGGCCGTATTTCGACCGCCCGGCTTTCTGAATCGCCTGCTCCATGGCTTCGAAAACCACTTCCCGCTCAATTCCCTTGTCACGGGCTACGGTTTCCGCCACTTCGATCAGTTCGGGGTGCGATTGAGCGGCGCCCGTTTGCCCCGTTTGCATAGATTCACTCATAACCTCTTGCTCTCCTCCGCTGCTGTGATCAAATCGTCGGTCAGGATCAGCTTCGCCTTGTGAATGTCCGGGTGGGAAAAGTCCACTTCTTCGCCATCAACCATCATCCGCACCGTATCGCCGTCGACGCCCAGCAAAACTCCCTTGAAACGGCGCCGGCCGTCAAACGGCCGGGTGGTCTCGATCTTCGCCTGAAACCCCTGAAATCGCTGGAAATCACCGACCCGGACCAGGGGCCGGTCGATCCCCGGCGACGACACTTCAAGCGTATAGGGGGCGTCGATCGGATCTTCGACGTCAAGCAGCGCCGAAATGGCACGGCTGACGGCGGCACAGTCGTCTACCATCATTCCTTGGCCATCTTGGTGTTCTACCATAACCTGCATCGACAGTTTCTTTTTGCCGGAAATCCGTACCCGGACGATGTTAAAGCCCATTTCGCCGATCGCCGGTTCAATCAAATGCTGAATGTGCTCGGACAGTTCCATCCGATAAATCCGTTTTTTTATAAACGCTCCCTTGGCGCTTTCCCCGGCACCAAGGGGGGAAATTCCAAAAATAAAAGGCGGGCCCCCGGGCCCACCCATCAATTCCACCCAATAATTTGGACTTAACGAGTACGTTCACTGATGAACGCAAGGCTAATTTATACCCGTAATCTGGTGAATTCAAGGACTTCCGAAATTCTTCTAGAATCTTAAATGGTCCTCGGACGGCGCAGGAAACGAAGATAAACCGGCTTCAAGCCTTGTTTTCTGGCCTTGCGTTCATAGCGGGTTTCGACCCAATCGGCGGGCGGATTGGTCCAGTCGCCTTTGCTCTGCGCCGGGAAGGAAAAATCCGGGTGGCGGACCACGCGTTCCAGCATCCATTCGACATAGCCCCCATGGTCGCTGGCCAGCCGCAGTTCGCCGCCGTCAGCCAGCACCCGGGCCAGTTCGCCGATGGTTTGATCGCCAATGAAGCGCCGCCGGTGGTGTTTTTTTTTCGGCCACGGATCGGTAAAAAGGGCATAGATCCTGCCGATCGAAGCCTCGGGCAGACAGGGAAGGAGCTTCCTCGCGTCATCGTCGAAAACGCGGACGTTGGTTATCCCTTCGCTTTCGATCAGGCTCAGCAGGCCGGCTATGCCGTTATTAAAAGGCTCGCAGCCGATAAACCCGATGTCGGGACGGGCCCCGGCCTGGGCCGCCAGGTGTTCCCCGGCGCCGAAACCGACCTCGAGCCAGACTTCGGAAACAGAGCGCTCGAAAGCGCCTTCGAAGTCCAGGGTTGCGCCCGCGGGCGGGAGCTCCAGGCGCAACCGGGGCAACAGGGTCTTGATCAGCGCCTGGCGGCCGGGACGCAGTTTGTGGCCGCGGCGCCGGCCGTACCAGCGCAACGTTTCGTCACGGATATTGGCGCTCAAGTGGCTCCGAAGGCCGACTTCAGATCGTCGACCAGGTCCATGCTTTCCCATGAGAACCCGCCGTCCGCATCGGGAGCCCGTCCGAAGTGGCCGTAGGCGGCGGTGCGGGCGTAGATCGGCCGGCTCAGCTGCAGATGCTCACGAATGCCCCGGGGCGACAAGTCGACCATATCCTGGATAACCACCGACAGTTTTTCCTCGTCCACCCGGCCCGTCCCATTGGTGTTGATGAAGACCGACAACGGTTTCGATACGCCAATGGCGAAGGCGACCTGGAGGGTGCATTTGTCGGCCAGGCCGGCAGCGACCACGTTCTTCGCCACATAGCGCGCCGCGTAGGCGGCCGACCGGTCGACCTTGGTCGGGTCCTTGCCGGAAAAGGCGCCGCCGCCGTGCGGGGCGGCCCCGCCATAGGTGTCGACAATGATCTTGCGGCCGGTCAGGCCGGCGTCTCCATCGGGTCCGCCCCGGACGAAACGTCCCGTCGGATTGACGTAGAATTCATCCTCCTCGCACATCCAGCCTTCCGGCAGGACCGATAGGACATGAGGGCGGACTATTTCGCGTACCTGGTCCTGGTCCAGGTCCTCGGAATGCTGGGTCGAGACGACAACCGACGCCGCCCGAACGGGCTTGCCGGCGACGTATTCCAGGGTCACCTGGCTTTTCGAATCCGGACCCAGGCCCGGCTCGGCGCCGGAATGGCGGGCTTCGGCGAGGGAACGCAGAATAGCGTGGGAATAATGGATCGGCGCCGGCATCAGGACGTCGGTCTCGGTGCAGGCATAGCCGAACATCAGTCCCTGGTCGCCGGCGCCTTCGTCCTTGTTGCCCGTGGCGTCGACCCCTTGGGCGATGTCGGGTGATTGGTTATGGACGTGGATTTCAACGTTGGCGTTTTTCCAGTGAAAGCCGTCCTGTTCGTAGCCGATTTCCTTAACGCAGGCCCGGGCGACTTCTTCCAGGACGTCATGGGTGATCCGACCGGGGCCCCTGACTTCGCCGGCAAGGATGATCCGGTTAGTGGTGCAAAGGGTTTCCACCGCGACACGTGAAAGCGGATCGGCGCCAAGGTATTTATCGACCACGGCGTCGGAAATCCGGTCGCAGATTTTATCCGGATGACCTTCCGAAACTGATTCGCTGGTGAAAAGGAAATTCCGTTTGCCCACAGCCGCCCCTTCCAATCAAAGTTTCGTCCATTTGGACCGAGGGCTGCAACGGCTTGATTAAAATCTGAGCCCACTTAGCGCCTTTTTTACCGTGGTGGCAAGTAGTCCAAATCCATCCACGCCGCCGCATCCGTTAGAGACGGGGACGGCTCTTTTCGCAAGCTTTCTGGGTGTCGTCAAGGTCTTTTCAAGGCCGTCAAAACGAGGAGGCGGCCCTGGATTTATTTGCCGACGGAAGCGGTGGCCAGGGATTTCATTAATTCAAACAGGCGCTTGCGCACCTTGAAGTTGGAAATCCGGTAGTAAGCACGCACCAGTTCCAGCGTTTCGCGGCGGGCCAGCGGGTCGGGCTCAAGTGTTTTTTGCTCCCGCTCGCGGAGGCCTATGGTGACTTGACCTTCGGCGGTTCTCAAGTTGGCCGGGATGTCTTCGAAGAAGAACGAGATCGGCACGTCCAGTATACGGCTGAGTTGAAACAGGCGCGAAGCGCCAATACGGTTGGCACCGCGTTCGTATTTCTGAATCTGTTGGAAGGTCAGGCCGACGGCGTCTCCAAGTTTCTCCTGGCTTAGGCCCAGCAAGGTCCGGCGCTGGCGCACCCGACCGCCGACATGAATGTCGACGGGGTTTGGCACCCCCGGCGGCAGGCGTTTCTTCTTCATCCGGCGTTTCTTGGCGTTGTGTGAGGTAGCTGATTTTTTCATTTCGTTCCGCTTGTTCTAGGTTAGGTCAAGTCAAAAATTATTTTCATTCGCCCAATACAAGGCGAATCCTTCCGGTGGAAATGCCTTACACTCCAACAATATGAGCTTGCATACAATGGTATGCAAAGCTAAAATAGCTATCCGAGCAATTTTCCCGTTATCCGGTTTGCCGGTCTTTCCCTAAAGAGCCTATAGGTGTTAGCAGAAATCCAAACCCAAAGGCCATGATAAAAATCAATCCCGTCATCCAGTGGCCGAGTCTGGAAAACGGCGGATTATAAGTATTTTCAACTGGCAGTGGACTGTCGATTACACCCTCCTGACCAAGGCCCAGCCGCCGCTGAACGCGTCCGTATGGGTCGATAACCCCCGAAATGCCCGTGTTGGCAACCCTAACCAGGGGCAGGCCTTCCTCGACGGCGCGCAAACGGGCGGCGGCGAAATGCTGGTAAGGCCCGGATGAGAATCCGAACCAGGCGTCATTGGTGATGTTTAACAACCATTGCGGTGAATTATTTTTTTCGGCAACCCGGCCGGGAAAAATAACTTCGAAACAGATCAGCGGCGAAAATGGCGGCAGCCCGTCCAGCACCAGGGTCCGGATCCCGGGCCCGGGGGAAAAGTCCTGGCGCCCCGCCGTCAGCTTGCCGAGGGGCAGGACGGAACGAAAGGGAACGTATTCGCCGAACGGCACCAGATGGTGCTTGTCGTAAACGTCCTTGATCCGGCCCTGGGAATCGATGGCCAGAAGGCTGTTGAACATTTTTTTCGATGCCGTTCCGGCGCCCGCCGTCCGTGGAACGCCGACGATGACCATGCCTTCCGGCGGGGCCGCCCGGCCCAGGGTCCGGGTCAGTTGGGAAGGACCGGAAATGACAAAAGGCACCGCCGTTTCGGGCCAGATGACGTGGGTCGGGGACCAGCCCGACGGAGCCGGCCTGTTGCTCATCTCCAACTGCTTGAGCACATGGCCACGGCGGAGTTCCCGCTTCCATTTCTGTTTCTGCGGGACGTTCGGCTGCACGAGCCGCAGGCGCACCCCGGGGACGGTATCATTGCCGGCCCCGGCCAAGCGCCATTCACCGCCGGCCCAGACCAGTGCCAGCACCCCGGCCGCGGCCAGCACCGGCATCCATCGGTTCCGTTCCTTGCCGCCGCCGGAAACCGGTTCCGCCAGCACCGCCGGCATCGCCGCCGCAACCCCGCCAAGCAGGCTCAGGCCATAAACGCCGGTCAGCGCCGCCAACTGGATCATGGGGTCGGAAAAAACCCAGACGGTGCCGAGAAGATTCCAAGGAAACCCGGTCAATACCCATCCCCGCACCCATTCCGCAAGCATCCACAGGGCGCCGAAGACGAGGACCCGACCCAGGGCGGTGAGCCGCCTTTTGAAAACCAAATAGCTGAGAATGGTAGCGGCGGCCGGGAACAACGCCATGCCGGCGGCCATGCCGGCGACGGCAAAAGGCGCCAACCAGTCGTATTTGGCCGCATCGACAAGAAAGGCGAAGGAAATCCAGGCCAGCCCAGCGGCAAAGTATCCGAACCCAAACCACCAGCCGGCCGAAAAGGCCCGGACCGGACCGGGGCTGGTTTCCACCGTCCACAACAGACCGACGAAGGCGGGGATCAAAAGCGGCAGCCCATAGACCGGTGGCAGGGCCATGGCCGCCGCCACGCCCAATCCGCCCAACAGCGCCGAGCGCCGCCATCCCGCCACGCAGCCCAAGCGTATTTTCAGGTTGGCCGGGTGGTATATCCGCGAAGCCGGCGAAGGACTTGCCGAGGCTTCCGTTCCGGCTTCCCCCTCAGTCCCCATCAATCGCCTTTTTGCCGCCCGCGCGACGGTTCTGGCTTGAGCACCCGCAAGAACTTGATCCGGCGGTGATCGGCATCCAGGACCTCGAACTCAACGCCCGACGAATGGTGAAGCAGTTCGCCGCGGACGGGGACCCGCCCGGCAATGGAAAATACCAGCCCGCCCAAGGTGTCGATATCCTCCGTATCCCCTCCGGTGACTTCGGTTCCGGTCATTTCTTCCAGGGTACCGATGGTGACGCGGGCATCGGCGGTGAAGCTGCCGTCAGGATGGCTGATCATTTTCGGGTTGTCGTCAAGGTCGTGTTCGTCCCCTATTTCGCCGACGATCTCCTCGACCAGGTCCTCGATGGTGACTAGACCGTCAACGCCGCCGAATTCATCGACCACCAGAGCCATATGAGAGCGTTCGGCCCGCATTTCCAACAGCAGCTCCAACACCTGCATGGAAGGGGAGACGAACAAAATCTTGCGCTGGATCTTGGAAAGGGAAAAGTCCCCGTCCCGTCCGCGCCAGGCCAAAACGTCCTTGATATGGACCATGCCCGCCGCATCGTCGAGGGTTTCGCCGTAAACCGGCAGCCGGGAGTGGCTTTCCTTGGTCAGCAGGTCGATCAACTCCGACAATGAACTGTCGCGGCTGACGGAGGCGATATTGGCCCGGGGCACCATGACGTCGTGGATGGTGCGGCCGCGGAGTTCCAGGATATTAGCCAGCAAGATGCGTTCGTCTTCATCGATGGGAACTTCCGCCTCCTCGCGTTCCTCAATCAATTCCTCCAGGGCGTTGCGCACCGAATCTTCACCGTTTTGGGCACCGCCGACACCGCGTATCCAGCCCAAAAGGCCAATAAAGAGGGAGGTTTTGTTTTCGGCCCCGTTGTTGCGTGGCTTCGGATTCGAAGGGTGGTCGTTCATCTGTTTAATTTGCCGCCGGATGGCCGTCTCCGTAGGGGTTGGCGATATCGAGGCCGGCAAGAACGTCGATTTCAAGCTTTTCCATGGTTTCCGCCGCCACCGGCGTCTGGTGGTCATGGCCGAGCAGATGCAGCATACCATGGACGACCAGATGGGATAAATGATCGCCGAGGGTCTTGCCCTCCTCAGTTGCTTCGGCGGCAGCGGTTTCATAGGCGACGACGATGTCCCCCAGCATAACCGGTGCCCCGTTAAGCGTTTCACCATGGGCCAGGATTCCCTGGTCGTCCGGCTCAAGGGCTGGGAAAGACAAGACGTTGGTGGGCCGGTCCCGGTCCCGGTAGTCCTGGTTGAGGCCCTGAACGAAAGCATCGTCAGCAAGGACGATGCTGGCTTCGACATCGGTCAGGTCCGGCCCGTATTCCACAAGCACCGCCTGGGCCGCGTTCCGGGACAGGGCCTGGGCATTGGGCAGCGCCTGTTCCCACAACCGGCAGGACACGGAAACGTCGATTTTAGGGCCGGGGCGGCCTGTCATGGAAGCGGCTTCAGTCATCATCGACCGCTTCCGACTTGGTTTCGGCGTTTGCTTTCTTTTCGTAGCGCGCCCCTGACTTTCGCCGCTCTTCGACCTTGCCGTAGGCGCGGACGATGCGGCTGACGAGGGGATGGCGGACCACGTCGGTTTCGGTGAAAGTGATGAAGGCAACGCCGTCGAGACCGGTCAATGTTTCCATGGCGTCGCGAAGCCCGGACCGAACGCCGCTGGGCAGGTCGACCTGGCTTAAGTCGCCGGTGATGACCATGGAGGAATTTTCGCCGAGCCGGGTCAGAAACATCTTCATCTGCACGGCGGTCGTGTTCTGGGCCTCGTCCAGGATTACGAAGGCGTTGGACAGGGTCCGGCCGCGCATGAAGGCCAGGGGCGCCACCTCGATTTCCCCCTTCTCCAGGCGCTTGACCACCTGGGACTCCGGCAGCATGTCGAACAGCGCGTCATAAAGCGGCCTTAGGTACGGGTCCACTTTTTCGCGCATGTCGCCAGGCAGGAAACCCAGTTGCTCGCCCGCTTCGACCGCCGGGCGCGACAGGATGATACGGTCGACGGAACCCTTGACCAGCCGCTCGACCCCCTTGGCGACCGCCAGATAGGTCTTGCCGGTGCCGGCCGGGCCTTCGCCGAAAACCAGTTTGACGTCATCGATGGCGCGAAGGTAGTCGGCCTGCCCTGAAGAGCGCGGAGAAATGTGGCGTTTTCGGGTGCGGATCGTCAGATCGGCGTCGGCGATATCGCCGCCCGGGGCCTTGGCCATGCGCAGGACCGCCTCGACTTCCTCGCCGTTGACTTCGTGGCCCTTCTCAAGGCGGCCATACAACCCATCGAGGACCCGCGCCGCGCCGTTGACGGCGTCGGCGTCGCCGGTGATGGTGACCTCGTTTCCACGGGCGTTGATGGCCACATCCATCACCTGCTCGATGCGGGCCAGGTTGCGATGATGGGAGCCGAACAGTTCCATGGCCAGGCGGTTGTCGGCAAAGGCCCTTTCCGCGGTTTCGGGCGCGACGGGGTCGTTGACGGTTTTTCGTTTCACTGTCCGGGTCAAGCGGTCACCCTTTCCCCGATGCTGCCGGCGCCGGCTTCCCTGATTTCCACGACGCCCTTGAGGCTGTTGGCGTGGGCGGCGGTGATGACCAGGCGAACGATGGCGCCGGGTCCTTCGATGGGGTCGTCTACATGAACGGCCTGCATATAGGGGCTGCGCCCGACCAACTGTCCCGGCTTGCGGCCCGGACGGTCCAACAGCACCGGCAGTACCCGGCCTACGCAGGAACGGTTGAAGGCCAGTTGTTGGGCGTTCAAAACGTCCTGCAGGACCTCCAGGCGTTCGTTTTTGACCGTATCGGGGACCTGGGCATCCATGGCCGCGGCCGGGGTTCCCGGCCGCCGGTTGTATTTGAATGAATAGGCCTGAACGAAACCGATTTCTTCCACCAGCCCCAAGGTGCCGGCGAAATCGGCGTCGGTTTCGCCCGGGAAGCCGACAATAAAGTCCGAGGATAGCCCGATGTCGGGCCGGGCGCCGCGAAGACGGCCGGCCAGGCGGCGGTAATCGTCGGCGGTGTGGCGCCGGTTCATCGCCTTGAGCACGGTGTCGGACCCCGATTGCACGGGCAAATGCAAAAACGGCATCAGTTCCGGCACCTCCCCGTGGGTGGCGATCAATTCATCGTTCATGTCGGCGGGATAGGATGTGGTATAGCGGATGCGCTCGATGCCGTCGGTTTCGGCCAGTTCCCGGATCAGCCGCCCGAGTCCCCAGGTTTCGGTCCCGGCGGGCTCGGCGCCGTGGTAGTTGTTGACGTTTTGCCCCAAAAGCGTAACTTCCCGCACCCCGGCGGCGACCAGCCGAGCGGCCTCGGCGATCACGTCCTCGGCGGGACGGGAATATTCGGCGCCGCGGGTATAGGGAACGACGCAGAAGGTGCAGAACTTGTCGCACCCTTCCTGAACGGTCAAAAAGGCCGAGGTGCCGGCGGCGCCGGGTTCGGGGACGTCCTTCGGCAGATAATCGAATTTGGGCTCGGGCGGAAAATCGGTATCGAGCACCGCCTTTCCGGCGCGCTTGAGCCTGGCCAACAGTTCCGGCAGCCGGTGATAGGCCTGGGGACCGAAGACCATGTCGACGAAGGGCGCCCGGTCGAGGATTTCCTCGCTTTCAGCCTGCGCAACGCAACCGGCGACGGCCAGGATCATGCGCCCGTCTTGTTTTTCCCTGGCGGTTTTCAGGCGCCTGAGGCGGCCGAGTTCCGAATAGACCTTCTCCGCCGCCTTTTCCCGGATATGGCAGGTATTGAGGATCACCATATCAGCGCCTTCCGGCGTATCGGCAAGGGTATAGCCCAACGGCGCCAGGACGTCCGCCATGCGCCCGGAGTCATAGACGTTCATCTGGCAACCGTAGGTTTTGATATAAAGCTTTTGCGCCAATTGCCCCAATTGCCTATTTTTCATTCCTTGTTATCCCCGGATGAGTCCAGGGGCACGCCATAGAGTTCAAGGCGGTGTCCGACGAGTTTCATGCCGTGTTTTTCGGCGATTTCTTCCTGGAGGGCCTCGATTTCCTGGTTTTGAAATTCGATAACCTCGCCGGACTGGATGTCGATCAGATGATCGTGGTGTTCATCGGTGGCTTCTTCATAACGGGACCGTCCGTCGCCGAAATCGTGCCGTTCGATGATATTCGCCTCTTCGAAAAGGCGCACCGTCCGATAGACGGTGGCAATGGATATTTTGGGGTCCATTTCGCTGGCCCGCCGGTAGACTTTCTCGACGTCCGGATGATCCTTGGCCGTCGACAGCACCCGGGCAATGACCCGGCGCTGCTCGGTCATTTTCATGCCTTTATCTATGCACAGGCGCTCGATTCTATTTTCCGGCATGGCTGTTCCCAAATACCAAGGATCATAGGGAAAATATTATATCGGATCGCTGTCAGCCCGTTTAAAGCCCGGACCCGGATAACCTGGTTTCGTCATGCGGATTGCGCTCGCCCAGGCCGCCGGCAAGGCCCTGACGGCCGAACCCCCTAGCGCGGAAAAGTTCCGGGATTTAGCGGCGGCGCTTGCGGGGTTTTGTGCCAAGGCCGATCTTCTTGGCCAGATTGGAACGATGTTTGGCGTAATTCGGCGCCACCATGGGGTAACCGATAGGCAGGCCCCAGCGTTTCCGGTATTCCTCGGGCGTCAGGTTGTAGGCTGTCTTTAGGTGTCGTTTGAGCATTTTCAGCTTCTTGCCGTCTTCGAGACAGACGATGTAATCAGGGAAAACGGATTTCTTAATGGCAACGGCAGGACGCGGGCGCTCGGGCGCCAGGGGTGTCGTTCCGACCACCACCAAGGTTTTATAGACATCCTGAATTAATTTCGGCAGGTCGCCGGGGGTAATGGTATTGTTGCACGCGTGCGCGGCGACGATTTCGGACGTCAGCCCCAGCAGCTCGCTCACATTGGGTTTATCGGTCATCTGCGATTGATCCTCACTGTTATGATTCCCCAGGCCGGCGAGAAAATTTTTTTATCGCCTAGTTTTTATTATAAGGCAGCCTTTTTATTGGAGTCTTATATAATAAACATATTCATCCCGGGCAAGTAAGAACAATGAATAACGCCGTGAAAGACAATAAGGGCCACAAGACGGACTTCTATATCGATATTACCAATGAAGTCTGCCCACTTACTTTCGTCAAAACAAAACTTCTGATCGAAAGCATGCAGTCGGGACAGACTGCCGAAGTCCGCCTTCGGGGCCGCGAACCCATTGAAAACGTCCCCCGTTCGCTCAAGGACCACGGCCACGGCATTCTCAGCTTTGAACCCGATGACCCGTCGCAGCCGGCCGACGGTATCCATCGCCTAATTGTCAAAAAAGCCTAGCCGAAAACCCGCCGGCAAGGGCTAGGGACCCTTCCGGGGCCGGATTCCGCCGCCGTTTTTGGAGGCTTTCGCGTCGGGGGGTCTTAGGTACAACGGCCGGAGCGGCTCCGCCGGTTGATCCGAAGACCACCGCTCGGCGGCGATCGCGGCGACGGTTGCCGCGTCGGGGACACCCGGGGCGGTACTGAGAACGGCCTCTATTCCCTTATCCTTAAGCGCCTGGATGACTTGCCCGGCGCCATCGCCGGCGACCAGCACGCGATCGGCATCCCCTTCGCCGTTTGCCGTCAAGGCGGCCAAATCGGCGGGCATAAGGGCTTGCGCCTCGGACAAGGGCCGAAGGTCGGACCGAAAGGCCTGGGCGTAGACCTCGGCGCGTTTGGAATCGAGCACCACCAGCACATTTGCTTTCTGCCGCTCG